>Ga0265293_10001453_pt1 | contig 51541 bp, 45 predicted proteins | sample Munlanlewell138R_FD_192505 | JGI IMG/M metagenome (GOLD analysis project Ga0265293, IMG submission 192505) | Leachate microbial communities from a municipal landfill in Southern Ontario, Canada - Leachate well 138R | ecosystem: Engineered > Solid waste > Landfill > Unclassified | place: Canada... | reverse complement strand
ATGCACCGGTACAACTGGCTGCGGCCGCATCGGTTCAATGACGGATTGGCACCTGCGGTGGCAGAGGAAAAACTTAAAACCGTGTCCGGAATTAGTTGACCACTACACTCCTACTATGGCCGGCTGATTCCGGTCGAGCGGGCCGGCGAGTTCTTCGGCTTCTACAACATGATGGGCAAGTTCGCCGCGGTGCTGGGGCCGATGCTGATGGGCGTGACCGCTCTGGCGACCGGCAATTCACGCACGGCGATCCTGTCGGTCGGGCTGCTGTTCGCCGGCGGCGCGATCATGCTGTGGGTGGCGACCCGCAGCGCCCGGCGCCACGATATTGCGCACAGCTAATCGCGCAATGCCCATGCGCAACTACAAAGCGTGTATGTACAAAAACTCACCGTCTGTCTCGCGTAGAACGAGGGCACGAGCAGCAAAGCTTGAGCTTTTCAACGGCGGCGGATCGTCAGTAGACAATGGTCGGCAACAGGATCGATGCAGCACTCATTTCGAGCGCTTGTCGTCAGCCTCAGTGGACTGCTGTAGTCGCCACGCGAGCCAGGCCTGCTCGGCGATATAGGCTCGCAAAGCCGGCAAGTCTTCTTCGCTGATCGAATCGGCGAACATTGGCATGCCGGTATACCGAAAGATCCCGTCACGGACGATCTGTTGAAACAGATTCGCGCGAACCGAGGCGATCCGGCGCAGGTCCGGTACGGATCCGAGACCGCCGACCACTTTGAAACCGTGGCACAGCTCGCAACCGTTGACGTACCAGACGTCCTTACCCTTACGCGCCAGCGCCGGGTCAGGCTCGGGCCAAACCGGTTCCGGGAAAGGTTTGATGCTTACGGTGTCTGTGGGCAGGTCCGCACTACCTTTGAGCGAGAAGGCCAGCAGACGTGCGGGACCGTTGGAGCTACCGGAGAGTCGTGGCGCGAATCCAACAGATGAGGTCGTGCCGCTCCCGGCGGCCACAAGGATCAGCTGATTCCCATCGATCTCGACCGTGCTCGGTGCCGCAAGAATTCCGGAGCCCACAGGGAACGACCAAAGTGTCTTACCCGTCTGCGCGTCAAATGCATGGAACTGACCTTCCGTGGTTCCCTGGAAGACGAGATTTCCCGCGGTGGCGAGTATGCCGCCCTGATACGGCATTCCGATGTCGCGCTGCCAGCGCGCTTGCTGCTTCAGTGGATCCCATGCAATCAAACGCCCCTTGAACCGGCCTTTGGTGTCGAGCGAGTAATAGAAGTCGATATCGACGTTGCCGACAGCATTCCCAGGGTCAGCCGTGATCTTGGCTGGATAATCCGTTGCAGGGATATACACCAGTCCGGTCAGTGGGCTGTAGCTCATCGGCATCCAGTTGCGGGCACCCATCGGGCTGGGTGAGACGACTGCACCCTCCTTGCCTTTCAGCCAGTACTGCGCGTCCGGCATCAGGATTGGTCGACCCGTTTCCATGTCGACGCCAGATGCCCAGTTCACTGGAAGGATATTCTTGGGCTGGTTGAGAAGCTTGCCCGTCTTGGCATCCAGCACGTAGAAGAAGCCATTCTTCGGTGCAGACATCACAGCCGCGTGTCGTTTTCCCCCGACCTTCAAATCTGCCAATACGACCGGGAAGGTTGCCGCGTAGTTCCAACCATCCCCGGGCGTCGTCGAATAATGCCAGACGTATTCGCCGGTGTCGGCATTCACGGCAACGATAGCGTTGGTGAACAGCTCGTCGCCGCCACCGGCACGCATGGACGGATTGAACGGAGAAGGACCGTCCGTCCCAATATAGACTAGGTTCGTTCGGAGATCGTAGGTGATTCCTTCCCAGGCGCTACCACCGCCCGAGGTCTTCCAGTATTCCTTGGTCCAGGATTTCGAGGCCATCTCCATCGCCTTGTTTTCGAATCCGAAAGCTGGATCACCGGGCACCGTGTGAAAGCGCCACAGGTGTTTGCCGGTTGCAATGTCGAAGGCGTCGACATGGCCGCGACCGATGCCGGTGTCAGCGTTGGAGTTACCGATGAATACCTTGCCGGCGCCGACTCGGGGGGCCGCCGTAATGGTCTTATATTGAGCAGGATCGCAACTTTGTGCCTCCCAGATGATCTTGCCGGTCCTGCGATCCAGCGCGAACAGCCGGCAATCGCCTGTAGCCTTGAGTACCTTGTCTTCCCAGAGGGCCAAGCCGCGACTCAGGCGCGATCCCCATGAGGGAACGATGCCCATTGGAAACTTGATCTGAGGTTCGAACGTCCACAGCAGCTTGCCGGTGCGCACGTCGTGGGCCCAGGCTTTGCCCAAGGCGCCACTCTGGTACACCACGCCATCTTTCACGAGTGGAATTCCGGTCAGGCCGTCGAGTGTCGGCATGTCTGCGTACCAGGCGAGCTTAAGGCTGGCCACGGTCTTCGAATTTATCTGCTTCAGCCTGCTGAAATGCTGTTCGTACTCGTTGCCACCCTTGAGCGTCCAGTCTGCGGAAGACGGCGTGGCGGGTGCAGGATGCACGGTGCTCGTGGCTGCATATAGGATTGACGCAAGGAGGGTAGCTCTTTTCATTGTCCAGGATCGGTTCATTCGCCTCTCAATTTCAATAGAAGCCTCAAGTTCAGCATGCATGTACTTCAATTGGGCAGGACGGAATGCGGGCGACGATTGCGTCGTCCCGCCGCGAGACGCAATGTGTCCGAAGGACGCTCGTGAAAGGTCACGCGATAGTTGCTTGCGAAGCGTGCGTACCCCGGCGCCAAGCCCGTACAGCAATAGTGGACCCTGGAACCATGAGGCCGATGCTGCTTCAATTCAGTACATATTACAAGAACAAATTGTAAGACAATTTTAGAGGATGATGCTAATGTGGTGCGGTTCGCGTCGCTACTCCATGTCTGTCGGCGGGAAGGCTGCGTCCGGCAAGCTGGCAATCGCCTGCTGCACGCGTCGGACGTGGCTCACTAGCGCCTTTTCAGCCAGTTTGCCGTTCCCCTGGATCACGGCTTCGGTAACGCGGGCGTAACTTTCAACGTGCTCGTGGCGTGTTTCGATGCCGAGGAAAGAGTGGGTCTGCAGGCGCAGCAACTGAATGCGCATCATTGGAAATACGGACGGTAATTGCGTGTTGCCGCCGATGGCGACCAGCAGTTCGTAGAAATGCCGCCGCTGGCCGGACAGATCACTGACATTTTCTTGTCGCTCGCGATATGGTCGAAGCTCCCGCTTAAAGGATTCCAATTCAGAGCACCCATCGCCTTTCGCGAACCTTTCGGCGGCGAGGCGGGCGATGAGGCCATTGAGAGGTTCGACAGCACGCAGCAGGTCCACGGCTTCCGTACGGCTCAACGTCCGCACACATGCTCCTCGATGCATGGTGCGCGTGAGAATCCCGAGCGCGTCGAGACGTCGAAATCCCTCGCGCACGGGCCCTCGACTTACGTTGAGTGTGCGAGTGATGTCCGCTTCGACGAGTCGTTGTCCGGGAACGTAACGACCCGCACGTATGCTCGTGGTGACATGATCGACCACTTTGTCCGAGGAGGACACGTCCGCATCGACAGTTTCCGCCGTTCGCGCAGACTTGGACGCCATTCGAGCAGCGCTGCGCGCTTCGCTCTTACGTACTGCTGCCATGTGTTAATGACTCCTGCAGGGTGTCGGATAACGTTCAGGGTTTACAATAAAAGACTCATGGAACTGGTGGGCAAGTTTGTCATACATGTTGGTATTTCGCATATCCTACAAACACCGAAAACTGCAAAATCGGACCGAAACCTTGGCATCGCTGGCGAGCCTTGCCGATCCGGGATACTGCGGCGGGATCCCCCATCGTATCCTGAGGAACACAAAGATCTGTGTTGGAGCGATGTGCCCTGATGTCCTGTTCGACCCTTTCGCGCGCCGACGTCGATTTCCTGCTGTTCGACTGGCTGCAGGTGGAATCCCTTACCTTGCGGCCCCGCTTTTCGGAGCATTCTCGCGAGACTTTGGAGTCTGCACTGAAGGTTTACGAGGATATCGCGACCAGGCTATTCGCGCCACACAACAAGAAGAACGATCAGCACGAACCGCAATTCGACGGTGAACGTGTTCAGGTGAACGCGGAGGTCGCAGAGGCGCTTGCGGCATTCTGTGAAACCGGGCTGATGGCCGCCATCCACGATGAGGAAATCGGCGGTATGCAGCTGCCTTATGTCGTCGAGCGAGCCGGATTTGCATTCTTGACTGCTGCGAATGCAGGCACATCCGCCTATGCCTTTCTGACGATGGCGAACGCCAATCTGCTGCTTCATCACGGATCAGCAGGGCAAGCCGCCCGCTACGTCCAGCCGATGATGAACGGACGTTACTTCGGGACCATGTGTCTTTCGGAGACGAACGCGGGGTCGTCGCTGGCCGATATCACGACGCGCGCCGAGCGGCAGCCGGATGGGCGTTATCGTTTGTTCGGTAGCAAGATGTGGATATCCGGCGGAGACCACGAACTCGCGGAGAACATCGTCCATCTGGTCCTTGCCAAGGTACCAGACGAACAGAGCCGGTTGCGACCAGGTGCCGGGGGGATCTCACTGTTCATTACGCCCAAGTACCTTGTCGACCCCGAAGGAGGTCGTGGCGAGCGTAACGACGTGAGCCTGGCGGGTCTCAACCACAAGATGGGATATCGGGGTACCACCAATTGCGTACTTAGTTTCGGCGAAGGGCGTTTCAAGCCGGAGGGCGCTGCAGGGGCTCTCGGCGAGCTGGTGGGCGAGGAGGGCAGGGGCCTCTCCTATATGTTTCACATGATGAACGAGGCTCGAATCGGCGTTGGCCTCGGCGCGGCTGCAATTGGCTACACAGGCTACCTGCATGCGCTGGAATATGCCAGGACCCGCAGGCAGGGGCGTTTGCCTGGCGAGCGGGATCCCTCAAAGCCGCCTGTTCGCCTGATTGAGCACGCGGATGTGCGGCGCATGCTGCTTGCCCAAAAGGCCTACGTAGAGGGAGGAATGGCGCTGGGACTCTATACGGCGCTGCTTGTCGATGAGGCGGCCACCGCGCAGAGCGAGGCGGCTCGCGGCGCGGCGGCGCGGCTCCTGGATTTGCTGACTCCCGTGACCAAGAGCTGGCCATCACAATGGTGCCTTGCGGCCAACGATCTAGCCATCCAGGTGCACGGCGGCTACGGATACACCCGTGACTACAACGTGGAGCAGTTCTACCGCGACAACCGGTTGAACGCCATTCACGAGGGTACCCACGGTATTCAGGCCGCCGACCTGCTCGGCCGCAAGGTTGGGGCCGACGGCGGCGCTGCGATGAGCATACTTGAGGCGCGTATCGAGGCCACCGTTCTGAAGGCACAACGCTCGCTCGTGCTGTCCGCACATGCTGCTGAACTCCGCACGGCCTGGCATCGGATCCGGGAGACAACCGAGCGCCTCGCAAAGATTGCTGACCCCCGTTTGCGACTTGCGAATGCCGCAGTTTACCTGGAAGCCTTCGGACACGTCGTGGTTGCCTGGCTCTGGCTGGACCAGTCGTGCGCTGCGGAGCGTGCAGCCGAACGAGATCGTGGCAACAACGCGCAGCGCGGTAAACTGGCCGCGTGTTCCTACTTCTTCGCGTGGGAACTCCCGAAAATCGCTGCCTGGACGCGGGTGCTCGATCCGGTGGAGCGAACTCCAATCGATCTGGACGAGACGGCATTCTGACGGCACCGCGCCATGGCTTTCGCCGCTCCCATAATCGTAGGACAATGTAAACAATGCGGCGAGAATTTTGTATGTGTCTCTGGGAATGGGTATGCAGGTCGTGATTGACGGTGAGGCGAACTGAGATGGCGATAAGAAAGGCGGGCGACGAAATGGCCGGCGACCACGCACTGGTTCGCGCACTCGAACCGGGCCGTATCAAGTCCCTGTGCGCGGCCGATCGGAAATCGGTCATGCATCCCTTCTCTGCCTTGGCCGAGCAGTCGAACTCAGATCCGCGAATTCTTGCTCGCGCCAGTGGTGTTTATGTCACCGACGCCAACGGCAAGGAATATATCGACGGTGGGTCGGGTCTGTGGTGCGTCAATGTCGGCTATGGGCGCAGTGAGATTGCCGACGTGATGGCCGCGCAGTCACGCGAGTTGAGTTATGCATTGTGCTTCTCGGGATATTCAAGCGAGCCGCTCATAGAACTGGCCGAGCGCCTGCTTGCGCTGGCGCCCTCGCCGATGGCCAAGGTACTGTTCAACAACAGCGGATCGGAGGCTAACGAAGCCCAGATCAAGATTGTCCGCGCCTATAACAACTTACTGGGGCGTCCCAAAAAGAAAAAAGTCATTTCCCGCTGGGGTGCATACCACGGCTCGTCGATTGCCGCGGGCAGCTTGACCGGCAATGTGATCGTTCATCGTCACTTCGATTTACCCATGGCGGGCATTCTGCATACGGCGAGCCCGGACTATTTTCGTAGAGAGAACCGACAACTGTCCCTAGGCGAGTTCGTTCGTGCCACGGTGGATGAGCTCGATCGGCTGATCGTCAGTGAGGGTCCCGAGACCATTGCTGCTTTCATCGCGGAGCCCCTGATGGGTTCTTGCGGTGTGATCATTCCACCGGACGGCTACTATCAGGCGGTGCAGGAAGTTTTGCGGCGGCATGACATTCTGCTGATCGCCGACGAGGTAATTACCGGTTTCGGCCGCGTCGACGGCTGGTTCGCAAGCCCCATCGTCGGGATGCAACCTGATCTGATGACCTGTGCCAAGGGTATTACGAGCGGCTACTTCCCGATGTCTGCATGCCTTGTCAGCGACAAGGTGTGGGACATTCTGACGGCGGATCCCTCAGAGGCTGGCGTGTTCGGCCATGGCTTCACGACAGCAGGGCATCCGGTAGGTGCGGCAGTGGCGCTCAAGAATCTGGAGATCATAGAGCGCGAAAATCTGCTCGAGAACGCGCGCAATATCGGAGCGTACCTGCTTCAACAGCTGAGAACGCATCTAGGAGACCATCCACTGGTCGGTGACGTACGCGGTCTTGGCATGATGTGCGGCGTCGAGCTGGATGCGGACAAGTCCGCACATCAACCCTTCGACAACGCCTACACGATCGGCTCGATCTTTGGCAAGTTATGCCTGGAGGAGGGTCTCATGGTGCGCGGCGGACACGGCAAGGCCATGGCCGCACTGGCGCCGCCGCTGATTCTCACCTCCGCGCAGGCCGATGAGATCGTCAATCGCATGTCGCGTGCTCTGGACAGTCTCGCGGCCCATCTGCAACAGAACGGGCTTTGGCGTCCCCGAGCCTTTGCGTCTGATCGCTCCTGAGGTCGCGCAAACTCGAAGCGCGAAGCATGAATCACACCGTACTGCTGCACGTCGGTGGCGAATGGCGCGCTGCCTCAGAGGGCGAGACGGTTACGGCGGGACAGGTCGCCGATAGGGCGCGACCGTTCGGCATACCGACTAGCACAGTGGATGGCAGCGACATGCTCTGCCTATGGGCGACAGCACGGGTTGCGGTGCAACGCACTCGTAAGGGCGATGGACCATCCTTTATTGGGGCCAGGCGCTATCGGGTGACAAGGAGTTGGCATGATATCGAATCGTTCAGAGGGTATGCGAGAGCGTGCTGTCGTCAGCGGTGCGACTTCGGGTATCGGACGCGCGGTGGCGGTGCGACTGGCCCAGCGGGGCGCGGTCGTGGGAATTCTGGGACGGAACGCCAATGCGGCGCGCGCCGTTGCCGATGAGGTGGCCAAGGCAGGCGGCGTGCCTTTCATCGCGCTGACGGATGTTTCGGATCCAATGCAGGTCGAGCAGGGCGTCGGACGATTCATCAAGGCGCACGGCGGCATAGAAACGGTCGTATCGTCCGCGGGCATCCTGGTGACTGGAACCGTTACGGAGACAACTTTGGCCGACTGGGACCGATGTCTGGGTATCAATCTGAACGGAACGTTTTATCTCGCGCGTTTCACGATCCCGGAGCTGATCAAATCCAGGGGTACTTTCACTGCCATCAGTTCTGACGCCGGCGTGCAGGGCTCATGCGGCTTTACTGCCTACACAGCTTCTAAGCACGCGCTACAGGGACTGATCAAATGTCTGGCGGTCGATTATGGCAGGTTCGGAATTCGCGCCAATGCCGTCTGTCCGGCCTTCGTCGAGACCCCGATGGCGGAGCAAGTGATGAAGGATATGACTTCGGAAGATCTGGCGTACTACCGGCGAATCGTTCCACTTGACCGGTTTGCGAGGCCCGAAGAGGTAGCTGATGCCGTGGCACATCTGTCTTCGAGCCAGGCGAGCTACGTCAACGGGCTCATGTACCGACTCGACGGGGGCTCGACTGCCGGCTATTACCTGGCCGCGCAGTGAGGGCCGCCCGGGCGATCTATGATCCTTGGCATCGTTTCATGCTCCGCATCTATGGCGAATCAATTGCTGGGTTCGGAGGCAGCGTGCTTCGGATTGGACGCATTCATGCCCATGTTTACCGAGATCGTGGCGGGTTGGGGCGAAGGCCCATTGATCATGTTCGAAATCCGTGAGCCGGTACTGTCCTCGGGAGAACTCGCCGTGACATTCGTGGACCTGATCGTACGACTGTCGGAGACGTCCGGCCAACGACGGGATTACCACTGCCTGTTCGCATGGCGAAACGGAACGAACGGCTGGCGGATTGCCCGGGAAGCCTTTGCGGAAGGTCGCCTAGGCTAGGATACCTAATCAGATTATCGAAGCCGGAGTCTCTCGGCAATCTGGTCTTCCAGGGAACGGCGAACGGTCACGGCCTGTCCCTGCCGATCGTCATCGATGGACTCAAGAAGGGTGCTGGAATTGCCGGCATTTCCGGACCTGAGTGCCAGCGACGTCCAGGCCATCCAGGCTTACGTCAACGAGGCGTGGAAGGCCTATGAGACGCAGGAGTCGATAAAGAAATCGACTGAATTCTCAAGAATAAGTGAGGGCCTCATCTGTTGCCGATGATCAAGAGGTGGATCGCGGTAGCTGATCGGATCAGCTGGCTACTGCACATAGCGATCTTGCTTGAAGCCGGGTGAGCTCTGCGAGCCAAGAGAATTCCTGGCCGGTTGATTGCAATCCTGGCGAAACCGGCTGGTTCCTCTTGTCGGTCGGCGGCCCGGAGGCTCCCATTGCCGAAAATGGATGTCGGTGCCGCTCTTGAAGCACTAGGCTAGCGCTACCTCGACTTCGCCAGGGTTTGGACCACGGAGCGCATATTGGCCGCAGCCTCAAAGGTTACTGTTATCGGACTGGGCTCCATGGGATCGGCCCTGGCCCGGGCGCTCCTCGCGCATGGCCACGATGTAACCATATGGAACCGCACGCCGGACAAGGCTGCTTCGCTGGTGGCCGCGGGAGCCACACTGGCTGCGAGCCCGCAGGAGGCGGTAGCAGCGAGCCCTCTCGCCATCATGTGCGTGTTCGACTATGCCGCAGCAGACCAGATCTTGCAGGCGCCCAGTGTCGCCGGGGAGCTGTCCGGAAAGACGTTGGTGCAACTCAGCACTGGCCTGATTGACCAAGTGCGCGAACAGCAGGATTGGGTGGGACGGCACGACGCAAAGTTCATTGCCGGCGGCATTGTTGCGTACCCGCACGCCATTGGCCAGGTCAATTGCATGATTCTTTATGCGGGCGACGCCGTGTTCCAGGAACATCGTTCCACATTGGTGAGTCTCGGGGGCGCCTCGCAGTATCTTGGCACCGATGTGGGTGCTGCCGTCGGTGCCTACTTCGCGATGTCCGCTTATATGATCGGTGCGCTCGGCCTGTTCTTCGAAACGGCTGCGTTCAATCGCCACTACGGGTTGCCCATCGATACCCATTACTCGCTTGTGCGAATCGTCACGGACGAAGTACTGGCCGGGATTCGTGACGGGGCTCATCGTATGGCCACGGACAATCTTGATGGGAAATCGGCAAGCATCGACCTGACTGTCGCCGGGATGACCGATGTATGCGAGACGTTCAGTCAGACCGGGATCCCTTCGAAGATGACCGACGCACTGGTCGATATGCTGCGAATCGCAAGCAAAGCCGGGGCCGGCGATAAGGATATTTCCGCACTGGTCGACGTGCTCTATCGACTCCGAAAAACTTGAAGATCAGTAACGAAGCGGTAGCCATCATGCGAAAGCGAACTGGAATCCTGGGTTTCATCCTGGTCCTGACGGCGTGTTCTACTGCGGATGACCCGAATGCCGGGCGGCAGACGGCGCGTGCCGGCAACTCTGCCGATACCGAGGATCGTGCGGCGTGGTCCATCCTGGGGCGTACCTCTGACTTACAGCACAGCAGCCCGCTGAGTGAGATCAACAGCGAGAACGTGCAGCAGCTGGGGCTTCTCTGGTACGCGGACATCCCTTCTCTGGATGGACTGGTCGGCAATCCGCTCGTGCAGGATGGCATCGTTTATCAGAGTGGGCCGATGGGACGTATCTACGCCAACGATGTCCGTACCGGGAAGGAATTGTGGACCTTCGCTGCAAACCCGCAGTTCCTCGGCTCGTCGCTCGCGACATTCTGGAGTCTACGCTACAACCGTGGTGTGGCGCTGTCGGGCGACAACGTCATCGTCGCCACCGGTGACTGTCGCCTGATCGCGGTGAATCGAAAGACGGGCGAGCAGGCATGGGAAGCGGTGTCTTGCGATCGCACAGAAATGTATGGCATCACCGGCGCGCCGCGCGTCGGTGGCGGCATGGTGTTCATTGGCAACAACTGCATAGACTCCGGAATAGGGCGCGGCTTCATTGACGCCTTCGACGCGAAGAGCGGGGCGAAGAGATGGCGCTTCTACACAGTGCCTAACGATCCGGCCAAAGGTCAGGAGAACGCGGCCTTGGAGATGGCGGCCAAGACTTGGGGTACCAACTGGTACGAGAAGGCGCACGGCTGCGCCAGCGTCTGGGACGCCATCACCTACGACGCCAAGCTCAATCTGGTGTACCTCGGCACGGCCGGACCTGCACCCTGGAGCCCCGCTGATCGAGCTGCGGATGCCGGCGATGAGCTTTTCACAAACTCCATTGTGGCTTTGAAGGCTGACACCGGCGAGTACGTCTGGCATTACAAGACTACGCCAAATGACGCGTGGAACTTCGACGCGACGATGCACATCATGATTGCCGAGTTGCCGATCGACGGTACGCCGCGCCGGGTAGTGATGACTGCGCCGAAGAACGGCTTCTTCTATGTACTGGACGCCGCCACCGGCAAGTTTATCTCTGCAAACAATTTTACGCCGCTGAACTGGGCATCGCACATCGATGCTAAGACCGGCCGCCCGGTCACGCTCCCCGACGCACGCTACTGGGAGAGACCGGGAGAGGCCACAGTAGTCTCCCCGGGGCCGCTCGGAGCGCATAACTGGCAGGCGATGTCCTACAATGGCAGCACCGGTCTGGTTTATCTGCCGGTGATCGTGGCTCCGACGAAGATGGCCGTAGATCCGCAAGCACAGGTAGGCGGCATGCGCTTCGACATGAATTACGGCCTTTCCAGCAAAGACCCGAAATGGCGCGCCTACGGCGAGCTGGTCGCGTGGGATCCAGTCAAGCAGGAGGCACGCTGGCGCGCTGAGCGCACTTTGCCGATGAATGGAGGCACGCTCACGACGGCAGGCAATCTGGTATTCCAGGGTACCGCGGACGGACGATTCGATGCGTTTGCGGCTGACACTGGCAAGTTGGTGTGGTCCTTCGATGTAGGCTCGTCCGTTCAGGCTGCGCCAACGACCGTCGAGATCGACGGCAAGCAGATCGTGCTGGTGTCTGTCGGCAATCCGGGGTCGGCAGCCGTGGGCTCCATTCCGTCGCGTCTGAGCGCTACTCCCAAGACGCGTGGACCGGCGCGACTTCTGGCTTTTGCGCTTGGCCGTTCCGAGACGCTCCCGCCGGTGATCGCTATACCCTTCGCGCAGCCTCCGCGGCCGAAACAGGCCAAAGGACTGGCCAAGCGCGGAGGAATATTGTTCGAACAGAATTTTTGTGTCGATTGCCATGGCCCTGATGTGGTGGCGGCGGGTGGATCCGTGCCCGACTTGCGAAGGTCGACGGCGCAGACCCACGACATCTTCGGCGGCATTGTGATAGGCGGGCTCAAGCAGGGGACCGGCATGCCGGCATATCCCGATATCAGCGCGGAAGATTTGCGTGCCATCCAGGCCTATATCATCAATGAAGCCTGGAAGGCGCATGAAGCGCACTGAACCGTCATGATCGCGAATCTCTGTCGCGCGTCAATCAGGGTGACAACGCGCGACAATCAGGATGACAATTTTTTGGTGGGGTGATTTTCGAACCTTTTGGCCCGAATTGGACCCCCCTAAAAGGCGATTTCGGACCTATTTGGGGTCTGTCTCGTCGGTGATCGAGGCCGATGGGGTATGGGTGAGGTGTTCCAAGAGCGGAGTACCTGCCTTATGCCCGGTCGACACATTAACGATCACCAGATGAGGCTGTACATGAAATCCAGATTGACCGAGAAGAAGCCGGCCGCCGCGGCACAAGCGTCGATGAGCCTGAAGTCGGCATATCGCATCGAAAATGACCCTCGACTTCCATCGCAAAAGGCGCCGCCGCGCGGTCGGCGGCGCGCCGATCCGCTGATTGCCATTTTTGACTCGGAGGTCGTGCCGATGCTCGAGGCGGCGCCGGGCTTGCGGCCCATAGCGATTTTTGAGGAGATGCGTCGGCGGCATCCGGAGTTACCTGACTGCGTACGTCGCACGATGGAACGTCGGATCCGGCAATGGCGTGCGCTGAAGGGAGAAGATCGCGATGTGATCTTCCGCCAGGTCCAAGAACCGGGGCGCATGGGACTGTCTGATTTTACCGAAATGGGTGATCTTGCGGTACGGATAGCGGGTGTTGAACTTGACCATCGTCTGTACCACTTCCGGTTGGCTTGCTCGGGCTTCGAGCACGTCCATGTCATCTTGGGCGGGGAGAGCTACGTCGCGTTGGCCGAAGGCCTGCAAAACGCGCTGTGGGCGCTGGGTGGCGTACCGCGGGAGCATCGCAGCGATAGCTTGTCCGCGGCGTTCCGCAACCTTGACCACGACGCGCGCGAGGACTTGACCCGTCGATACGATGCGCTATGCGCGCACTACTGCATGGAACCGACTCGCAACAACCGCGGTGTCGCGCACGAAAACGGCGGCATCGAAAGTCCGCACGGTCATCTGAAACTCTCGATCCGCGATGCACTGCTCATGCGCGGCACCATGGACTTCGAGGATCTCATCGATTATCGATCCTTCCTCGACGAACTCGTCGGCCGCAAGAATGCGCGCAACCGAATACGAATCGACGCCGAGAGAGCCGTATTACAGGCATTGCCCGACTCGCGCACCGCCGATTATGAACAGGCTCTGGTGTACGTGAGCAGCTCCGGCGGCTTCGTTCTGCGCAAGGTATTTTACACCGTGCCGTCTCGACTGATCCGGCATCGGCTGCGGGCGCATCTGTTCGACGATCGTGTGGAGTTGTTCCTCGGCGGCTCGCGAGTGCTGAGCCTGGTGCGCGGCCGACCCGGCCGCGACGGCAAACACGGTCATGTGGTCGATTATCGCCACGTCATCCATGCGCTGCGACGTAAACCCATGGCGCTGCTGAATCTCGTGTATCGAGATCAACTTTGGCCGCGCCAAGCGTATCGGAATATGTTCGATCATCTGTGCGAAAAGCTCTCCGAGCGTGGCGCCTGCAAGCTGATGGTCGAGTTGTTGAGTATCGCCCATGAGCGCGCTTGCGAGTCGCAACTGGCAACACTGTTGACCGAGGACCTTGCCGCCGATCGACTACCGGACCTCAAGGAGCTGCGTACGCGATTTGCGCCTGATCTGGTTAGTCTGCCCGAGGTCACCGTGCACCTCACGCCCTTGAGCCTCTACGAGGCGCTGAACGATGACTACATCGGAGAAGCAGCATGAGCGACACCATCGACACGGGGCGGATGACGCTGCTGCTGAATGAACTGCGATTACCGGCCATCAAACACTTGTGGCCCCAGTTTACCGAGCGATCAGACAAGGAAGGTTGGGCGGCGGCGCGGCTGTTGATGGCGCTCGCCGAGCACGAGGTGGCCGAACGGGATCGACGGCGCATCGAACGGCATCTTGGCGAGGCAAAGCTGTTGCCCGAGAAAACCTTGGACAACTTCGACTTCGCAGCGGTCCCGATGATCTCCAAGGCGCAGGTGTCGGCGTTGTGCGCCGGCGATGGCTGGCTCGAGAAAGGGGCAAACTTGCTGCTGTTCGGGCCGCCCGGCGGCGGTAAGTCGCATCTGGCCTCAGCGATCGGACTCGCGCTCGTTGAGAAAGGCTGGCGCGTGCTCTTTGCACGAACTTCCGATCTGGTGCAGCGATTACAGATCGCGCGTCGCGAGTTCGGACTAGAAGCCGCAATCCAGCGTCTGGATCGATACCACTTGCTAATCCTTGACGATCTCGTCTACGTCACGAAAGACCAAGCTGAGACGTCCGTGCTGTTCGAGCTCATCAGCACTCGCTACGAACGGCGCTCGGTTCTCATCACCGCAAATCAACCGTTCGGCGAATGGGGCAAGGTCTTCCAAGATCCCGCTATGACTTTGGCAGCAGTCGATCGTCTCGTTCATCATGCCACGATCTTTGAGATGAATGTGGAAAGCTACAGACGCCGTGCAGCACTGGCTCGAAAGAAGCCCGGACCCGGACGGCCAGCTCACCATGCGACGACCAAGAACGTGGCTCCGCCACCGCCCAGCGACAATCAAGCCGAGACATAACGCTTGCCAGCGACAATCATCAGCGGCATGATCCAGATGCCGCGTGATCCCTTGTCATCTTGATTGACGCGCACCGGTCATCCTGAATGACGCGCCATAAATCTCGGCGCCATGCTGGCCGGGTTCTTCGTCAGTGCGGCGCGCCATGCCGAATGAGGATAGATGTCGCTAGCAGAGGCGATATGGTAGCGAATCGATGCGTAGTACTGCCATTGCGCATGGCAAGGCAGTGGGCTGCGCCGATCACGTATGAGCGGAGTAGGCACCATGGAAAAGATTCTCATCCTAGGATCAACAGGCAACCTGGGCGGTCTCACGGCGAGTCTGTTGGCGTCGGATCATCCCGCGGTCGCACTGCGTCTGGCTAGTACTCGCGACGCGGGCCGTGCCGCCTTGAAGGAGCGATTTCCAAACGCTGAGGTGGTTACGGCTGACTGGTACAATCCGCAGTCCCTGTCGGCCGCCGTGTCCGGGGTCGACCGGGTGTTCCTCGTCACACCGGACTTCCTCACGGATGAAACGGTAGTCACTCCCAATGTGATTCAGTCCGTGAAGCAAGCCGGCACAGTAAAGCAGGTCGTGCGGCTTATCGCCATTCCGCCTGGATTCTCCGCGAAGGACCTGACACCCGAACAATTGGCAACTCGCTGCGGCGCAGCCCAACATGTCATCGCGAAGCCGCTGCTGGATGAAAGCGGGCTGCCGGTCACGTATATCAACGCCGCCTGCTGGATCATGTTCAACTTGCCATGGTTTATGGCGGAGGATGTCAAATTCCATCGTCGCCTGGCGATGCCGCGGGCTGCCGACGCGTCACGGTTGTGGATCAGCGAGGGGGACATTGCCGCAGTCGCCTCCAAGGTACTGACTGATCCCGCGGCCGACCACGTCGGCAATGAATACCTCGTGACCGGGATACAGCGATATGACTTTGCCCAGGTGGCCGAGCTACTGGGTGAGGTCATCGGTGAGTACGTCGGGTACGTCGACGACGATACGTCACTGCGGAAAGTCATGGGGAACCACTTTGATGTACTCATGACCTATTTCACACACGAGACGGTCGCGTACAGTAACGTGCCGAGTACGGGCACGGTCGAAAAACTCTTGGGGCGACCACAGGTCACATTGCGGGACTATCTGGTCGCCAACAAAAATCTGTTCATATAGTCTGCGCCGCGTGCGACCGACAGCAATTGTTGCAGCGAAGCGTCGCTGACATCGTCTGGCGCCTGTCTACCCGTCTGTCGTGCCGCTCAAAGCGCAGCGAGCCGGTGGACCACCCTGGTTCGAACACCGCTTGATGTGCCCAGAGATTAGGTCTCTCGGCTCTGACACCGCCAACTGTGCCCGGTGGTGGAGCCGATACTAAACTGAAGTTCCCTTTTCTTTCGTCAATTATCTTCTTGTAGATCATGAGGTTGATCTATTCGCCGCTGTCGAGTGTATGGCTACACGGTGATGGATTGCAGCAGCTGTAGTGCTCGGTGCTGAGTGGGGTTGGGCGTGGTCGTCATCTGAAACGTCGACGCGACGCCCTGCGCGGCGTGTGGCTGGCAGGTGTTGCGCACGATGGTGGACAGTTCGTGTAGCAAGGTGCGAAAGCTGTGCACCGGCGAGCCGTCGTTGAGTGTGCGGCAGGCGACTTTCTGTAACGCGGCGTGGGAGCGCCTGGCGGCGGCGACCGGATCGCGCTGTGTCTTGCGTTTCAAATCTTCATCGGCAAACAGCAGTTCACGCCACGCCTCGCGCATATGCCACTCGACGTAGTAGGCGAGCATGCACAAGAAGATATGGGCGCGTACGCGATCCTCCAGTCGATGGTGGATGGGTCGGATATGCAGATCGAGCGTTTTGAGCGAGCGGAACGCTCGCTCTACTTCAGCCAGCGCTTTGTAACTGCGCACCGCCTCGGCCGAGTCCATCTGCTTTTTCGGCACGCTGGTGCGGATGACATACAGCCCGTCAAGCGCCGCTTCCGCCATCACCTGCTCGGTGAGCCGATGGAACTGAAAGTCAGCGTCCTGGATGGTGAGCGCAAAGTGCTTGGCGACTTTGTACTTGTTCACGATCTTGCCGATGCGCACCCCGATCGCGTCCTGACCGGCCAGTGAGCCGCACTCCACGCGTGCACGGATTTTTGCGAGTTCTTTCTCGGTCGCCGCCAGCAGCGCTTCGCGCTTGTGCGCGCGCAGCTTGCCCAGATCCACATTGCGGCAGGCCATGAGGCGTTCGCCCGGATAATCAGGATGCGAGAACTCGAACAAATTGCGTTCATCGAACAGATCCAACTGCAGCGCGCCGCCTTGCACGAGCGTACGGATCTGCGAGCTCTTGAGTGCGGTGACCCACTCCAATCCATCGAGCGAGCGTAAGGTGTCGATCGCTTTGTGCGAGATCATGCCCCGATCGCCCACCAGCACCAGACGCTTGAGACCGAAGTCCTCTCGCAGCTGGCTCACCTGCGGCAGCAGCGTGCTCGCGTCCGCCGTATTGCCCTCATACACCGAGATCGCCACCGGACAGCCGGCGCGCGTGGTGAGCAGGCCGTAGTTGACCTGCAGCGTATTGCGCTTGCCGTCGCGACTGTAGCCGATCTTCGCCAAGGGACAGCAGCGACCTTCAAAATAGCTGGAACTCAAGTCATATAACGCCAGCCCGCCCTCGGCTAAATGCCGAGCGGCGAGCTTCTTCTGGATCGCCCCCTGGCGCTCGAGCAACCAGTCCATCGCGGCGTACAAATCGTTCTCATCCGCCTCTTGCACACCGAACACTTCCGGCAGCGACGTCGTGTGCCACCAGCGCGTGGTGGCGAGCTTGGTGTGCGGGGAGACCACCCGTGCGGCCACCATCGCACACACCACCTCGCGCTCCGCACTGCCTCGGGAGGCGATCAGCGACTCGAAGCCGAGCTTCTGCATGGCTACGCGAACGGCTTGCACCGCCCCGTGAGGGCGCGAGCGCACGGTGTTCCACAACTGATCGACGGGCCGCACTTCGTGTCCGGCGAGCACGGCGCGAATGGACTCGATCTGCTCATCGGAGAGCGAAGAAAGATTAGCCAGCGTGCGCTTACGCACCTTCTTGCCTTCGCGATAGGACTCGCGCAGCAGGTAGGTGGGGCGCGAAGTGCGATTCGGGACGCCATCGATATGCATGGCTACATCATGCCATCAGTCGGCATCAAACGCAAGTATCGACAGTGATCTACATGGCTACATTATGCATTTATTCCGGGCGCGCTATTGTGCCCGGAGCCTACAATTCCAGGTGCTTCAAGCATTCATCGATCAAAAAAGGGCGGGGAACTTCCGACTAAACTCGCAGATCTCGCCGCTACATTCGCTGCGCGGCACTGCACCACGGGTGAAGCGGCCAATTCAGAGGCTCCACCGCCAAAAGTGGATATTTGTCCCGCCTCTCAGAGATTAGTCTAGCGCCACATTGGTATTCCTATGGGAGCGTACATTGTACTCGTCCGCAAGAGTTCTACTTATGAAACTGAGTTCTATGGAACCGGTCTTGGACCGGGCTCTCCTCACTTTGCGCTATCCCGGATTTCACGAACGCGTCAAAGGGATGGATGGAGAGGGATCCCGGAGATGAAGAGTGGGTTCTTAGGAGCGCTTCTTACAAGGACGACGCAGATCCGCTTCCATGACCATCTTCGTCCTTTTGCCGGGACGCTCTGCTCGTATACACCTGGCGCGCTCGGCTCAAATCACTATGTCGAGACTCTGAATTCATGAATGATTATAAACTGGGGAGAGTAGCTATGAACGATGGGAGAATGTTTCAAGGTATCGGCTCGCCTCGGCCGGGTAGCTCTGCAGTCTGCATTACAGCAGCAAGCTTCCTGCTGACCGGTCTGACATTCGGACAGACCAACACGCCAAGCCGTGGGGATTCTGCTCCCCTCGAGGAAATCGTGGTCAGTGCGACGAAGCGCGCCGAAAGCGTTCAAGATGTGCCCGTCGCCGTGACCGCCCTCTCAGGTGAGATGTTGAAAGATCTCGGACTGCCTGACGCAATGGCGGTGGCCAGCCAGACCCCCAACCTTTACGCTGAATCACCCTACGGCCGCATGGCGCCGCGATTCAATCTTCGTGGCGTCGGTACGAACGACTATACGTCTACGACCGTCAGTGCGGTAGGAGTTTATTTCGACGATGTGTTTATAAACAGCAATATCGGTCAGGGCGTACCGATCTTCGATCTCGACCGTGTGGAAGTACTCCGCGGACCACAAGGTACGCTCTGGGGTAAGAATACGATTGGCGGTGCAATCAACTTCGTCTCACGTCGACCAGCATCTGAGTTTGATGGTTATGGGCGGATCACTCTTGGAAACTACGAATCGCGCGAACTTGAAGCGGCGATGGGCGGTCCAATCACCGGCGACACGTTACTTGGGCGGGTTGCGTTCGTCACTGCACGGCGCGACGGCCAGTTCTACAATGCGACTTTGGGTAGGAGCGAGGGCGGGTACGAAGACACCGCTGCTCGCGCGCAGCTACTCTGGAGGCCGACTGACAATTTGGAGGCATTGCTGATCCTTAGCACGCGCGATCTGGACCAGAGCCTGAATATGCGGCATGTGGGAATTCTTCCCGGTGGCGTGGACATCAATGGATTCTCGTCGCGTGCCAACTCCGATGTTGTGTCCATGGATCGCGAGAACGAGATAGGTGTTCACTCAAGGAACGTGACGTTGAACGTGAATTGGGAGGGGCCGTCTGGAATTACCTGGACTAGCATTTCCAGTTTCAACGACGTTGAAAGCGTGTCGATTCAGGACGACGAGGCGAGTCCCATCGGAATTGAGGACAGCTTCATTGGAACGAGTGTGGATCAGTTGTAAGCGTCCGGTCACCACCGTCTGATCCTTGGCATCTCATTCTCCGATGATGTGTCCTAAGTGAAGGACACGGTGTACGTGTCCATTTGGGAGAGGAGATGGACACGTCCACTGATGAGCTCGCGAAGCACACACTTACGCGCGGCGGCAAGCGGCTGCGTTCGATGGAAGAGAAGCGCCGGATTATCGAAGAGGTTCTTCGCGGTGAGGAGTCCGTAGCATCCATTGCACGCCGACACGAGGTCAACGCCAACCTAGTGTTCCACTGGAAACGGCTGTATCAGAAGGGTTTGCTCGAGAGTCGCACGGCACTCGTTCCGGTGAAGGTCGGGAAGAAAGTATCCACGCCCGCACGGTCGGTTCGAAGCACTGTCGATGAGTGCGTGGAGATCGATCTCGGGGCGCAGAAGTGCGTTCGTCTTCGTGGCGAGTTAGCGCGCGAGCTGCTCGATCGCCTCGTCGCTGAGCTGTGTGCGCGATGATTGGCTTTCCCTCTGAAGGACGCATCTGGATCGCGTGCGGCGCGACCGACATGCGCAAGGGCTTTGACGGGCTGGCTGCGATCGTACAGGTGCAGTTGGCGGAAGATCCTTTCTCCGGTCAGTTGTTCGTCTTTCGCGGCCGGCGGGGCGATCGGGTGAAGCTGCTGTGGTGGGATGGTGATGGACTGTGCTTGTTCGCGAAGCGGCTCGAGCGTGGTCGCTTTGTATGGCCGCAGGCCGAGAGCGGCGTGGTGCACTTGAGCCGCGCGCAGTTATCGATGCTGTTGGAAGGCATCGACTGGCGACGTCCGCAGCGCACGCACACACCGCAAGTCGCGGCGTGCAATGAGGCTTGAGTTATAGACATTTCGTGCGTGCATCGTTGCATTGATGTCAGTAAAATGCAGCGGTGCCGCACGCTTCCCTTCCCGACGATATCAATGCGCTGAAGCAGCTCGTCATCGAGCAACGCGCGTTGCTCGCGGCGAAAGATGAGCAACTGCTCTCGCGCGATGTGTTGATCGAGAAGCTGAAGATCGAGCTGCTGCGATTGAAGCGCATGCGCTTCGGTCGATCCTCCGAACAGCTCGATGCGAAGATCGCGCAGCTGGAACTCACGCTCGAAGAGCTCGAAGCGAACCAGTCCCAGATCGCTCCCGCTGTCACAGCGATTACCGAAGAACGCCCTGAGCGTATGAAGCCGGTGCGCAAGGCGTTGCCTTCGCACCTGCCGCGCGAAAGTGTCGTGCATACGCCGGCGTGTAGCTGCCCGCACTGCGGTGGCACGCTCGAGCGCCTGGGCGAGGATGTGAGCGAGGTACTTGAGTACGTGCCCTCGCACTTCAAGGTGATCCGCCACGTGCGCCCGAAGTTCGCCTGCGGTGCATGCCAGAGCATCACGCAAATCCCAGCGCCGGTGCGACCGATCGCACGCGGTCTGGCAGGCCCGGGACTACTCGCACACGTGCTGGTATCGAAGTACTGCGATCATCTGCCGCTGTATCGTCAAAGCGAGATCTACGCGCGCGACGGCGTGGAACTGGAACGCTCCACGCTGGCCGACTGGGTGGGTCAGTGCAGCGCATTACTCACGCCGCTGGCGAACGCGCTGAGCCGCTACGTGCTCTCAGGTGCAAAGCTCCATGCCGACGACACGCCGGTGCCGGTGCTGCAGCCGGGACGTGGCACGACGAAGCATGGGCGACTGTGGACGTACGTGCGCGATGATCGGGCCTCCAGTAGCACCGATCCGCCGGCAGTGTGGTTCGCATACAGCCCAGATCGCAAAGGCGTGCATCCGCGCACGCACCTGAAGAACTTCAAGGGCGTGTTGCAGGCCGACGGGTACGCCGGCTTCGACCGGCTGTTCAACGACAATGATCCTGAGCATCCGATCAAAGAAGCGGCGTGCTGGGCGCACGTGCGGCGAAAGTTCTACGACATCCATCAAGCCACGCAGTCGCCGCTCGCGCTCGAGGCGCTCAATCGCATCGGCGAGCTGTATGCGATCGAAGAGCAGATCCGCGGTCAATCCGCAGAACAGCGCCAGCAGGCGCGCGCAACGCGCGCTGGACCGAAGCTCGATGAGTTGCAGCGTTGGATGATCCAAACCAGGGCATCGATATCGAAGAAGTCGGATCTCGCTGGCGCAATCCACTATGCACTCTCGCGCTGGCGTGCACTGACGCGCTACTGCGAAGATGGCTGCATCGAGATCGACAACAATGCTGCCGAGCGCTCACTGCGCGCGGTTGCGATCGGTCGCAAGAACTATCTCTTTGCCGGTTCGGATGCCGGCGGCGAGCGCGCTGCGATCATCTATTCGTTACTCGGCACAGCGAAGCTCAACGGCATTGAACCAGAAGGCTACCTTCGTTATGTGCTCGAGCGCATCGCCGAGTACCCGATCAATCGAGTCGACGAGCTGCTGCCGTGGAAGCTTGCCGAAAAACTGCAAGCCTCGGAGCACGAGCAGGACTCACAAAGCTAGACGGGAAGACCGGACGCTTACGATCAGTTTAGCGAAGAGCTTAGAGTAACATCATCGGACGCACAACGCGTACGCTGGATCCTCGGGGCATATTTCCTGAGAGAGCGTAACGACGTAAGCGGTAAGCCTGTGGCGTCCTTCTTTCCGCTTCGCGCAGATGACACTGTTGCCCCAGGTCACGTTGGATTTGGAGCGAACGATGGACGAGCGGCGACGATTGAGTGCCGATGCCTGGGGCGAGGTGCTGGCGCAGTTTGAAGGTAGCCCGCTGACGGTGGAAGAATTCTGCCAGCAGCGCGGGATCAGCTTGGACAGGTTGAAGCACTGGCAGCGTAAGCTGCGGCGGGTGGCGGGCGGCAAGGCTGTGAAGCGCCCCGAGGTGTCCAGCGCCCCGCAGGAGCGTGCCGGGTTCCTGGACCTGGGCGCGCTGGAGCCGCGTGGTGCGCCCTTGGTATTGCGATTGGATTTCGGTGGGGGTGTAGTTCTGCAGCTCACCCGCCACTGATGTTCTTTCCCGAGGGGCAGATCCGCGTGCACCTGTACGGGCAGCCCTGCGATATGCGGCGTTCCTTCGACGGACTGCAGGTGCTGGTACGCCATGGACTGCAGCGTGATCCTCAGGATGGCTCGTTGTATGTGTTCGTCAACCGACGCGCCTCGCAGCTGAAGTGCCTATACTTCGACCGCTCCGGATTCTGCGTGTGGGCGAAGCGTTTGGAATCGGGAAGATTTATCAACAACTGGTCGCAGGTCAGTGCACGGGAGATGGATTGGACGGGATTGAAGCTGATGCTGGAAGGAATCGAGCCGCTGCGCGTGCGCAAGCGATTTTCTCGCCGAGAACCGTTGAAAAATTCACCGACACGCGCATCGCCTTCGCTATAATGGTGCGATGCGCGCCACTGCCCTTTCAACACCTGATACACAGCTCAGCGCGCTCACGCAGACACAGCTGATTGAGATGGTGCAGTCGCTGCAGCATCGATTGGCATGGTTTGAGCGCCAGCTCTTCGGCACGAAGAGCGAACGACTGCGCGTACTGGAGAACGAGCGACAGCTGTCGCTGGGGGAGATCATCTGCCCGCCTGCGCCGGAGGCGCTCGCGAAGGCGCGTGTGGTCGCGGCGCATACGCGGGGTGTGGCACAGCGTGATGCGGCGGCGCTCGGCGAGGCTGAGAGCGTGCCGTTTTTCGATGAGGCGCGCGTGCCGGTTACGACCATCCAGGTGCCCGATCCGGAGCTGCCCGGGGTGCCGAGCGATCAGATCGAGATCATCGGCGAGAAGATCAGCTATCGATTGGCACAGCGCCCAGGCAGCTACGTGGTGCTCAAGTACGTGCGCAGCGTGCTCAAGCGTCGGGATACCCAGCAGATCCGCTGTGCGCCGGCGCCGCAGGGCGTGATTGAGGGTAGCCGCGCGGATGTCAGTTTCATCGCCGGGCTGTTGGTCGATAAGTTCCTCTACCACCTGCCGCTCTACCGCCAGCACCAGCGGCTCACCGACAGCGGCCTGCGCCTCACGCGCCCGTGGCTGACGCAGCTGGTGCAGCAGGGGGTGGGCCTGCTCGAACCGATCTACGCCGCGCAGCTCGACTCGATCCGCGCCAGCCGCGTCAAGACGATGGATGAGACGCCGATCAAGGCTGGGCGCACCGGCCACGGCAAGATGAAGACCGCGTATTTTTGGCCGATCTACGGCGAACGCGATGAAGTGTGCTTCCCCTACTTTCCCTCGCGTGCTCACCAGCACGTGCGCAGCGCGCTGGGCTTGACGCCACTGCCCGGTAGCGTGCTGCTCAGCGACGGCTACGCCGCCTATGCGAGCTACACCCAGAAGGTGGGGGTCACGCATGCTGAATGCTGGAGCCACGCGAGGCGCGAACTCTTTGAAGCCCAGGCGATGGAACCGGATCGGGTGCGCGAGGCGCTGCAACAGATCGCGGCGATCTACGCGATCGAGCAGGACATCCGCGAGCGCAAGCTTACAGGGGAGCCCAAGCGGTTGCATCGCCTGACCCACAGCAAGCCGCGGGTGGAGGTCTTCTTCGACTGGGTCGAGCGACAATTGCAGGACCAGGGCTTGCTGCCGAGCAATCCCTTCACCAAAGCGCTCGGCTACGTGCGAAATCGTCGCGCACAGCTGCAAGTATTCCTCACCGATGCGGACGTGCCGATCGATACCAACCATCTCGAGCGTGCGTTGCGCGTGATTCCGATGGGCAGGAAGAATTGGAATTTCTGCTGGACCGAACTGGGCGCCGAGCACGTCGGGATCATGCAGAGCCTGCTCGTCACCTGCCGTCTACACGATATCAATCCCTACGATTACCTTGTCGATGTCTTGCAGCGCGTCGGTCTGCATCCCGCCGCGCGCGTGGCCGAACTCACCCCAAGGCTATGGAAGCAGCACTTCGCCGCTAGCAGGCTCCGCTCAGCTTTGCACACCCTTTCCGTGTAGGCCACACTCCGCGGAATTACCGCTTACGTAACGACTCCGATTTTACCGTGTGGTTCCCTCAGTTCGAGGAATCAAGCAACTGGGTTCGAATGGAGCAGCGGACTCGCAGCATGGCGGGGTTCGGCAGCCTGGAGCTCGATCTGACAGAAAAGTGGACGACGCGCCTTGGGGCACGCTACACACACGATAAGAAGGAGGCAGACCTTGTCGCCGCCACCTACTCGCCTGGCGCCGCCGATCCGTTGAACATTCGTCTTGCTACGCTCGTAGCGCCATACGTTATGCATAGTCAGGAGGCAATCGACAAGAAAGTTACTTGGGATGCGTCCCTGGAGTTCAAGCCTCGTGATGGAGCCCTGCTCTATGCACGGGCTGCAAAGGGATTCAAGTCATCCTCCATGAACGCAGGTGTATTCTCACCGGAGGACATCAGCACCGCAGGGCCGGAGACTGTAATCGATTATGAGCTGGGCGCAAAGACATCGTGGCTCGACGAACGTCTGCAGTTGAATCTCGCAGCCTTCTATTATGACTATCAGGATTACCAAGTCGTTATCGTACAGGAAGACACTAATGCACTCCGCTTTTCGAACGCTGACGCCGCCAGGGTCACAGGCATCGAAGTTGAATTGCAGGCGCAGCCCGCGGAGCGCTTCTTTGTCCGTGCTGCCTATGGTCGAAGTGATGGTGAGTTTAGGAGCTTTCCACGTGCAGCGGTACCGGTTCCGGTCAATCAAGGACAACCGCTTGATCTTAAAGGCGAACGCATACCACGCTCGCCAGAATACACGGGATCGCTGTTGCTTCAGTATTCGGTACCGCTTGCATCAGGGAATATAGAACTTCAGACGGACTGGCGGTGGACTGGACAAACGAACTTTGCGACTTGGGTTGAGTCCCAGCAATTAAGTCCCGCACAGCCATTCGTGCCGCTGCTTTCGGCGATTCGTGATGGCCTCACACAGCAGGCGTATTCCGTGGGTAACGCCCGAATTGCGTTTGTTTCAGCCAACGGTGACTTTGAGATCGGGGCTTGGGTTCGCAATGTTGGAGACAAGAAGTACATGGTGAATGCATATCCCGTTTTCTATAACCGCAACTTGGTGCAATTCCAAGGGGATCTGCGCACGTATGGCATCACGCTTACGTATAACTTCGGCGGCCGCTCAAATTGAGCGCAGCTGGTAGTAGATACTCGTAAGTCTTGGATACATGCAAGGCGAGCGCCGTGTTCGGAGCTTGGCGTCCGAACACCCGAGATTGCACTTGAATCCTCGGGCGTAGCAACTGGCACCTCGTGACAAGGCCGGAGCGCACATTAGGATGAACAAGTCGTCAACGTCATTTTTCGGATAGCGCTGACTGAGATAAACGATACAGTTGGCTCTCATTGAAGATGTTCCATTTGCCTGGTCCGTGCTCATGATGTTATCCAAGTTGCATATAGTATTTTCAGTCTGTGCCATCGTCACAGGGTGTGCTTCAACAGAGACTCGTAGTGCTCTGCTAGAGAAAAGCGAAGCAGACATACGTCTGGCAGACGACGAGCTTCAACCTGTTCGTCTTGACGAGCGCTATGTGCAAGGGCAGGGGCTCGAGTCGCGTGATTGGGCGCCCGATCTTAAGGTTACTCCGGTCCGATTTCCTCGTCAGAAAGTCTGGTTCACCGGTGAAGAGCTAACCGCGGTTGTCTATGAGCAGCGTGACGGAGTACTGAAATTCAATCCTCTTCCGCAGGATGAGTTGGCACTCGTGATTGAAGGCGTCGCCATCCTGACTTCGGCCACTGGACGTCAGCATTCGTTCCATCGGGGCGAAGCCTTTGCCATTCCAAAGGGATGGAGCGGCACGTGGGAGATGAGTGAGGGACTCCGCGGAATCTTTGTAATGAAGACACATGAAGCGCCACCGCCATGACGGACCGCAGTGCCCGTATGCCGGCACTGTCCTTAAGTTCGATGGCAGTGAGGTTGGGACAGAAACTCGATTCAATCAATGTGATCGACCGCAGGATGGCTACACGATTCATAGCGGGTCTTGTGGCTTTCAGAGAAAATCATATGCGTGCTAATCAGTCTTCTCTTCGAGCGTCTGTGTGTAATGGGCTGTTGCTCATCGCCACTTCTTTTTGCTCCATGATCGTAGTGTCGTCAGAACAGGCAGAGGCCGCAGGATCGAGTCGCATGGAGGACGGCGATTGGCCATTGCTCGGTAGAACGGCCGACATGCAGCATAACAGCCCGCTGCGGGATATTAACGAGACATCCGTGAAGAATCTGGGGTTGGCATGGTTCTCCGACATTCCATCCCGAGACGGATTGGTCGGCAACCCCCTGGTGGTGGATGGTGTCGTCTATCAAGGTGGTCCCATGGGACGCATCTATGCCACTGACATTCGATCGGGAGAGCTAATCTGGACGTTTTCTGCAGACCCTCTCTACGAAGGTTCGTCGCTTGCGACGTTCTGGAGCACGCGCTTTAACCGCGGCGTAGCAGTACAGGACGATAAAGTATTCATTGCGGTCGGTGACTGCCGCTTGGTCGCCGTAAATCGTCACAGCGGTGCGAAGATCTGGGAGTCGGTATCGTGCGATAGAACGGACCGGTCCGGACTCTATGGCATCACGGGAGCCCCCCGGGTTGGCGGTGGACTTGTGTATATCGGCAACAATTGCATCGATTCGGGGAATGGCCGCGGTTTCGTGGATGCATTTGAAGCGAAAACTGGAAGGCGAAAATGGCGCTTTTACACCGTGCCAAATGATCCGACGAAGCGGCAGGAGAACAAGGCATTGGAGATGGCTGCCACGACGTGGGGCACCGATTGGTACAAGAAGAGCCATGGCTGCGGCAGTGTTTGGGACGCTATTACTTACGACGAAAAGCTCGGCTTGCTGTACGTCGGCACCGCCGGGCCTGCTCCATGGAACCCACGGGCTCGAGCATCTGACGCTGGCGATGAGCTATTCACGAATTCAATCGTCGCGATCAAGGCGGACAGCGGGGAATACGTCTGGCACTATAAGACAACACCGAACGATGCTTGGAACTTCGATGCCACGATGCACATCATGGTCGCTGAGCTCCCGGTGCAAGGAGAAAGGCGGCGCGTGGTCATGACGGCACCCAAGAATGGATTCTTCTACGTTCTGGATGCGCAGTCCGGTAAGTTTCTCTCTGCAAAGAACTTTACTCCGCTCAACTGGGCGTCGCACATTGATGAAAACACTGGGCGGCCGGTCACGCTGCCCGATGCACGTTACTGGGAGAAACCAGACGGGAAAGCAATCGTTTCCCCGGGGCCACTTGGGGCGCACAATTGGCAGGCCATGAGCCACACCCCGGAAACAGGTCTGGTGTACATACCAGTACAAGTTGTTCCAACGCTGATGGAGATCGATCCAAAGTCGAAACCCGCTGGCATGTTGTTCGACATGTACTACGGATCCGGGAAAGATCCGAAGTGGAAAGCATTCGGCGAACTGGTAGCTTGGGATCCGGTCTCTCAGAAAGAGCGCTGGCGCGTCAAGAGGCAGATGCCGGTAAATGGCGGCATATTGACGACGTCCGGCGGACTTGTATTTCAAGGGACAGCGGACGGTCGATTCGACGCTTTCAGCGCCAGGACGGGAGAATTGCTGTGGACGTTCAATGCTGGTAGCTCGATACAGGGCGCTCCGACCACTGTAGAGGTCGATGGATCGCAGGTCATTCTCGTGCCGGCCGGAAACTCTGCCTCCGCGTCACTCACAACGTTGGCTCGATACAGTTCGACACCACCCAAGACCCTTGGGCAATCGCGACTCCTCGCGTTCAAACTCGGCGGCGATGCAAGGCTCCCACTAGGAACCGTAATCGAATTCCAACCGCCTCCACGCCCGCGCCAACCAGACGCGTTGGCACGAAAGGGATCGGTGGCCTACATACAGAACAGCTGCCAAGCCTGCCATGGCCGACATGCAGAAACCGTCGGTGGCAGTGTACCTGATCTGCGTCGCGCTTCTGGACTGACCCACGACATGTTCGCCGGCATTGTCATTGGTGGCCTAAGGAAAGGCACCGGCATGCCGGCATTTCCTGGGATCAGTGTCGATGACTTGAGAGCGCTACAGGCCTACCTGATCAATTTAGGCTGGGATGCCTATGATGCGCAAGAGAAGGCGAAGTCCGCTAATGCGTCTGCACGGCCATGACCGATCCCATCGTCCACCGAAGGAATGGAGTGCGTGAACGTGAGATCATGCTCGATGTGGGTCAAACGTATTCCGAGTAGCTACAGACTTCCCCCAGGGACGCCAACGACGGCTGGCTGGGGCCCAGGCCACGCGTCTTGGACGCTGCCCGGACGGTGGCTGAGGGATACTCACCGAATGCTTCTCGATAGTAGTTTGCGAACCTTCCCGTATGCCAGAAACCCCAGCGAACCGCGGCACTCTCGATAGAGCAGCACCGACCTGCTGCAAGTTCCCGGCGCACCCTATTCAGACGCATTGAACGAATATATTGCGCAGGCGTGATGCCAATCACCTGTTTGAAGTCTGTACGGAGAGTACGAGGGGGGACGCGGACCACGGCCGCTATGCTCGCGGTGGATAAGGGGTCTGCCAACTTCGCCTCTATGAACCCGATGGCTCTGTCGACGATGCGTGCGCGGGTGGATGAACAATGCAGCCGAGCGCTCTCCGAAGGCTGGGCGAGCAACGCGTCATAAAGGCTTCCCAGCATGCTCTCTTGCATGGCCTGGCGTGCACGTTCGTCGTCGAGGATTTGCCTATTAGCGCTAATTCCGCGCAGAGTATGGAGTATAGTTCGCTCGAACTCGGCGACTACCACCTTGTCCTTCGAGAATATCACTGGTTGGCCGTCATCTTTGCCGAAAAGAGTCCGACCGGATAAACGGGCCGCGAACCGCTCAATATAGCTCTCGTCGACTGTCACAAACAGCATCTCGGCCCGTGAGTTGCAGGTAACTCTGTCTACCGACTCGCAGCGGCGAGTGAGAACTGCTCCTTTCTCGATCTGTCGGCCATCATAAAAAACGTCGCCGGAGCCCGGAAGGAATGAGACGAAGATCCGGGCTCCTGGCCACGCACGGCCGGAGTACTTGAACGCTCCGTCCACTCGCTCGTAGCCAAATTGCAGCGGACCTAACCACGCCTCGGCATGCGTACCATGGAAGCGTCCCGGCACGAGTTGCTCGTAAGCGTGCGACCAGTGCGTTGCGCTTCGGCTGTGGATGTACGCGTCGTTGGACACGCGAATCGAGCACTCAAAACGTCCATTCATAGTCCCCCTCGCTCGGGTGGTCACCCGGCAATGAACTCATCAGAAGAGAATTCATGTCAAACAATAATGGCAGACAAAATTTTGTGATGCAAGTTGGGCAGTGCCCCTCATGCCTGGGGCTTGGCTCGTATGCCATTCTCAGCTGGCTCCTGCTGAGTGCCTTAGAGGCTCTAACGGAATGACGTTGGCGGCGAGTTTGCTGCCGCAGGCACCTCGATATAAGGTAATTTTTATAGACGCTTAACGAGGCGGGGCCGCGCGAAGAGGAAGCATGCGTGTTGCCAACTCTACTGATACTCGAGCCTTGCCGGATTCCTGTAGGAAGCACTCTGTTGCGCTACCCTGAGGAGTATGCACCGCCCAATGCGGCGGCATTGCCGAATTCGGATGGAATGTCGGCACGGTCCCGATAGACTTCGCAGAATGTTGACCGGACTTTGTCCGGGATGTCTCCCATCAAGCTATTCACTGAGGAATATGCAATGACGAAATCCTTGCAACCGGTCCGACTGAATCCTGAGTTACTGGAGGGCAAGAATCTGGAGCCGCTAGAGCCGTGGCCCGCGAAGATGCAGCTTCGCCCGGTCGACACTCATCGCGTCGTAACGTGGTACATCGGCGAGAAGCTTACCTCTATGATCTACGATGCTGACGATGGCTTGCTGCAGTTCACGGACTTGCCGTATGACGAGTTCGTCCAGATCCTGAGCGGCACAGCCACCCTGACGTCCGTCGATGGCGAGCGTCATGTGTTCAAGAAGGGCGACTATTTCGTGGCGCCGAAAGGTTGGACGGGCACCTGGGAGCTCAAGGATAAGTACCGGGAGTTGATCACGTTCGAAACCAAGTCGCTCGAGTATGCAATGTCGACCTGGTTTGCGGCGGACCTGGAAGGCAAGCCCGCCTGAGATCGACACTGGTTGCCGGGGGACATCGCCCGTGAGTTCGTGGATGGGCGGTATCCCGGGGCGGAGGCGGTATTCCAGACGGCCCCGCCGGTAGATTTTCAGCCTGTCTGGAGGATGGTCAGTACAATCGCGGCCGAGTCTCCGCTGATGAAGCCGCCACCATTCTCGGCAAGGGCCGTTCGTGCGCGGGGCACCTGACGAGATCCGGCCTGACCGCGTAATTGCAGGGTGAGTTCGTGAATCTGCGAAAGTCCAGTCGCTCCGATCGGATGGCCCTTGCGCACGAGGCCGCCGGAAGTATTCACTGGAATGGATCCACCCAGGCGTGTTTTACCTTCACGGAGCAGGCGCACTCCCTGCGTTGGACCGCAGAGACCCAGTGCCTCGTAGTAGATCATTTCTGCCGGGGAAGATGCATCGTGCAGCTCGACGCAGCTGAGGTCCTTCGGTCCGAGGCCGGCGAATTCGTACGCCTCACTCGCAATCCAGGGCACCAGCTTCTGGTCATCCGCGGACGTGTCGTACCCGCTGGCCAGCACCGAGCTCAGGATATGCACGGGTGCCCGGACGCCCAGCGCGCGCGCGGCCTTAGGCGACATCAGGATCGCCGCCGCCGCGCCATCGGCGACGGGGGAGCACATCAACAACGTCAGAGGATTGACGATCAGCGCTGACTGCAGAACTTGCTCCGGCGTGACGACGGACTGGTACTGTGCATTGGAGTTCAGGCTGCCGTGAAATGAATTTTTCGCGACTACCGCGGCGAAATCGGCGGCTGTGGCTCCCGAGCGGGCCATGTAGTCGCGAGCCATGCGGGCGTAGACATCCATGAAGACTGAATGTGTCTTTCCGTCGACGGTCGTATCGGAATCGTCATTCAGGATGAATGCAGCAAGCTGTTCAGGGTGTTCGACGTCCGCACAACCGTCAAATATGGAAAACACGCGTCGCTTGTCTTCGTGGTAAAGCTTCTCTACACCAAACGCCAGTACGACATCGTAGGCGCCAAGTGTAATCATTGAAGCCGCTTGCTGAAATGCCGTCGAACCCGTGGCGCAGGCGTTCTCGACGTTGATTACAGGCACTCGGCCCAATCCGAGTTGCCGCAGGATGGCCTGGCCTGCGATGCACACCTGACCAGTAATAATGGAAGCGGCCGCATTACCCGCCCAGACCGCCTGAATGCGATCGATTCCAATACCCGCGTCGTTCAAGGCACTACGGATGGCTTCGTGCGCGAGATCCGACAGGCTACGGTCCCCATGTTTGCCGAATCGTGTCGTTCCGACGCCTGCTATCACTGCACTCTGTTTCATGCTTCGTTCTACGCCTAAAGTCAAGCACTCGAGACCAAGAGCTCGGGGTACCTGGCCGCGCGCGCGCCAGGGGCGAGTCGAGTCACCGCAGCGCTACGCGACCGAAGAGCCGCCTGACGACACGTATCCGATGGGCGTTCACCAAATGCTCGTCGATACTGCTGCGCAAAACGGCCCATGTGCCAGAACCCCCAGCGCGCCGCGATGGCTTGTATCGAAGCGCCAGGGCTGGCTGCGGCGAGATCCCGGCGGACGCGACTGAGGCGCATGGCAAGTAGAAGGCGGGTGGGTGAGACTCCAAGCACCGTATTGAAACTGTAGCCGAGCGTGCGAGGACACACACGCAATTTCTCGCATATGTCGGTGATGGAGATGGGATCGGCGAGCCGGTTTCCCATGAATTCGATGGCCGTATCGACGATGTACGCCCGAGTCGATGGCGGTGGTAGCGGCAGGCCCCGAGCCGCACGGACCGTGGCTACGCTGGCCATGGCGTTCAGCGCACGACGCTGCATTGCGCGCTGCGCCTGCCTGGAGTCCAGCGCCCCTGGACTACGCGACAACTCATCCAGAATGCCCAGCAGAGTTTGCTGAAAAGTGACGACATGCTCTGCGCCTTGTGCAACTACGACGGGACCTGCATGACTGGCGAATAGTGCCTGCTCGAAGTCCCGAGTCAGCTGCTCCTGGAGGAATCTTTCGTCGATCGCGACGAGAACGACCTCGATCCTCTGGCAGCAACTGAAGTGCTCGATCTTGTCCCAGCGATGAGCGACAACCGAATCGGCCTCCACTGGCCTGCCGTTGCAGAGTAAGCCGCAACTTCCTGTCAGGAATGACATCAATACGCGCGCCCCAGGCCAGGGACGCCCGCAGTATCTGAAGGGATGCTCTACGCGCTCGTGAATGACCTGGAGCGGACCGAGCCATGCGACACGGAAGCTGCCGTTGAAGGGCCCTGGCTTGACTGGCTCGTAGATGTGCGACCAGCCCTGCAGCTGCGCTCCATGCAGCCATGCTTCACCGGCCTCGTATGTTTCGAACCCATATCGTGCGAGCTTTTCACCGCTGGCTGGCATTGCTGGAGTCCTCTTGAATCCGGTGAATCTGTCTGGAATCACGCCTTCAATACCACATCATATCAGTATGATTGTCAAACAACTTTATAGGTCAAGATTGTTATTGCATTGCCTGGCGGCTGCCGTTATTCTCCGGGCGTTCACCGCGCAGCTACGCCGTCAAGGCAGCTTCAAACTGTTGCGGCGCGGATTCGCATGCGGCGTTGCCGCGAGGGAACAGTGCATGGGAAAGATCACGCCAAGAGACGTGGAAGCTCTCGTTGAGCTATTCGATCAGTCGGACTGGGACGATCTTCATGTCGAGTTGGATGACTTCTGCCTGACGCTATCAAAACGGGCGGGGGCTGCGGTCGAGCGCATTTCTCGTCCCGCAGCTACCGAGTCCGGTAGTGCGCCGGTGGCGACGTCGAAGCAGGAGCGGGTACAGGTCGCCTCGAGCCTGGTGGAGCAGGGACGCGCCGCGGTCGCGATACCCGACGGGTGGGTTGCAGTACGTGCGCCGAACCTCGGCACATTTTACCGTTCGGCAAAGCCCGACTCACCGCCGTTCGTCGAGCCGGGCCAGGAAGTACATTCCGATACGCAGGTGTGTCTCATCGAGGTCATGAAGCTCTTTACCGCGGTGAATGCCGGTGTCCACGGGATCGTGCGGCAGGTCTGCATCGCCGACGGCGAGATGGTCGAGCACGACCAGCCGCTCTTTATCATCGAGCCCAGGAGCTGAGAGTGAAAATGCCAGACCTTCGACGCGCGACGCTGCGTTCCGGAATCTGATCGGGCTCCCTTCGACCTATGGCGCTCAATCGCGTTCTGGTGGCCAACCGAGGTGAAATTGCGCTGCGGATCGTGCGTGCTGCACGTGCGCTCGGCATTGAAACGGTGCTGGCAGCTTCAGCGGCAGACGCCCAGAGTCTTGCGGCACGGGAAGCGGACCGCACCGTCATCATCGGTCCTGCATCGGCGAAGCGCTCATACTTGAACGCTCGCCTGGTCGTGCACGCGGCAAAAGCGACGGATTGCGACGGTCTCCATCCCGGATATGGATTCCTGTCCGAGCGCGCTGAGCTGGCAGCGCTTTGCGAGGAGGAGGGCATAGCCTTTGTCGGCCCCAGGGCAGAGTCCATCGAGCGTGTGGGCGGCAAGATAGCGGCCCGAGAATTGGCGGCCTCCGTCGGCGTTCCCTTGGTCCAGGGCAGTGGTCGTATCGGTTCCGCCGAGGAAGCATTGCGAATCGCGGAGCAGATCGGCTATCCCGTCGTGACCAAGGCCTCGGCCGGCGGCGGCGGGCGCGGAATGGTCGTCGTGCGCGACGCGGGTTCCCTACGCACTGCGTTCGAGCGCGCCTCACTGGAGGCGATGGAGGCGTTTGGCGACGGTACGCTGTTCCTTGAGCATTACGTGGATCGTGCGCGGCATATCGAAGTGCAAGCAGTTGGCGATGGCGTAGGTACGGTAGTGCAGTTCGCCGAGCGTGACTGCTCCATCCAGCGGCGCTATCAGAAGATGGTGGAGGAGGCACCTGCGGCGATCCTTCCGGAGGAGGTGCGCCTCGGGCTACACCAATCCGCTGTTCATCTGCTGTCCTCGATTCGCTATCGAAACGCCGGCACGGTGGAGTTTCTCTACGACGTCGACCAGCAGAAGTTCTTTTTCATCGAGGTCAATGCCCGCATACAGGTGGAGCACCCGGTTTCGGAAGCGATCTGTTCCGTGGATCTGATTCAGATGCAGCTACGCATCGCGGGTGGAGAATCGTTGCCCCTTTTGCAGTCGCAGGTGGTGCCCCGCGGCCATGCCATCGAAGTGCGCATCATCGCCGAGGATCCTGAGCGGGACTTTTCACCATCGCCCGGTCGCATAACACGGTGGAGGCCGCCTCAGGGTGAGGGTATTCGCCTTGATACTGCGATGACGGAGGGAGCACTGGTCTCGCCACACTACGACAGCATGATCGGCAAGTTGATCGTCTGGGGGCGGGATCGTACCAAGGCCATCGAGCGCCTGGCGGCAGCTCTTGGACAGTTCTCAATCGAAGGGATCAAGACCAATCTGCCGTTGCTTCGATACATCGTCGATCACCCGGACTTCAAGGGTAATCGAATCACGACCCGTTGGCTGGAGCAAGTGCTGCTGCCGGCCTACAGAAATCAGACAGGAGCCTGAACATGGCCCATATTGAATTCATCGACTCGACCATGCGCGATGGACAGCAGAGTCTATGGGGCATGCGCATGCAGGCGGGAATGGCTCTGCCTGTGGCGCCGGTGATCGACCGCACCGGGTATCGAGTCATTGACCTGACCGGATCATCCTATTTCGAGGTGCTGATTCGACATTGTCGGGAAAATCCGTGGGAAGGTCTGGATCTACTCGTCGAGGCGATGCCGCGAACGCGGCTACGCGCCGGAATGCGATCCAACGCGGCTGTGACGTTCAAAGTGACGCCGGATGCTCTGATGGATGCCTGGATGCGTCAGTTGAATCGCCATGGATGCCGAAGTTTCTGGATCTACGATGTTCTGTACAACATCGACAAGATGCATCGCCTGGCCAAAGTCGCGAAAGAATTCGGCTCGGAGGTTGCGGCGACGATCATGTATTTCGAAACGCCGGTACACACCGTAGAGTACCTGGCAGACAAGGTCGACAAGCTGGCGTCCAGCCCGGACGTGGACACTATATTGCTCTACGACACGGCTGGCGCTCTCGATCGGGCGCGGCTTGAAGTGTTGATTCCTGCGCTCATCAAGAAAGCGCACGGCAAGCCCCTGGAGTTTCACTCGAACAACATCCTGGGAATGTCAGCGAAAGCCTATCTTGACGCAATCGATCTTGGCATCCATATCCTGCATACGGCGTCGCGGCCAATGGCGAACTCGTCCTCTGTGCCATCCACCGAGATCATGGTGCACAACCTGCAACTATTGGGCCACACACATAACCTGAACAAGTCGTTGCTTCCCATCGTCGCCGACAGATTCGAGCGTGTGGGCAATGCCGCCGGCTTCCCGGTGAACCAGCATAACGAGTACGACGTGCTTGCCGGCAAGCACCAGATGCCAGGAGGTGCGATGGGTACCCTCAAAGCGCAACTGGCGCAGCACAACATGATGAACCGCCTGGACGAAGTGCTGCGCGAAATGGCTCAAGTCCGCCGTGAACTGGGTTACCCGGGCATGGCTACGCCCTTCAGTCAGCTGGTGGCAATCCAGGCGGTTTTGAACGTCGTGACCGGTGAGCGCTACAGCGTTATTTCTGATGAGGTTATCCAGTATGCGGGTGAATTCTATGGTAAGCCGGCTGCGCCCATTGATGCGGACATTCTAGACCGCATCATGCACGCACCCCGTGCACGCGAGATCCTCACCCATCCGTTAGAGCAGCCGACCATCGAGGAACTGCGCAAGCACTATGGCACCAACGATGACGACGAGTTGATCCTGCGTGCATTGGTCCCGCAGTCTGACATCGATAAGATGCGTGCAGCCGGGCCAGTCAAGCGCGACTTCCCGCTGCTCTCCTCGCCCGAACTGGAACAGGTTGCCAGGCTGATGCGGATGACCCGTGTCGCTAACTTCGAGTTCCGCTCGCCCGCACTCTCCCTGAGCATGCATCGCGCGAGTCAATCAGGCTGATCTTGCTATGAACATATCCGCGCTGCTGAGCAACGCCGCTCGCTCATTCGGCGACAGACCAGCGATTTCCGTCGGCCCGGAAGTGTTGCTGACTTACGGCGAGCTGCAGCAGCGCGCATCAATGCTTGCAGCTGGACTGCGCGAACGAATGGGGCTTAGGCCTGGTGCACGTGTCGCGCTCGTGATGAGCAATTGCCCCGCCTACTGCGAGGTACTTTTCGGAATCTGGGGTGCTGGGCTCGTTGCCGTTCCAGTGAATGCGAAGCTCCATGCCCGTGAGGTAGCCTACATTCTTGAGCATAGCGGCGCATCACTATGCTTCGTCACCGAGGATCTGGCCGACCCGATGGAAGTGGTGGGAAAAGACATTGCTGGTGTGCCACGTGTCGTGTGCGTTGATGGTCCGGAATACGAAGCACTGTTGGCTGAGCCCGCCGCCGCGGTTGAATGTGACCGCGACGATCTGGCGTGGATCTTCTATACCAGCGGAACGACGGGGCGTCCCAAGGGGGCCATGCTTACGCACTCGAGCCTTCAGCTGATGGCCTGGAGCTATCTGTGCGATATCGATCGGCTGACCTCGCAGGACAGTTTCCTTCTGTTCACACCGCAGTCTCATGCGGCAGGCCTGCTCGGGTTGAGCCACGTGGCGAAGGCGTCCAATCTGGTGCTTCCGCCGAGTGGCGCCTTCGATCCGACGGAGGTCGCAGAACTCATCAACGGGTTCTCGAGTGTCACGTTTTTCGTTGCACCGACGATGCTGCGCCGCTTGATCGACAGCCCAGTCGTGAACAGTCGTATAGAGAACATTCGCACCATCATCGGCGGTGGTGCCCCGTTCTATGCAGAAGAAGTGCGGCGAGCGCTCCTGGCGTTCGGTCCCCGTTTCATGAACGGTTACGGACAGGGTGAATGCCCCTGTACGATCACGGGGATGCCCAAGCATCTTTATGCGACCGAGCTGAGTGACGAGCGCCTCGTTTCGGTCGGCATCGCGCGCACCGGCGTGGAGGTGAGGACCGTCGATGAGGCTGGTCAGGATGTTCCGTCTGGCGAGGTCGGGGAGGTCATCGTCCGCAGCGACATCGTCATGCGTGGATACCTGAATGACCCTGCAGCTTCGGCCCGAGCGCTCGTGAACGGGTGGCTGCATACCGGTGATTTGGGTTCCCTGGACGCACAGGGGTTCCTATCGCTCAAGGATCGCAGCAAGGACCTGATCATCAGCGGTGGTTCCAACATTTATCCCCGGGAAGTCGAGGACGTGCTGTTGACCCATCCGGAGGTGGTGGAGGTCGCCGTCGTGGGCGAGCCGGATGCGGAGTGGGGCGAGAGGGTGGTCGCATTTGTCGTCGCGCGCTCCGGTTCCTCGCCCGACGAGGTCGAACTGGATCGTCTGTGCCTGGAGAATCTGGCGCGATTCAAGAGGCCAAAACGATATGAGTACGTGCCGGATCTGCCCAGAAACAGTACGGGCAAGGTGCTCAAGACGGAATTGCGATGCCGGCTGCCGGGTGGGATCAAAGGCTGAGCCGACCAGGCCCGGCCATGTACGACTTGCCGATTACGGCTAGGCTTTGCGCGAGTGGCTTGTATTATCGTCCAACGTGCCAGAAAGCACGCAGGCAGTTTGGAGAGTAATTATGGCAGTAAAATTACCTGCTACGAACCCGGCTTTGGCGGCCGGCACGGGAGGACAGCAGACCGACGAGCAGGTTCGCTCCGAAATCCAGCAGGTGCTGACGACGCTCGAGGCTGCGCTGGCGCGCGGTGACTCTGCCGAAGACACCGCGAGGATGTTGTATGCCGAGGATGTGCTCATCAGTTCGCCGGATACGCCAGTGGTGCGTGGCATCGAGGGCGCGACGGCTGCAGTGCAAGACTTCTTCGATGCATTGGGGCCGGGCGGCGGGAAGGGCTGCAAGTACAGGGTGATCGATCCAGTCGTCGCCTCGTCCGCGACGTTCGCCTCTTTCCTGTCGTTGAGCTGCAAGGCCAATCCGCCTGTGCTCGCGGAGGACCTCGATCTGCGGCTCGTGTACGTCTGGAAGAAGTTGCCACAGGGCTGGCGTGTAGTGCTCGAGACTGTGCAGTACGGCACGTTCTGAGCGAATTTGAAACGCGATGCAAGGTAGAGAGGACCTATGGTCATCAAAGGAACCACGGTCAGCGACATCCCGGCGATTCGTCGTACCTGGGACCCGGAGAGAACGCGCCAGTACATCGCCTCGTTGCCCATCTGGGGGGGAGCTGAAGTCGAAGTCAAGCAGCACTTCGGCGGGTTGCAGAACCGCACCTATTTTGTGACCACGCCGGAGGGGGAAAAGTACGCCGTTCGGACGGGGTTCGATCAGTTTCGTGTGCGTCAGCCCTCGGTCGTAAACTGTACGATCGCTGCGCACACTCTCGGCCTGGGGCCCAGGCTGGTCTATGCGGAACCGAATCTGACGGTCGTGGAGTGGGTGAATGGCCAGGGCATTGGCTTCGAGGCGATGAAGGAATGGCAGAACCAGCGCGAAGTCATCGATGCCATGAAGGTGCTCCACGAGGGCGCCTGGGCCATCCAGGAGACGATCAGCTACTGGTGGCCGTTCGACAGCGTTCGTCGGTATCTCAAGTGGATGGAGACGGGTCGTCCGGAAACCGGTTTCAAGCCTTCTGCTCTGGTCCATCGCGTACCTGAGTTTCGCGATATCACCAATCGCCTCGAGAAGGTAATCGCTCCCTACATACCGAAGTTCACACACAATGATATGGTGGCCGTGAACATCATGGTCGGCCCGCAGGGCGAGATCATCCTGATTGACTGGGATGGCGGTGCGTACGGTCACCCGATGTTTGATCTAGGTGAGATGTTGATGTGGGGCGAGGCCGACGATGATCGGGTCGAACAGGCCGTGCGGTATTACTACGGCGACATCTCCAACCAAGACCTGAAACAAAGAATGCGTGAAGTGCACGCTTTCCAGGTCGTCTCGGGTATCCGGCTGATCACCGAGACGTGCGACGCCCTGCTGGACCCGTATTTTCATCTGACGCCGGATGAAGTCGCGCGTAGCATGCAGATCATCCTGCCAGGGCAGAATGCGGGATTCGAAGGCCTGATCGACGTCGTGACTCCGATTTTCGAAGCCAATTGGGCAAAGTACAAGCACGAATTCGATGGCTGAGTACGGTCCATGCCGGCAGATGTCGCCATGTTCGAGAGCCGGTTCCCGGCGCCATTCCCGGGTGGCCTGCCGCAGGCCGTGATTTTTGACATGGACGGTCTGATGCTCGACAGTGAGCGTATCGATCGTCTGGCCTGGAAAGCCGTCGCCTCTCGCCATGGGCAATCGGTGTCGGACGAGTTGTATGCGAAGACGATCGGACGACGGCAGGTCGACATCGAAGTGCTGGTGAATGCCGATTTCGGCGCAGTGATAGAATTCTCCACGTTCATCGCCGAAGTGCGGCGATGGAAGCTGGAGTACCTTGCTGGCGGTGCGGTGCCGGTCAAGCCAGGCGTGAGGGAACTGCTCGAGCAGCTCGAACTTGCGGGCATCCCTCGAGCCGTCGCCACGTCTACCGTCCGCTCGGAGGCACTTCACAGTCTGGGAGATCTGTTCAACCGATTGAATGCCGCGGCATTCGGCGATGAGGTCAGCAGCGGAAAACCATCCCCGGATATCTATCTGCTCGCTGCCAGGAGGCTCAGTGTCGAACCCGACCAGTGCCTCGCGCTCGAGGACTCCTATCCCGGCGTGGTGGCGGCGGAGCGGGCTGGAATGACCGCGATCATGGTTCCAGACCTCGTCGCACCCGACGCTCGTGTCCGCTTTCTGTGCCACTCACTGTCAGATGTCCACAACTGGCTGTTACGGTCGCACGGGTGTTCGCAGTGCGAATCCGCTCTTTCCACGTGATAACGCTGCCCCTCTCCGGAGATGAACAACGAACGTAACTGACCCACATCCGGCCCGCGGAATCGTGACCGACGCTGCAATCTTGACTGGCGTCATCTCAGCGCTGGTTGTGAACGCACTGGCGGTGTTTGTGCGAACCCGGGGCCTAGACGAGGCTCACAGCGGCTTCATCAGATAATCACCCGTCGCTGATGCCACACTGTGTTTGGCGGGATCGGCTCGGGCATCAATGGCGTTGCTCGCGGTCGTGCAGCCGGTCGGCGGTTGTTTCGGCAGAAGCACGAGCGCGAGCGTAAGGGTAGTGATTGGCTCCGTGCCCAGGTGTGCGGGGGCCGAGGTCGAGATCAGGCGGTAGCCCCTCTCGCTGCTCCTAGGCGACGACCAGATTCGACACGAGAGATTCGCGAACCTGTGGTGCCACCCCAAGTACCTCTCTCAGATAGGTATCCACGCTTCCATATCGCTCGACCACTGAGTCAAAGGCGGTCTGCAGGAACTCCGGCGTGACCGTGACGACCACATTGACCGCTTCGTCCGACATGGGCGCACCAAAGCGATGCTCCAAGTCCCTGCGCAACGCAGCAATGCGCGCGGCAACGTCGCCGGCGGTATTGGTCAGCAGATAGTCCTCGAAAATGTCGTCTCGGTGCACACCGAGCGCGCAGTGCAGCAGCGCCACCAGAAAACCGGTTCGGTCCTTACCCGCCGTGCAGTACACGAGCGTTGGCGCGGATCCTTGCGCCAGTTCGGCAAAATAGCGGCGGTACACATCATTGAGGCGCGGGCGGAAGGGCAACTCGGCATAACGACTCAGCATGTTGCGGCGCGCCGAGTCGATGTCGAAGGCGGAGCCTGCCGCGCTGGCGTGGGGAGCCGGCGTTGTTTCCCCGTGGGAGCATATGACCTTCGAAGTGAAGTTGGACGGCCGGCGGCAGGGCGACTTAGTGCGTTCTGATTCGCCGCGCAAATCGATCACGGCCTCGAGCCCGAGAGCCGCGACGGTGTCGAGATCGGCCGGCGTGGCCTCGGTGTGCTCGCCCGATCGATAGAGCCGTTTCCAGGCAACCCGGCCGCTGCCACTGACCGGATAGCCACCGTAGTCCCGGAAATTGTGGATGCCTTGCATCGGCACGACGCGCTCGGGGGTTGCGTTAGTGCGCTCTGTCGCGGCGGTTTGTGATTTTTGCATCCTGCTCACGTAAAGATCAAAATCGTAGGACAAAGAAAGCAGACGCCAACGATAGCACGCCGGAAAGCCGTACGTCACTGAGTACGTTGCCGGACCTGCCTACAGCGGGTCTAATCGTGTTGACAGTCCATCATAATGTATGACACCATTGGACGACAATTCGCTTGGTACGTAGGCCGGCTCGTGACTCGCGCGGCGTGCGCGGCGCAGATCTAGTGAGGAGTAAGAACTTGGATTTCAAAGGCAAGCGAGTCCTAGTTACCGGCAGTACCAGAGGTATCGGCCGCTGCGCGGCAGAGATGTTCCATCAAGCCGGTGCGAGCGTGGCCATCAATGGACGTGACGCCGGGAAAGTGACGGAAGTCATCCGCGAACTCGGAGGCGATCGACTGGTCGCTGCGCCTGGTGACGTCTCCACGATCGAGGGCTGCCAGAGCGCTGTGGACACGGCTGTTCACCAACTCGGCGGTCTCGACTGTCTCGTGAACAATGTGGGCACCTGGTCGACCGCCGGGATATTGGATGTGACGGAGGCCGAATGGGACCGAGTCATGAACACCAATGTGCGCTCTGCGCTGTTCTGCAGCAAGGCGGCGGCGCCGGCGCTGCGCGAGTCCACTGGAAGTATCGTACTGGTCTCATCGATAGCTGCTCTGACGCCCGGTCCATCGACCACCTTCCTGTACTCGGTTGCCAAGGCCGGGCTCATTGGTATGATGAGGGCACTTACCGTAGAGCTCGCCGCGGACAATGTTCGCGTCAACTGCGTGTGCCCGGGTTTCGTGGATACACCCGGCGTCGGACGGCACATCAACATGGAGGACGACGTGCTGCGCGATGGGGCTGCACAGCTCGTCCCGCTTGGACGCCTGGGTACACTGCGCGAGTGTGCATCAGCGATCCTCTACTTTGCGTCGGATGATGCGAACTTCTGCGCAGGGAGCATCCTGTCCAACGACGGCGGTTGCGCCGTGAGGGTTGGCTGGACGGCGAGGTCTTGATGACTCGGGATCCTATGGAACTCTCGCTAATTGCGTTCCCGCAACTGCTTCAGGAATTCGAACAGTGAAAAGACTCGAGCTCAACTTCGAAGGCAAGCGCGTTCTGGTGACCGGCAGCACGATGGGAATCGGATTCGCGATCGCGCAGGCTTTTCACGCCGCTGGTGCCACCGTCGCGATCAACGGTCGTAGTCAGAAATCCGTCGAGCAGGCCATAGGAAAACTTGGTGGCGGTGAGCGGCTGGTCGCCGCGCCCGGCGACTTCGGCTCCACCTCCGAACGCAATGCTGCCCTTGGGAAGCTGCTTGGTGAACTCGGCGGCCTTGACGTGCTGGTCAACAACGCCGGCCGTGGAGATGAGTGCATGCTGGATGCGCTCACGGAAGCCGAGTGGGACAAGATGATTTCGCTGAACCTCAAGGGGGCGTTCTTTGCGATTCAGACGTGCGTCCCGGCCTTGCGTGAGAGCAAGGGCTGTGTGATCAATGTGGCTTCGGCATTGGGACTGATTGCGGGTCCGCCTGGCGTCGTGCTCTACAGCATCACCAAGAGCGCCATGGTTCAGATGACAAGGGCACTGGCGTTGCATCTGGTGGCCGATGGAATTCGAGTGAATACCCTTGCACCCGGCTGGATTGATACGCCAATGATTCAAGGTGACAACGAGCGCTCGAACAATGCGCTTTACGATTACATCAACTACTCGACACCACTCGGACGCATCGGCACGCCCCAGGAGTGTGCCGGCGCCGTTCTGTACCTCGCTGCGTCCTTTGCAGGTTTTACGACCGGCGCGACGTTCTCAGTGGATGGTGGGATCAGCGCGGTCCAGTATATTTAGCAGGATCTTCGGTAAATGGGCGATGGCTATGCATATGTCGATGGCGAATACTGCAATGTAGCGGACGCCAAGATTTCCGTCTTCGATCCTGGTTTCAATCATAGCGATGCGGTGTATGACGTCACGTCGACCTGGAAGGGTCTGTTTTTCCGTTTGGATGAGCACATTGCGCGTTTTGAGGCCAGTTGCACCGGTTTCAATATTCAAAGTCCCTATCCCGCTGAGGAACTCAAACGCATCCTGGCCACTTGCGTGCATCGAGGTAACGTAGAAGATGGCTCTTACGTTGCGCTGGTAGCGACCCGCGGGAAGTACATTGACCGCGAAGCGGAGCTTGCGCGCGACATATTTCGCACACGCCCGACGTTCATTGCCTACGCGCTGTCCTACAAGTGGATCTCGCCGCCCGAGGAACAGAAACAGGGCCTGCGTATCATCGTGGCGAAGACGCCACGGATTCCGGACGCATGCGTAGACATGCGCTGCAAGAATTACCACTGGGGCGATCTGACCCGGGGCAAGTTCGAAGCTCGTGCCGCTGGTGTGGACGCCGCCATTCATCTTTCGATCGCGGGTCATCTTACTGAAGGGGCGGGCTTCAATTTCTTCTTTGTGAGCGGTGGCAAGCTATACACTCCAGCGCGAAATGTGCTGCAGGGCGTTACGCGCCAGTCGGCACTCGACATCGCGCAGATGCTTGGCATTCCGAGCGAGATCGGCGATTACCCGAGTGATGTACTGGATGATGCGGAGGAGGCATTCATCACGTCCACCGCGGGCGGGGTCATGCCCGTGGTGGAAATCGACGGCCGTCCTCTGGGTAGCGGCCGGCCGGGGCCGATCTCGACACGAATACGTACCGAGTACTGGCGCAAGCGGGAGGAAGGCTGGCTTGGCACGCCGGTCCAAAGTCTGCTTTAGTCCCGCACCATACTATCTCTCAGTGCTATTACTTGCGAAGGAGCATGCGGGCCTGACCGTGGGGTGGGCATCAATCATCCCCGTTCGGCTGAGTGTCTCAGAAGGCCACACTCAGTTGATATATCCCCGGCAAAGGGGTCGCCACGACGCCACGCGGGTCCACTGCGGCTTGCCGAAATCGGATAGGACTCCAACGGTCAGTCTATAGACTTCAAACTATAGACTTCAAATCCAATGCTCCGTAGGCGCCGCTGTGCGGCAATGCTCGTTGTTCGTGGCTCGAAATCTTGGAGAGATTGAAAGATGCTCAACATGAAGCCGTCGCTTGTCTCACTTCGCCTCCGAGTGATGACGGCAGCCGCATTTGGTGCCGGCTGCGCCATAGCCGCTCCTATGGTGTTCGCGCAGGAAACCGTGGGATTCGGAGCACTGGAGGAGGTTACGGTGACCGCGCAGAGGCGTGAGCAGAGCATGCAGGACGTGGGCGTGTCGGTGTCGGCGGTTTCTGGTTCGGATGTGCGGGCGCTGGGGCTCGCAGACGCCAAGGATATCGCTAAAGTAGCCCCGGGTGTTGTCTTTGACTCAACTGCCGGTGGCGCGATCAACTCCAATCTGACGATTCGCGGTGTATCGCAGTCCGATTTCTCTCCAAACCAGGAATCACCGAATTCAATCTACATCGACGACGTCTACATCAGCTCATCCAGCGCAGCCGCATTCGCGCTGTATGATGTCGGACGAATTGAAGTGCTCCGAGGTCCGCAGGGCACGTTGTTCGGTCGCGCCTCCAGTGGCGGTCTGGTCCACTTCATCTCCGCCAGACCCACGAATGTTTTCGAGGGCTATGCCGAGGCCGGTTATGGATCCTTCAATCAGAAGTTTGCCGAAGGTGCTGTCAGCGGACCTCTTTCAAACCGCTTCCGCGCCAGGTTGTCGGCCCGAGGCGAAGACACCGATGGTTGGTTCGAGAACCGCGCGCCTGGTGGGAAGGACACGTTGGAGAATCGCTTCTACGGAGTACGTGGCCAGCTGGAAGCCGACATCACCGATACCCTGGTAGGACGTCTGTCCTTGAGCTATGACAAGAGCCCGAAGTATCGAGCTGGAATCTACAAGACTCGTAACGCCTACGTCGATGCGAGCGGTCAGCCCGCACCTCTGCCGCCAGATCTCGATGCGCATGGGACAGGTCCCGGCAATGACTTTGCGGGATACCGGGATCCTTTCGACGATGCCTGGACCGGGGCCTTCAACAACGTCGGCTTCTTTGAGAATGAACGGCTGACGCCGACGCTTTACCTCGACTGGTCGCGAGACTCCGTGACGGTCTCTTCGATTACGAACTACACCAGTTTCGATATGGGTTATAACGAGGACTGCGACGGCGGTCCGACGGATCTATGTAACTTTCCGATTACTCAGGATCTCGAACAGTGGTCCCAGGAAATCCGTGCCAACGGCGCAGGAGATCGGTTGAACTGGACGACGGGCGTTTATTTCCTGAAAGTCGATCAGGATGCTCTGATTGCGTTCTCGTTTCCGACCCTGACGGGTACGGATTTCGCGTTCTCAGACTCAAATCTGATTTCTCAAAAGCTCACGTCTTACGCCGCATTCGGCCAGCTGGAATACAAGTTGACGGAGAAGCTGAGCGGCACCATCGGGCTGCGATATACTCATGATCGCAAGACCATCGCGTCGCAGGTGTTCTTTTACGAGCTCGGCAATGGCTATTTCGGCGGAACGGGAAGCGAAATCTTCGACCCGCCGTTGGTCGCGTATGATTTCAGTCAGGCCACCGTCGGTGGGCTGGCCAAGCATTCTGAAGACATGTGGTCGGGCAAGATTCAACTCGACTATCGCCCAAACGACGACGCCCTGGTGTATGCGAGTGTTTCACGTGGCGTGAAAGGGCCGGGGTTCAACACGAACGTTTCCGGAAACCTGACGAACGAGGAGACACCGTTTGACAGCGAAAACCTGACCGCCTACGAGACCGGTGTCAAGCTCGAGCTTCTGGATCGGCGCGTTCGTCTCAACGGTAGCGTTTACTACTACGATTACAGCGACTTCCAGGGCTTCGCGTTCAACGGCTTGCAGGGAGTGGTCGGGAACTTCGAGGGAAACTTCCGCGGCGGCGAACTCGAGTTCACGGCCGTTCCGATGGAAGGCTTGCTCGTGAGTCTTGGTGCGGCGTACATGGATACCAAGCTCGAGGACGTTCCCACGACCTACAACGGCGTGGTGGACCAGGAGAGCATCATGGCGCCGGATTGGACCCTGAACGGGGCTCTGCGCAAGACGTTCAATCTCGGCGCCGGCGAGATCGGTTTGCAGTGGTCCTTCGATTACGTCGGCGACCGTTACGCGTCAATTGACAACACATTTGGAACATTCGTAGAGGGATCGTTCGTTCACAACGCACGCATCAGTTACACCCTGCCGGCGCAGGGAATCGAGGTGGCGGCGTTCGTCAACAACATCAGCGAAGAAGAACGGATGAATTTCTCGTACGACCTGATTGCCTCAACTGGGTCTCTGTTGCAGAGCTACGCAAGGCCGCGCTGGTGGGGAATCACGATCAGAAAGAGCATCTGATCCGATAAATACGCGATGCGGTTATTGTATCCATGACCCGGACACCTATCGGGCTGGGCTTTTCGCGTCGCTTTCATGCGACGCTTGCTCCTACACTGACGGCCCACGCCTTGACAGCCGCGGTGGCTACGGCTGGCGTCGATCCCAGAGAGGTCGCTGTCACAATGTGTGTGGGCGGCGGCATGGGGGGCGGTCTATTCGAAGTCCTTGAATCATGTCACCCGGCGGGCGCGGGCCAGCGCGCCGGATCGACCCGGTAGTAGCGGCGCAGCTGTTCGTACAGGCCCGGATGCCGTTCTTCCAGTTCGCGCGGCTGCTGGTAGAAAGTCTCGGTGACGACGGCGAAGAATTCCGCGGGTTCGCTGGCGGCATAGGGATCCAGGAACGTCGGGCGGCCCGCCTCGATGTCGTCGCACAGGCGAGCGTATTCGCGCCAGAACACTTCCGACCATTGCTCGTAGGCACGGGTGCTGCCCAGCCCGGGCGCGCCATCCATGCTTTCGTCTTCCATGTCCAGGTAATGCGCGAATTCGTGCAGCACGACGTTGTGCCCTTCGCGCATGCCTTCCTCGATGTCCTGCCAGGACAGGATGATGCGCTGGGCGTCCCAGGCCTGCCCCGACAACACGCGCTGGCCTTCGGTCACGATGCCGTGGCCGAGGTGCTGGGTTTCGCGCACGATGAAGGCCGTGGGATACACCAGGATGGACATCAGCTCGTCATAGAAATGCACCCGCGGCACGTCGGAGCGATTGACCAGCAGCAGGCTGGCGTAGGCGGCGATGACGACCCGCATTTCCTCCGTGACCGCCAGGCCGTTGCAGCCGACGAAGTTTTTTTCGCGCACGAAGATCCGGATTAGCCCGTGCAGCTGCGCCAGCAGCGCCGGCGGCAGCTGCTGCTCCAGGCCGGTGCGCTCTTGCAGCCACCGGCGCCACTCTTCGGGGAAGGGCTCGGCGGCCATCGCCAGGCGCCGGCGCTGGCGCCACCAGGGCTCGCCGAAGAACCAGCCGGCGCCCGCAAGCAGGGCGCCTAGCAGCAGCAAGGCGGGCAGCACGATGTTTCTGTGGGGCTGGTGGGGGTCATGCTTTCAGGATCGCAGCAGGGAGCGTCGACACTGCGGGCGCGCCTTCAGACTTTCAACCGCCCGACCAGGAATTTGAGCCGGCTCAGCGCCGAATCCAGCGGCTCGGGGCCATAGCGCAATCCCACGTACAGGGAGCGGATTTCCTCCAAAGGAGCGGCCAGCTGCGGCAGGGCGCCTCGAGCGCGGATCAGGTAGTCGTTCGGGCCCTCGAACGGCCGCCGCGACATCTGGCGGCGCGCCAGCATGGCGCAGAGCTGGTCGTACACGCTCGCGACCGGATCGCGTGGGCGGGGTCGGAACCGCCAGGCGAGCCAGCTCGACAGGATCGCGAAAAATCCGATCAAGGTGACCAGCAGCGCCACGCCCAGGTATTCCCATCGCGGGTGGTCGATCGACAGGCGCTGCAGCAGCCAGCGCTGCTGCGGTTCACCGAATTCGACGACCTGGTTGTTCCAGAACGTGTTCGCGGCGTCCCAGGCCAGGCGCAACTGGGACAGTACGGGGCTGGCGCGCAGCATCCGGCCGGGCACGGGCTCGCCCTCGGACAGGGCGGCATCGATGCCGCTTTCGATGCGCTCGGGGGCGATCGCGGCCGTAGGATCCACGCGTACCCAGCCGCGCTCCTCGAGCCAGACTTCCGACCAGGCATGGGCGTCGGACTGGCGCACGATCAGATAGCCGCCCATGGGATTGAACTCGCCGCCCTGGTAGCCGGTGACGACACGCGCCGGTATGCCGGCGGCGCGGGCCAGTACCGTGAACGCGGAGGCGAAATGTTCACAGAAGCCGCGGCGCGTGTTGAACAGGAAGTCGTCGATGGAATCCGCCGCCAGGCGCGGCGGCTCCAAGGTGTAGAAGTAGTCCTGATCGCGAAACATCGCGAGCACCGCCTCGATGAACTGTGCATCGCTTCCCGAGCGCTCTCGCAGCGACTGCGCCAGGGCGATCGAGCGGGGATTGCGCTGCGGCGGCAGGCGCGTGTCGATGTTCCTCATCACCTGCGGCAACGGGCCGCCGATACGGTAGCGCGTGCCGGAGCGTAGCTCGAAGGAACTCATGGTGGCGATCGGATCGCGGCTGAGCAGCTGGAAATCGGCACTGCGTGAAATGCCCCGGCCGTGCCAGCCGGTCACGACATCGAGCGGGAAGATCCAGCGGCGCTGATGCGGCTGCAAGGTGACGCGGTAGTCGTAGCTCTCGCCCTGGATTTCCAGGGGCTGCGGGATGAAGCCGCCGCGCGCCGTGCGCCAGGTGCGGCCATCGAAGTCGTGCAGCACCGGGCCGCGCCAGTAGCGCTCGCGCGGCGGCGGCAGTGCCGCCTCGAAGTGTGCGCGAAACGCGATTTCACCGGACAGGCTCAGCTCGGATACGTCCCCGGGCGACATCTCCTCGCTCAGGCCGGTGGTCGCCTGGCTGCGCGCGGGCATGGCCCAGAACTGCCCGGGCAGGCGCGGAAAGAACAGGAACAGCAGCGCGGCCAGGGGCAGCGCCTGCAGGAACATCCTGCCGGTGAGGTAGACCGCTTCGCGCACCGGCATGTCGGCGGCGCTTTGATGGATACGCATCAAGGTGGCGGTGAGCAGCCAGGCGCACAGCAGCATGTAGGGCAGGCGCAGCAGCTCCTGGTTGTACAGGAACGCCGAAAACAGCGCGAAGTAGGCCAGGAACACGATGACCGTCAGGTCGCGCACGGTGCGTGTCTCCAGCAGTTTCATCCCGGCCATTACCACCAGCAGGGCGGTGCCCGCTTCCACGCCGTTGAGCGTGCGGTAAGTGAACAGCACGCCGAGCAGCGCACCGCAGGCGATCAGGATGCGCAGCCAGCGCGGCGGCAGGGGCCATTGTTTGACTTCGATCATGATGCGCACGGCGGCGCCGGCCGCCGCGAACGAGGTGGTCCACAGCGCGAGGTGCGGCAGATGCGGCAGGACGGCCAGCGCCAGGCCCGCGACCACCCATAGCAGGCGCTGGGTCGGTATCGAGACGCGCGCTGCCGCGGCGAACCGATGGCCGATGGGAATGGCGGCGCTCCGGCTAGCCACGCGACGTTCCCGGGTCGAACAAGGCCAGGGCGGTCAGGCAGCGCTGGCGGTGCGCGGGACCGACGTTCGGCGGGATATCCACCACCGGCATCCTCACGCCGTAGACGTGTCCGGCTGCGTGTGCATCCTCGATCCAGCGGCACAGCTGCGACAGGCGGGCTTCCACGTCCATGCCGGGGAGGCTGTCCCAGGAGAACCAATGAGAGGTCACCGCCGTGCCGGCGTACTGCTTCACATGCAGTCCCTGTTCCTTGGCGTAGTTCTTCCAGGCGATACGCTTGGGCGAGTCTCCGGGGTGAAAGCTGCGCAGGCCGGCGAAATCTTCCTCGCCGCGGCGCAGATCCTGGGCGCCGCCGGTGTCCGTTTCCATGGGGGGCGGGGGCAGGCCGCGCGCGCCGGGACATGGATAGACGATGCAGCCGAGATCCATGTGCAGAAACGCCCAGGCGCGAAACAGGCCGAAGGGATGGCGGGTGGCGATCTCGAAGTGTTCCAGCTTGAGGATGCCGCGGCGCGGCGCGGGCAACTCGAGTTCCAGGATGGCACGTTCGCCCGCGCCCAAGCGTACCGCCGGCGCGCTGCCTTCTTCGTTCGCGATCGTTATTTCATGGCGGACGGCGCGGGCGGTATTCTCCAGTGCGATCCGGAAGCGCGCGCGCTGGCCCGCAAACACCGGCCGGCTTGCGGCGGCGCTCGCCCGCAGGCCAGCAAGGTTGCGGTGACAATGATGCATGACCGTCAGGCTCAGTGCACCGAGCATGAACGTCAGTCCCAGCGCCAGGTTGTTGGCGTAGTTCATCGCGCCCAGGAACATCAGCAGCAGCATGAGCGCGAAGGCGATACCGAGCGCGCTGGGCACGATATAGATCCGGCGCGCGGACAGGATCACCGGATCGGTATCGACGCCATGACGCCGGCGTGCCCAGGCCCGGATCCTGCCGCGCAATATGCCGATGAGCCGATTCCCCCATCGATTGCCCGGCCGACTACACGGACGCTTGCCCACGGCCAGGTTCGTGTTCTCGGCTGGCGCTGTCTGCGCTGGATTCACGGCGCTGATCCTGCTGAATACTACTTATGGGTTGTCGTCCCGCTCCTGGTCCTTGCTGTCCGTGCCTATCGGATTCACGGACGGCAAGGACCAGGAGCGGGACGACATTCAACCCGGGGTGTCTTGTATTCAT
>Ga0265293_10001452_pt1 | contig 51544 bp, 48 predicted proteins | sample Munlanlewell138R_FD_192505 | JGI IMG/M metagenome (GOLD analysis project Ga0265293, IMG submission 192505) | Leachate microbial communities from a municipal landfill in Southern Ontario, Canada - Leachate well 138R | ecosystem: Engineered > Solid waste > Landfill > Unclassified | place: Canada... | reverse complement strand
ATTTCACCTCGGCGCTGCCGGCGCAGGTGCTGAAAAGCATGGCCCCGGTACTGGCGCCCTACCTCACGACACCGGCTGAAGGCATGCTGGCCCGTCAGGACTGACTTTCCTCTCCCGTTCTGCAGAAAACGGATAAAGATGCTGCAGAAAACGGATATTGATCACTGGCCTGGCGTCGTAGGCTTCATCAAACGGACACAATTGGCCATGTTGCCAGCGCTGTCCATCCAAGCTCGATACCGACTCGACAACAACAACAAGAGAACCGACGCCATGCGCAAGATAGATGTTCACGGGATCATCGATGATGCTCGCTTCAACGGCTTCCACTGGCTGATCATGGGGCTGTGCGCCCTGTTGCTGATATTCGACGGCTACGACCTGTTCATCTACGGCGTGGTCCTGCCGGTGATCATGGAGGAATGGGGCCTCACCCCGCTGGAGGCGGGTGCGCTGGGCAGCTATGCGCTGTTCGGCATGATGTTCGGTGCCCTGGTGTTCGGCACCCTGGCCGACCGTATCGGTCGCAAGAAGGGCATCACTATCTGCTTTCTGTTGTTCAGCTGTGCCACGGTGCTGAACGGCTTCGCCAGCACGCCGACCGAGTTCGCCATCTTTCGCTTTCTTGCCGGCCTGGGCTGCGGTGGGCTGATGCCCAACGTGGTGGCGCTGATGAACGAGTACGCGCCGAAGAAGCTGCGCAGCACCCTGGTGGCGGTCATGTTCAGCGGCTACTCGTTGGGTGGCATGTTTTCTGCCGGGCTGGGTATCTTCCTGCTGCCGCGCTTCGGCTGGGAAGTGATGTTCTTCGCTGCGGTGGTGCCGCTGCTGTTGCTGCCGGTGATCCTGCTGTATCTGCCCGAATCGGTGGGCTTCCTGGTACGCCAGGGACGTTCGGAAGAGGCCCGCGCCCTGCTCAAGCGCGTGCAGCCGGAGGCGGAGCTGCCGGCCGATGCCGAGTTGCAGATGCTGGATACCTCGGGCCAGAAGAACTCGGTGCTGGATCTGTTCCGGGGCGGGCGCCTGCTGGGCACGCTGTCGATCTGGGTGGCATTCTTCTGCTGCCTGCTGATGGTCTACGCGCTGGGGTCCTGGCTGCCGAAGCTGATGGCCAACGCCGGTTATAGCCTGGGCTCGAGCCTGTCGTTCCTGCTGGCGCTGAATTTCGGCGGCATGTTCGGGGCGATTCTCGGTGGCTGGCTGGGTGACCGTTTCCACCTGGGCAAGGTGGTGGTGGCCTTCTTCGCGGTCTCGGTAATTTCCATCAGTCTGCTGGGCATCAAGACGCCGATGCCGGTGCTCTATACCCTGATCACCATTGCCGGAGCCACGGTGATCGGTACGCAGATCCTGCTGTATGCCGCTGCTGCGCAGTTCTATGGGCTGTCGATCCGTTCCACCGGTCTGGGCTGGGCCTCGGGTATCGGTCGTAACGGCGCTATCGTTGGGCCGTTGCTGGGTGGTGCACTGCTGGGTATCAACCTGCCGCTGCAACTGAACTTCATTGCCTTCGCCATCCCTGGCGTGATCGCGGCGCTGGCCATGACCCTGTTCGTACTGTCGGGCAAGCAGCAGGGCACGGCCACGGCCCCGGCCCCGCTGATGGCGGCCAAGGTCTGAGCGAAAGTCACCTGGTTAAGCCTGTTTCTCGTTGCACCACCGGTATAACCGTGTCATTGCGAGGCCGTAGGGCGAAGCAATCCACCGAGTCTTCCGCCAACATGGATTGCCGCGCCGCTACGCGGCTCGCAATGACGCCGGTGGGGTATGGCCATGAGATGACGTTCGACGCCTTGACTCAGTACCATTGGCTTCAGCCCTAAAATAAGTACCACTCAGGCTTGATCCTGATACGCGAGACGACATGAAGGCATTACTCAAGGACATTTCAGTTTCGGCGCTGGTCGCCGGTTTCATTGCGACGGTCATTTCCTATGCCGGTCCTCTGGTGATCATCTTCCAGGTGGCCCAGGCGGCGGATATGCCCCACGACGTGCTGTCCTCCTGGGTATGGGCCATCTCCATCGGCAGTGGGGTGCTCGGTATCGTGCTCAGCCTGCGCTACAAGGTGCCGGTGATCATCGCCTGGAACGCTCCCGGCTCGGCGTTGCTGATCACCCTGCTGCCGGGCATGAGCATGAATGAGGCGGTCGGTGCCTATCTGGTCAGCAGTGCCATCATCCTGCTGGTGGGGCTGTCCGGCAGCTTCGATCGCATCATCAGCAAGCTGCCGGCGGCGATTTCCGCCGGCATGCTGGCCGGTATCCTGTTCAGCTTCGGCACGGGCCTGTTCGTCTCGCTGCAGGACCAGCCGGCCCTGGTGCTGGCGATGTTCTTCACCTACCTGTTGGCCAAGCGCCTGATGCCGCGCTACGCGGTACTGGCGGTGCTGATGGTCGGCGTGGGCATTGCCCTGGGCATGGGCGAACTGCGCAGTGAAGCGCTGGTGGTCGGCCTGGCCATGCCGGTGTGGATCAGCCCCGAATTCACCTGGCAGGCAACCCTCAACGTGGCGCTGCCACTGGTCATGCTGGCGCTGACCGGGCAGTTCGTACCCGGCATGGCCGTGCTGCGTGGTGATGGTTACTACGACACACCGGCCAGTCCGCTGCTGACCAGCAATGGAGCGGCCTCGCTGCTGCTGGCACCGTTCGGCTGCCATGGGCTGACCCTGGCGGCGATCACCGCCGCCATCTGCACCGGCAAGGAAGCCCACGAGGATCCGACCAGACGCTACGTGGCCGGGGTCTCGGGTGGGGTGTTCTACCTGGTGCTGGGGCTGTTCGGTGCCACGCTGGTATCGCTGTTCACGGCCTTTCCCGCTGCGCTGATCGCCGCCCTGGCTGGCCTGGCGCTGCTGGCAGCCATCGCCAATTCGCTGAACGGGGCCATGGCCATACCGAAGGATCGTGAGGCGGCGCTGATCACCTTCCTGGTTACCGCTTCGGGCATGTCCTTCCTGGGTCTGTCCGCGGCCTTCTGGGGATTGATCTTCGGTATGGCCGCGCATCTGTTGCTCGGCCTGAGGAAACCGGCCGCCACCCCGTCGTCACCTTGTCTGGAGCGGGAGCAGCAACCCGTTCGCTGAATAACCGAACCATAACGTTGCGCTGCCGGGGCCTGGCCCCGGGGGTTGGCAACGTGCAGCCAGAAAACAACAAAAACGAGTCGAATTCCATGAAAAAACAGTCATTCTCCATGCTTGCCCTGGCCATAGGCGCCACCTGGTACCTGCCTTCGCTGTCCGCTGCCGAGGCGGAGGGTTTCGTCGAGGGAGCCAGTGCTACCCTGCAGGCGCGCAATTACTACTTCAGCCGGGACTATTCGGGTATCGTCGGCGCCAATCAGCAATCCAGGGCCGAGGAGTGGGCCCAGGGCTTCATCCTCAATGTGAAATCCGGTTATACGCCGGGGACCGTCGGCTTCGGTGTCGACGTGCTCGGGCAACTCGGCATCAAGCTCGACAGTGGCGGCGGCCGGATCAATACCGGGTTGTTGCCAGCCGGCAGCGATGGCAAGGCGCCGGACAACTACGGGCGCTTTGGTGCGGCGCTGAAAGCGCGGTTGTCGCAGACCGAACTCAAGGTTGGTGAACTGACGCCGAACCTGCCGGTGCTGGCCTTCAGCGACATCCGCCTGCTGCCGCCGACCTATCAGGGTGCCAGTATCGTCTCGCGGGAGATCGATGGCCTGACCCTGCAGGGCGGCCAGCTGCGTTCCGGCAGCCTGCTCAATGAGGCCGGTGACGGCAAGATGCGCGCCAAGCTCGGCCATGTGCCGCAACTGGGCGGTGATGCCGCGACCGACCGCTTCAACTATGTCGGTGCCGATTACGCGTTCAATCACCAGCGCACGTCGGTGGGGGCCTGGTACGCGCAGTTGAAGGATATCTACAACCAGCGCTTCTTCAGCCTCAAGCACAGCGAGCCGCTGGGCGATTGGGTACTGGGCGCCAACCTGGGCTTCTACGACTCGCAGGAAGATGGCGACCGCCTGCTCGGCGATATCGACAACCGTGCGGCCTACAGTCTGCTGTCGGCACGCCATGGCGGTCACACCTTCTACCTGGGCTACCAGGCCATGTTCGGTGATGATGCCTTCCCGCGGGTGTTCAACAACATCACGCCGCTGGGCAACGAGGTGCCCACCTATGAGTTCGCCGGTGCCGACGAGCGCTCCTGGCAGGTGCGGCACGACTACGACTTCGCTGCTGTCGGCGTCCCCGGGCTGGTCACCACGCTGCGCTATATCCGCGGTAACAACGTCGATACCGGGATGGGTTTCGAGGGCCGGGAATGGGAGCGCGACCTGGATATCGGCTATACCGTGCAGAGCGGGGCGCTGAAGAACCTAGGCGTACGGGTGCGCAACGTCACGGCACGCTCCAACTACCGCACCGACATAGACGAGAACCGGCTGATCCTGAGCTACACCTGGACGCTGTTTTGAAACAGCTGGCACATCACTATGGAAGGTCGATCGCGACCCGGTCGACTTCCATCCCGGCCAGCGGTGTCTCCTGCCACGCTGCTGGTCGAGATGGAACTCGACCCTCCGCAGACCTTCAGCCGGCCTGGTTGTATGGTGGCGCACTGATGGGCGATGATCAGGCGTTGTCTGCTCACAAGGTGCTTCGCATGTCTGATGACTCCCGCCCCGGCTCCGTGCCGGTGGCACCGGCGATCATCGCCTCACCGGCCAAGCGCATCGATGCCTTGACCGGCGACCCCGACTTCATGACCTCGCTGGCGCGCGGACTGGCGGTGATCCATGCCTTTCAGGAGCGCAAACGGCATCTGACCATCGCCCAGATCAGCCATCGTACCGAGATCCCCCGCGCCTCGGTGCGTCGCTGCCTGCACACATTGATCAAGCTCGGCTACGCCACCACCGACGGGCGCACCTTTTCGCTGCTGCCCAAGGTACTGACGCTGGGGCATGCCTATCTGTCCTCCACGCCGCTGGCGGTCACGGCGCAACCGATTCTCGACCGGCTCAGCGACCAACTCAATGAAGCCTGTTCCATGGCCACCCTGGAAGGTGACGAGATCCTCTATGTCGCGCGCTCGTCGATACCGCTGCGGCTGATCTCGATCGACCTCAGCGTCGGCAGCCGCCTGCCGGCGTACTGCACGTCCATGGGCCAGATTCTGCTGGCCGCACTGGATGATGCGGCGCTGGAAGACTATCTGGAACACACCACCCTGCAGATCAAGACCAGCCGTACCCTGCATACACCTCAGGCGATCCGCGAGGTGGTGGCGCAGATTCGCCAGCGTGGCTGGGTGATCAGTGATCAGGAACTGGAAATGGGCCTGCGTTCGCTGGCAGTACCGCTGCGCGACCCCGCCGGCCAGGTGCTGGCTGCGCTCAACGTCGGTACCCCGGTCAGCCGGGTGACCCGTCAGGAGCTGGAGACCCGCTTCCTCCCGGTGCTACTGGAGGCCAGCAAGGAGCTGAGCCGGCGGTTGTTTTTCTAGGGCTCCGACTGCACCACGCATGATGGACGGCCGGGTTCCATCCCGGCCTGCGGTGTCTGCCGCCAGGCTGCTGGTCGAGATGGAACTCGACCCTCCAAAAGCCGACTCCACGGCATGGAGCGTCCTGGTCCGCGTGCGGGCGATACGCCTAATTTGTGCTCCGGGTCATGAGGCAGCGCTTCGTTGCGCTTGCCTTGATTTTCGTCAAATATAAAAAACATCTAATTAAAAGTAAGTTATTACTGTTTTGATTTTACTTAATGTGAGGCGCAAACTGTCCCGCGTTATTGCTCGTCCTGCCTGGCTTCACGGAGTTTTCATGAATATCCCCTCTGCTTCAGCGGGCTCATCGGAGCCCGGCTATAACTACGATGTGGTCCGCAAGTTCACCATCATGACCCTGGTCTGGGGTGTGCTCGGCATGGCCATGGGCGTGGTCCTCGCCGCCCAACTGGTATGGCCGGCACTGAACTTCGATCTGCCCTGGTTCAGTTTCGGTCGCCTCCGGCCGATCCATACCAACCTGGTGATCTTCGCTTTCGGTGGCGGCGCGCTGTTTGCCACCTCGTTGTATGTGGTGCAGCGCACCAGCCGGGTGCGGCTGGTATCCGACCGGATGGCGAATTTCGTGTTCTGGGCCTGGCAGGCCATCGTCGTGGCGATCATCCTCAGCTACGCCAGCGGGCATACCACCAGCAAGGAATACGCCGAGATGATCTGGCCGATCGCCACGCTGGTCACCGTCGTCTGGGCGGCCTATGCCTACTTGTTCTTCGGCACCATTGCCCGGCGCAAGGTCAAGCATATCTATGTCGGCAACTGGTTCTATGGGGCCTTCATCATCGTCACTGGCCTGGTGCATGTGGTGAACCATATCGATGTGCCGGTCTCGCTGTTCAAATCCTATCCGGTGTATGCCGGTGCTACGGACGCGATGATCCAGTGGTGGTATGGGCACAGTGTGGTTGGCTTCATCCTGTCGGTCGGCTTTCTCGGGCTGATGTACTACTACGTGCCCAAGCAGGCGGATCGGCCGATCTATTCCTACCGGCTGTCGATCGTGCATTTCTGGGCAGTGATCGCGCTGTATATCTGGGCCGGCCCGCACCACTTGCACTACACAGCACTGCCGGACTGGGCGCAGACGCTGGGCATGGTGATGTCGATCATCCTGCTGGCGCCCAGCTGGGGCGGCATGATCAACGGCATGATGACTCTCTCCGGTGCCTGGCATAAGTTGCGCAGCGATCCGGTGTTGCGCTTCCTGGTGGTGGCCCTGGCGTTCTACGGTATGTCTACCTTCGAAGGCCCGATGATGGCGATCAAGACCGTCAATGCCTTGTCCCATTACACCGACTGGACCATCGGCCATGTGCATGCCGGTGCCCTGGGCTGGGTGGCGATGATCAGTATCGGTGCGCTCTACCACATGGTGCCGAGGCTCTGGGGCCGGGACGGCATGTACAGCATCCGGCTGATCAACCTGCACTTCTGGATGGCTACCATGGGTACCGTGCTGTACATCGTCGCGATGTGGGTCAATGGCATCACCCAGGGACTGATGTGGCGTGCGGTCAACGTCGACGGCACCCTGACCTATGCCTTCGTCGAAGCGCTGGAAGCCAGCCACCCTGGCTATATCGTGCGGATGATCGGCGGAGGCATCTTTGCTGCCGGCATGCTGCTGATGGCCTTCAACTGCGCGATGACCATTCGTGGTGCGAGAGTGCAGGAGCAGTCTGCTGATCTGGTTCAGGCTGGGCGTTGAGCTGATGTCATGGCCGGGGGGCGCACCTGCGGTCCCCCCATTAGCTCGGCCCCGCTGTCGTCGAGCGGGTGCTCGACAACCCTGGCACGGCTCCTGGGTGTAGCGCCCCGTCCACGTTCGGGTGCGACGCCTGCGGTCTAGCAGATTACTCCAACCCCTTGTCGCCGAGCGGGTGCTCGACAACCCTGGCACTGCCCCTGGGGTGTAGCGCCCCCGCGCTACGCCTGCGGCCTCGCCAGCGCGTCGGTTTGGTGTTCATCATATAAAAATTGTTGTTCTATTCGTCAATTATTATTGAATTGTCTGTATTCATGCCGGCGGGCAGAATAGCGACTCTTTTATTTCCCCCTGGCAAAGTTCCGGTTTCTGATGTGCTCCACTGCCGTCACTAATCACCGGCAGGAGTAGGCATGATATCCGGTCAGTTGCTGACCCTTTCCCGTCGTTTATTCGGTTGGTTGCCGCGCACCGTGCAGACTCGCCCCGGCGAGTGGTTGCGTGCCGCTACTGGCGTGGCGGTGGCAGTGGCCTGCACTTTCTGGATTTCCGGCCTGCTGTACGGGCCGACCACGGCGATGGTCCTGCTGGGGCCGGCAGGTGCCTCGGCGGTGCTGCTGTTCGTGGTCTCGTCTGGAGCACTGGCCCAGCCATGGCCGGTGCTGGGCAGCTATCTGCTGGCGGGTGTGGTCGGGGTGGCGGCGCTGCATCTGCCGTTACCGGAGATGACCACCAGCTGGCTGCTGATCATCGCTGTGGTTGTCGTGGTGTTGGGTATGTCGCTGCTGCGCTGCCTGCATCCGCCGGGCAGCGCCATGGTGCTGGTGATCGTGCTCGCCGGTGATCTGCTGGCGCCGCTGGGTGGCTGGCTGCTGTTGCCGATCATGCTTAACGCCTGCTGCCTGTTGTTCTGCGCCACGCTGTACAACAACCTCACCGGCATCCGCTATCCCAAGCAGGCACCGCGGGCCGATCTGCACCACACCCGCGATATCCTGCCGGAGCAACGCGTCGGCTTCACCGAAGAGGATCTGGACCGCGCACTGGACAAGTTCGGCGCCTTTATCGATATCACCCGGGACGATCTGGAGCAGATCATCCGTGATACCGAAAGCTCGGCGCTGCGGCGCAAGATGGGCAATATCCGCGCCGAGCAGATCATGTCGCGGGATATCCGCACGGTCGGCCCGGACACCACGGTGATGCAGGCCATCCGTCTGTTCCGTCATCACCACGTCAAGACCCTGCCGGTAGTGGACAGTGAAGGCGTGGTGCAGGGCATTATCAGTCTGAGCGATCTACTGGCGCAGCTGGATCTGCCAATGGGCCGGATCCTGCCGACGCGCATCAACCTGTGGCGTGACCAGCCGCTGCACAAGGTGATGACCGCGCCAGTGGTCACCGTGGACGGTCAGACCCATGTGGTCGACATGATTCCGCTGATGTCGAGTCAGGGACTGCACTGCCTGCCGGTGCTGGACCATGGCCGACTGGTCGGCCTGGTGACCCAGACCGATGTGATCGCTGCGCTGCATCGTGACCTGGTCAACCATATGGCCTGAGCGACTCAGATCATCGGGTCCCAGCGTTGGGACCAGTCCTGGCTGGTATGGGTCAGTTCGCGCAACAGCGTTAGCGCCTGGTCCAATACTTCGGACTCGCGTTGCCGGGAATACACCAGGTAGGTCGGAAAGCTGAACTCCGGCGCCATGCTTACCGGTTCCAGTAGGCCATTGTCCAGATAGCTCTGCACTACCCGACTGCGGAAGTACCCCGAACCGCCCGACTCCAGTATGTATTGCAGCGCCAGCGGCCCCAGGTTGAAGGTCACCGGCGCACGGGCCTTGTCGGGCAGGGCGGCATCATGCTGCCGCCGGAAATGCTCGCCCCAGTCGATATACACATAGGGTTCCGGCTGGCCAGGCAGGCTGACCTGGATCAGCTTCTCCTCCAGCAATTCCTCCACCTGCAGACCGGGCAGATATTCGGGCTGATAGACCAGCGCCGCATCCAGCGAACCCTGCTCCACGCGCTGCATCAGCACCCCACTATCACCTATCTCGGCACGTACCGAACGCTCGGGGATCTCCCGGCGCAGGGCCCGTACCCAGTGCAGCAGCAACGGCGTACTCAAACTGGCCTCGCCGCCGATATGCAGCACATCACTGAAGCCCTTGAGCAACGGCAGGTCGCGCTGGGCCATATCCCAGGCCTGGGTCATCTGCGTGGCATGGGTGATGAACGCCTCGCCATCCGCGGTCAGGCGGGCACCGGAGCGGTTGCGGATGAACAGCGTGCAATTGAGCTGGCTTTCCAGGCTCTGGATGCGCGAGGTGATGGCCGCCTGGGTGACATGCAGCCGATCGGCCGCAGCGACAAAACTGCCGCAGCGCACGATCTCCAGAAAGGTGCGGGCCAGGCTGATATCCATGTGACCGATTCCCGAGGTGAAAGGGGCATTCTAGCAAGCGTGGCCGGTGTCTGGTTGCAATGGCGGCGCTTTATATTCTCTCTGATCAGCGGTGAGGAATGAGACTTTAGTCATGGAGCTGGGAGTTGCGTCTCGCATTTAATATTTTTCCTGATAGATTTAACGAGAATCGAAATCAATATTAATAAGAGCAAGGGATGTCTGATTTTTCAAGGAGCAAAACTGCGCTATTCCGCGCTGAAGCGCTCGCCACAAAGGGGGAGCAACGGTTCGGTAGTGTGCTCATTCACCAGCCTTGGGGTTATCGGGTCGCGGCTATTCTTGCTGGTGTGCTTATCCTGCTGGTCGGGGTCTTCGCTTACTTTGGTACCTATACCCGCAAAGCGTCTGTCACGGGCTTGCTGATGCCTGAGCAGGGCATGTTGCGCCTGACGTCCGTTGCCGCGGGATTGCTTGCCGATGTCAGGGTAACCGAGGGGCAATACGTCGAAGCCGGGCAGGTACTATTCGTTGTATCGGGTGAGCGTTTCAGCATTACTGGGGGTACTCAGCAACTGATCGCCGAGCAGCTGGTACAGCGTTCATTGCTGTTGCAACGCAATCGGGCACTGGCAAGTGAGCGTACCGCCGGCCAGCTGCGCATGCTCGATAGCCGCTTGACTACGATTGACGGAGAGTTGCAACAGTTTCGGGAGGAGGTGCGGTTGTTGGGGCGGCGGGTGGAGTTGGCGGACATACACTTGCAACGCCAACAAGAACTGGTCGAGGCGGGTTTCCTTTCCATCGCCCAGTTGCAACAGGCCGAGGCAGAGCTGCTGACGCTGCAGGGGCAACAGCAAAGTATCCAGCGGGCCCGTGCGAACCTGGATCGTGAGCGCACAGAGTTGCTCGCGCAGCGCCAGGAGCTGGAGTTGCGGCACGATACGGAATTGACCGACATTGACAACGCGATCGCCCAGGTCAGGCAGGAACAGGCGGAGAATGACGTTCGTACCGAACAGGTCAGCGTTGCGCCCTTCGCAGGCCATGTGACGGGGGTGAATGTGCAGATCGGCCAGCAGGTTGCGGCGGGTACCCTGTTGGCCAGCCTTATCCCGTACGACAGCACCCTGTCGGCACATCTGTATGTGGCACCACGTCAGGCTGGATTCGTCGAGCCAGGCCAGGCGGTCCTGATGCGCTACGCTGCATACCCCTACCAGAAGTTCGGCATGGCTCGTGGGAGAGTAACAGACGTAGCCAGGAGCCCTTATGCAGCTCAGGAATTGCCGCCCCATATTGCCAGTGCATTGCAAGACGTAAGTATGCCAGCGGAGCTGTTCTACCGGGTAACAGTGGCCCTCGACTCCCAGACTGTCCAGGCATATGGAAATTCACAGCCCTTGCAGGCTGGCATGTTGCTGGAAGGCGACATCATTCAGGACAAGCGTCGCTTGTACGAATGGGCATTGGAGCCGCTCTATTCAGTGACTGGAAAAATGCCCAGATAATTAGAAGATATGGAAAGGTTATGACGCAGAGAGAAAAAGAGGTTTTTAAACTTTTGTTACAGGGTATGTCAAATAAGCAGATTGCGATGGAGTTGGATATCAGTGAGTTCACTGCAAGAGACCATGTTTGTTCTGTTTTGCGGAAGAATGGGGTGAGGAGAAGAGGCGAGTTGTTGGCTGCGGTAGTGAGTAGGTCTGTTATTTGATTTTACCCTACATTTGTAGGGTTATATAAAGACGAAGCTTTGTGTACCTTGCCCTCGATAGATATTGATGCCACTTTAGGAGGGATTATGCGGGAGCTGAATATTAGTGATATAGACAAAGTGGGTGGTGGTGCTGTTCCTGTCATGGTTGGTGGAGCTGTAGTCGGCGCCGTGGGCTATGCCGGTGCGGTAATTGGTGGGCAAGAGTTTTCTTGGACGGACTTGGGTCTCAGTGTTGCTTCAGGCGCTATAGCTCCGATCGGTGGAGGAGCTGTGGTGGCGCGGGTAGTAACCAATGAGTTATTGCACTCGATGAATTTTGCTTTCGCAAGTGGGGTGTTGTTTGGATCGTTGGGGAATCAAGACCAGGCAGGTACTAATTACGGGGCACCGGGTGATGCATCTGGCACGGGTTATCAATAATTTTGTGAGCTGAAATATGCTGAGCGACTGGGGTGTTTTTATAATAATTAACTCGTTAGTGGTTTTTAGTGCGGTTGGGGTATATAGAAAATGCACGGGGAGGAGATTGCCGTTAATTGCTTATTACTTGCAGATTCCTATAATAATTGCTTTGACTGGATTGTGTTCGGCAGTTTGGCGAGTTGTGTGCTAGCTGACACTCGCTATTGTTTTTTTTGATGTGCTGCTTTGGTGTGGCTAGCTATAAAGTTATCCGGCTGTGCTCGGGAGTGCAGTTTTGCAAGTGTTGAAGAGTGTTTTATGAGAATTGATCTAGGCATTTCCTCCTCCAGTTTTATCGAGCAATATCAAGAGAAAAAACCTTTGCTGCTGAGGAAGGTGGTTTGTTTGGATGAGTTCTCTTGGTCTCATATTAATGAGATATTTGAGCGAAGCGATGTGGCTTCCGACGATTTTAAATTGTCTTTTGATGGAATTAGACCCAAGCATGAGTATGTGGAAGGGTATTACGATATTGGTAACTTACGCCATCGACTGATCAAGCCGATTGTCTATGAATACCTGAAAAAGGGAGCTACGTTAATCGCTAATAAGATCAAAAACGAGCCCTGGGTTAGCCAATTCTCGCGCCAGATCGCCGATTTTACCGGGCGGCAAGTGGTCAGCAGCGCCTACGTCGCTTTTGGCCAGAAGGATTCCTTCCGCTGTCATTGGGATACGCGGGATGTATTTGCGATCCAGTTGATTGGACGCAAGCGCTGGATAGTTTACGAGCCATCCCTGGAATCACCGCTCTACACTCAGCAGAGCAAAGATTGTGAACACCTTTACCCCTGTCCAGCAGAGCCCTTTATGGACTTTGTTCTGGAGCCGGGAGATGTGTTCTATCTGCCCAGGGGATGGTGGCATAACCCATTGCCTTTGGGGGAGCCGACATTTCATCTGGCACTGGGTACTTTTCCCGCCTACACCATGGATTATCTGGGCTGGGCGATGAAACACATGCAGGAGTTTCTCGGGGCGCGGCAATCATTGGCTAACTGGGAAAAGGATCGGGATACGCTGGCTTCCGTAGGACAGCATCTGGATGCCTTTATCAATGACCGGGAAAACTACAGCCGTTTCATGGATGAGTTTACTGGCGCAATACGTGTCGAGTCTCCGCTGGCACTGGAGATGTTTGGTGATCCGAATGCTGCCCCAATCCCAGATCATGCCAGCATTCGCTTGAGTGCAAACCAACCCCATGGCCTTGCCGACGGCTATGTTATTGCCAATGGTACCAAGCTGAAGCTGGATGAGCAGGGCATACGGTTGATCCGCTGCATTTCGGATTGTCCCGGTATCAGCTTGTCTGATCTATCGTCTCGCTTTCCCGCTGTAGCGACTGAAAAGTTACATCAATTAGTTACTGAATTATGCCGCCAGGATATTTTGGAGTTGCATTGTCTGTAATGCTTTTAGAAATTATGTTGAGGGGTAGAGTATGAACTTTTTTGGCGTGCATATCACGACAGGTTATTTTTCTGAAATGCTGATGACGATTTTGCTAGTTTTGGGTTTCTACGTCATCTTGTATGCAGCGTATAGATTGTTTCTATTTAAGACTGGGCGCCCATACAGTCAGAGCAGGAAAAGTGCTCAGTTGATTGTTCTTGTTGTGATTTCCTGTGTGTTGTCTGGTATTGCAAAGTCATTTATTTAATGGTTGTGATTATTAATAAAAGGAGAAGAAAAGTGCGTGAGCTGTCAATGCAGGATATGGAAATGGTTTCTGGGGCGTTTGGGCCGGTCGGTGCGGCTATTGGCGCAGTGTCGGGTGCGGCAACCTATGTTGGCTATGCCGCTGGTTCGGGAGAAGGGAGCTTTGCTGGGCTTGTTGGCAATACTCTGGCTGGTGCGGCTATAGGTTTTGCCACTGGGCCTGCGGGACTTAGTGCCATGCAGACAGGAGCGTATGTTGTTATTGGTAGTCAGGTTGGCTTTTATGGAGGGATGGCTGGGGGGCTGACTGAAAGAGCTATTGATGCGGCTGGCACTGATTATAACGTTGCTGGAACGAATTATAACTAGGGTACGTTGGATACCCTGGTGGGGTTCGGCTCACTAGGGTACCACCCTGTTGCTCATAGATATGAAGATAATACGTAAGATTGTTTCGTCTCGCTGATTATAATCAACCCCCCTCCTGATAAGTACAATACATGAAAGTGATATTGCAAACAGAAAGCCAGGAGTGCGGCCTGGCATGTCTGGTCATGGTTGCCGGATTCCATGGACTGCATCTGGACCTGATTAGTTTGCGCCGACGTTTTTCGATTTCGCTGAAGGGAACCAACCTAGCCCAACTGATTCGCTATGCACAGGCGCTGGAGTTTTCCTGCCGACCACTACGCTTGGAGCTGGAGGAAATCAGCAGGTTGCGTATGCCCTGCCTTCTGCACTGGAACATGAACCACTTCGTGGTGCTGGAGAAGGTGCGTGGCAAACGCATTCATATTCTGGACCCGGCGGTTGGTCGCCGGGTGTTGACCCTGGCTGAGGCTTCACCACATTTCACTGGAGTAGCGCTTGAGCTGACACCCAATGCCAGCTTCCGTCCGGCTCAGCAGAAGGCTCGAATCCGGTTGCGAGACCTGACCGGGAAGGTTTTCGGGCTGAAACGAGCGCTGGGCAATATTTTTGTGCTCGCCCTCGCGTTGGAAGTGGTTGCGCTGCTGTCTCCCCAGGTGACGCAGTGGGTGGTCGATGGTGCGCTGGTGTCGGCGGACCAGGATTTGCTGTTGCTGGCAGTGCTGGGCGGTTGCCTGCTGATGCTGATCGATTTTGTGCTGCGCATGGCCCAGGGCTGGATGGGGCTGCGCCTGAATCAGCAACTGGCCATACAGTGGTCCGGCAATTTGTTCAGCCATCTGCTGCGTCTGCCCTGGCCGTTCTTCGAAAAACGTCAGCTTGGGGATATCACTGCCCGTTTTCATTCGCTGAATGCCATCCGCAATGTGTTTACCAACGGTGCGATTACGGTGGTACTCGACGGGCTGGTAACCCTGATCACTCTGGGCATGATGTTGCTCTACAGCACCGCCCTGACCGCCATCGTGGCAGTCGCCTTGCTGTTGTATGTGATATTGCGGGTGGTGTTCTACCAGCCGCTGCGCAATGCGTCGGAGGAGCGCATCGTGCTGGCCGCTAAAGAGAACTCCTATTTTCTGGAAACGATACGGGCGGCGCTGCCACTGAAACTGTTCAATGTTACCCCGTTGCGGCTGGCAACCTGGCAGAACCTGATCGCCGATGTGCAGAACCGCGATGTGACTACCCAGAAGTTGCTGTTGGTGTTCGCCAGTTTCAATACTCTGATTTTTGGTCTGGAAGGCATGTTCCTGTTGTATGTCGGCGGGTTGGCGGTGTTGGAGGGGAAGCTGTCGCTGGGCATGCTCCTGGCATTCATTGCCTACAAGAGCCAGTTCACCGGCCGAGCAAGCAAGCTGATCGACCTGGGGGTGGAAATCCGCATGCTGTCCTTGCATGCCGAGCGGCTGGCTGATATCGCCCTTGAAACACCAGAGCCGGAAAGCAGTATGGAAACTGATCTGGACAGGATAGAGCTGCGCATTGAGCTCAGGGATGTATCGTACCGCTATGCGGAAGGTGAGCCCTGGGTGCTGCGCAATCTGTCTCTGGTTATCGAGGCCGGTGATTCGGTTGCCATTGTCGGTCGTTCGGGATGCGGCAAGACGACCCTGTTCAAGCTGATGCTCGGGCTGCTCACTCCAACCGAAGGTGAGATCCTGTTCGGCGGTATACCGGTGCGGCAGTTGGGGCCGCAGGCGCTGCGTAGCCTGGTCGGTGCGGTGATGCAGGAAGATCAATTGCTGGCTGGCTCTCTGGCCGAGAATATTGCCTGTTTCGACCCTCAGGCAAGCCAGGAACGTGTGGAGGAGGCGGCGAAATTGGCCCACATCCACAAAGCCATCATCAATATGCCCATGGGCTACCAGACATTGGTGGCGGAGATGGGCAGCGGCTTGTCTGGTGGGCAGAAGCAGCGGGTACTGCTGGCGCGTGCCTTATACAAGCAGCCGAGAATCCTTGCTCTGGATGAGGCAACCAGCCACCTTGATCTGCACAGCGAGCAACATGTAGTGCAGTCCCTGCACCGGATGCCGGTGACGCGCATTACCATCGCCCATCGGCGTGAAACCATCGCTTTTGCTAAACGGCTGATCGCCTTGGACAAGGGAGCTGTGGTGGAAGACGTGCGGCTCGATGAGGCTTCGGTCAGCGCATGATTTCATTCAGAAAGGGCTGGCTGATGTGGGCATGGCTGCTGGGGTGTGCGGCTGTGCAGGGTGACGACCTGCTGGGAGTATATCAACGGGCACTGTTGCATGATCCTCAATATGCCGCTGCGCAGGCGCAGCGGCGTGCCGATGACGAGCGTCGGATACAGGGGCGTGCGGGCTTGTTACCGCAGGTGTCGGTTGATGCCCAGAACAGCTGGAGCGAGACCGAATACGATCTGGCGGGCGGTCGTATCGAACAGCGGCGTCAGAATCGCAGTTACGGCATCCAACTGGTACAGCCGCTGTTCCGTTGGCAGAACTGGATTCAGTATGAACAGGGTAATCTGCAGCAGACCCTCGCGATAGCTCGTTTGAGCAGTGCCGAGCAGACCCTGATTCTGCGTGTTGCCGAAGCCTACTTCGAGGCTCTGAATGCTGACGAAGTATTGAATGCGGTTCAGGGGCTGAGTTTGGCCAGTGGGGAGCAGTTGGCCAGTGCGAAGAAGAACTTTGAACTGGGAAATGTGAGTGTGGCTGATGTGCATGAAGCTCAGGCAAGTTTCGACAGGGCTGGTGCACAACTGATCAAGGCCAGAAGCGAACGTGAACTGGCTCGCCATGCGCTGGCTAGAATCATGGGGCGCCAGCCGGGAGCTCTGAAAAGCCTGCGCAGTGACATGGCTCTGACACTGCCCTATCCGCAGGATCTTGATCAATGGGTCGCCGCCGCAGAAAGAAGCAACCTTGAAGTACAGGTGCAGGAGCTGTTGTTGGCTGTGGCGGCCAATGATGTCCGCAGTCGCAAGGCCGAGTACCTTCCCACGGTTGATCTGCTGATAAGCCAGACCATGCAGCAGAGTCCCAATGCCAGCACCGAACGCACCGAGTCAGGCAGTATCGGACTGCGTTTGAGCGCTCCGCTCTACAGTGGTGGCCGACTCAGTTCCGCTACGCGAGAAGCTCAGGCGTTACGCATGCAGGCCGAGTACGAGCTGGAGGACGCCCGTCGTTCAGCTGCCTTCGCGACCCGACAGGCATGGTCGGGTGTAATGGATGGCATGGCACAGGTAAAAGCGTTGGAGGCGGCACGCCTGTCCACCCAATCCGCGGTGGAATCCAATCGACTGGGTTATCGGATAGGAATGAGAACCGGCATCGAGGTACTGGAAGCCCAGAGTCAGTTCAGCGATACCCTGCAGCAGCTTACCCGTGCCCGCTATGACACTCTGCTGGCCCAGCTGCAGCTCAAGGCTGCGGTGGGCGTGCTGGAGCCGAACAGTCTGGTGGAGGTTAACGCCCTTCTGGTCAACAACGACGAACCTGCAGCGATCACCATGAATGACTTGGGCGGATCCACCGAACTCACTCTTTAACTCTTGAAAACAAGGAAAACGCATGTCAAAGACATTCATGCCAGTGTTGATCTGGCTGTTGCTATTCATCCAGGCAGCGGTAGCGCAGGCTGATGGTCTGCAGCCAGTGGCAGAGCAGGATGGTGTGCTCGAGTACCGACTGGACAATGGCTTGCGGGTGATCCTGGCCGAGGATCAGGCGGCCAATACGCTGTTTTTCGATATGGTCTATCTGACCGGCTCACTGGCTGACCCGTCGGGCAAGGGGGGAACGGCGCATCTGCTGGAGCACCTGATGTACAAGGGTACTGCGCAGCGTTCGGGGGAGCAGTTGATCAGCGGCCTGCACCAGCGTGGTATCCGCTTCAATGCCACTACCAGCCACGATCGTACCCGCTACAGTGCGGTGCTGGATGCTGAACCGGCGCATCTGGATTATCTGCTGGAGCTGGAGGCTGAGCGCATGGCCGGCCTGGCGTTCGATCAGGTGGCTCTGCAGGCCGAACTGGAAGTGGTGCTGCGGGAGATGGAGCTGGCGCAGGATAACCCCTTCGCAGCGTTGGGGCAGCACATGCTGGCGGCAGCCACGGTGGGGCAGGGTTATGGGCGTCCGGTGCTGGGCTCCCGGGCGGAGCTGGGCAATATCACGCTGGCTGACCTGCAAGCCTTCCATGCCACGTATTACCAGCCGGACAATGCCGTCATTGTACTGGCGGGCAAGTTTGATACGAGTCGTGCTCTGGAGGTGGTCCAGCGGCATTTTGCGGGTATGGCCCCCCCTTCCTCAAAGCCGCGTAGCGCCGCCATGTCGGTGGTCATGCCCGACAAGCCGGTCAGCGTTGACCTCACCCAGGGCGATATGGATATGGTCACGCTGGCTTATCCACTGCCGCCAGCCCTTGATCAGAGCAATGTGGCGCTGATGGTGCTCGCCGACATCTTTGCCGGTGAGCCGCACGGTCGCCTGTATCAGGCACTGGTAGTGCCTGGTGAGGCGGCTGGAGTGGTGGCGTTGCAGCAGAACTTCCGGCATGGCGGCTACTTCATGTTCAGCGCGCCGCTGGCCGAGGGGCAGTCCCGGCAGCAGGTACAGCAACTGCTGATCGAGCAGATCGAGTCGCTCGCCGGGCGACCTGTCAGTAAGGAAGAGCTGCAGCGGGTACAGACCGCCAATCGCCAGGCGAAGCAGCGGCTGTTGCGCGAGCCCGGTACGCTGATCCACCTGCTGGCCGAGTCGGTTGCACTGGGTGACTGGGGGCTGTTGTTGCGGCGTCAGGATCAGCTGCTGGCGCTGGATGTCGACACCGTTCAACGTGAGGCCCAGGCCTGGTTGCTGGCCCAGCGCCGCCTGGTCGGTCACTTGCATGCCGGCGGCGAGCCTGCTGGCGCGGCTGCGTTCCTGCCAACGGCGGTATCCAGCAACACTGGTGGCCAATCGGGCGTGGCGACACCGGTTGTCGATGCGGTAGACATTGCAGCCTTCAACCAGCATATCCTGTCGGTGGAACAGGGCATCCAGCGTAGCCGTCTGGACAATGGGCTGAAACTGGCATTGCGCCCGTTGCCGGGGAGCGCTGGGCCGGTAGAGGGCATCATGACCTTGCGTTTTGGTGATGCGCGTAGCCTGTTCGGCAAGGCGGCACTGGCTGACCTGACCGGTACCCTTCTGGTACGTGGCACACAGAACCTCGGTCATCAGCAGGTGGTCGATCGTGCCAATCAGCTGGGCGCGGGTTTTTCCATTGTGCCGGGTGGCAGTGCGTTGACGGTGCGTTTTGCAAGCCCGGCAGAGAACCTGTCTGCCCTGCTGGAGCTGATGGCCGAAGTGCTGCGACGCCCAGCCCTTGCTCGTCAGGACTTCGACTTGATGAAGCGCCAGCAGTTGCTCACGTATGGCCGTGCCGACAACCGACCAGGCAGCGTGGCCAGCCTGCAGCTCCGGCGTTATGAAGAGGATTACCCCGTCGGTGATATCCGTCGCCATATCGAGCGTGAGGAACGGCAGGCAGCGTTGAAGGCGATCGGTCACCAGGATGTGATTGATTTCCATGCAGCCTTTTATGGTGCCAGCCAGGGTGAGTTTGCCCTGGCCGGGGATTTTGATCCGCAACAGGTGCACAGCCAGCTGGAGGTGTTGTTCGGCGACTGGCAGACGCAGCATCCCAGCACCCGGAGCAGCAAACCCTTTGCGGATATCGCGCCATCGCGCATGCACGTCAAGGCCGGCGCGGGGCGGACCGGGCACTATATCGGACGGCTGAATTTCGCTGCCAACAGTCAATCGGAAGACACCGCAGCGCTGTTCATTGCCGAGCATGTGCTGGGGCGTCATCCGACGGCGTCACGCCTCGGCAAGCGCCTGCGTGAGGAGGAGGGGTTGAGCTACGAGATCCGCTCGTCGTTGAAGGTGGCTACCTTCGACGATGCCAGCTGGCTGACTATTCAGGGTAGCTATCCCCGGGGGCAGGGCATGCGGCTGGCGAATATCGTGCGCGAAGAGGTGGCCCGGCTGGTAGCGGACGGCATTACCCAGCAGGAACTGGAGCAGGCCAGAAATACCATTCTCAATGAACGTCGCCAGTCGTTCGGTCAGGATCGCAATATCCTGTCCTGGCTACCGCGGCAGTTATATGAAGACAGCACCATGCAATCCTGGGTGGAGCGTAACAATGCCTTTGCGGCGGTGACGCTGGAGCAGGTCAATCGTGTGGTAGGGAAATACTTCGACGCCGCGAAAATGGTTGAGATTCTGGCCGATGGGGATGGGCAATAAGCCATGGCAGGATGCCGTAGTTACGACTAAGGAACCTCTGGAAATAAGTCAGAACATTGTCATTGCGAGCGCAGCGAAGCAATCCAGCCGCTTGATGCTGGTGCGGTTTCTGGATTGCGCTCTTTGCCATCCGTCAGGACATCAGAACCTGAAGAACGCCACTCGCTGTTTCAGTTGCTCCGCCAGTTGGGTCAGTTCCCGGCTCGAGGCTGCCACCTGGTTCGAGCGTGGCATCACGGATGCGCAGGATGTTCTGGTGCAGGTTGCCTTCGGCCAGCGCATGGATGGCCTGGACCGCCTCCCGGGGCTCGGCCCCGAGCAGGCCCTGGGCGACGAGCCTGTTCAGCGGTGTCGCGGAATCCTGGTAGAAGCCATCCAGCCGGGTGATTTCCGCCGGGTGTTCGTTCAGTTCGCGCGGATTCTCGGCCAGCACCGCATCGCGTGCGGAAATGGCCCGGTCATGTACGCTGCCACGGAAGTTGATGGCGTAGCGTTGCTTGATGGCTGACTGATTGCTCTGGGTCAGCAGGTTGTCCATGAAACCGACACGCAGGATGCCGAGGGTGGTGACCAGCATCATCATGGCCAGGACCAGACCGAAACCGAGGCCGAGGCGCTGGGCAATGCTGAGCCTGAAAATGGGAGTACGCATGATGATACCTGTCTGGCTGAGTGGATCTAACGGTTGGTTGTCGTTGTTGCTGAAGCCTGTTCACAGCCCGGTTGGCTCGGGGACGAGTCCTCCAGTCCCGGGTAGTCGTCGCTGACGATGTAGCGGTTCTTGCCGGCTCGCTTTGCCTCGTACATGGCCGCGTCGGCCTTGCTGATCAGCAATTCCGTCTGGTCGCCATGCTGCGGGGCGAGGGCCACGCCTATGCTGGCCGACAGCTGGATCAAGCTGCCGTCCTTCACTCTGACTGGCTCGGCGATGGCCCGCAGGAGGCGTTCGAGGACGGGGTGGTAGGCCTGCTGATGCTGCAGGTCGTCGATGATGGCGATGAACTCATCCCCGCCGAGCCGTACCAGGGTATCGCTGTCCCTGAGCGTTGCCTGCATACACTGGGCGACTGTCTGTAGCAGTTCGTCGCCCTGCATGTGGCCATACTGGTCGTTGACTGCCTTGAAGCCGTCCAGATCGATGAAGGCCACCGCCAGTGAAGTACCGCGCCGTTGCAGATGGCGTAGGGACTGCTGCATGCGTTCGGCCAGCAGCCACCGGTTCGGCAGCCGGGTCAGCGGGTCATAATGCGCAGTGTATTCGAGCAGTTTCTGGCGTTCGTTGAGCAGGACCAGGCGTTTCACCAGAACCGTCTGCTGGCGCAGCCTGAGCAGTGCCCAGACGAGACAGGCGGCCAGCAGACCGGTGAAAGCAAGTAGCAGATTGACCAGGTTCATGCCCGGGCGCCCCAGCGGTGGGCGGAGCGGGAGGGGGGCGGTCGACAGTCTGAGCATTGCCTGTCTCCGCTGCTCATGAGCGGTTACCGAGGGGCAACTCGACGGTGAAGACATCGATGTTGCGGGAGGGCCATTTGCCCGTGGGCTCGCGGGCAAGGATTCGGTCGTTGCTGCCGGGCCGGGCCAGGTCGACGATCTCCACGGGGATCGGCTGCCTCAGCAGGTGGTAAAAGAACACCTTCACCCTGTTTTTCCAGCAGAGATGCTGCAACCAGGAGCCAGACGGGCTGTGGATATACGCGCCGCGGATGAGATCGGAAACAGCGATACGTTTAAGCACTGGACAGGGGTTCCGAAATACTGGAGCTGATGAAGGCTTCGAGGAAGATGCCGATAATGACTGCAGAGTGTTCTATCAGGACTTGTGTCTCCAATAGTTTTTAGCGATTGCAAATTGCAATGATAGCAATGACGAACCACGCCAGACTTTGCCAGGTGGTCCTATGCCTTTGGACGAAGGGAATAAATGCTGTGGGTGCTCTACGACAGGCTTGTAACGTGATACACCGCATCCATGACGACAGGAATCACGTTCAAACTGGATACATTGCGGGGTAGTCGCATTCTGATCGTGGACGATAGCGAAGATGAACGCATGTTATTGGCCACTTATCTGCAGGGCCAAGGGTGTCGTATCTATCTGGCCAAGGATGGCTTTGATGGCATGCATAAGTCTTTGATGATTCAGCCTGATGTGGTGCTGATGGATGTTCGCATGCCGGTATGCGATGGGGTGACCGCCTGCCGCGCCATGCACAATGATCCGCGTACGCAGGATATTCCCGTGATCTTTCTCTCGGCCGCGATCATGCCTGGCGAGCGGGTCCAGGGGTTGCTGGCCGGGGCAGTGGATTATGTAAGCAAGCCGTTCGATTTCGAGGAAGTGCGGCTGCGCCTGGCGGTGCATCTGCGCGAACGTTCGGTCGTCGAGCTGGGGCTGGCCAGTTCCCGCGGAGCTGCGGCTGAGGTCTCGAATCTTGACAGCATCCTGTTCCAATCGGCACGCCTGCATCTGCTCGGGTCGCTGGCAGATACACCAGACCTGCAACGACTGGCCTGGGCTGTGGGTACCAACAGACGCCGACTCAATGCAGCTTTCAGAAATTGTGTCGGTATCACGGTATTCGAGTATCTGCGTGAAGAGCGCATGAAGGAAGCTCGACGTCTACTGGCCAATACCCAATTGGAGATTCAGGTTATTGCGATGGAGGTCGGCTATACCAGTGGAGCTAATTTCGCCACGGCTTTCAAGGACAGGTTCGGTATTTCACCCAGTCACTTTCGCCAGGTTCGTGTTGTTCGAGGGGAAGCATGAGGTGGTTCGACTGGGCAGCTCCTGAACGTACGTTCACCATGTGCGCAGCCGTGCTGGGTAGCGGCGTCATGCTTGCCATCGTCGGCATTCTTACCGCGCATCTGACGGGTGGACGTCGACAGCGCCTGCGTCTGGAAGAAGAAGTAGCACAGCGCACCGAAGAGTTGCGCCAGGCCCTGCTGTCGGCGAATGAAGCCAGTCGAGCGAAGACCGACTTCATCGCCCGGATTGGTCATGACTTGCGCTCACCACTGACTTCCATCATCGGCTACAGTCAACTCCTGTCTGACGCAGGGGGCCCGCAGGCTCGCCAGGCACGAACCATCCGGCGCAGTGCCAGGCATATGCTCAATCTGATCAATGATCTGATCGCGTATACCCATGGGGGAGGCGACAAGCTGAACGAGGTCCCAGTACGCATCCATATATTGCTTGAAACCATAGTCGAAGAAGCCTGGATCCTGGCCAGAAAGAATAACAATCAGTTCATGTCTTCAATCCAGAGCAATCTGCCCAGCATGCTCGTGGTGGATGGCACGCGTCTGCGGCAGATACTGACCAACCTATTGGACAATGCTGCCAAATTCACCCATAACGGCGTGATCGAACTGGTGGCTGGCATGGAGCCAGCCGGACGCGTTGACCAGGCATGGCTGTGGTTCTCGATCAGGGACACGGGTTGCGGCATAGAGCCGGATGACCAGGCGAAAATATTCGAGCCGTTCTATCGATCCGCTGGCCTGTCCGAAGGTATCGGGCTGGGTCTGCCAATCGTTGCTGAGTGGACCAGGCGTATGAATGGAATGCTGACGCTGCGTAGCACACCGGGTGAAGGAACCGAGATCGATGTGCGCTTGTTGGTTCGGCTCGATATTGAAGTGCATATTCCCCCTGCGCAGTCATCGAGTGCTGACGATCACTTGTCCTGGGCAGATGTCGCTGATGGTGAGTTGACCATCCGGGAGCTGCCAGCTGCCGTTGCGAAGGTCCGCGTTGGCTGCTCGAATGACGCTGGCTGTGATGATATCGCTCCACCTTCCGAGATGTTGGAGCAGGCGGAGCGATTGCTGGCCATGGGGGCACTGACGGATCTACATGATTGGGTGAAGACGCTATACCAGGCACATCCACAATGCCGGACCTTTGCATTGCTTTCGCAGACGCTGGTCGAGGCGGGTGATCTGGATACCCTGCGCTGGCTTGTCGGGCGCAATCGCGATATGCCAATAGCAGCTGGATTTGACGAAGTAGAGTAATTGCTCTATAAAATCAGGGAGACATCAATCGACAATAACAACGACAAACCGGATTGCTTACCATGTTCAGATTCGCTTCCCTGACCCCGCTGCTGGGCGCTCTCGTATTACTTGCACCCTTGTCTGGCCAGGCTGACACCCGCCCCAATATCCTGCTGATCGTCGCTGATGACATGGGCTTTTCCGACGCTGGTGTCTATGGCGGAGAGATCAGTACGCCGAATATCGACGCGCTGGCTGCCGAAGGCCTGCAATTCAGCAACTTCAATGTGGCCGCCACCTGTTCTCCGACTCGGGCGATGCTGATGACCGGCGTTACCAGCCACAAGGTCGGCATGGGCAATATGAAAGAGATCATGGCCAACAACCAGAAGGGCCAGCCCGGCTACGAGACCTGGCTCAACGACCAGGCCGTTACCCTGCCGACCCTGCTGCGCGATGCCGGCTACCGTACCTACATGGCCGGCAAGTGGCATCTGGGCGCTCGCCCCGAGAGCCTGCCCAATGCCCGGGGTTTCGAGCGCTCGGTGGCCCTGCTGGAAAGTGGCGCCGACAACTGGGAAGCCAAGCACTACCTGCCTGCCGGGACCGCTACCTGGGTCGAGGATGGTCAGCCGATCAGCCTGCCGGATGACTTCTACTCGTCGTTCTACTATGCCGACAAGCTGATCGAATACCTGGACAGCGGGCAGGGCAGTGACCAGCCGTTTTTCGCCTACCTGGCATTCCAGGCGGTGCATGCGCCGCACCATGCGCCTGAGGCCTATGTGGAAAAGTACGCCGAGACCTACCAGGAAGGCTGGGACGCGATTCGCCAGCAGCGCTACGAGCGGCTGACCGCCATGGGGCTGCTGCCGCGCACCGCAGAGTCGGTGATCAGCAGCGACTGGGGCACTTTCTATGACACTTCGCCCATCGACTGGGACAGCCTCAGCGATCAGGAGCGCGACTACCGGGCCCGCCAGATGGCGGTCTATGCGGGCATGGCCGAGGCCATGGATGAAAGCATCGGGCGGGTCATCAGCCACCTCAAGGCCAGTGGCGAGTATGACAATACCCTGGTCATCTTCATGAGTGACAACGGTGCTGAGTCCACGGTCCTGACCGAGATCGCGCCGCTGTTCTATCGTCTGCGCTACGATCGGGACTATGCGGAGCTGGGCCGCCGCGGTAGCTGGAGTGAGTACGGCCCAGGCTGGGCCTATGCGTCCAACTCGCCGTTCTACTCGTACAAGGGGTCACCATTCAACGGTGGCATGAGGGTGCCGATGATCATGCGTTACCCCGCTGTGATCGAGCCCGGCTCGCGCACCTCGGCGTTTGGCTATGTGACCGATATTGCTCCCACCCTGCTGGAGCTGAGCAACACCCCGGCACCGGACGGTGAATATCAGGGGCGCAAGGTACATCGCATCATGGGCACCAGCATGACGCCGCTGCTACGGGGCGAGAGCGAACGTATCCATGCTGCCGAGGAGGTGATTGTCTATGAGCTGGCCGGTGGCATCGCCATCTGGCAGGGCGATTACAAACTGGTGGCATCACGCTCCGGCGCGATTGCGGCGCGTCCCGACGCGCTGCTGTTCAATCTGCGCGATGACCCTCTGGAGCGCCATGATCTGTCGGTACAGCAGCCGGAGAAAGTGGCCGAGCTGATGCAGGCCTATCACCGTTTCGTGAACGAGCATGGACTGGTCGAAGTGCCGGATGACTACAACGCCTGGCAACAACTGAATCGCAACGCCCGGGAGCAGTTGCTTGACCGCCACGGCGGCAAGTTGCTGCTGGGCGCTGGCATCCTGTCGCTGCTTATCGGCTGGTGGCTGTATGCCCGCTTCAGTCGCCGACGGCGCCGAGCGGAATCTTGAGTCGCAGGGGGTATCAACAGGCGCTGATACCCTCCAAGGGCACATATAACTGGTCACACAGGGCCTTTACCGCCTCTTGATAGGCCGGTGCGACATAACCTTCTTCCAGAATGAGTATCTGATAGATGCCGCGTCGCAATAACTGCTCGCTCAGGTTCAGCTGGACCCCCTGGGTAGTGGCCAGAAAGCGCATCCAGGAACTCAGAACGATCCATACGTTGATGCTCAGGGTTTCCGCCTGCTGGGGGCTGAGCTGCAGGATGCCGGCGTCGGCAAACGCCTGATATATCCTTTGCGTGCTGCATAGGCTGTGCTGGGAAAACTGCCGATAGCGTGCGGCCAGTTCGGGATCAGACTCCAGCAGGTATTCCAGGCCCTGATGCAGAAAGCGAAACTGCCAGATGATTTCCAACAGGCTTTCCAGGTAACGGGTCTTGTCCTGCAGGGTGACGGTGGTGCCTTCGGGCAGGATGAAAAAGATCTCCATCCTCTGCTCGAACTCGCTGAAGAGTTCGGCAACGATCATGGATTTGTTGCGGAAGTGGTAATAGAGGTTGCCTGGGGAGATACCCAGGTGGCTGGCGATGTGGTTGGTGGTCACGTTACGTTCGCCCTGGGTGTTGAACAGCTCCAGGCTGGCCTGGAGGATGCGTTCACGGGTGTTGGATTTGCTGGCCATGCGGGCTCTCATGTGGTGACTCAGGTCGGACGCGGCCCGCAACCGGCATGCCGCCGGCTGCGGGTGGTGATGCATTATTCCCCGAGAGGCTCGATCAGTGCAAAGTCCGGAGAGAATTCGTCCATCAGCCCCAGCAGCCCGAAGAAGGCCTGCGGGTTACCCTCGATGCGGATGTCGCCGGCCTTCACGGCGGCGGGGAAGCTGCTCTGCTGGGTCAGGATGCGATCCAGTGTCGCCCGGGTCAGGCTGATACTGGCATCGGCCTGTTGCGCCTGGCGGTCCGGTAGCCAGGTCAGGGTGGCGTTCTGCAGGGTGACCCGATAGCGCTCATCGAGATCGGTGAAGTGCCAGTTCAGCACCAGGTCCATGCCCTCGGCTTTGGGGCCGTTCAGGCGCACGCCGAGCAGATCGAAGAACATGCCGGTATCCAGCGCCTGCAGCATATCGGTGGCAATGGCGGCGGCATCGCGCTGCGCCGCACCGCTACGCAGCTCCATGGCTCCGGACAGATAGGCGTTGCGCCAGGGACCGGACTCGGCCTGGTAGCCCATTTGCTCCAGCACGGCGGCGTTCAGCTCGCGGGCGGCCTGGTTGTCCGGTTCGGCGAAGACCGCCTGACTCATGATCGAAGCCACCCAGCGGTACTCACCACGCTCGAAGTCCTTCCGGGCGCGATCGATCACCTGGTCGATCCCGCCCATGTATTCCAGGGTTCTGCGTGCCGCTTCCCGGCCCGGCAACGGGTTGAGGTTGGCCGGGTTGGCATCATACCAGCCGAGGTACTTCTGATAGATGGCGCGGGCATTGTGGCGCAGGGTGCCGTAATAGTCGCGGGCGCTCCATTCTCTGGCCAGGCTGGCCGGCAGGCGGATCCGTTCGGCAATCTCATCCGGTCGATGGCCATGGTTCATCAGCCGCACGCTCTGGTCGTGGATGTACTTGTACAGATCCCGTTGCACGCTGAGAAAATGCTTCACCCCGTCCTGATTCCATACCGGCCAGTGGTGCTGGGCAATCAGGATATCGGTGCGCGGGCCGTACTCCTCCAGCACCTCGTCGATATAGCGCGACCAGCGGCTGGCGTCGCGCACTTCGGCGCCGCGCAGAGTGTAGATATTGTGCAACTGGTGGGAGGTGACCTCGGCGGTATTCAGTACCCGCGTTGCCGGAAAGTACAGCATGAGCTCGGCCTGGGCCTCGCTGTCATGGGCCAGGTGGAAGTCGATCTCCACACCGTCGATCACCTGGCGACCATTGGTCGTGATGATGTCAGTAGGCGGGATCAGTGTCAGTGCGCCGACGCTCAGCGCCTTGCCCAGGCCATTGTCGATATGCCCGTCGGGGCTGACCGGCAGGTTGGTGCCATACATGTACATGGCGCGACGGGTCATGGCGTTGCCGGCGATCACGTTCTCGCTCACCGCATGTTCCATGAAGCCCTCCGGGGCGTAGATCCGCACCCGGCCCTGCTTGACGTCCTCGTCACTGACGACGCCGCGCACCCCACCGAAGTGGTCCACATGGTTATGGGTGTAGATGACGGCGACTACCGGCTTGGCCGGACGATGTTCGAGGTAGAGGTCCAGTGCCGCCCGGGCGGTGGTGGTCGTGAGCAGCGGGTCGATGATGATCAGGCCGCTGTTGCCTTCGACCACTGTCATGTTGGCCAGATCCATGCCGCGCACCTGGTATATCCCTTCGGCCACTTCGAACAGGCCGTGGATGCTGTTCAGCTGGGCCTGGCGCCACAGACTGGGGTTGGCGGTGTCAGGAGCTGCCTGCTCGTCGAGGAAGGCATAGGCGGCCATGTTCCAGGCGGTGCTGCCGTCAGGATTGAGCAGGGGGCCGTCTTCCACGGCGGCGATGAGACCGCGGCGGGCATCCTCGAAGGCCTGGCGGTCACTGAAGTCCAGTTGCTGCAGGACGGCGGCATTGGCCTCGATGGTGGACGGCTCGGCGGGCTGGTTGTGGGCTGCGGCCATGAGGGGCAGGCACAGGGTGGCGGTCAGTGCCGCCGTCAGATAGAGAGTTCTGGTCATCTCGTCACTCCGGTCCAGGTGGTTGTTCTTGATTGTGTACTGTCATCCCGCCAGCCGTTCAGCCAGCAGGCTGGACAGCTTCGCGGTCAGGGCATAGATGGACAATTGCGGGTTGGCACCGACACTGGTGGGGAACAGCGAGCCATCATGGATGGACAGGTTCTCCAGTTGATGGTGGCGGCCCAGACTGTCGGTCACGGCCTGGCGGGGATCTTCGCCCATGGCGCAGCCGCCCATCACGTGGGCGCTGCCCAGGCGGGTCTTGTAGCGACGCTGGTCCAGCCCATCGATCATGCGTCGGGCGGCCTCCAGGCTGGTGACCAGTTGGGCATCGTTGTGAACCGGTGCTGCTGCCCTGGCGCCGGCAGCGAACTGCAGCTCGACCATGTTCAGGTGGGTTCGGCGTACCGCTTCCCAGGTATAGTCGGTCAACTGGTAGTCCAGCACGGGCGAGCCATCGTCCCGCAGTTGCACGGTGCCTTCGGCGCTGTCCGGATGGAAGCCGTCGCGTAGCAGGGCGATCATCATGTTGCTGTGGGGCAACTGCTCCATCAACGCGGCATGGGCCTTGCCGAAGTCGCCGAGCAGCGAGGCGGTGAAGCCCGGTTGCAGAGGGGGGACTTCCAGTTTGTAGCCCATGCTGCCGGTGGCGCTGTCGTCGGGCCAGAGAAAGTGATCCGAGTAGATCGATTGGGGCGCGCCATAGAACGGATTGACCGTTTGCTCGAACTGGGCCCAGGCCGAGGTCGTCGGGTGCAGATAGGTGCGTTTGCCGGCTCGCTGGTGCGGGTCGGGTGCATCGGAGCGCAGCAGGATCGCGGGGGTATTGATGCCGCCGCCGGCCAGAATGTAGTGCCTGGCGCGTACCATGATCCGGTGTCCGGTGGGCGCCACGCAACGCTCATCCATGGCCAGACATTCGATACCCGATACCCGGTCGCCTTCCAGCAACAGGCGCTGGGCGCGGGCCAGGTACAAGAGCTCTCCGTCCTGTTCCAGCAGGGCGGGGATGCAGGTGACCAGCATCGACTGCTTGGCGTTGGTCGGGCAGCCCAGGCCGCAGTAACCGAGGTTCCAGCAGCCACGTACGTTGCGTGGAATGACCGCCCAATGCAGGCCGAGCTGTTCGCAACCCTTGCGCAGAATGTCATTGTTGGCATTGGGTGGCAGCCCCCAGCGTGCGATGCCCAGGCGCTGTTCCATGCGTGCGAACCAGGGAGCCATTTGCTCCTTGCTGTGGCCGACCACGGCGTGTTCGCTGGCCCAGTGCTGGAGAGTGGGTTCGGGAGTGCGGAAACTGGATGTCCAGTTGACCAGGGTGGTGCCACCCACGGCGCGCCCCTGCAGGATCATCACGGCCCCGTCCTTGGTGGCACGTGCGGCGGACTCCTGGTACAGGGTGGGGTAAGCGTCGCTCTCCTGCATCTTGAAATCGGTGCTGGTGAACAGGCCGCCTTCCTCTATCAGCAGCACCTTGTAGCCTGCTGCGCTCAATATCTCCGCGCTGGTGGCACCACCTGCGCCGCTGCCGACGATGGCTATGTCGGCTTCCAGGGTCAGGTCCTCGGTCAGCAGCGAGGCATTATGGGCCTTCCAGCCCCGGGCCAGGCCTTCGGCAAAGGGATCGTTTATCGACATGCTTGGGCTCCTCGTCATGCCTCAGATGGTGGGCGGGCCGGGGTAGCCGCAGCTGTCCCAGGACTGGGGCGCGGCGTACCAGGCGATCTGTATGGGTTTGGTCAGGGCGTTGTAACCCTGCTGGAACAGATCGAAGGAACTGTTTTCCCAGCGCCGCAGGAAGGCTTGCACGGTCTGGTCGTCGGCCTTGTCCCAACTACGCCAGACACCGGTGGTGGGGCCGCGGGTGATGCTGCTGGTCAGCAGGTCGAACAGTTGCCTGAACTGCTCGAGCATGTGCGGCGGCATATGATTCAGAGCGTCATCCATGGACTGTAGGACGGTGTCGACAGCCTGCTGCCGGTCGGTTTCCGGTAGCGTGCCGGCGAGCACCACCGGGATCAACCGGCGTAGCATAGGCAGATCGCTGTCACGCAGTTGCACGAAGGTATCGGCGGGTTTATCCGCCGCACAGCCGGACAGGGTGGCGATACCGCCAGCGGTGGCCAGCAGTGCGGTACCGGCCAGGCCGATCTTGAGTAGTTGGCGACGGCCGATATGGCTGTCACCCTGGATGGAGGTTGTCATTGTTGTTGCTCTCACCTCGGGTTACGGAATGACCGGCAACGCTGATACCGGGTGCGCCTATGGCGCCGCGGCGGCGACCTGTCAGCGAATCAGCAGTTTGCGCAGCCACTTCTGCAACGCTGTACCATAGGGTGGGTAGAGCACCCGGGTAGCGTTGTATCGCGGTTTGCGCAGTACCGCCTTGGCCTTGCTGAAGGTCAGAAAACCCTCATGGCCGTGATAATGACCCATGCCGGAAGGCCCGATGCCCCCGAACGGCAGATCGCAGACCGCGACATGCAGCAAGGTCTCGTTGATGCCAACGCCGCCGGAATGGGTCTGCTCCACCACCCGTTGCTGCTCGGCCTGTTCATGACCGAAGTAGTAGAGTGCCAGGGGGCGGGGGCGGGCATTGATGTAGCGGATGGCGTCCTCGATCTGCCGGTAGGGAATGATCGGTAGCAAGGGGCCAAAGATTTCCTCCTGCATCACCTGCATGTCATCGCTGACATCCAGCAGCAGGGTATGCGGCAGGCGCCGGTCCTGGGCGCCATCGAACAGTGGCAGCAACTGAGCGCCCTTGGCCTGGGCATCCTCCAGATAGCTGTTCAGGCGGGCCAACTGGCGTGGGTTGATGATGCTGGTGTAATCCGGGTTGTCCTTCAACTGCGGATAGAAGCGGCCAACGGCCGCGCGATAGGCGCTGACGAACTCCTGCAGCCGCGCCTCCGGCACCAGCACGTAATCCGGGGCAACGCAGGTCTGCCCGGCATTCATGGTCTTGCCGAAGGCGATGCGTTCGGCGGCATCGGCCAATGGCACTGTGCTGGAAACGATCGCCGGCGACTTGCCGCCCAGCTCCAGGGTCACCGGAGTCAGGTTGTCCGCTGCGGCATGCAGGATGTGCCGGGCAATGCTGGTGGCCCCGGTGAACAGCAGATGATCGAAGGGCAGCGCGGAAAAGGCCGCGCCGACCTCTGCCTCGCCCAGCACCACGGCCACCTGCTCCTCGGGGAAAGTCCTGGCCAGCAGCTCCTTGAGTAACTGCGAGGTGGCCGGAGTGGCCTCGCTCATCTTGAGCATCACCCGGTTGCCTGCAGCCAGCGCACCGAGCAACGGGCCGATGGACAGGAAGATCGGATAGTTCCACGGCACTATGACTCCGACCACGCCCAGCGGCTGGTAGAACACCTGCGCCGAACCCGGCTGGAAGGCCAGGCCCAGTCTGCGCCGGGACGGCTTCATCCAGCGCCGCAGGTGTTTGCACACATGATCGAGGGATTGCAGGCTGGGCAGGATCTCGGCGAACAGGGTCTCGTCCCGTGAGCGGTTGCCGAAGTCCTGGCTCACCGCCTCGGCCAAGGCATCCTGTTCATTCGCCAATAGGGTGCGCAGCTTTTTCAATTGACTCAGTCGGGTGTCCAGGGACGGCATGGGCGCCGCCTGGAAGGCCTCGCGTTGACGCTGTAACAGGGCGCTCAACTGATCATCTGGGGCATCGGAAGAGGAAATGGCCGACATGGATATGCTCCGCAATTTTAGAGTAATTATTCTAATCGATTTTTAAAGCAATGAGGCACTGCCGTCAAGTGCTCGACAGAGATGGGCGCTGCAGGTGCCGGGCGGTTTATTCAGCCGATCTGGTTGGCGGCGAGATGCGTCTCGGGCTGAATTTGAGCGGGTTGTTGCAGGATGGCGGTCAGGGTGGTTTCGCCTGGCCTGGAATGAATACGCAACTGTCCGCCGATGCGGGCTATACGCGCGTGCATGCTGCGCATGCCTACGCCATGACCCGCTTGCAGGGTGGCATCGACATCGAAGCCCATGCCGTCATCGGTCACTACCAGTTGCATGCCGCCGCCGCGCAGTCCACTCATGCTGATGGTCAGAGAGTGAGCGTGGCTGTGCTTGATGATGTTGGTCAGGGCCTCCTCGAGAAAACGGGTCAGCGCCAGTTGCTCGGGAGACGAGAGATCGCATGGCCACTGGCTTGGTAGCTGCCACTGCGAATTCAACTGCAGTTCATCGAACAGGTGGACGAATCGGTGACGCAGGGGAGCCAGCCAATCGGTCGGTGTGGCACTGACGGTGGTATTGGCCGAACTGTTGTCGATGATCTGCCGCAGGTCGTCACGGAGCATTTTCAGCATGGATAGAAACTGCATCCGGTCCAGGCGTTCCCCGGCTTGTTCGACAGTAGCAATGGAGCGCATCAGTGAGCTGCCCAGGCTGTCATGCAGGTCATGGGCGATCACCAGGCGCTCATTGAGCCGGGTATTCTCCATCTCCAGCTGGTGTTCGCGACTGAGTGTCTGGGTCAGCTCATTACGGGTTCGCTCGACGCTTTCCTTCAAGTCCACGTTGAAGTGCTCGATGCGTCGCAGGTTCTCGCTGAAACGCCAGGCGACGATCAGGAACATCAGTATCGGTGTGATCAGGGAGGTCACGGGAATACGGGATTGATGGCTGTTTATCAAGCCCAGCAAGGCCAGGACGTCATGCAGCATGATACCCAGGAAGATGAGCAGGCAGCCTGCCAGCAGCACATTGTGGCGCTGCGGATGGCGGTAGGCATGCCACTGGAACTGTATGCAGTTTGTCATGTAGAGCAGAACAAAGATGAGTGCCGGCCAGCTCAGTACCGGGAGCAGATAGGTTTCGGGTGTCACCCAGATCAATAGCAGGACCAGCAGGGTCGCCAGGCGTGAACACCTGACCAGTCGCGGAAGATGCTGCTTGCCGAAGCGCCAGATGAACATGCTGGATGTGAAGCAATAGAGCACCAGGGCGCTGGTATTGAATCTTTGCCAGTCTGCGGTAGTGGTGAAAGGCCAGGGTGAATAGACCAGGGTATTGCTGATGAACGCCGCCCAGCACCAGGAGCTCAGGGCGAACCAGCCGAACGCGGAGTCCGAGCGGTGCAGCAACCAGAAAATCGAAAATAGCGTCGCCATGACCAGCGACACGACCAGGTTGACCAACAGCAGGGTACGCTGCTGCCACCATTGCTGCTGATGAAGCTGCCAGATATGTTCCGGCTGGCCAACATCGAGCTGACGCACGCCGGGGTGCGAGTAGGACTTGCCGGTGACGCGCAGCCAGATACTGTTGCCTTCGGATTGCAGGCTGGAAGTCGGCAACAGCCAGTAGCGGGGGCTGTTCCAGCTGCGTGACAGTGGCTCGCTCAGATTGCTGTCGCGCCAGAGCAACTCATCATTGACGTAGAGCATGCCGGCCAGCGTCAGTCCGGCGATGGACAGGGCGACGGACTGGTCCTGTAGACAGGCGTCGTTGAGATCCAGTCGATACCATACCGAACCGCTGTGGTCGGGCCAGCGTTTGGTCCAGATATCCGGCAGGGAGACCGGTTCCCAGCCGTCGACAGGGCGTTGCGCATCGCCCTGTAGCTCCCGGGCGGCCTCCATGGCGGTGATCCACTGGGGGCAAGCCTGGGCCAGCAGCGGCATGGCCCAGAGCATCAGCAACAGCAGTCCCCTCAAGGCAGCAGGCCCAGCAGCCGGGCTTCGTTCACCGCGCGGGTGCGGGAGGAAACGGCCAGTTTCTTGTAGGTGTTCTTGATGTGGGTTTCGACGGTATAGCGGGAAATGAACAGGGACTCGGCTATTTCGCGGTTGGTGAAGCCTTGCCCGACCAGTTGCAGTATCTCCGTCTCCCGGCGGCTCAGACCGACGGCAGCGTCATCACTGCCATCTGCGTGAGTAGAGTCCTGCAGCGGTGGGCTGCCTGGCAGCAGGGCCAGAATGCGACGGGCAATGAAGGGGTCTATGGATACCCCGCCGCGTAGCACATTGCGTATGGAAAAGGAGATTTCCAGGTCATCCCGCTCCTTCAGGATGTAGCCAGTGGCACCGGCGCGCAGGGCGGCAAGAATCAGGTCTTCCGTGCTCCAGGCCGAGATCACCACGATGTACAGGCCGGGATCGGCGCTGCGCAGTTCGCTGATCAGCTCTATACCACTGCCATCGGGCAGCCCGAGATCGACCAGTGCCAAGGCGATGGGCTGCTCCTGCATATGGACCCGGGCCTGTGCCAGATTGCTGGAGAACGCCAGCGCATCGTCGCAGTAACCCAACTGCTGCAACAACATGCGCAGCCGCTGCTGCATCAGCGGCTCGTCTTCCACAACCAGAACCGGAGTGGGTAGCAGGGCATCCTGCTGGGGCTGGCTGGTCGTTGACATTGTTCGGGTTGCTCTCATGTTATCTGGGACAGTCTACCAAAAGACCGCCATGACCGGCTGTCAGACGCCGGTGCAAGGTAGAGGCTGTGAGTGTGCATCTTATGGCAGAGCCTGGCCCCGTTGGGAATCACTGAATCTGGGTATTTGCCCTGCCGGTCTGATTGGCGGCCATGCCCGGCTGCCTCGAAAATACCTAGTTGCAGTGATTCCGGGATATCGGTTGTACGGGTCTAATTTGATATTGGTCAAAGCTGATGGTCAGCTCATGTCAGAGCAATCCCGTTGGATGTCAGAAAAGCAGAATGCAGCCAGACCCGATAACCCGACCGGTGTGCCTGACGCACAGACAATAGGTAGTGAGTGATGCGTGCAAGGAGAAGGACATGAAGTGGTTCGTCTGGCGGCTGGGGCGGCTGGCATGGTCGCCACGCAAAGGGGCGACCTGCAGCGAAATCACTGACAGGCGAGGTCGCTGGCGGAGAGTGGGAAGCAATCTTTTCCTGTTGGTCGAACGGCGCTCGGTGATCTTGCAGAAGGGCAGGAAATAGCAGAGCGCGACATCTTCACGCCCGTGATGACAGTTGCTGGGTTGCTGTGGTCGTTTATTTGCGGTCAAGGATTGTGTACATTCGGAGCTGTGTCACCACTGATACGTTACAGCTCGCCAGGCTGGCGAGGTAGGACATCGAAGTCGGGGTAAGGGATGCCGAGGGATTTTCCTTCATCAAACCCATTAGCTGGGCGGCAAATCTGCCCTTTTTTCAGGGCTGTAAGCCTGTGGGCTATCTGCGCCACCCTGCAGGCCGGGCGGAGGGTGTGATTCATGGCCGCGATCATTCCCAGCCTCAGCACCATCCGCAGCATGACCCCGGGAGAGCGTCGTCTGGGGCAAAGGTTGGAAAGTCTGCTGGAAGACGACTATACCGTCTGGTATGACACCCCGGTGGGGCGGCAGCGACGCTATCCGGACTTCATCATCCTTCATCCTGGCCGAGGCCTGCTATTTCTGGAGGTGAAAGACTGGAAGCTGGACAGTCTCAAGCGTATCACGCCCCGAGATGTGGATATTCACACCCCAGACGGCCTGAAAACCGTTAGTAATCCGTTACAGCAAGCCCGCCAGTGTGCGCTTACCGCGATCAAACGCCTGCAGCGTGACGCGCATCTGCAGCAAACCTCGGAACAGTTCAAAGGTAAACTGTGCTTCCCCTGGGGCTATGGTGTGGTCTTTCCCAATATCACCCGCAAGCAGTGGAATGAGGTGATCAGCGAAGACCATCAGGAATTGGTGCTGCAGCCTCATCGTTTGATCTGCAAGGATGAGATGACGGCTACCGCCGACCCGGAAGCCTTTCAGGAGCAGCTGTGGGGAATGTTCGATTACGCCTTCGGCGACAAGCTCAGCCTCCCGCAGATTGATCGCATCCGCTGGAACCTGTTTCCGGAAATCCGCATCAGTGCACCGCAGCAAAGTCTGTTTGGCGAAGCGGAGGCAGATGGAGACGAGGAAGAGGGTGAAACGCTGGGGCAAGACGGTACCACCAGCGGCAAGGGCTCGGTCGAATCGCAATGCTACTACCACACCATCCCCGATATCGTTCGTGTGATGGACCTGCAGCAGGAACAACTGGCCCGGAGCATGGGCGAAGGCCACCGGGTCATTCATGGCGTGGCGGGGTCTGGCAAAACCCTCATTCTCGGCTACCGCTGCCTACGTTTGGCCCAGGCTGTCACCAAGCCGATCCTGGTACTGTGCTTCAACATTACCCTGGCTGCCCGGTTGCGTAGTTTTATTGCCGAAAAGGGCATCAAGGACAAGGTGCAGGTGCACCACTTCCACGAATGGTGCGGCCGGCAACGCAAAACCTATAACGTTGACCTGCTCACCGGCACGGCCCCTTACTGGGAACGGGAAGTGGACACTGTCATCCAGGCGGTGGACCAAGGCCATATTCCCCGTGCCCAGTACAGCGCGGTGATGATCGACGAAGGGCACGACTTCGAGCAGGACTGGCTCACCCTCATCGTGCAGATGATCGATCCCGACACCAACTCCCTGCTGCTGCTTTACGACGATGCCCAGTCCATCTACAAGAAGCGTAGCCTCAAGTTTCCCCTGTCCAGCGCTGGTATTCAGGCCCGGGGACGCACCACGATACTGAAACTGAACTACCGTAACACCCGTGAAATTCTCAGCTACGCCTACGATTTCGCCAGGGATTTCCTGCAAGCCCAGGACGCCGACGAAGATCACATTCCTCTCATTGCCCCAGAAGTGGCGGGCGCCAGCGGCCCGGCACCGCACTTCCGCCAGTTCGAAAACTTTAACGACGAAGCTCACTACATTGCCCGCTGCATCCGCAAATGGCATCAGAACGGCCAACCCCTCAACAACATCGCCGTGATCTACGGTCACCACTGGCAAGCTGAAACTCTGTTAAGAGCCCTGGATTCGGTGAATGTCCCCCATGCCTGGCTGAAAGACAACGCCAGCAAGAAAGCCTACGATGCTAATGCAGAACGCGTGGTCTTGCTAACCAGGCAAAGCAGCAAGGGGTTGGAGTTTGATACTGTGGTGTTGGCGGGCCTGGGTGGATTGAAGGATGACGAGGAGAGCTTGGAGAGCGAAGTACGGCTGCTGTATGTGGGGATGACGCGGGCGCGGCAGCAATTGTTGCTGACGGGAAGCGGGGAGAATTGGTTCGTGGAACAGTTTGGTGGATCGAGAAGCTGATCGGCTCGGCCAATACGAGTGAAGGGACCTGTGGATAGGGGATCGCGGTATTGGCTGGCTGCGGCATCACAGATCTAGCAGGGCGATGCCGAAGGCGTTGGCGATCTTGAGCCGGGTTTCCTTGCGCGGTCGGGCTGCCTGTTCCTGCTGAGCTCGGGCTGACGTGACGTGACGTGGCGGGGCTCTGAGGGGCGTGAGCGGCAGGCATGACAAAGCCGCCTCGGAGGGCGGCTTGAGAGGCAGACTCACGGTGGCAGTCAGGCGTGATGCGTCTCGCGGCTGAGCACGTCGGCAACCCATTGGTTGATGCTCTTTTGGGCCAGATCGGCCTGCAAGGCAACGGAGGCATGCAGCTCCGGTTCCAGCCGCAGGCTGAGCTTGCCGGAGTAGGGCTTCTGCGGCGCTCGGTTGAGCTTTTCGCAGGTGTCGAGATAGTCATCCACGGCTTCTTCGAAGGCGCTGCGCAGTTCCTGGACTGAATCGCCGTGGAAGCCGATCACGTCACGGATGCCGGCGATGTGGCCAACGAACAGGCCGTCCTCGTCGCTGTATTCAATACGGGCGGCATAGCTCTTGTAGTGCATCGCTTTCATGGGGTAACTCCTGCTTGCTCAAGGAAGGCCCGGGCATCACGCACCTGGTAGGGCTTCGCTTCTTTATCCGGGTGTGGCCGGTGAAAGGTGCCGACCACATCATTCAGCTCAAAGCGCACACGCGAGCCGTTGCCTTCAATGGTTTTGGCCCCGGCAGCCACAAACAGGGATTCGATCCGCGCCCATTCCAGGGTATTGGGCACAGGCTTGCTGAATATGGCTTTCAGGGTGTTACGCTGTTTGCTGTTCATGGTATCAAATTATGATACTGTAATGCGGCGAAAGCAAGAGTGTTGATATGTGTTGACGCCCTGCGCGGCAACTCCTCCCTGTCTGTACGGCTGAAACGCTACAACGCCGCCATGGCCATGGCGCGGGCGCTGGAAGCGCAAGGGGGATGGTGACGAAGAGGCTGGTGGAGGTGGTGACGAGTGTGGGCGATGATGGGCGTAAAAGGAGATAACACGATGAATACAGCACAATTGATGCCGGTTCCGTTTTATGAAGATACGGTGGTACTGGTGGGGCAGAATGATGTAATGACCCAGCGGAATTTGCACACTCAAGCCGCTAATTGTTGGTAAACCTTGCTGGGTGTTTGCATCCCCAGCGCCTGATGAGGACGCTGCTCGTTGTAGTATTTGAACCACGCCCTCAACATTTGCCTGGCTTCATCCAGTGACTGGAAGTTGTGAAGCCAGAGACACTGCTCTTTCACAGTCCGAATCAGTCGCTCGACCATCCCGTTTTGTTGCGGGGTATGGGGCCGGATAAATTCCTGTTTCAGACCGTACTGGTATACCGTCCGAGTGTAATGCCGAGACGTAAACACCAGACCGTTGTCGCTGCGCAGGGTAATCGGATCTCGAGCTCTGCCCAGAGTGCCATACCGAGTAATGAGAGCCTCCTCCAGTGCTGCCTCAGCCGCCTTGGCGTTGCCACTGGGGCTGAGCCGCCAACCCAGCGTCTCGCGGGTGTGACGATCCATGACGATGGTCAGGGCACACCAACGGTGAATGGGGCCACACCAGACCCGGGCAATGTCCGTCGCCCAGCGCTCATTCGGACGTGATGCCACCGAAGGCAATGCCGTCACTCGTGGTCGGGCACCGCTGCGACGCTTGCGCACTTACCAGCCCTTGAGCTGGAACAGGCGCTGAATGGTGTTTTTGTTCTCACCCAGCAGCCATGCCACAGTCCGGTAGCCGGCATACGGAAGATCGGTGATAACACGCTTAACCCGCGCTGCCAGATGCTTATTGATCCTGGGCTTGGCTCTGGTGGACTGATAGTAGTAACAGCGTCGAGAGACGCCAGCCCAACGGCAGGCCTGAACCACCGTCACAGCATCGCCGTCAGCCGCCATCTCGGCCATGACCTGCTCGATCAATCGTCGGTCGAGTCGAGATGGCGCTGCAACTTTTTTCGGAACTTGAGCTCCAGCATCGCCTCGCCGTAGGCTCCCTTAAGCTCGCGCAGCTGGGCTTCATACTGCCCAGCAATGTCCTTGGGATTGGCCTTCAGGGCGTTTTCCATCCCTGCGTCGGCATTATCCATCCACTTCTCGATCTCCTGCTGGGTGAGATCGCAGTGGCGCGCCGCCTCGGGCACTGTGGTTTGCCCTCGGTAGATCTGCTTGATCAGCTCTGCTTTGCGTTTGGCTGTCCAGCGCTTGATGTCAGGTTCTTGCGTCATGCTTTACTCCAATTTCTGGAGCGACTTTAGCATGTGCAGGTTTTCACTGGGTCATTACATTTCCCTGGAGGACCATGACGGCAGGCTGGCCATCCCGCCGCGCCGCTGTGCAACTCTGGCTCGGCTGGCAGGATACCGGCCTGGTCTACAAGGGCAGCTACATCGTCGACGAAGTGGAACACAGCGGCGCGCCGGACGTGATCAGCATCCGCGCCAGTAGCGCTGACCTGCGCGCCGGGCTTACCCGCAAGCGCGAGCGCAGCTGGCACGAAGTCACCCTGGCCGATATCGTAAAGACCGTGGCCGAGGCCTACAGTCTCAAGCCGATCATCGACCTAATGCTGGGTCAGATCCCGATACCGCACCTGGACCAGGCCGACGAGTCGGACGCCAACTTGCTCACCCGGCTGGCCACTGACCACGACGCCATCAGCAGCGTCAAGGCTGGCCACCTGCTGCTGATGCCGGTCGGAGCCAGCAAGACCGCCAGCGGCCTGGATCTACCTCATATCCACCTGACCCGCCGCGACGGTGATGGCCACCGCTGGATGGAAGCCGACCGCGACGCCTACACCGGTGTGCGTGCCCACTACTACAATGACAACAGCGCCGAACGGCTGGACGCCATCGTCGGCACCGATAACAACATCAAAACCTTGCGTCACGTCTACGCTGACGAACAAAGCGCCCTACAAGCCGCCCGAGCGGAGTGGCAACGTTTTCAGCGCGGCGCCGCCACCCTCAGTTACAACCTGGCCCTCGGTCGGGCAGACCTGATCCCAGAAATGACCTGCAGCCTCAGCGGCGTAAAGCAGGAAATCTCAGCCACCGTTTGGCTGGCCAAGAGCGTCACCCACAATCTGAGCGACAGCGGCTACATCACCAGCCTGGAACTGGAAAACCAACTGGCCGACGATCCAGATCTGGCGGCGCTGGTAGAAGGGGAATACACAGGCATCGTCGCTTGGTACCGCGACGAAAAGACCGGAAAACAGGTCAAGATCACCGAGGGTGACCAGACAACCCCAAGCGCCTGACGCATTTGTATGCGAGCAAACACAGCGCACAGCGGGCGGTGAAGAGGGAGTGGGGGAGGCTAGACGTGGCCCAGTATCCTCCAATCGTTTAATATGCGCTCAAACTACCAAGGGAGTTGGAATGTCTATCGCATCATCACCCTCTTTCGTTACCCCCCTGCGCTACCCTGGAGGCAAGGCACGTTTGGGCGCTTGGTTGGCGGACCTGATTCGTCATAATGGGTTGGAAAATGGCTGTTATATTGAGCCCTACGCAGGCGGAGCGGGGGCTGCTGTCTTTCTGTTGGCAAATGAGCATGTGGATCGTATCGTCATAAATGATGCAGACCCGGTCATCTACGCTTTTTGGTGGGCACTAGTTAACGAAAGCGAACGCCTTGTCGAGCTGATAGAGAGCACGCTTGTAACGATGGATGCGTGGTACGAGCAGCAAGATGTCATCGAAGAGTGTGATATGGCCGATCTAACTCGACTAGGATTTGCTACTTTTTTTCTAAACCGCACGAACCGGTCTGGCATTATAAAAGGCGGCGTGATTGGTGGTAAAAATCAAGACGGAAAATATAAGATTGATGCTCGTTTCAATAAGGATGATCTTGTTGCGCGGATAAAAAGATTGGCAAAGCTACATGATCGGATACAAGTGCTAAATTTGGATGCAATGGACTTGCTCGCCGGTGGGCAAGTAGAGTTTGGAGTAAATAGCCTGACTTACTTAGATCCTCCCTACTATAAAAAGGGAAGCCAGCTATATCGAAATCACTACCTTCCGGAGGATCATGCTGCTATTTCCGATAGGGTGAAGGAGCTGCAGAGCCCTTGGTTGGTGACCTATGACAACTGTCCGGAAATAAAGGGCCTTTATTCGGATGTGAAAGGGGTGGACTTTTCTTTTTATTACTCTACTCACACGGAGCGCCCCAAAGGTAATGAGGCGTTATTTTATGGTAATTTACAGCTTAACTCGATGCCTTGGATGAAGCGCTAGGCGCATACTAGTAGGTGGGGAGAGTTGACCATAGTGGATAGGGAGAGATCATGTTCTATATTGAACTCTCCCCTTCCTGTCAGGCTTGGGTCGGCGATCCTGCGAAGTAAGGAATCAAGTGGTTGGCTTCCAACAGGCGATCACATAACAGCCGATTTCATCCCAAAGATAGTTTAATGTCTCTCCGTTCGGGAATCGTTCTGTTGTATGTAGATATTTTTGTAATGTTGTTATGTTTAATACGTCCCCCTCTTTATTGCAGTGAAGGTGGACGCTGTCCAGTTGGTCTTTGTTGAGAAATCCAGTTTCAAACATATGCTGTGAACAGGCTTTTACGTCGTTTCGTAAATTCCTGTCACGAAGTTTTATTTCGGTGTTCTTTTCAATGTAGTGATTCGTGCTTAACTCAATAAGAGAGCGTAAAAGGAATGCGACAGAAATTGGTGTGCCGCTTTTTCCTGTATGCTTTAATGTAACAATTTCTGTGATGATGTCGCGTACCTTCTGATGCTCAGGCGGAACATCCAGGTTGGCAGTTTTGCGATTGAATAGTTTGTCTCTAGTTCCGCTACGTTGCCCGCGGTAAGGCTTGTTATTGGCTGGCTTTCCCTCTTCGGACTCCTTTGTAGAGTGCTCGGACTCAGTCTCCCTATCGCCATACCCTTCTGTTTCAGGTGAGGAAGATTCAGAAGCCGCATCGGAGGAAGGCTCTATAGAGCTAATGTCTGGAGCAGAGTTTGAGTTTGCGGGCTCGTTAATTTCAAGCGAGCTTAATATTCCATTAATGTAGGCTTCGCCCTGCGTTGGTGTGCGTACATTTTCGACTTTTGTATTTTTGCTGGATAAGTCAAATATTATGTGTTGTGCTATTTTTAATACCTTGTTTTTCTCTCTGCTAAGTGAAATTTTGTCATCATGTATGATAAGCCCCAAGCTGAAGAGGTTCTCAGAAGTTAGGAAGCGGGTGAGGGTGGAAATTGGAAAGTCATCATCGACTAGAATTCCATTCTCCTCTGCCCAGAAGAGATACTGCCCCGCCCGTTTGTATTCGGCTGGTTGGCCATGACCAATTAAAAAAAGTGTTCTCAAATAGGATGACCAGTTTAGCTGGCCAGCACCATCTAGGGCACCGGAGTGTCTTGATACTACCTCTTTGATTAGTGCTTCCTCGTTATCAGACCAAAGACACTCGATGCTAGTGGGTATGCTATCGGAATGGGCAGAAGCAATACGTTCTATTTTTGCCCTAATGCTTGCGTCTTTGCACAGTTTAGGCTTGTTTAAAAGCTTAAGTGCTGTGACTCTGCGGTTACCATCCCAAACCTTCCATTTTCTGTCGCTATGCTTGGATCTGGAAACTAAAATGGGCATTGTGCTGAGACCATCCACAGCGATACTTTTCATAAGCTTCAGTAATTGATCTTCCTTTTTTAGGATTTTTTCAACACATTCCGCTTCGGTTGCGCCATGCCGAATTCGAGCATTATCCTCGTCGAGTTCGAGATAATTAATGTTTATTTTTTTTCGGTTAAAACTATTTCGAGTCATAGCTGCTCCATGTTTTAATAGCTAAACTGAAATCGGATTATTTGTAACTCTTATTCCCACCCGCCGTAATGCAGTACTTACCGCCCCTTGGCCCAGTACACAGCTTCCCACCACTGCAAGGGCACTCGCTGGCCACGCTGGCACCCATCGCCCGCTGGGGGGCGCTGCGGTTGCCGCGCACGGCACTGCAATTGCGCTTCGAGCCACTGGCGGTACCGTCGTTGCATACCCAGGTGGCGCCCTCGCAGTGGGAGACGCCGCCCTTGCTGCCGGAGCAGGGATAGTTCTGAGCTTGGGCGGTGCTGGCCAGGCTGGTGAGGAGCAGGGCGATAGCTAGTACTACTCCGATCCTCACGGGGTAGATCGTGCAAGCAGCTCAGGAAAGAATTTTTTCAGCCCGGGGTTGTTGCCTTCGTAATAGAGCTGCTCGAATGCTGGCGTCCAGCTTACAAAGGTGAAGCCGCCGCTACCTTCATGCTCGATAAGGCTTTGCACGTCATCCACTTCTAAGAACTGCTGAATCGCTTCCAGAGCCGCTTTGCGGCTGATGTTGACATTCAGACGGGGCGAGTCCTGATGAGTCTGCGATATAGAATTCAATGCCACCACGATGGGGGGGCTGGAAACCCTTATCTGGTCGGCCTTGGTGTGGATGAACGTCTTGTAAATACCGTACATCACAGCGCGCTGCAATTCAGTTTCGATTGTTGCAGCAGTGTCACCCTTGAATACCCTGGGTGACAGATGAATATGCAGCGGGTTTTCGGAAATCAGCCGGTAGCTTCCGGTCTCTTCGTCGTAATCACCGGCGTCTTCAATCATTTCACTGACGCTGGCAAACATGGGAATAGGTTTGGCTTTAGCTTCTTCAGCTTCGCTCGCCGTCATGCCAATGATACGAATATTCAGATCAGAATCGTAATGAGTTGTCGCCCAATACATCCCGGATGTCGCTCCTTCTACTCGATAGCTGATAAAGGTTCTGTCGGTAGAGTGCGTGGCTTGGGACTTGATGGCCTGGGCAATAATCGTCAGTTCTGCTTCGGTAACACGTGTATCAAGCGCTACGAGAACAGTCCTCTTTATGCGGGTGTGGTATTCATCGCTGACAACGGTATAGCCGGACGTGTCCGATTCAGCAGGCGATACTAGTTCTGCTTCGGCTCCTTGGCGGGAGAGTTCTGACAGTGCATCGGCAGTAATAGGTGGAGCGATCTCTGGGGTGTGCTCCTGCTCTTGGGTGTCGGCAACTGCTGGCGAGGTGTTGTCTTCAGGATCTACCAAACCAAAAGCAACAAACAGGGTCATCGTCAGCACCAAAGCAACGACTCCAATGGTCGACCCCGCAAGGTGCCGGAGGAACCAGTTTTTACCTGCCAGTTTTTTTGCAACTAGCCACCAGGCCGCTACCAGGGCTACCAACGCCAGTATCGTCGCGATGCCTTCCATGTCTTTTTGCCTTCTTGCTCTGTAAGTCGTTGTAAGACGGATCATGCCATCTTCTGGCCATCAGGGACAACCGCCTAAAGTCTTATAGGGGCACGGCAGACACGCAGCCGCTCGGCGGCTGCATGCTTTAGGTCAGAGATTCCGATCGGCCATGGCCTGGACGATCCTCAAAATATCACGCCTGGCTTGCTCGCTGAGCCGGTCGAAGTCTTTCGTAAGCGCCGCCTTCTGCGCACGGCGGTGTGCCTGCTCCTGCGTGGCTGTGATGGGTTTGAGGTCTTTCATGGTGGTACTCCGTCCATGCTGGGCCACCTTGGCCATCAGCTTCGGATACCTATTCTGTAGACCGATTTGCTGTGTCAGCAGCGATATGCGGACGGATTGGCGTTCTATTTAATTTCCAGGCTGTTATCAGTCTCGGTACCGCCAATTGTTGCTGCCAAGGCTGTGACGGTGCGCTGGACGGTCAGTTGATCGGTCTCCGGCAGTGACCTGTACTTATTCAGCAAGGCTGACTCCTCAGGTTTCAATGTGGAGGTTTGCTCCGCTCTGATACCTGTCAAAATGTGGGATATATCCACACCTATCACGGTGAGGCGAGCGACGAGCTCAGCTGAGCATTTCTTCCTTCCTGTCACCACATCGCGCAGGTTCTGTGAGCTTGAGTCGCCTATGGCGCGCGCAGCGCTAGCCAGCGTGTAGCCACAACGCTCAACCTCTTCTCGCAGGCGAATATGTATTTGTTCTACAGTATCTGTTGTCAATGTGTATATTATCCACAATTATATGTCTTACAGAATTAATGCCGTTGAAAGCGCCCACCGCTTATCAGCGACCCAAAAGGAGAGATCCCATGATTAACCACCCCAGCAAAGAGCAGTGCGCCGGCAAGCGCCCTCACGCTGCAACCAAGGAGCAGCAGCCCCATGAATCTATTTGTTGCCCTCTGGCTGTACTCCCTGGCCTGTATGTGGCTGGGCATCTGGCTGCATTCACCCAGCAAAAAGCCGGGCAACCAGCAGGCCGACCAGCGCAGTCACTGCCGCTGCAAACACCACCTTCGGCAGCGTCCGCGTCTGAGAGACCAGAAAACGCCACCCGCGCTGCGCAAGCCGCACCGGTAGAGGCTTGCGGTACTCAGCCCAGGAGTGGAAAGCGGACTGGTGAACAATCAGCTCACCTCTCCACCAGCGTTTCAATCTACTTCTCAACCCCGGCTTGCCGTCTTCACCTTCTCGCTCCATCGCGTTATCTCCACTGACGGCGCCTGTTAGCGGTCAACCCATCTGTCAATTTCTATCATTCCATATCACTTTATAAGAGGTTGTAAGACATGACCACAAAGACTATTCCCCGTTCCCCATCTGGGCGCTGACCAGGTGCTGTTCAGCCGGGCAGTAGCGCACCTGGTGGAGACGTTCTGTCGCGTGACCAGGTTGAGCAGGAAGCCATTGTCCGTCGCCTTGAACACAGTGGTGTACGGAGCATCTGCCTGGCCGATGGCTACGACTCCCAGTTCCAGGGCCGAAAGGTCATGCGCGGCGTACGCGGACTGATCAATGAAATGTACCTGGATGATCTGCGCCACAAGACCCAGCGCGGTCTGCATGGCCAGGTCGATCGGGGCTACATTGCCGGTGGCAAATCCTATGGCTACGACATTGAGCGCGACGACCAGGGCAGCAAATTCGTTATCAATGAGTTGCAGGCGCACTGGGTGCGCTGGATCTTCGAGCAGGTGGCCAAGGGCAGGGCCTACCGCCACATTGTGTATGATCTGAATGACAAGGGCGTTCCGTCGCCGCGTGGATCCAGTTGGGCGGTATCGGCGATCTACGGTAGCCCGATCAAGGGGGCCGGCATCATCAATAACCCGCTGTATGTGGGGCGCTACATCTGGAACCGATCGCAGTGGATCAAGGATCCTGACACCGGCAAGCGGCAGCGCATCGAGCGACCGCGGCATGAGTGGCGAGAAGCTGATCTGCCCGAGCTGCGCATTATTGATGACGTGCTCTGGCAGCGAGTTCGCAGCCGGATCGACTTCGGGCGTAACGCCGCCGGCCGCAAGGCCGAGCAGCGGCCCATATCAGCGTTGCTCAGCGGGGTGCTTCGCTGTCCGCACTGCGCTGGCCCACTCACTGCTTTCGGCAGTACCAGGTACGGCTGTTCCAAATCGCACGACAGGGGCAAGACCGTTTGCCCGGGCTTCACCATTGGCAGGATCCGCACAGAGAAGCGCATGCTGGCAGCAGTGCGTGAAGAGTTGCTGTCTGATGACGCGGCCGCAGCATTTGAGATTCTGGTCAGCGAGCGTCTGAAGTCTGTCAGGGCAGCAGGCCAGGCCCAGGCACTGAAGGCGCGCCACGTTGAAATACAGGAAGAGATCGGGCGGCTGGTCGACGCAATTGCGCGCATGGGCATGTCTGCACCCATAGAGCAGCGAATCCGGCAGTCAGAAAGGGAGCTGGCGACCATCAGCGCAGAGATAGCCCGGGCGGAAGCCGCAGACGCGCCAATGATGGACGTACGCAAGACGTTCAAGGCGCTGCTAATGGATCTGGGCGCTGCGCTGCAGTCCAGCCCGATGGAAGCAAGGGCGGCCGTCAGCGAAATCCTGGGCACAGTGAACATCGAGCTGAAAGGCAAAGAAGTCTGGGCCCAGATAGCACTTGGCCCCAGCCTGCGGTTAGCAGTTGGGGCCAAGGACTATAACAGTGGTTGCGGGGGCAGGATTTGAACCTACGACCTTCGGGTTATGAGCCCGACGAGCTACCAGACTGCTCCACCCCGCGTCTGAGGTGGCTCATTCTACGGATTTGAGAGGTGCTGTCAAGCATTTGATGCAAAAAGAATTTTTGGGGGCTGCTCGACCAGCGGAAGGGACACTTTGGAAAAATGTATGACATCATTCTTCCGCCTGTTTAGCAGGCCGGTGGCGGCTGCTGTGCGTCGCTGGAGATGGCCCGGCATCCGTGCTATACGAGGCGGGAACATAATAAAAGGATGACTATGAGTCCTTCGACAAACCCCTACCGGATTTCCGGGCTATTGGCTGAGTTCGCTGATCCGATGGTTGAGCAGGCCTACCGGGAGCATATGCTGCCGTTGGTGGTACGCCACCTGCGGGTGGCGCTATCGGTCTGGGGTGGGTTGATTCTGCTGTTCGGTGTGCCTGACCTGCAGGCGCTGGGGTGGGGAAGGGATTTCATCATTCTTTTGAGTTGCCGGTTATTGCAGGCCGGCCTGCTGTTCGGTCTGGCATTCCTGCTGGGTTGCAAACCGCAGTGGGCCTCCAATGGCTGTGCCGTCACCGGGCTGGAGATCTTCGGGTTCTTTCTGTTCCTGCCAATCTACTTCCTGCGCCCGGATATCGCCTCCTTCACTGTAACGGTCATTGGATTGATGCTGTTGGCGATGTTTCTGTTCGTGCCCAACCGCCTGATCCTGACGCTGCTGGCAGCGCTGGTCGGCTACGTATTGACGCTGGCCTGCATTGCCCTGAAGGGGCATGGTGCGGAGATATTCATCGGCGCTGCCTTTCTGTTGATGCTGCCGGTGATAACCGGTTTCTTCGCTGCCCAGCAGTTGCATATAGTGCAGCGCAAACAATACGCCATGTTCAATCAGGCGAGGCAGGCCAACCGGGAACTGGAGCAGGAGGTGGAGCGGCGCAAGCTGCTGGAACTGGAACTCAGCCGTCAGGCTACCACCGACCCGCTGACCGGATTGCCCAACCGGCGCCAGTACGAGATGCTGTTCCGCCGCGAGCGCGAACGCTGCCGACGGCAGAATACGGCGATTTCCGTGGCCATGGCCGACCTGGACTCGTTCAAGGCCCTGAACGACGAGCTGGGACATGATGCCGGTGATCTGGCCCTCAAGCATGTGGCCAGGCTGTTTCAGCAGCATCTGCGCGAAGGCGATGTGGTTGGGCGCTTTGGTGGTGAGGAGTTCGTTATTGTGCTGCCGGACACCGGTGCTGCCGAGGCGCAGTTGGTTGTCGAGCGGCTCAGGAGCATGCTGGAGGGCACCCCGGTCGTGCTCAAGGGGCAACCGCGGTGCATCACCGCGACTTTTTCCGTTTCCGTGGTGCAGGAAGACGAGAGCGAGGTCGCCCAGGCGCTGCGCCGGGTAGATGAGGGGCTGTACCAGGGCAAGCGTGCCGGTCGCAATCGGGTAATGGTCGTCTGATACACTGTCCGCTATCTTCAGTCGGACTTTCGGCCTTGCGCAAGATCATTCATATAGACTGCGATTGCTTCTATGCCGCCATCGAGATGCGCGACGACCCGCGCCTGCGTCATCGTCCGCTGGCAGTGGGAGGCGACCCGGGCAAGCGTGGCGTGATCGCTACCTGCAATTATGAGGCGCGTACCTATGGCGTGCGTTCGGCCATGGCGTCGGCCTACGCTAAAAAGCTCTGCCCCGACCTGCTGATCGTCCCCGGCCGGATGTCGGTGTACCGCGAGGTATCCGACGCCATCCAGGCCATCTTTCATGAATACACCTCGCTGGTACAGCCGCTGTCGCTGGATGAGGCTTTTCTCGATGTCACTGACAGTCAGGCATGCCGCGGCAGTGCCACCCTGATAGCCGAAGAAATCCGCCAGCGGGTGAGCGATACCCAGGGCATCACCGTCTCGGCAGGGGTGGCACCGAACAAGTTCCTGGCGAAGATCGCCAGTGACTGGAACAAGCCCGATGGTCTCAAGGTGATTCTCCCCGGGGAGGTCGACGAGTTCGTGCTGGCGTTGCCGGTGAACCGCCTGCACGGCGTAGGCAAGGTCACGGCGGCGCGGTTGCACAAGCATGGCGTGGACACCTGCGCCGAGTTGCGGCAATGGCGCAAGCAGGATCTGGCCCGGGAGTTCGGCAGTTTCGGCGAGCGATTGTGGGAATTGGCCAGGGGCATCGATGATCGGCCGGTGGTGGTGGACCAGGTGCGGCAGTCGGTGAGTGTGGAGAACACCTATGAGCACGACCTGCCGGATCTGCCGGCCTGTCTCGGGGCGTTGCCGCCGCTGCTCGACAAGCTGGCCCAGCGCCTCGGGCGGCTGGACGGGCAGTACCGGGTCAGCAAGCCGTTCGTCAAACTCAAGTTCCACGACTTCACCCAGACCACCCTGGAGCAGGCGGGGGCGCCGATCACTCCCCAGGGCTTCGAGGAGCTATGCGCCCAGGCGTTTGCGCGGGGTGGCCGGCCGGTGCGCCTGATCGGCGTCGGTGTGCGCCTGGACAATGCCCACAGTCCACTGGGCGAGCAACTGCTACTGTTCTGAGGTGGCCTTGCTGCAGGCGGGGCACAGGTGTTCCTCACCACGCGGGGTCCAGCCCAGCTGGCCGATCCGTTGTACCGCCTTGGCGGTGCGCTGCTGCAGGTTGTCCTTTTCTTCCGCAAGAAACTCGAAGGCCTGTTCCCGCTTGCATTCATCACAATGGATCGACCAGCCGAGCACCATCTGGCCGTTCAGGTTCGGCCCCTTGGCGGTGGCGGTCCATTGCCCGGCCGGGTTGATCAGATAACGGACCTTGCCCACCACCAGCGGTAGCGGCAGATCCCGGCTGCCCTTGACGGTGCAGATCAGGGTGTCGCCCGGTTGGATACCGCCACCCTGGCCGGTGACCTGGTACAGGCCGGGGGCGACGGTACGGCATTCGATCAGGGTATGTGAGGGGTTGAGCGCCGTGCGCCGGAAATCATGTTCAGCCATTGGAAAGCCCGTCAGTTTGAGAGCCACATGATAACACCGGTGCAGGGTGACATATCACTGTGCTCACTGATGGTCTGTGTCGGCGCCGGCTATCTATATGATCGGTTATCTATCTGGCAATCAAAACAAGAGGACTCACCATGAGCGTAATGCAATTGTTCGATCTGACCGGCAAGGTGGCACTGATCACCGGTGGCACCAAGGGCTTGGGCCTGCAGATGGCCGAAGCGCTGGGCGAACAGGGTGCGAAAATCTTCCTCAATGCGCGCAATGCCGCCGAGGTGGAGGAAGTGGTTGCCCAACTGAATGCCCGTGGTATCGAAGCCGACGGTATCGCCTGCGACCTGGGCAAGCTCGACACCAACCCGATCACTACCCTGGTGGATGCTGCCGAAGCACGTTTCGGTACCGTGGACGTCCTGGTCAACAACGCCGGTACCACCTGGGGCCAGCCCGCCGTCGAGCACAGCTATACCGGCTGGAAGAAGGTGATGGAGCTGAACGTGGATGTATGCTTCCTGCTGGCCCAGGAAGTGGCGCGGCGGTTCATGATTCCCCGACGCTCGGGCAAGATCATCAATAT
>Ga0265293_10001451_pt1 | contig 51597 bp, 34 predicted proteins | sample Munlanlewell138R_FD_192505 | JGI IMG/M metagenome (GOLD analysis project Ga0265293, IMG submission 192505) | Leachate microbial communities from a municipal landfill in Southern Ontario, Canada - Leachate well 138R | ecosystem: Engineered > Solid waste > Landfill > Unclassified | place: Canada... | reverse complement strand
GGCTTTTCCGGTATCGCGGCAGTCCGGCACGCAAGCCCCCCGCGTCAGGCCGTCTGGCTGCAACGGGCGCAGCGGCCGTGGACTTCCAGCGTCTGCGCCTTGGGCTGGAAACCCAGCGCGCGCGCCTGTTCGGCCAGCAACTCGGCGACCCGTTCGTCTTCCATTTCCACCGCCCGACCGCAGCCATCGCAGATCAGGAACGGCACCGAATGGTGCAAGCGCGGCTGGTGGCAGCCGACGTAGGCGTTGATCGATTCGAGCTTGTGGATGAAGCCGTTTTCCAGCAGGAAATCCAGCGCCCGGTAGACCGTGGGCGGAGCCGCCGGGCCGCGTTCGTCGCGCATCTGGTCGAGCAGGTCATAGGCTTTCACCGGCAATCCGGCGTCGGCTACCAGGCACAGCACGCGCTCACGCAGAGGCGTCAGGCGCAAACCACGTTCTTCGCATATCGCGGCAACTTCGCGGACGAAGCCGTCACGATCATGGACGTGGTGTTCCGGATTCTCACAGCGTTGGTGCAGATGCGGACTCATCGTGGCGATCATAGCATCGCGGCCCGGACAGCCGCCGTCCGGGCCTGAATCAAACCCGCCCGGTTATCCAGGCAGCATGCCCGATTCGACGATCTGCAACGCCTTTTCCAGACGTTTGACCGCGCCTTCCTGCCCGCACAGGAAAATGGTGTGGTCGATCGACGGCGACACCTGCGAGCCTGTCATCGCCACCCGCATCGGCTGCGCCACCTTGCCCAGACCCACACCCTGGGCTTCGGCACACGCGCGCAGCGCCGCATCCACGCTGGTCACATTCCATTCCTCAAGCCCGGACAGGCGCGTGTGCATGTCACGCAGGATCGCGCCAGCCGGCAACAGGTGCTTGCTGACCGCGGCCTGGTCCCATTGCTCGATGCCCAGGTACCAGACGCGTGCGCGCTCGGCCATTTCCTTCAGCGTCTGCACGCGTTCGCGCAACGCCACGACCACGTCGGCCGGGTCCGGCCCGGTTTCAGCATCGATGCCGTTCTGGCGCAGGTGCCAGAGCAGATGCGGCACGATTTCCAGCGGCTCGTCGGTCTTCAGGTAGTGCTGGTTGATCCAGGCCAGCTTCTCGAAATCGAAACGCGAGGCGGCCTTGTTGACATCTTCGACCCGGAACAGCTCGATCATCTGCTCGCGCGAGAAAATCTCCTGATCGCCATGCGACCAGCCCAGGCGCACGATGTAGTTCAGCAGCGCGTGCGGCAGATAGCCATCATCGCGGTACTGCATCACACCGACCGCGCCGTGCCGCTTGGACAGCTTGGCGCCGTCCGGTCCGTGGATCATCGGCAGGTGCGCAAAGCTTGGCGGAGTCGCGCCCAGCGCGTGGTAGATGTTGATCTGGCGCGGGGTGTTGTTGATGTGGTCATCGCCGCGGATCACCTCGGTGATGCCCATGTCGATGTCGTCCACGACCACGGCGAAGTTGTAGGTCGGGTGGTCGTCCGAGCGCCAGATGATCAGGTCATCCAGTTCCTCGTTGCTCCATTCGATGCGGCCACGCACCTTGTCCTCGAACACGACGCTGCCATCGGCCGGGTTCCTGAAGCGGATCACGCGATTCGGATCTTCGCGCATGGGTTCGTCGCGGTCGCGATACCAGCCGTTGTAGCGCGGCTTGCGGCCCTCGGCCATGGCCTGCTCGCGCATCGCCTCGATTTCCTCCTTGGATTCGTAGGCGTAATAGGCCTTGCCGGCACGCACAAGTTCCTCGGCCGCCTGACGGTAACGGTCCATTCGCAGGGTCTGGTAGAACGGGCCTTCGTCGTGCTCCAGCCCCAGCCAGCGCATGCCTTCCAGGATCGCGTCGACCGCTTCCTGGCTGGAACGCTCGCGGTCGGTGTCTTCGATACGCAACACGAAATGGCCGCCGCGGCGGCGCGCCTCGAGCCAGCAGTACAGCGCGGTACGGGCGCCGCCAATGTGGAGGAAGCCGGTAGGGCTGGGGGCAAAACGGGTACGACAGGTCATCGACACACAACCGGAATGGAACAGGGGCCGGGATTCTACCGCAGCGCCGCCCGGCTTCCGTGCGCGCAAGCGCGACAACGCGCTCCGGACAGCAAAACGGCCGGGAAAGCCCGGCCGTTCTGGTGGATATCAGTGCAACAGGACGGCCGACTATTCGGCGGCGGCCTTCTGTGGCGCCGCTGGCGCGCTCTGGTAGATCAGATACGGTTCGGCCTGATGGTTGATGACCGATTCGTCCACGACCACCTTGGCCACGTCTTCCAGCGACGGCAACTCGTACATCGTATCCAGCAGCACCGATTCCAAGATCGTGCGCAGACCACGCGCACCGGTCTTTCGGGCCAATGCCTTCTGCGCCAGCGCCTGGAGCGCGTCGGGCCGGAATTCCAGCTCGACGCCTTCCATTTCGAACAGCTTGCGGAACTGCTTGGTGATCGCGTTCTTGGGCTCGGTCAGGATGCGGATCAGCGCGCCCTCGTCCAGTTCCTCCAGCGTCGCCACCACCGGCAGACGGCCGATGAATTCGGGGATCAGGCCGAAGCGGATCAGATCCTCGGGTTCGACCTTGGCCAGCAACTGGCCGATATTGGCCTTCTGCTGCTTGCTCTGCACATCGGCACCGAAGCCGATACCACCGCCGTCCAGGGTGCGCTGCTGGATGATCTTTTCCAGCCCGGCAAACGCGCCGCCGCAGATGAACAGCACGTTCTTGGTATCCACCTGCAGGAATTCCTGCTGCGGATGCTTGCGCCCGCCCTGCGGTGGAACGCTGGCGACCGTGCCTTCGATCAGCTTCAGCAGCGCCTGCTGTACGCCTTCACCGGAAACATCGCGGGTGATCGAGGGGTTCTCGCTCTTGCGCGAAATCTTGTCGATCTCGTCGATGTAGACGATGCCCTGCTGCGCTTTGTCGACATCGTAGTCGCACTTCTGCAGCAGTTTCTGGATGATGTTTTCCACATCCTCGCCGACGTAGCCGGCTTCGGTCAGCGTGGTCGCATCGGCGATCGTGAACGGCACGTTCAGCAGACGCGCCAGCGTTTCGGCCAGCAGCGTCTTGCCCGAACCGGTCGGACCGACCAGCAGGATGTTGGACTTGGAAAGTTCGACTTCGTCGTTCTTCTGGCGGCTTTCGATGCGCTTGTAGTGGTTGTAGACCGCCACCGACAGCGCCTTCTTGGCACGCGCCTGGCCGACCACATACTGGTCGAGCACATCCATGATCTCGCGCGGCTTGGGCAGATGGGTGCGCGAAGTCGCGGCCTTCTCTTCCAGTTCCTCGCGGATGATGTCGTTGCACAGCTCGACACATTCGTCGCAGATGAACACCGATGGGCCGGCGATCAATTTGCGTACTTCGTGCTGGCTCTTGCCGCAGAACGAGCAGTAGAGAATCTTGCCGTTGTCCCCGCCGCGTCCTTGCCGTTCTTCAGTCATGCCTGGATTTGTCCTGCGATCACGTTGTTACCGGCCCGAGAATAGCTCAGGCCCGGGGCCGCGCCTAGCCGGCGCCCGGGCCTGCGCATTGCAATGCGCCGTATGGCGTCAACCCGGCTTGACGGTTTCTTCCGGCCGACGCTCGAGCACTTCGTCGATCAGGCCGTAGGTCTTGGCGTCCTGTGCGTTGAAGAACAGGTCGCGCTCCACATCGCGCTCGATGCGCTCCAGCGGCTGCCCGGTGTTCGCCGCGAACTCCTCGTTCAGGCGCCGGCGCAGATAGAGGATCTCGCGGGCCTGGATCTCGATATCGGTGGCCTGGCCCTGCGCGCCGCCGTGCGGCTGGTGGATCATCACGCGCGAGTTGGGCAGCGCGAAACGCTTGCCCTTGGTGCCGGCCGCCAGCAGGAACGAGCCCATGCTGGCCGCCTGGCCGACCACCATCGTGCTGATGTCCGGCTTCAGGAAGCGCATCGTGTCGTAGATCGCAAGACCGGCGGTAACCACGCCGCCAGGGCTGTTGATGTACAGGTTGATGTCCTTGTCCGGATTTTCCGACTCCAGGAACAGCATCTGCGCGATCACCAGGTTGGCGACGTAGTCATCGATCGGGCCGACCAGGAAGATCACCCGCTCCTTCAGCAGGCGCGAGTAGATGTCGTAGGCGCGTTCGCCGCGGCTGGTCTGTTCGACCACCATCGGCACCAGGTTCAGGCCCTGTATGTTCATTGGATCGGTTCTCCCGGGAAAGACCGCCACCTCAGGCGGCGGCAGCAGGCTGCATCACTTCCTCGAAGCTCAGCGTCGTGGTGCTGGCATCGGCGTGGTCGGCGATCCAGTCGATGACCTGGTCCTCGATCACGCGGCTGCGCAGACCTTCCAGAAGCTGGGGGTCGCGACGGTAGAGTTCAATGACCTGCTCGGGTTCTTCGTAGGTGGAAGCGATGGTCTCCATCATTTCCTGCAGGCGTGCCGAATCCAGACGGATGTTGTTCTGGCGCGCCAGTTCACCCAGCAGCACGGCGGCGGCGACGCGCTGACGCGCCTGCCCCATGTATGGCTCGAACGGCACTTCCTTCGGCACCTGCTGACCACGCTGGCGGGCCTGTTCGGCAGCCTGCTGCGCCAGGCCACGGGCCTCGGCTTCGACCATGCGGCCGGGCAGTTCCAGATCCGGATGCGCGGCCAGCAGCTTGTCAACCACATCGGCCTTCAGGCGCAGCATCAGTGCACCGCGCAGCTCACGCTCCAGATTGGCGCGCACTTCAGCGCGGAACTTTTCCGGGCCACCGTCGTTGATGCCGAACGCAGCGAAGAATTCGTCGTCCAGTTCCGGCAGGCGCGCTTCGGAGACCCGCACCACCTTGATCGCCAGCTTCGCGGTCTTGTCGGCCAGCGCCGGATTGCGGTAGCCGGCTGGGAACGTGGCTTCGATCTCGCGTTCGTCGCCGGGCGCAAGTCCGACCAGTTGGTCTTCCAGTTCGGCCAGGATGCCGCCCGAACCCAGGATCGTGCCAGAGCGGTCCACGCCTTCGGCCGGAATGCGGCCTTCATCGGTGGTGGCGACCGATTCGAACATCACCAGGTCGCCCTTGACGGCGGCGCGTTCGACTTCGGCCCAGCTGCGGCGCTGCTGGCGCAGGGTTTCGATCATGCGGTCGATATCGGCATCGACCACTTCGGCCACCGGCCGGGTGATCTTCAACGCCGACACGTCGATGGTGCCGATTTCCGGCATCACTTCGAAGGTGGCGACGTACTTGAACTGGCCATCCTCCGGCACGCCGCTGGTTTCAATCGAGGGCTGCACTGCCGGGCGCAGCTTCTCCTGCTGCACCGCCTGGCTGAAGGAACGCTGGATCAGCTCGCCCACGGCCTCGTTGCGCACCTGCGCGCCGTAGCGCTGCTCGATCACCTTGCCGGGCACCTTGCCGGGGCGGAAGCCCTTCAGGCGGACGGTGCGCGACAGCTCGCCAAGACGCTGGCGGATGGTGCCTTCCAGTTGGTCTGCGGGCACGCTGACGGTCAGCTTGCGGCCCAGAGTGCCGAGGTTTTCGATCGAAACTTGCATTGTCACTCCTCAAAGGATTTCGCGCCGCCGCCCACCACAGGGCCACGGCACCGGAAATTTGGCCCGCCATGATGCCTTCCGCCGCCGCGCCGCGCCACTGCCGGCACAGTCGGAAGGACAACAGACGGTGGTGCGAAAGGAGAGACTCGAACTCTCACGGGTTGCCCCACTGGAACCTAAATCCAGCGCGTCTACCAGTTCCGCCACTCTCGCGATGAAGCATCCGCCCACGCCATTGCGCCACACCGGCCTGGCCGGGGAGGCATGCCATGGTGGCGACGAAGCCGGGGGAAGGAGAAGATGGTGGGCCGTGTAGGATTCGAACCTACGACCAATTGATTAAGAGTCAACTGCTCTACCAGCTGAGCTAACGGCCCATCTTTTCATGCTGCCGCCTGGGCGGCTTCGACCCGGCATTATGCCGCAATCGAGGGGTGGGGTGGAAGACGGGACTCGAACCCGCGACCCTCGGAATCACAATCCGATGCTCTAACCAACTGAGCTACATCCACCACAGACAACACCTGGTCCGAAGACCGGTTCCGCTGGCGCGCCCGACAGGAATCGAACCTGTAACCCCCGGCTTAGAAGGCCGGTGCTCTATCCGGTTGAGCTACGGGCGCATCATTGCGAATGATAACGCACGCGGCCGATGGATCGAGCCAGAGTTGGGTCAGCCGGACAAGCAGGACCGTGGTCGGGGCAGAGGGATTCGAACTCTCGACATCCAGCTCCCAAAGCTGGCGCTCTACCAGGCTGAGCTATACCCCGAAGGCTGGCCCTGCTTCGCCGTGACAACGTCGCCACGAAACAGCCGCTCATCATACGGCTCCGCCCCGGCTACGTCAACGCATCCGGATCAGAACTCGTAGCCCAGCGACAACCACACGCGACCATCGGCCAGATGACGTTCGCCCAGCGACTCGGCCAGCACATCGTCGTAGCCGGAAGTGTCACTGTAGGCCAGCTTCAGCGCGACATTGCCGAAGCTGCGCGCCAGCCAGACTTCGTAATCGTTGTAGCTGCCGCCCAGCTCGGGGCCGAGGTCGTAATGCCCGGCGGTGGCACCCAGCATCAGACCCGAAGCGCCCAGTTCCCACTCGCCGCCCAGCTGCCAGTACCAGGCCGAACTGCCCAGGTTCACGGTGTCGTCCGAATAGACCACGGTGGCGCTGTAGTTGCCGCCGAAACCCAGCGTTGCCGCGAATTCGTTGAAGTCCGCATCGAAATCCTCTTTCGAGCCCGGATAGGCGATGCGGGTGTAGTTCAGGTCCAGCGTCAGGGTCTCGCTGAGCTGGCCGCTCCAGCCCAGGTAGGCATTGACCTCGTAGTCGATGCCGTCATCGTAATCGGCACCGGACGGGATGAAATCCACGCCGGACAGGAAGGCGCCGACGTAGAAGCCGGATTCATGTTCTGTCGCCAGCTCCAGCTGCCAGGTCGGGTCTTCCTGGCTCTGCGACACGCCGCGCCAGACGTAGTCGCTGACGACCCAGGCACCGCCGCTGACCGTCCAGGGTGCTTCATCCTGGGCCAGGGCGGGAGCAGCGGCAAACGCCAGCGCGGTGGCAAGCGCGATTCGGGACAGGGACGACATCAGGGGTTCTCCGGCGGAATGGATGGAATGGATGGAAAAGCCCGCGTACATTAACCGAAGGAATCGGGTTGGCAGTAGCACTTGCCGCGCCCGCCGCCGGGCTTATTCAGCCGCGCCCAGCTCGCGCAGCAGCCAGGCGCGGGCGATACGCCATTCGCGTTGCACGGTACGCACTGAAATCGCGAGCAGCTCGGCAGTTTCCTCCTGCGACAACCCAGCGAAAAAGCGCAGTTCCACGATCCGCGCCTGACGCGCATCGAGCCGCTCCAGCGTGTTCAAGGCCTGGTCCAGAGCCTCGGGCTGATCATCGATCGGCAATTCCCCGGCGATGCGGGTCAGCGTGACCTGTTCGCCCAGGCCCTGACGCCGGCGCGCCTGGCGCTGTCGCGCGGTGTCGATCAGCACGCGCCGCATGGTGCGGGCGGCCAGGCCCAGCATGTGTTGCCGGTTGAGGACTTCCGGGGGCCGCAACGCGCCGAACAGGCGCAGGAAGCATTCGTTGACCAGTTCCGTCGCGCTGAACGTGCGCGGGTTGCGTTCGGCCCGCAACTGCGCGGCGGCCAGCTCATGCATGGCCGAATACAGCGCACGCACGACCTGATCGCGCGCATGGCTGTCGCCGGCATTGAAGGCTGGCAGCAGGGCGGTGATTTCGGCATTCATCGCACCGTCTCCGCTGTCTGCGCCGGAGCCTGATGCGCGGCAAGCAGGGTTGGAAAGCTGCCGGCCAGCGCGTCCCGCTCTTTCTCCCAACGCTGCGCCAGCGTCTTGTCGCCACGCCTGCTGGCGATATCGGCCAGCAGTTGCAGCGCAGTGGCATGACCGCGCACCGCCATCGGCGCGCCCAGTGCAGCGCGTTCACGTGCCAGCGCCATGTGGCTGCGGAGCAGCGAAAACGCCTCATCGCTGCGCCCGGCCTGATCCAGCGCCCGGGCCAACGAGGCCTGAACGCTGACATAGGCATCCGGCGCGATATCACGGTAATCGCGCACGATCAGTTCGGCGCGCTGGTAAGCCTGCAGGGCGTCGTCGTGGGCACCGAGCGTGCGCAACGAATGGCCCAGATAACTCAGCAACATGCCGACATTGAGGGTCGGTTCGCCGAGGATGTTCTCGTAATCCCGCACCTGCTGGCGGAACGCCTCGGTCGCGGCGGCCGGATCACTGCGCATGCGCACCACGGCGGAAACGAAACGGAACCAGATCAGGGCCGGATCCTGCGGGCCGTACATCGCCTGGGCCTGCCGCAAGGCACGATCGGCCACCGCAATGCCGGCGTCGCTTTCACCCAGCATCACATGCGCCATCGCCCGCACCGCCAGAGCCTGGATGGTCAGTTCCGGTTCCAGGCGTGCTTCCAGTTGCGCAAGGATCGCATCCAGTTCGGCTGCCACGTCGGCGGTCGGGATGTCGCGTTCGTTCAGATGTCCGAACAACAGATTGATGCGCACCCGCAGGATGTCATGCAGATGATCGCCCGGCGCACGTTGCAGCAGTTCGACGGCGCGGCTGCCGGCCTCATGCGCGGCGGGATAGTTCAGCAGCAGCGACTGCGCCCGGCCCAGCGCCGCCCAGGCGGCGCCCAGATCGCCCGGATCGGCATCCTCGCCCCACAAGCGCAACGCCTGTTGCAGCAGCGGCACGGCACGATCGGTCAGATCCAGCGCGTTGTAGCTGCGGGCGATGGAGACCAGCATGGCAGCCTTCACATCCGCTGCAAGGTCATCACGCGCCACGGTCCGGGCGGCGCCATGATCCAGCAGTTCGGCCACGGTCAGCCGCCTGCCCCGGGTACGGGTGGGATCAGCGCTCTCGAACAGATCGCGCGAAAACGCCAGCAGCGCCTGCGCCCTGTCGCGCGCGCGCTCGGCCTGGCGCAGATGGTTCTGGCGGTCCAGCGCGAATCCTGTCAGCAGCAGCAGCACGGCCGCCAGCAAGGCGACGGAGCGGCGCTGGCGCCACAGCCCCCGGCGCAACCGGTACCAGCGCTGTCCACGGCGCGCATGGACCGGTCTTCCATCCAGATGGCGCCCGATATCGTCCATCAGGTCGGCCACGCTGGCGTAACGCTCGCCCGGCGAGGCACGCAAGGCCTTCATCACGATCGCATCGACATCGGCGTGAATCCGCCCGCATCCTGCGGGATTGGCGCGATCCGCGACCTGGCTGGGCCGCGGCAGACGATCAGCGGTGACCGCATCGGTCCACTGCAGCGGTGCATCGCCGTGTTCGAGCGGACGCCGCCCGGCCACCAGCTCGTACAGCACCAGCCCCAGCTGCCAGACATCGCTGGCGGTACCCAAGGGCCGATTGTGCAGCTGTTCGGGGCTGGCATAGGCCCAGGTCATCGCCACCGTGGCGGTGTCGGCACGCAGCTCACCGTCCCGGTCGGCGAGTCGGGCGATGCCGAAATCCAGCAGCTTCGGCTCGCCGCCACCATCGACCAGGATGTTGGCCGGCTTGATGTCGCGGTGGATGACCAGGCTGGCATGCGCATGGCGGACCGCATCGCAGACCTTCAGGAACAACCCGAGCCGGGCGGCCAGACCCAGGCGCCGGTGCCGGCACCAGTGATCGATGCGCTCGCCGTCGACGTATTCCATCGCCAGAAAGGGCCGGCCATCGGCAAACCGTCCTGCATCCAGCAGCCGGGCGATATTGGCGTGCCCGAGCGAGGCCAGGATGCGGCATTCGGATTCGAAGCGGCGCAGACGGGAGTGGCTCGGCGCCCCGGCACTGTCCAGCAGCTTGAGTGCGACCGTCTGCGTGGCGCCGCCGACCTCCCGCTGGGCCAGATAGACCACCCCCATGCCGCCCTGCCCGATACGTCGCACCAGACGGTAGCCGCTGGTCTGCAACGCCTGCGCGATTTCGCCGCTGTAGTCGGGCGCCGGCGCGGGCTGCGAGTGCAGCGGGCCGACCGGTCCATCGGTCCCCGTGGACAGCGCCTGCAACTGCCAGAGCACTTCGGCCCGCAACAGCGCATCGCCATCACAGGCCTGTTCCAGCGCTTCGCTACGTGCGCCCTCGGGCTGGCCGTCGAGCCATTCGACCAGTGCCTTGGCCTTCAGATAACGGGCATGTTCGGACTGCGTCATGGCTTCGCGCCCCCCGGCCGCCTTCCCCTCCCGCACAAGCGGAATCCTCACCAATTATATCCATGGCGGCTCTTGCCGCCGTGATACGCAATGAAGGGAAAAGGCGCTGTCGCGCACGCGCACGAGGCACGCCCGCTTTTTCCACGTCGCAAGAGGTGAACCATGAACCCGCGCTGTCATCCCTTTCTCCGCTTCTGTCTGATCCTGCTGTTGCTTTGCGGCAGCACGCCCGTGTTGGCGGCGATCTGCCGGGTTGCTCCCGCGGGAGCAGGTGACGGCAGCGACTGGTCCCAGCCTGCGTCGCTGCAGGGCGCACTGGCCACCTCCACCTGCACCGACATCTGGGTGGCGCAGGGCACGTACACACCGGATGGCGGCAGCGGTGACCGCAATGCGCATTTCGCGATCACCCGCGAACTGCGTCTGATTGGCGGCTTTGCCGGGTACGAAACCAGCATCGAGGAGCGCGCCAGCAGTGATCCGACACTGACCGTGCTGTCCGGCGAAATCGGGGATCCGGACGATGATGCAGACAACAGCCACCGGATCGTGCTGCTGGATGCAAGCCAGAGGCTGGGCGGCTTCACCGCCGCCACCGTGATCGACGGCTTCACCCTGCGCGGTGCCCGCAGCGCAAACAACTACCCGGATCACATGGGGGCGGCGCTGTTCTGCTTTTCCGACCGTGCCAACCGGCCCTGCTCCCCGCAGCTCAAGCGCCTGCACTTCATCGACAACCACGCACTGCATGGCGGTGCGCTGGGGTTGCGTACCGAGTGCTGCCTGGCACCGATCGGCGGGGTGGTGGCAATGACCATTTCCGACAGCGTGTTCACCGGCAACCGGGCGCAGCTCAATGGCGGCGCGATCTATGCCCGCACCAGCTCCAGCCCCAGCCGGATCGAACTGGTTATCGAGCGCAGCACGTTCGCGGACAACACCGCGCACTTCGACCAGGAGATCGGCCCCGGCGGCGGAGCCATTTATGTCGATGCCGGCTCACAGGGCGGCGTCATCGACCTGTTCATCCAGAACAGCACCTTCACCGGCAACTCGGTACAGGGCTACTACGGACGGGGCGGGGCGATCTACAACCGGGGTGTAGGTGGGCCTTCTAACGTGCGGCTGGACCAGGTCACCTTTTCCGGCAACACGGCCACCTTCGCTGGCAGCCTCGACTACGCCAGCCAGGCGATCTACACCATGGGCAGCCGCGCTACCACGCTGGTGGAACGTTCGATCGTGGCCGATGCCGCTCCGTTTGTAGCCGGCACGGTCGCTCCGGATATCGTACTGAACCAGACCGTGGTGCCAGTCGGCGCACCCTGCCCGGCGTACGCCACCTGCACCGACACGATCGAGGGCGATCCCCTGCTTGGCCCCTTGCAGCAGGCTATCGGCAGCACACCAACGCTGCTGCCGGGCACCGCCGGCGTGGCGATCGATGCGGTCGACTGCGGCGACGCCGCCACCGACCAGCGCGGCGTGGAGCGCCCCCAGGGCCTGCGCTGTGATGCCGGAGCGGTGGAGCAGCGCGTCCGCGTCCTGACGCTGGAACTGGAAGGCGATGGCAGCATTGCGGTCTGGCAGGCGGAGGAAGGCAGCCGGGCGGACTGTGACAGCGCGGATGCGCCATGCACCTACGTTCTCGGAGAACACGACGCTCCGGCTCCGGTCATCACCTTGTCGCTGACAGCTGCCGCCGGCTGGAGCTTCGGCCATTGGGACGGCGACTGCAGCGCGGTTCCCGGTAGTCCGCTGCAGGCGCAGCTGACACTGGACGGGAACCGGTCCTGCACGGCCCATCTCGTGCCTCCCGCCCACGTCATCACGCTGCTCACCGACCCGGCGGGCATGGGCTCAATCCAACTGCCGGCCGGCACCGATCCGGATGCGGTTCCACAGGGCACCGTGCTGGAATTGCTGGCCACGCCTGCGCCCGGCTGGGACGTGGCCGATCCGACCCTTTATCCACCGCTGCTGGATTGCGGCAGCGCGCAGGACATCCAGCCGCAAGCGGACGGCAGCCTGCGTTTTTCCACCCCGCCGATCATGCAGGACTGCACCATCACCGCGCGCTTTGCCAACCAGCCGCCCGGCTTCACCGCTTCCGGCAGCGAGGTTGTGGCCGTGGTGAACAGCGCGCCAACGAGCTTCGCTCAATGGGCCACTGGCATCCGCAGCGGCATCACCGAGGATCCGGACCAGAGCGTGCAGTTCCAGCTCACCCTGGTCGAAACCTTGCCGGCCGGCGCGCAGCTTTTCGCTCCCGGCGGCGAGCCTGTGGTCGAGGCAGACGGTACGCTGCACTTCACCCCCGGCACCGACCCCGGCAGCGCGCTGTTCCAGGTGCGGCTGCGTGATGACGCCGGCAGCGCGAACGGCGGCAACGACACCTCGGCGCCGGTGATGCTGCTGGTGCGTCTGGTCTTGGCCAGTACCGATCTTTCCGTCCATGCCGACGTGCCGGACACCTTCAATTTCCCCGGCGACCAGGTCGCCTTCGCGCTGCGCGTGGAAAACGGCGGGCCGCACGATGCGCAACAGGCCCGCGTGCAGTGGAATCCGCCGCCGGAACTGTCCGGCATCGAATGGATCTGCGAGCCGCAAGGCAGCGCCAGCTGTGCCGCGACGGGCAGCGGCGGCATCGACGAACCTATCGACATCCCGGCCAACGGCAGCCTGGGCTATCTGATCCAGGCCACCCTGCCCGCGCCCGCGCCGCAGCTCATCGAAAACCATGCCTCCGTCAGCCCCGGCCCCGACCAGGCCGACCCGGATCCGGGCGATGACAGCGTCATCTGGCAGCTGCGCGTCGACGGCCTGCTGCGCGACGGCTTCGAGCACGACATGCCCTGACGGCGGTGCATTGGCGGCCCGGCAACACCCTGCCGGGCCGCTTCAGTCGTTGACAGCCCCCGGCATCCTCCTGAACATGCTGCGCAGCGGCACCGGGCCGCACTGTTCGGGACTCCCAAGATGAAACTCAAGCCACTCAAGGCCGCGCCGCTGGCGGCTGCCCTGCTGACACTCGCGGCCTGCGGCGACAAGGCACAGGATGCGGCCACGCCCACGGTGCCGGGCGCCGAAGCCCGGGTGCTGCATGTCTACAACTGGTCCGACTATGTGGCCGAGGACACCATCGAGCGCTTCCAGCAGGCCAGCGGCATCCGCGTGGTCTACGACGTGTACGACTCCAATGAGATGCTGGAAACCAAACTGACCACCGGCAGCTCCGGCTACGACGTGGTGTTCCCGTCGGCGCGCCCGTTTGCGCAGCGCCAGATCGCCGCCGGCATCTATGCGCCGCTGGACAAGGACAAGCTGCCGAATCTCTCCAATATCGATTCCACCCAGCTCGACGCGCTGGCCGACGTGGATCCGGGCCATGCGCACGTGGTGCCGTACATGTGGGGCACCACTGGTCTGGGCATCAATGTGGCCAAGGTCAGGGAAGCGCTGGGCGAAGACGCGCAGCTGGATTCGTGGGCGTTGCTGTTCGATCCGGCCAATGCGGAAAAACTGGCGCGCTGCGGCATCAGCGTGCTCGACGATGACCAGGAAACCTTCTCCGCCGCACTGATCTGGCTGGGCCAGGATCCGAACTCGCGTGATCGCGCGCAACTGGAGGCGGTGCGCGAGGCCTATGCGCCGATCCGGCCGTCGATCCGCTATTTCAACTCCTCCAAGTACATCGACGACCTGGCCAATGGCGACCTGTGCCTGGCGATGGGCTATTCGGGTGACGTGCTGCAGGCGCGCGACCGGGCCGAAGAAGCCGGCAACGGGGTGGAAATCGCCTACATCATCCCGAAGGAAGGCGCAGTGCGCTGGTTCGATCTGATGGCGATCCCGAAGGACGCGCCGCACCCGGACAACGCCCATGCCTTCATCGATTTCCTGCTGCAGCCGGAAGTGATCGCGCAGATCACCGATTACGTCGGCTATGCCAATCCCAACACCGCCGCGACCGCGCTGCTGGATGCGGAAATCGCCTCCGATCCGGGCGTATATCCGCCGCAGGAGGTGCTGGAAAAGCTGATCGATCCGGCCTCGCTGCCCGAAGCCCTGCAACGCGAACGGGTCCGCACCTGGACCTCGATCAAGAGCGGGCGCTGAGCGCCCGCCTCCACCCTGCCCATCCAGCTGCCGGGAGCTTTTCCTGATGTCCAATCCCCTCCGTCGTCCTACGCCGGTGGCGCCGTGGCAGGACCCGGCGGCGCAGCCTTTCCTGCGCATCCAGAACGTCACCAAGACCTACGGCAAGGTCTACGCCTGCGATGATGTCTCACTGGACATCTACCAGGGCGAACTGTTCGCCCTGCTTGGCGGTTCGGGCTCGGGCAAGAGCACGCTGCTGCGCATCCTGGCCGGGCTGGTGAAGCCGGATCGCGGCAGCATCCTGATCGATGGCGTGGATATTTCGGCGCTGCCGCCGTACGAGCGGCCGGTGAACATGATGTTCCAGAGCTATGCGCTGTTTCCGCATATGACGGTGGAGCAGAACATCGCCTTCGGCCTGAAGCAGGACCGGCTGCCAGCCGCGGAAGTGCGGGAGCGCGTGGCGCACATGCTGGAACTGGTGAAGATGCCGGATCTGGGCAAGCGCAAGCCGGACCAGCTGTCCGGCGGCCAGCGCCAGCGCGTGGCACTGGCGCGCTCGCTGGCCAAGCAGCCCAAGCTGTTGCTGCTGGACGAACCGCTGGGCGCGCTGGACCGCAAGTTGCGCGAACACACCCAGTTCGAGCTGATGAACATCCAGGAGCGCGTCGGTACGACCTTTGTGCTGGTCACGCACGATCAGGAGGAAGCCATGACCATGGCCTCGCGCCTGGCGGTGATGAATGCCGGCATGATCGAACAGGTGTCCACCCCGGCCGGCCTGTACGAATACCCGGCCACGCGATTCGTAGCCGAGTTCATCGGTTCCACCAACCTGATCGAAGGCCGTATCGCGTCGCAGGACGAGGAGGCCGGCACGGTGCAGGTCTATTGCGATGTGCTGGATGCCGAAATCCAGGCGCGCCATGCCGATCCGCTGCCGGTCGGCACGCCGGTAACGATTTCGGTGCGGCCGGAAAAGATCGATGTGCACGAAGCACCGCCGCAGGCCGACAACGTCGCGGTCGGCCAGGTGGTGGAGATCGCCTATCTGGGTGATGTCTCGATCTATCAGGTCAAGACCGCCAGCGGCGCCGTGTTGCGGGTGCAGGAAACCCACGTGGAGCGCAGTTCCGAACCGCATTACGACTGGGACGACACACTGTACCTGTCCTGGAGCGCCGCCTCGGCCGTGGTGCTGGCCGGATGAGCGCCAGCGGCGGCGGCCTGGGCGGCTTCTGGAACCAGGTCGTACACAACCTGTTCCGCTGGTTCGGCACGATCGGGCACGAGTTCGGCAGCCGTCGTGGCCGCCTGTTCGTGATCGGCGTGCCGATGCTGTGGCTCGGGCTGTTCTTCCTGGTGCCGTTCTTGATCGTCATGAAGATCAGCCTGTCCAGCGCGCTGTTCGGCCAGTCGCCGCCGTATTCGGCACTGCTGGATCTGAGCCAGGAAGGTAGCCTGTCGATCCGCCTGGGCTGGGCCAACTACACCGCGCTGCTGAAGGACAGCCTCTACCTTCAGGCCTATCTGAACTCGCTGCTCTTTGCCGGGGTGTCGACCGCCGCCGCGCTGGTGATCGGCTACCCGATCGCCTACGGCATCGCGCGCGCGCCGGCGCTGTGGCGCATGGCGCTGCTGGTGGGCGTGATCCTGCCGTTCTGGACCAGCTCGCTGCTGCGCACCTATGCGATGAGCGGCATCCTGAAGACCAATGGCCTGATCAACCAGTTCCTGCTGTGGCTGGGCGTGATCGAGCAGCCGCTGGAGCTGCTTTACACCAATCTGGCGGTGTACATCGGCATCGTCTACAACTACCTGCCGTTCATGATCCTGCCGCTGGCGGCGAACCTGATGCGGATGGATTTCACCCTGCTGGAGGCCGCCGAGGATCTGGGCGCGCGGCCGTGGAATGCGTTCCTGCGGATCACCTTGCCGCTGTCGCTGCCGGGCATGATTGCAGGCTCCATGCTGGTGTTCATTCCGGCGGTGGGCGAGTTCGTGATCCCGGACATCCTTGGCGGGCCGGATGCGATCACCATCGGCCGCGTGCTGTGGACCGAGTTCTTCACCAACCGCGACTGGCCACTGGCCTCGGCGGTGGCGGTGGCGATGCTGCTGCTGATCGTGCTGCCGACGCTGATCTTCGAATACGTCGAAAACAAGCGCGAACAACGCGAGGCCGGCCGATGAACCGCAAGCCGTGGATCCTCTACACCGCGATGGCCTTCGGCTATGCGTTCCTGTACGCGCCGATCGTGTCGCTGATCGTGTTCTCGTTCAACAAGTCGCGGCTGGTGACGGTGTGGGGCGGATTTTCGACCGAATGGTACGGGCGGCTGTTCCAGAACGAGCAGATCCTCTCCGCCGCGTGGCGCAGCTTCCTGATCGCCTCCATGAGTGCCACCTTCGCGGTGCTGGTGGGCACCACCGCCGGCCTGGCGCTGGCGCGCTTCGGGCGTTTTCCCGGCCGTGGCCTGCTGTCGCTGATGAACTCGGCGCCACTGGTGATGCCCGAGGTGATGCTGGGGCTGTCGGCGCTGCTGCTGTTCGTCAGCATGCAGCAGCTGATCGGCTGGCCGGTGCGCGGCATGACCACGATCACGCTGGCGCACATCACCTTCACCGCCTGCTACGTCACCGTGGTGGTGCGCTCGCGCCTGACGATGATGGACGACAGCCTGGAAGAGGCTGCGATGGATCTGGGCGCGCGGCCGTGGAAGGTGTTTTTCCTGATCACGCTGCCGCTGATCGCGCCGGCATTGCTGGCCGGCTGGCTGCTGGCCTTCACCCTGTCGCTGGATGATCTGGTGATCGCCAGCTTCACCTCCGGCCCGGGCGCCAGCACGCTGCCGATGCTGATCTATTCCAAGGTGAAACTCGGCGTGACCCCAGAAATCAACGCGCTGGCCACGCTGATCGTGATGGTGGTGATGGTGGCGGTCACCATCGCCGGCATCCTGCTGCACCGCCAGCAGAAGTCCGCCGCGCGTTGAACCGCGCGGCGGTGAGCGGGGCCGGAATTTCCGCCGCTAGCGCGGATATTTCATGAGGGGCGTGGATGATCGCGAGGTATTTTGCCCCGCTCGCAAGGCGCAACGACTCCCGGTGGCAGGCCCCACCGGGGGGAGGAGCAACGCAGCGAGCGGTGCAAAAGACCCGCGAGCGCCGCGTCAGCAGAAAAGTGCGCGGGACACGTCATCCAAAGCGGGAACATGGATCAAATGACAGTCTGGTGCGGTTTCCCAGGCACTTTTCTGCGATCTCATGAAATATCCGGGCTAGCCCCGCCTTCAGCGGATTGAACGCGGCACGATCGCGCGCGAGCGGCTGCGGCTGAACACGAACACCGTGGCCGGCGGCACATTGCGCAGCACGGTTTGGCCGCGTACCGCATGCAGGCCCAGTTCGTCGAGGATATCGCGCGGCACCGGACAGGTCGGGCCGTAGGTGAACTGGATGAAACGGCCACCCGGATTCAGGCACTGGAACGACGCAGCCAGGATGTCCTTCTGCAGGCTGCGCGGCATCGACAGCAAGCCGAGGCTGGAAATCACCGCGTCGGCCAGGCCGCCTTCGGCAAAGCCGCTGGCAGCCGCTTCGGCGGCCAGATCACGTGCATCGGCACAACGGATGCGCACCTGCGGGAAGACGTCTTCCAGATAGCGCGCCAGCTCCGGGTTCAGCTCGAACACTAGCAGATCCTGCGGCGCGATATCGCGCTCCAGAATCGCGCGCGTCATGACGCCGGTGCCGGCGCCCAGTTCGATCACGCGCTGCGCCTCGGGCGGGATTTCGGCCACCATCGCGCGCACCAGGCGCACCCCGGAAGGCGAAATGGCGGCGGTGGAAATCGGGTGGCGCAGCCATTGCCGGAAGAATTGCCAACGCTCGTTGCCGTCGTTCCACAGCCGCTGGAGTTGTGTCTGCATGCGTGCCTTGTCTGGTGCGCCAAAACATCCGCCGTTGCCAAGTTCCGGGCCGCAACCGGTGCGGCTGCGATCCCGGGCAGTCGGCCCGGCGGCGCCTAGCATGGCGCCCGGATACGGGCATCGGCAATAGCCCGTTCGGCCTGCCTGCGCCGGAATCGCATCACACAAGCGCCACAGCCCGCATCGCCGCGAACTCCGGCGCGCACGGATCAGCGCGGGCGGATCTCCCAGGCGCCGTGGATGCGCGGATCGCGCGAGAAATCCGGGTCCAGCGTGGATGCCCGGATATCGCGCACGTCGAACTCCTCCAGCAGCGCCGGATCCATGCGGAAGCGGCGAAAGTTGTTGGAAAAGATCAGCACGCCATGCGCGCTCAGCCGCGCGATGCAGGCCCGGATCAGCGTCGTATGCTCGCGCTGCACATCGAAATCCGCCGCCCGCGCCGAGTTGGAAAACGTCGGCGGATCACAGAACACCAGGTCATAGCGCCCGCGTTCGGCCGCCAGCCACTGCATCACATCGGCCTGCACCAGACGATGTTCCTGCCCGCTCAGGCCGTTGCGCGCCAGATTCTGCGCGGCCCATTCCAGATAGGTGGCCGACAGGTCCACGCTGGTGGTACTGCGCGCCCCGCCGATGCCAGCCTGCACGCTGGCCGCGCCGGTGTAGCTGAACAGGTTCAGCACATGCCGGCCCTGCGCTTCCCGCGCCAGCCGCAGGCGCAGCGGGCGGTGGTCCAGGAACAGGCCGGTATCCAGATAGTCGAACAGGTTCACGCGCAGCTGCGCGCCGCCCTCGCGCACCCACAGGAAGCGGCCGCGCGCATCGAAACGGCCGTATTTGCTGCCGCCTTTGCCGCGCTGCCGGGTTTTCACCGCGATGCGCGAACGCGGCAGTTCGAACACCGCCATCGCCGCGTGCACCAGATCGGTCAGGCGCTGGCGCGCGACATCCTCGGGAATCGAAGCCGGCGCTTGGTATTCCTGCACATGCAGCCAGATTTCCGGCGGCGATTGCGGGCTTTCTTCCGGAACACCGCGGTAAACATCGATCGCGGCGGCGTATTCGGGCAGATCGGCGTCGTAGGCACGGAAGCATTCCACGCCTTCGCGCTCGCGCCACTTGCGCAGCGCACGCAGGTTCTTGCGCAGCCGGTTGGCGACCATCTGCGCGCCCTCGCCCAGCGGCCGTTCCGTCACCACCGGCGCGCCGCTTGCCGGCGGCTGGATATCGTCGATGCGCAAAAGCTCACACGCCAGCGCGCCGTTGTGCAGCGCATAGCGCTTTTCCGGCCGCAGACCGAGCGCGCGCGACAGCTCGCCATCGGCCACCAGAATCGCCGCGCGCCAGCCGGAAGAACTGCGTTTCAGGGCTTCGCCCAACTTCCGGTAGAGCGCGGCATCGGCTGCCAGACGCTCGTCATAGGGCGGATTGCAGACCACCAGACCGGGCGTGGCGGCTGCCGGCGCCTGCAACTGCGCCACCTCGCGGCATTCGATCGACACCACATCGGCCAGCCCGGCCTGGGCAAGATTGGCGCGGCTGATCGCCACCGCTTCCGGATCCAGATCGAAACCGAAAAAGCGCGCCGTCAGCGCCGCCCGGCCACGTTCGGCACGCGCCTGCGCTTCATCCAGCAGACGCTGCCACAGCGCCGCATCGTGGCCGCGCCAGTACTGGAAACCGAACAGTTCGCGCTCCAGCCCCGGCGCCACATCCGCGCTCATCAGCGCCGCCTCGATCAGCAAGGTGCCCGAGCCGCACATCGGATCCACCAGCGCGCCGCCCTGCGCACTGATCGCCGGCCACTGCCCGCGCAGCAGCACCGCGCAGGCCAGGGTTTCCTTCAACGGCGCCGCCACCTGCACGCCGCGCCAACCGCGCCGGTGCAGGCTTTCGCCAGCCAAATCGATGAACACGGCGGCGATGTTGCGGCGCAGGCTCAGGCTGATGCGCAGATCCGGCTGCTCGGTATCGACCGAAGGCCGCAACCCGGTGCGTTCGCGGAACTGGTCCACGACCGCATCCTTGACCTTCTGCGCGGCGTAGCGGGCGTGGTCCAGATGCGAGGCGTGCAGATTGGCATGCACCGCCAGCGTGCCGTGTTCGGACAGATGCTCGGACCAGTCGATCTGCTGCACACCGGCATACAGCGCGGCCTCATCGGTGGCGGGAAACTCCGACAGGCGCAGCAGCACGCGGCTGGCCAGGCGCGACCACAGGCAGGCGCGATAGCCGGTTTCCAGCGTGCCGGAAAAATGCACCCCGGCCAGCGCTTCGCGCACCTGCTCGGCACCCAGCCCGCGCAATTCCTCGACCAGCAGGTATTCCAACCCCTTGGCGCAGGGCGCGAAGAAGGTCAGCGGCGCGCTCATGCCAGCACCTGCAGAAAGCGGCCGAACTCGGCTGCCACCTCGTCCACATGGTTTTCCAGCCGATGGTTGTCAGCCAGCATCAGCAGGCGATCCGCACGCGTCTGGCACCAACGCACCACGTCGCTGGGTGGAATCAGCTCATCGTGCCAGGCGTGCACCACCCAGGTCGGCACGCGCGCCGCCTGTAACGGCACCGCAGGCTCGGGCAGATGCACCGGCGGCACCATCAGAAACAGGCCGTCACAGGCTTCCTGCAACGACGCCAGCGCGCTGGTGTAGGCGCCGAGACTGGAACCTGCCAGCACCAGCAGGCCGCGATTGCCGGCCTCGCGCCAGCGCCGCACCCGCGCCAGCAGGCGCCCGACCCGCAACGGCAGATCCGCCGGTTCCCCGCCCGCATCCAGATCCGAATAATCCGGCCGCTCATGGGTCCAGCCCAGCGCCCCGGCCACCCGTGCCAGCGCCGACACGCGAGCAGCGGACGGACTGCTGTTGAGCCCATGCGATAGGATGCAATGGCCGGTCATGGCATGGCTCCGAGAAGAAAGGCGCGAACGCGCGGCAGCCCCACACCTCACGGCATCGCGCGATGCGCAACACCCGGTGGAACCGCGCAGAAAGGGCGCGGATGGTAGCACGCGGCCGCCTGCGGCCTGATTGGCGCAGGCGTGGAGAAGGCGTCACGCCATCGACTGGAACCGGCCGGACCGGCCATCACCCGGCAACGCGAGGACAAGGTCGAAGCGCACCGTCCTGTCACCTCAATTGCCGATCAGGCTCTGCGCCGGGATACCGAGGTTGCGGTGCAGTTTCCGGATCATTCCAAGCGTCAGCCCGTGCTTGCGGTTCAGAACTTCGTAAACCCGGTTCGGCTGGCCGATGGGAGGAACCAGATCCTTGACCGTCAACCCGGCCTGCTCCATCCGGAACCTGATCGCTTCCACCGGATCAGGCGGCGGCACCGGATGATGCCGGGCTTCCCAGACTTCGATCAGCGTCACCAGCGCATCGAAATACGCTCCTTCCGCACTGTCCGGATCAGCGTCGGCATCGACGTATCGCTCGGCCTGTTTCAGCGCTGCACGGTAGTCCGCCTCGGTGCGGATCGGGGTCAATGTGTAGTGCGTGTCGGCCATGGTTCCAACTCCACGGTATCGACGTCGATCTGGTCGTATTCCTGATGCGTGCCCACGAACTTCACGAACACCACCTTCATGCCGCAGGCAAACTCGACCACGACGCGATAGTCATTGCCCTTGATGTTGAACACCACGCGCCGGCCCTTGAGAATGCTGGCATTGTCGAACGATCCTTTCACTGCGACCGGCTGGTCCCGGCACGCGGCACGAACCTCGTCGGCCCAGGCACGCAAGGCCTGTTCGGAGTCCGGATGCCGCTGCCAGCAGGCAAGCAGGGTGGAAAGGGCGGTCAGTTTCACCGGACACATGTTGATCCCATATTGGGACCAGTGCAGCAGGCGCGGACTTTCTCCGGGACGGCATGGCGCCTCGCCCTTTGCCGATGGACTGCAACGGCGCCACCTCGTTCCGCTGGCTGGCCTTCCCCACATCAATTACTGTCGGCGAAGATTCCATGCAGCCGCACACACCGCCACGTCCGATACCGGCGCCTCCCATGTCCACGTCCTCCGCCGTCCCGATCAACGACTGGCCGCTGCCCTACGTGGCGGCGCTGGAAACGCGTGCGCTGGCTGATATCGACCTGGTGGTGATCCACTGCACCGAACTGCCGGATCTGGCCACCGCGCGCGAGTACGGGGAAAAGGTGCTGTACGCCTCGGGCAGCGGCAACAGCGGGCATTACTACATCGATCGCGATGGCGCGCTGCACCGCTTCGTGCCGGAAAACCGCGTGGCGCACCATGTGCGCAGCTTCAATCCGCGTTCGATCGGGATCGAACTGGTCAATCGCGGCCGCTGGCCGGACTGGCTGTATTCCCGCCACCAGGCGATGGACGAGCCCTACCCCGAGGTGCAGATCGCGGCGCTGATCGCGCTGCTGCGGGATCTGGCCGCCAGGCTGCCGGGCCTGGCGCTGATCGCCGGGCACGAGGATCTGGATACCGCGCAGGTGCCGGCTACCGACAACCCGGCCGTGCTGGTGCCGCGCAAGCGTGATCCGGGCCCGCTGTTCCCCTGGCCGCAAGTGCTTGAAGCGGTGCCGCTGCGACGCCTGCTACCGGATGCAGCCAGCCCCTGACGGCGGCGTGCAGCGGGGCTTCCGTATAATCGCCGGTCCACACTCTGCGGAAGCGCCGCCTTGCACGAAAAAGTCGCCGAACTGCTCGATCTGCTGCACCTGGAGCGCATCGAGGACAACATCTTCCGTGGCCAGAGCCGCGATATCGGCACCCGTTTCGTGTTCGGCGGGCAGGTGCTGGGGCAGGCGCTGAGCGCGACCCAGCACACGGTCGACCCGGCCCGCCACGCCAATTCGCTGCACGCCTATTTCCTGCGCGCCGGCGACATCGATCATCCGATCATCTACCAGGTCGACAAGACCCGCGACGGCGGCAGCTTCTCGGTGCGGCGCGTGACCGCGATCCAGCACGGGCAACCGATCTTCGTGATGTCGGCCAGTTTCCACCGGCCCGAGCCCGGGCTGGAACACCAGATCTCGCCGCCCGACGTACCCAAACCCGAAGACCTGCCGGAACAGCAGTCGCTGCCGCCTGACGAACTGGTGAAGCTGCCGGCCAAGACCCAGCGCTGGCTGGCACGCCAGGGCGCGTTCGAGTTCCGCCATGTCTACCCGCGCAATGAGCTGGCGCCGACCAAACGCCCGCCTTCACAGCAGGTCTGGTTTCGCTTGACGAACCGCATCGACGATACGCCCGCCCTGCACCAGGCCCTGCTGGCCTACGCCTCGGATTTCCATCTGGTCGGCACCAGCACGCTGCCGCATGCCATTTCCTATCTGCAACCCAATGTGCGCATGGCCAGCCTCGATCACGCGCTGTGGTTCCACCGCCCGCTGCGCGTCGACGAATGGCTGCTGTATTCCTGCGACAGCCCTTCGATGCAGGACAGCCGTGGCCTGTCCCGCGGCAGCATCTACACCCGCGACGGCGTGCTGGTGGCCTCCACCGCGCAGGAAGGCATGATCCGCGTCAGCCAGGCGGGCGACTGAAATGCGCCAGGTTTTCAGTTCGCTGCGGCTGGAGAATGTCGAAGGCGTGGCCGCGCTGCTCAACGAACACGGCATCGAAACCTGGATCAGCCAGTCCCGCTCCTACAAGGGCAACCGCCGCCGGACCTTCTCCTACGCCGACAACGCCAAGGACAAACCCACGCCGGCCGCGGTCTGGGTGGTGCACGCCGAAGACCAACCCAAGGCGCGCGCCCTGTTGCGCGAAGCCGGCCTGATGGAAACCACGCGCACCAGCTATCTGCCGGAACACGCCAGTGCGCCGCCGCCGGTGACACGCGGCCCGGTCAACCATGCCGCCCGCATCCGCATGGTGATGCTGGCCGCGGTCGTGGTGCTGGCCACCTTCACCAGCGCGCGCCAGTGCAATTCCCCCGGCAGCGTGGCGCCGCAATCGCAGCCACCGGCACCGGTGCAGACACCCGATGAGGATATTGAACGTCACATCGTGCCGGTGGACACGTCATTGCGCTGACCTTCACCACACCCAAGGCTGAACATGAGCAGCTCCGACGCCCTGATCCTGCTGATCGACCAGCACCTGCCTGCCGCCCAGGCGGGCGATGCCGCCGCGTTCGGCAAGATCGTCAGCGGCTGCCAGAACGGCATCACCGCGATCGCGCTGGCGATCACGCGCGACGTGCCGGCCAGCGAGGACATCGCGCAGGACGCCTTCATCAGCGCCTGGCGCAACTTGGCGCGGCTGCGCAATCCGGCCAGCTTCCTGCCGTGGCTGCGCCAGATCACCCGCAACCTCTCGCACGACCATCTGCGCCGGCGCCGCAACGAGCGCCGCTATGACGGCGAGCTGGAAGACATCCTGGCCGTGGTCGCAGACCCCACGCCGGACCACCCCGAACGTCTGGCACGCCAGCAGGAAGAGGCCGTCGTCGCCAACCTGATCGACGAATTGCCCGAAGACACGCGCGAAATCCTGCTGATCTACTACCGCGAAGGCCAATCCTCCAAGCAGGTCGCCAGCCTGCTCGGGATGCAGGACGCCGCCGTGCGCAAGCGCCTGTCGCGCGCGCGCCAGAGCCTGCGTTCGGACCTGCTCGAACGCCTTGGCGATGTCGCCAGGGCCACCGCGCCGGGGCTGGCCTTCACCGCGATCGTCGTGGGCGGCCTGAGTGTCAGCCAGACCGCAGCGGCGGCAGCCGGCGCCGGTCTGGCCGGCCATCTGGCGGGGAAATCCGCATCCGCTGTCGGTGTGCTCGGTCGCGGTGCGAGCAGCCTGCCCGGTGGTGTGGGCGGCGGTGCCGGACGCCTGCTGGTGGGCGCTGCCGGCGGCATCGTGTTCGCATTGATCGTCGGCGTGGCAGCGGTGTTTTTCGGCGTGCGCCGCCACTGGATCACCTCCACCGACCATCAGGAACGGCGCGAACTGGCCTGGTTCGCCGCCGCCGGCCTGCTGGTGGTGCTGCTGTTCACCACGCTGATGGGTGCAGCGGTGCTGACCCAGTCCAGCCTGCTGCCGACGCTGAGCCTGGTCGGCATGATGGGCGTGCTGGGCGGCATGAATCTGGTCTGGCTGCCGCGCATCCTGGCGCGCCGGCATGAACGCGAAGCCGCACGCGATCCCACCACCGCCGCCGACAACCGCCGCGCCGAACGCCGCATGGCCTGGGCCGGCATGCTGCTGGGCATGTTGCTGGGCGCCAGCGGGCTGCTGTTCGGCTGGATGAGCAACGTGCCGATGTAAACGCGCCGGCGGTGCTGCCGGCATCCGCGCTTCGGGTGGGAACAGACTCACCTGCGATCAGGTGATCGGAACTGGTCGGAAATACCTGCCGCAATTGACACCATCCTGCGGAAAACATGCAGCAGGCATTGCAACCGCAGGACCGGTTCGTGGCATCGTGTGGCGGTCCCCACCGCCACCGGAGCCTTGCCATGTTGCTGCGTATTTCGGGTTTTCTTGTCGCCTGCCTGCTCGCGTCCACTTCAGCGTGGGCGGCCTGGCACGAACAAGCGGTGGAATGGTCGCTGGACGGCGAAGTTTTCAGCGGCGTGCTGGTCTATGACGACAGCTCATCGCAGCCGCGTCCGGGCCTGCTGATGGTGCCCAACTGGATGGGCGTCAACGCATCGGCAGTCGAACGTGCGCGCGAAATCGCCGGCGAGCGCTACGTGGTGCTGGTGGCCGACGTCTACGGCAAGGACGTGCGTCCGGCCAATGCGCAGGAAGCCGGCGCACAGGCCAGAAAGATGTACGCTGACCGCGAAACACTGCGCGCCCGCGCCACCAAGGCGCTGGACGTACTGCGCGGCAACGACGCCGGCGCACCGCTGGATACCGGCCGGATCGGCGCATTCGGTTTCTGTTTTGGCGGCACCACGGTGCTGGAAATGGCGCGTGCCGGCGCCGAGGTGGCCGGCGTGGTGTCACTGCATGGCGGTCTTGCCACCGATCTTCCCGCCGCCAGCACGCCGGCCGCGTCGATCCTGGTGCTGAACGGCGCCGCCGACGCTGCGGTGACGGTGGATGAGATCACCGGCTTCCAGCAGGAAATGGACAAGGTGCAGGCCGACTGGCAGTTCGTGAACTACGCCGGCGCGGTGCATTGCTTTGCCGAAGCCAGCGCCGCCTCACCGCCGAACTGCGTGTACCACCCGCTGGCGGCCAAGCGCGCACGCATGGCGCTGCACAGCTTCTTCGATGAAGTAATGACCGGCGAGTAATCCGATGGCCAATGAGTAGCCCGGGGGCTGGTGAGTAGCCCGGGCAAGGCGCCGCCGCACCCGGGTGTTGCTTTCCCGATGATTCCGGCCCCGGGTGCGACTACGCCTTACCCGGGCCACGCGGTTTTTCAACGCGGCACAGGCTTGCCCTGCTCGGCCAGGGTCAGTGCGACCTTGTTGCGCAGATAGGCCGGTTGCAGATGTTCTGGGGCCACGGCTTCGCCACGGGCGAAGGCGGCCAGCGCCAGTTCCGCGACATCGGCGGCGCGTGGCAGCGCTTCAGCATCAATGCGCAGCAGCTGTGCCGCCAGCGTCTTTGCCAACGCTGCATTTTCCGCTGCGAAACCGGTGCCCACGCCCACGCGCGGCAAGGTGTCGGGTAGCGTCACGGCAGTGGGTGCCAGCACGCGTTCTTCACCCTGTCGCTGCCATTGCCCGCCGGCATCACGCAGATAGTCGGCCAGATACACCTCGCCCATGCGCGCGTCGATCGCGGCCAGCACGCCGGTCCGTGCATCGCCGGCTGCATCCAGTTCGCGCATCGCCGGGCGTGCCAGTACGTCCAGCGTGGATACACCGATGGCGGGACGGTCCAACGCCAGTGCCAGTCCCTGCACCATCGCCACCGCCAGCCGCACGCCAGTGAAGGCGCCGGGCCCGCGGCTGCAGGCGATGGCATCCAGTTGCGTGCGTGCGATACCGGCCTCCGCCAGCAATTCCCCGACCCACGCCAGGGTCAGTTCGGCGTGGCGGCGCGGGGCGATTTCGTGTCGCTCAAGTACGCGGCCATCGATATGCAGCGCGACCGAACAGGCCTCGGTGGAGGTTTCCAGCGCCAGCAGTTTCATGTGGCACCACACACGGTTGCAGAGTGAAAATCATGCAGGCAGGTGGCGGCTGACATCGAATGGACTCGTCGGACGGGAATCATGGAAAAGGGATGGTAGCGCGGCAGCGGCGCCGGCCAAGGAGCATCTGGATAAGACGTCATTTCGGCTTGACCCGCTTCGCTGTTGAAAGCCGCCGGGCTGACGCAATGAGATTTGATCAGACATCCGCTAACTGCGCGCCAGCCGCGCATCGCGCAGCAGCGCCAGCACCCGCTCCAGCTTCCGGGTGCGGGTGAAGGGCGGCAGGCTGGCGAGGAAGCTGCGGCCGTAATTCTTCGAAATCAGCCGCGTATCACACAGCATCAGCACACCACGATCAGCATGGGTGCGGATCAGCCGGCCGGCGCCCTGTTTCAGCGCGATCACCGCGTTGGGCAGTTGCCAGTCGCGGAACGGGTTGCCGCCGCGCCGGCGGATCGCTTCCAGCCGCGCGTCCAGCACCGGATCGTCAGGCGCGGCGAACGGCAGTTTGTCGATCACCACGATCTGCAGCGCATCGCCGGCCACATCGACGCCTTCCCAGAAACTGGCCGCGCCCAGCAGCACGCCATTGCCGGCGGCACGGAACTGTTCCAGCAGCAGGTGGCGTGGCGCCGTGCCCTGCACGAACAGCGGAAACTCGCGCAGATCGCCCAACACTTCAGCCGCCTGGCGCAGCGCGCGGTGCGAGGTGAACAGCATGAAGGCGCGCCCATCGGACGCATCCAGCAGCGGCAGCGCGGCCTCGACTACGGCCTGCACATGGCCGGCGGTATTGGGTTCGGGCAGGTCCTGCGGCACGTAGACCATGGCCTGGCGGGCGTAATCGAACGGGCTGGGTTCCAGCAGCGTGCGCGGCGATTCCATGCCCATCTGCGCGGCCAGATGTTCGAAACGGCCATCGACCGCCAGCGTGGCGGAGGTGTGGATCCACGCGGCACCGGAGGCGGCGCGGAAATCGCGCAGCGGGGTCGAGACATCCAGCGGCGTCTGGTGCATCTGGAAGCCGCGCGCGCTCAGTTCGTACCAGCGCACCTCGCCGATGCCCTTGGCATCCAGGATGCGCGCCGCGCATTCGAGCAGATCCTCGCCGCGCTCGTGGCAGGTCTTGAAGCCGACACTGCGCTCGGAAAACGCATCCAGCACCGACACCAGCGCTGAAAGCGCGGCACGCAGCGTGGCGATGTGTTCGTGCAATTCCGGGTTCGCATCCAGCGCGGCGATGGTGCCGCGCGCAGGGAACTGTTCCAGCGCCAGACGCAGTTCGCGCAGCGCCTGCTCCAGTTCCCGCGCCGGGCCCTGCACCTCGGCCAGCGCACCACTGACGCTGGCACATTCAGCCACCGCTTCGCGCGCCAGATCCGACAGCTGGCGCGAGGAAAAGGTATGACCGAAGAACTGCGCCGCCAGCTCCGGCAGCTGGTGTGCCTCGTCCAGCACGAAGGTCTGCGCGCCGGGCAGGATTTCGCCGAAACCCTCGCGCTTGAGTGCCTGATCGGCGAACAGCAGGTGATGGTTGACCACCACCAGATCGGCCTCCTGCGCCGCCTGCCGCGCCTTGACTACGAAACATTCGGCGTGGAACGGGCATTCGGTGCCCAGGCAGTTGTCGGCGGTGGAAGTGACCTGCGGCCACAGCGGCGAATCCTCGGCCACAAAATCTACTTCGGCCAGATCACCCCTGCTGCTGCCGCCGGCCCAGGCGCTGAGCTTGACCAGCTGCGCGGCGGTTTCGCGCGAGGTGAACAGGTCATCGCTGCGGGCACGTTCCAGCCGGTACCAGCACAGGTAATTGGCGCGGCCCTTGAGCAGCGCGGTCTTCAGCCGCACGCCCAGCGCGCTGCGCACGCGCGGCAGATCGCGATGGAAAAGCTGGTCCTGCAGCGCGCGGGTGCCGGTGGAAATGATGGTGCGGCGCCCGGAGAGCAGCGTCGGCACCAGATAGGCATAGGTCTTGCCGGTGCCGGTGCCGGCCTCGGCGATCAGCTCGTCCTGCGCCAGGATGGTCTGCGCCACGGCCTCGGCCATGCGTTGCTGCGGCGGGCGCGGCACATAGCCTTCAATCGCCCGCGCCAGCGCGCCCTCCTCGCCGAGCGCGTCGGCCGTGGCCTGCAGCAGCGAAGACATTCAGCCCGCCACAACCGGTTCGCCGACGCGGCTCACATCCGCACCGGTGGTTCGTGCGTGCAGCGCGCCAGCTGTTCGGCGGCGGCGTGGGCGGCGGCCGGGTAATCGGTCAGCTCACGCACCAGCCGCACCGTGGTCCAGTTGCGCCGGCACAATGCGCCCAGCCGCGGCCCCTGTTCCCAGGAGGCGTTGGCCAGTTCCACCGCGACGTTGTAATCGCCCTGCACCAGCGCCAGTTCGGCGCGCCATTGCAGCAGCTCGGGATCGCCCGGGCTCAGCGCCAGGGCCTGCTCCAATGCGGCGTCGGCGCGGCGCCAGTCGCGTGCTGTTTCATGCTGCGCGGCGGCCTGGCGCAGGTCGGCGATCACCGGATCGCGCAGTGGCTGCACTTCAAACGTGTCCTTCGCATCGGCACCGGCGGCGCGCACCACGGCCAGCACGTCCAGTTCCGGCGCGGGCGGCTTCTTCGTCATGGCCTGCTGCGTGGGCGGCGGGCCGGAGCAGCCGGCCAGCGCAACGCCAGCGGCGATCAGGCCGCCGGCGATGCTGCGTGAAAACATCCGTGTCATCGTTCCTCTCCTGCGCCGAACCACTGGCGCAGGCGCGCCAGGCGGCAATTGCGGAATTGTTCGGGAAGAAAACCGGCGACGAACACATGACGCTGCGCGCCCGGGCATTCGGCATCGGTCAGCGCGAATTCTTCCGCATCCAGCCAGCCCCATTCCAGTCCGTCTTCATCGACCTTCAGCGGCAGGTTGGGCAGGCGCCGGAACAGATCGGCCCAGACCCGCATCGCGCCGGTTGAGCCGTACAGGCCGGTGGGCTGGTTTTCGTCGTTGCCGATCCAGACCACGGCCAGGTGCGCACCGGTATAGCCGGCAAACCAGCTGTCACGGCTGTCATTGCTGGTGCCGGTCTTGCCGGCCGGCGACAGCCAGGTCAGGCCCGAATCGGCCAGGCCGCGCGCGGTGCCTTCGCGCACCGCTTCCTGCAGCGCGATCGACACCAGCCGCGCGGCGATGGTGTCACCGCGTTGCGGCGGCGAAGGCGTAGCGTCATAGCGTTGCAGCGGCTGGCCACGGGTATCGAGCACACCGCGCACCGCGCGCAGCGGTTGCAGCTGCCCGCCCGAGGCGATGAACTGGTAGGCCTGCGTCATCTGCAGCGGCGACAGGTCCACCGCGCCCAGCAGCAGCGAGGGATGCGGCGCGGCATTGATCGCCGCCACCACATCAAGCAGGCGCGCCAGCCGCTCCACGCCGATATCCACGCCGATCCGCACCGTGGCCTGGTTGTAGGAGCGCACCAGCGCTTCCTGCAAGGTGACCCGGCCGTGACTGCGGTTGTCGGCGTTTTCCGGGGTCCAGCTGCGGTTGCCGGGCAGACGCAGCGTGATCGGCGCATCGTCCACGCGCGTGGCCAGTGCATAGCGTCCCGGCTGCGCCAGCGCCAGCAGATAGACGAAGGGTTTGAGCAGTGAACCGACCTGGCGGCGTGCGTCCAGCGCGCGGTTGAAACCGTGATCGCCCGGATCGCGCGCACCGACCAGCGCGAGGATTTCGCCCTGGGTGGTATCGGTCAGCACCAGCGCGGCCTGCAACGGTGGGCGGCCTTTCTGCTCGAGCGTCTTCAATTGCCCGGCAACCGCGGTTTCCGCCGCATTCTGGGCCGACGGCGAGAGCGTGGTCAGCACTGTCAGGCCGGCACCGCGCAGCGCTTCGGTCGAGTAATCGCGCTGCAACTGGTCGCGCACCAGCGCCAGAAAAGCCGGATAGCGGTTGCGCGACAGACTGCCGTCGCGCACCACGCCCAGCGGCCGGGCGCTGGCAGTTTCGAGCGTGGAGGCGTTGATCAGGCCGGTGTCGTACATCAGGCGAAGCACCAGATTGCGCCGTTGCAAGGCGGCTTCCGGACGCCGGCGCGGATCGTGCGCCGAAGGGCCTTGGATCATGCCGACCAGCAGCGCAATGTCCTGTTCGGACAACTGCTCCAGTTCACGCCCGAACCAGAAATCGGCCGCCGCCGCAATGCCATGCACCGCCTGCCCGCCCTGCTGGCCGAGATAGACCTGGTTGACGTAGGCCTCCAGGATCGTGCGCTTGTCGAAGCGCGCCTCGATGATCAGCGCGTACAGGATTTCCCGCAGCTTGCGCCCGAGCCGTTGCTCGCGCGTCAGGTACAGATTGCGCACCAGCTGCTGGGTCAGGGTGCTGGCGCCCTGCCGCACCTCGCCATGGCGCAGATTGACGAAGGCCGCGCGCAGCATGCCTTTCAGGTCAATGCCGATGTGGTGCTTGAAATCGCGGTCTTCGACCGCCTGCAGCGTGGTCAGGAACAGCTCCGGCACGTCATCGAGCCGCACCAGGCGGCGCTCTTCCTGTTTTTCGCCATACAACGTGGCGATCCGCGCCGGGTCCAGCCGTACCCGTGATACCGCGCGCTCGCCCACGCGCACCGCCCGCACCCGCCCCCCGCCGAGCGTGACTTCGACCCGTTGCGCCGGCCAGCTGCCTTCCAGATCGGTGAATCCGCGGGTGGCGATGAAAAAGCGTTCGCCCTGGCGCAGATAGCTGCCGGGGCGTCGCCCCTGGTCATCGGCGACGTAGCGCGCCGCGGCCAGTTCCACTTCCAGCGCCTCGGGCGACATCGCACGCTCGGGCGCCAGTTCCAGCGGCTGCGCCAGCACCCGCGTGGGCACCTGCCAGGTCAGCCGGCCGAAGGCTTCACGTACCTGCCGATCAGCCACCCAGACATACGGACCGAGGAATCCCAGCGCCAGGCCGATCAGCAGCAGCGCCAACGGCAACAGGCGCCGGAACCACACCCGCCAGCGCGAGGGGGCATCGGATTTCTTTGTGCGAGGTGCAGCCAAGACAGGACCGGGGAAATTCACGGGCCGCACAGTGTATCGGACCCGGCTGGCGGCAATGGGGCGCTTGCGGGGATAATTGCCGGCCCTGTCCTGACGGCATATCCGCCGGGTGCCCGGAGCCTGTGAAAAAATCGCCCATCTACTGCGGATGCCTCCGAACGGCCCCGGCGGCGACGCGCTACGCTCACCCTGCGCTCATGCGGTTCTCCCGAACTTCCCTGTTCCCACGTAGCGCAGCTTGCCGGGAACGCCCGCAGGCACCCTCGCACCGCCTGCCCCGCGCCCCGATGCGGGGACGGTCGAATTTGTCACAGGCTCTGACTTGAACCTCCAGACTCCCGCTTCCCCGATCCTGTGCCTGTATCCGGCTGCCACCACGGCAGACCAGCCCCCTTCGATCCCGCCGCAGGCACGGGAACTGAACCTGACCCTGTTCCAGCCCGCAGCCACTGATGCCGCCAATCCGGCCTGGGCCGCGTTGCGTGCCTGCGCGCTGGCCCACCCCGGCCGCGATGTGGTGCTGCTGGCCGCCGATGCGCCGCTTCCGCCCAACGCGCTGGCGCGCCTGCTGGCCGCCGTCGATGCTGCGTACCAGGTGCATTCGCCCTCCTCCAACGGCCATCCGGCGCTGGATCCGTTCATCAATACCGCGCGCCCGGCCGATGGCGACGATGCCGATGCCTGCCTGTTCATGCTGTCCGAACGTGAATTGGTGCCGGTACGGCACTGGCTGCCGGCACTGAGCCACTGGCGCGGCGACGCGCTGGCGCAGTTGCCGGCCGAACTGCCGGCCGATGGCGAACTGCCGCCCGGCTGGCAAGGCGCCCGCCTTGATCATCTGTATGTCGGCGCTTCACAGGTCATGGACGCACCGAAGCTGCGACCGGACACCGCCCTGCTGGCCCAGGACACGCGTCTGGCCGCATTGGAAGGCCGCATTCCGGTCGCCGCCGGGCGCGATGACGTGCCGGTGATGCTGCATCTGCTGCACGGCTGGGGCGGCGGCGTGCAGCGTTTCGTCGAAGACCTGATGCGCGCCGACACCGGCCACCGCCACCTGGCACTGGTCGCGCGCGGCACACCTTCGCACCGCTGCCCGGGCGAAGTGCTGGAACTGTACGACGACCTGCGCGCCGCACCGCTGCTGCGCTGGCCGCTGACGCTGGGCATCGAGGCCACCGCGCTGGCCTCGCACGAATACGACACCGCGCTCGGACACGTGCTGGCGCGCCACCGCGTTTCGCGGGTGCTGGTGTCCTCGCTGATCGGGCATGGCCTGAGTGCGCTGCGCACCGGCCTGCCCACCGCGCTGGTCTGCCACGACTACTACCCGCTGTGGCCTTCGCTGCACGTCGATTTCGGTGATCGGAACCGGGATTTCTCGGTACAGGCGATGGCCGCCGATCTGGCCCGGCCCGATGCCGACTCGCCCTTCGGTGAAACCCGCGCCGAAGCTTGGCAGGCGCTGCGCGACGCCCATGTCGCGGCGCTGCTGGCCGCCAACGCGACATTGATCGCGCCCAGCCACAGCGTGCGCGACAACATCCAGCGCATCGAACCGCGCCTGTCCACGCTGCCATGGCATGTGATCCCGCCCGGACTGGCGGACTGGCCAGCGCCGGTGCCTGCGCGCGCGGTGCCGCAGCGCGATCTTCTGCGCGTGCTGGTGCTGGGCCGCATCAACGGCGGCAAGGGCGAAGACCTGCTCGCCGAACTGGTGACGCAGCTACCGCCGGATGTGGAACTGGTGCTGCTGGGCGCCGGCCGTGCCGGAATGCGCTTCTTCGGCCAGCCCGGCGTGCATGTGCGGATGGACTACGAGCACGCGCAGCTGCCGGAACTGGTCGCGCAGCTGGCACCGGATCTGGCGCTGATCGCGGCCAGCGTCGCGGAAACCTTCAGCTATGCGTTGTCCGAACTGTGGAGCCTGGAGGTTCCGGTGCTGGCCACCCGCATCGGCAGCCTCGGCGAACGCATCGACGATGGCAAAACCGGCCTGCTGGTGGCAGCCGATGCCGCTGCGATCGCCACGCGCCTGCGCGAGCTTCAAAGCAACCGCAGCATCCTGCAACGGCTGCACAGCCCGGCTCCCGTCTCACTCGCACAGATGGCGGCCGCCTATGCCAAAGCCCTGCCCGTCGCAGCTCCGGTCAACACATGGCCAACCGTAGCGCCCACCGATCCGATCCAGTCCAGCCGCCGCAACACCCTGGCCAACGCCCGCACCCAGGCCGAAACCGCGCTGCTGGCAAGCCGTGCGCTGATCGAAGAACAGCAGACCGAACTGGTGCAGCGCGCCGACTGGGCCGCCGCATTGCAAGCACAGCTGGACGAACGCACCGAATGGGCGCAGCAGATGGAGGCGGATATCGAACAGGCGCGCGCCGACTTCATGCAGCTGGACCAGCAGTTCGAGGAGCGCACACATTGGGCGCTGTCGTTGCAGGATGAGCTGGCCGACAGCCGCGAAGAATCCCGCCAACTCGGTGTACTGCTCCAATCCGCGGTCACCCACGGCGATGCGATGCAGCGCGACCGCGATGCCATCCTGGCCAGCCGCTCCTGGCGTCTGACCCGCCCGTTGCGCTACGCCCAGCGGCAACTTTCCCAGACCCTGGCACGCCTGCGCTTCCGCTGGCAGCGGCTGTTGTCCTTGCGCCACCGGATGTCCAACAGCCTGCGCACGCGCGGCCTGCGCGGCACGCTGGACCGCGTCCGTCAGGAACTGCGCCCGGCGGTGCAGACCACCCCGATCGCGCTGCCTGCCGCGATCGATGCTGCCAGCCTCGTGCTGCCGGCCTCGGAAACACCGCTGGTCAGCATCGTGATCCCGGTCTACAACCACCTGGATGCCACCCTGGTCTGCCTGCAATCGCTGGCGCAGACGAAGAACCGCAGCACACACGAAATCATCCTGGTCGACGACTGCTCCAGCGACGATTCGGCCACGGTGCTGCCCGGCGTGAAGGGTCTGCGCTACCAGCGCAATGCGCAGAACACCGGCTTCATCGGCGCCTGCAATGCCGGCGCGGCCAATGCGCGCGGGCAGTTCGTCGTGTTCCTCAACAACGACACCGCAGTGCAGGACGGCTGGCTGGATGCGCTGATCGACACCTTCAAGCAGCACCGCGATGTCGGCCTGGTCGGGGCCAAGCTGGTGTATCCGGATGGCCGGTTGCAGGAAGCCGGCGGCATCGTGTTTTCCGATGGCTCGGGCTGGAACTACGGCCGTTTCGACGACCCGGCCAAGCCCGAATACAATTTCGTGCGCGAGGTCGATTACTGCTCGGGCGCGGCGATTGCGCTGCGTACCGACCTGTTCCGCCAGTTCGGCGGCTTTGATCCGTATTACGCCCCGGCCTATTACGAAGACACCGATCTGGCGATGAAGGTGCGTGCTGCCGGCCTGCGCGTGCTGTACCAGCCGGCCTCGGTGGTGGTGCATTTCGAAGGCATCAGTTCGGGCACCGACACCGGCAGCGGCACCAAGCGCTACCAGGTGGTCAACAAGGAAAAGTTCTTCGAACGCTGGAAGGAGGCGCTCGCCCGCCACCCCAACCCGGCCCACACCACGCCTGCCGACATCGTGCTGGCGCGCCAGCACCGCGCACGCAAGCACGTGCTGGTGATCGATGCGACCACGCCGCAGCCGGACCACGATTCAGGCTCGCTGCGGCTGTGCAATATCCTGCGGCTTCTGTGCGAGGACGGCCACGCGGTGACCTTCTTCGCCGACAACCGTGCCTTCGTGGAGCCTTATTCGCGCCAGTTGCAGCAGCTGGGCGTGGAAGTGCTGTGGCATCCGCATTTGTCCGATCCGGTTACCTGGTTCGCGCAGAACGGCAAGCGGCTGGACCTGGTGATCGTCTCGCGCCACTACATCGCCTCCAGCTACGCTGATCTGGTGCGGCTGCATGCACCGCGCGCGACGCTGGCCTTCGATACCGTGGATCTGCACTATCTGCGCGAACAGCGCGCCGCCGAGCTGGCCGGCAGCGCCGAGCTGGCCCGCACCGCCGCCGAGACGCGGGAAAAGGAACTGGCGCTGATCCATGCCAGCGACGTCACCCTGGTGGTGAGCCCGGTGGAGAAGGAGCTGCTGGCACGTGAGGCGCCGGGCGCGCGGGTCGAGATCCTGTCCAATGTGCACGAAGTGTTCGGGCGTCGGCGCGGGTTCGACGAGCGCAGCGGCCTGATGTTCGTGGGCGGCTACCAGCACCCGCCCAATGTCGATGCCGCGATCTGGTTTGCACGCGAGATCCTGCCGCTGGTGCGGGCCGAGCTGCCGCAGGTTCAGTTCCACCTGATCGGCAGCAAGGCGCCGGCCGAGGTCAAGGCGCTGGGCGAACTGCCGGGCGTGGTGTTCCACGGCTTCGTGCCGGAGATCGAACCGTTCATGGATGATTGCCGGCTGGCGGTGGCGCCGTTGCGCTACGGTGCCGGGGTCAAGGGCAAGGTCAATATGAGCATGAGCTACGGCCAGCCGGTGGTGGCCACGCCGATCGCGGTCGAAGGCATGTTCGCGCAGGCCGGTCGTGACGTGCTGGTGGCGGAAACGCCGGAAGACTTCGCCGCGCACGTGGTCCGCGCCTATCAGGATCCGGAACTGTGGACGCAGCTGTCCGATCACGGCCTGGCCAATGTCGCCCGGCACTTCTCGTTCGACTCGGCCCGTCAGGGGCTGCGGATGCTGCTTTGAAGCCGGGATTGGGGATTCGGCATTCAGGATTGGGAAAAGCCAGAGGCGCGCCACACTCCAGCTCTGCGGCCTTCAACGGTCGAATGTCCGGTCACCCCCAAACCCCGCCTCGCATCAGTCAACCGCCGCGCGCGTGCTCCAGCCGCGCCTGGATCGCCGGCAGGTCGGTATTGGAAGGGTCCAGTTCACGCGCCTGATCGAAGGCATCCGAGGCCAGGGAGATTTCGCCGGCGCCCAGACGCTCACTGGCGTAAGCCAGCCAGCTGCGTGCCAGACGTCGACGTGCCGGCAGCAGGCGGGCATCGGTGGGTGCGATGACGCCCAGCGCCTCCAGTGCATCGCGTGCCGCGCCAAGACGATTGCCGGTCATTGCGGCCTCGAAACGGACCAGGATCCGGTCCGGCAGGCCCGCCAGACCAGCACGCGCCTGCGCATGGTCCGGCTGCTGGCGCAGTACCGCGCGATACAGGTCGTAGGCGCTTTCGCCCGGCGGCATCAGGAAATTGCCGGCCGCAGCCGCACTTTCGGCCCGCTGCAGCAAGGTCTCCAGCTCGGGTCTGCCCTCCGCCGTCGGACGTGAGGCCAGCACTTGGGCGCGGCGCTCACGCATGTCCTCCAGTCGCTGCGCGGAGGCCGCCACGGTCATCAGATCCGGCGCCAGCGTGCGTGCCGCGGCGATCAGTTCGGCGGCTTCCTCGAAATGGTAGTCGTCGATCTGGCGTCCGGCGCGGGCCAATAGTGCGCTGGCGACCGCACGCACCCCCTCGCGTGCGCGGACCTGCGTGGCATCCTGCGCCAGCACCGCCTGATAGATGTCCAGCGCGTTGGGCTGCTGCGGCGGCCGCAACTGGCCGCGCGCCAGCAGCGCATCGGCCTCTTCCAGACGGGTGTCGGCATGGCTGGCGCGCAGTTGGCGGGCCTGCGCCAGCGCCGCATGCGCCTCGGGCAGGCCCAGGTGTGCCGGGTCCACCGCCGCGACCCGTTCGACACGCTGCGTGGCCAGCTCGATATTGTCCAGTTCCAGCGCCCGATGTGCCTGTGCCAGCAACTGCGACAACACTTCGCGCAGCCCGGCAGCGGCCACGGCGTTGCCTGGATCGGCCGCCAGCGCCTGGCGGTAAAGTGCAATGGCACTGTCGCCACCGCCATCCAGCTGTCCGGCAGCCGCGGCCTCCCGGGCCTGCCCGATCAACTCCAGCAGCGTGTCTTCCTGCCCCTGCAAGGCATGCAACTGGCGTTGCAGCTCGGCCAGATCGGCGCTGGGCAGCACCAGACCTTCGGCCTGCGCCAGAAGCGCCTGTGTCGGCGCCGGATCGCCCTGTGCCAGCGCCTCCCGGGCGCGTTGCAGCAGGCGCCGGCCGACCTCCATCAGGCCCTGCCGCGCCGTCTGGCTGTCCGGATCCTGCGCCAGCACCGCCAGATACAGCTCGCGCGCACCCTGTCCGTCGGCTCTGCTCAGATGGCCTTGTTCCAATGCCTGCGCAGCCTCGAACAGCATCGCATTCATCCGGGTCTGGGGCAGGCGCTGACGCAGGCTGTCCTGGAAGGCGTACAGCAGGCTGCCAGCCAACAGGACCAGGACCAGTACCAGCAGCACCAGCACGCCACGCCAGCGGCGACCGGAAGTGGCGATCGCACGGCGCGGACGCGATGGAGTGCGCAACACCTCGTCGATCCGTCCGAGTGTGGGTTCGTCCTGCGTGGCCACGGCGTCAGGTGCCACCTCGATCTGCGGCACCGCCACGGTCGGGCGCCCTTCCATCACTTCCTGCTGCAACTGCTGGATCGCCGTCACCACCGCATGGCCACGCTGGAAACGCTGCGCCGGATCCTTGGCCAGCATCCGGTCCAGCAGCGGCTGGTAGGCCGCCAGTCCGTCCGGCAGGCACGGCAACGGCGAGGTGATGTGCATGATGCCGATCGCCAGCGAATCGGCGGCCTGGTACGGCACCCGCCCGACCAGCAACTCGTACAGCACCACGCCCAGGCTGTAGAGGTCGGCGCGTGCATCCAGTTTCTGCCCGCGCGCCTGCTCCGGGCTCATGTAATGCGGCGTGCCGACGATGGTGCCGGTGCGCGTCATGCGGCTGGCATCGCTGGCATGCGCGATGCCGAAATCGGTCAGCACCGCGCTGCCGTCCTCGCGCAGCAGGATGTTGTCCGGCTTGATGTCCCGGTGCACGATGCCGCGCTCGCCAGCGTAATCCAGCGCGCTGGCAATCTGGCGGGCCACGCGCAGCGCGAAAGCCGGTGGCCGTGGTGTGCCGGAGCGGTCCATCACCGGCCCGCCGGGCACGTATTCCATCGCGATGTAGTGTTGGTTGCCGACCATGCCCACGTCATGCACCTGCACCACGTGCGGATGGCTGAGCTTGGCGATGATCCGCGCTTCGCGCAGGAAGCGCTCCCCGAACTGCTCGTCGCTGGCCAGCAGCGGCGACATCACCTTCAACGCCACTTCACGCTGCACCGATTGCTGTTCGGCCAGATACACGGTGGCCATGCCACCACGTCCCAGCGTTCGCACAATCCGGTATCCGGGGATTTCCAAAATACGTGTCTCCAGCCTCGGGCTGCGGGTTGTTCCCGCGCATCGCACCGCCGTCATGCCAATCCGAACGGAAATTGACCATGCGCGATACCGGGCCGGAAGCATACCAAGCCCGCCTGCCCCACCACATGTCCGCCAGGCCTGCGTTTGACACATGTGTAACAATTGCGGCTTACTCCACAATCCGCGAATTTGCACGGATTCGCATGTCGCGTGGCCGGATCAGCGGTTCGGCTTACCGTCTGGAGGATATTTCCTCCCCCCGCCGCACTGTTTCGCCACTCGCAGACCCATCCCCGCCGACCCTGTTCTCGGCACCTGCCGTGCCGATGCGGGACTAAAAGCAAAAGGGAGCCGCCTGCTGATGGCAGCCACTTTCAATCTGCCCGGGTCCACGCAGCCCGCTGCTGACCCGAGCCGGAAAGGCATTCGACCACCCACGCGCACTCTGTTCGCCTGCATCCTGCTGGCGCTGTCATGGGTGGCATTCGCCGGTGTGATGTGGCTACTTGATCGCCAAGCGCTGAACGTGACTCCCGACGCCTATCGGGGTGCCTGGACACTGACGATCAATGCCCTGGTGGCATTCTCGGCCTGGCTGCTGCTGGCCTCGGTAACCCGACGACCGTTCACCAGTCTGCTGCTGCTGGCGGCGTTGCAGTGCGCGCTCTATATCGCTGCCGGCATGAAACTGGAACTGTTGCAAAGCCCGCTGACACTGCCCGACCTGCACTTTCTGACCGAAGTGAATGTCGCCAGCATCCAGTTGTTCGGCTCCTATCTGGATCTGCCAGGCGGTCCTTGGCCATGGCTGATCGTCGCACTGGCCGTGATGATCGGAATCTTCACGCTGGAGCCGGCATCCGTACCACGGCTGGGCACCGTACGGCTCGGAGCATTTGCGATCGGAATGGCACTGACGGCCACGCTGTATCTGGCTGCATGGCCCTGGACCGCCATATACACCGAAGAGCGGATGCGACCATCACCCTTCAATGACCTGCCCGGCATTCTCCGCGCCGGGTTGGTTGGCTCGCTGGTTCACAGTTATCTGCATGCCCGCAGTGCGGCACCGCAAGTGGACGAGGAGGCACTTCACCGCACACTGGCGCTGCTGCAGGACCAAGGGAGGCCGACAGGATCCCCTGCCATCCCTGCTGTACAGCAGGGTGATCCGCCACCTGACATTGTCATGGTGCTCAGTGAGTCCTTCATGGATCCGCGCGCTCTTCATGGCTTCGATTCCATCGACGACCCGATTCCGTTCGTGCGTTCCGTGATCAACTCCGGCCGTGGCGGCGCGATGCATGTGCAAGCGTACGGAGGCGGCACGGTGCGTACCGAATTCGAAGTCGTGACCGGCATGCCGATCGACGCCTTCCCCGCCGTCACCTATCCCTACCGTGACCTGCGTCAGACACATATTCCCGGCGTGGTCTCGGTATTGGGCGGGCATGGCTATTCGACGCTCGCGGTCCACGGCAATTCCGGGTCCTTCTGGAATCGCACCAACACCTATCACGCGATGGGCATGGAGCGTTTCATCACCGATATCGAATTCAAGCAGAAGGCGATGCAGGACGGCCTCTGGTATTCGGATGAATCCATGACGGATTTCATGCTGCAAGCGCTGCAGGAAGCCAGCCAGCCGGCCTTCATTCTGGCCATCAGCATCCAGAATCACGGCCCTTACAATCGCCATCTGCCGCTGCGCGACATGGCCGCCTGGAACGATATTGAAGTCCCGGCCTCACTCAACGAGGATGATGCGCTGGTGATGAGGAACTACCTGTATCACCTTCGCGCCGCCGACCGGCAGCTCCAAAGGCTGCACGAAGAACTGGTCCGGCGCGGACGCCCGTTCGTGCTGGTGTTTTTCGGCGACCATCTGCCGGCGATGGACCTGTTCGAAGAACTCGGATTCGTCGATGGACAGACCCCGCAGCAACAGACGGTTCCGTGGATCCTGTTGTCGGAAGGAACGGAGATCGATATGAACCTGCCGGAAACAGCAATTCCCGCCTGGCAATTGCCGGCCCTTGCACTGCAAGCAGCAGGCATCCATGACGATTATTTCGATTTCATCACGAGAGCAGCGGAGCTCCAGACACGCCTTCCATCCGATTCCAGCGATGTCACCGTGCTGACACGGGGAATCCATTCCGCAGCCAACGCCCGCCTTGATGGCCGCTTCGGGACATATCTGCAATGAAGGCGCGCAGGAAAGCTGCCCGCCTGCTGTTGGCATTTCCGGGCATCACCACCGGTAGCGGCCAACGCGCGATTGGCCATCGGCTGCGCCCCAGCCCCCCAATGTCCGCAATGGTTTCACCTCGCGCTCCGGGCCAGAAACAGCACGAAACACGTTCACCACGATTTCGCGCGCCTTCACTCGCGGCAAGGTCAGTGCATGTCGGCTGGCGTATCTGTGCAACGGTGCTGATCTTTACAAGTCTGCTTGCCTGCGACCCTCGGGGCGAACGGTCCCTGCTTCTGCTTGAACCGGCCTACCTCCCGGACTGCAGCGCCCCCGGCGTAATCACGGTGAATTGGAAAGCGGATCCACGCCAGAACGAGAGCGTGCGGCTGGAGGTCAGCCGACTCGGTAAGCCGGGTAAGCTCTGGGTGATTGGCCCGCCCGAAGGTTCCGACGCTACCGGCCCCTGGGTCGACGATGGCACGACCATCAGCCTGCTGACACACGATGGCAAGCTGCTGGCGCGCCAAACCGTGACCAGTGAGGGATGCAGGATGGATGACGGTTCAGACCAGTGAGTGACACTTGCAGTTGAGTCGCACGGCGCACGCTACCTACATCCGTCGCGCCTCCAGCACCGCCGGTACCGCTTCGATTTGGGCCAACAGCTGGCCGAGCTGTTCGAAGTCGGCCACTTTCAGCGTAAAGCGCAGTTCGGCGCGGTTGCGGTTTTCGTCCAGGCGGGTGCTGGCGGCCAGGATGTGGACGTTGCTGGAGCCGATCACGTTGGTCAGATCCTTCAGCAGCCACTTGCGGTCCCAGGCGCGGACCAGGATGTCGACGCTGAAGCTCTGTGCATTCTCACGACCCCATTCCACCGGCACCACGCGTTCGGGCGAGCGCGTGGCCAGCGCCTGCAGTGAGGCGCAGTTGGAACGGTGCACGGTGACGCCGCGGCCGCGCGTCAGATAGCCGGAGATCGCGTCGCCGGCCACCGGCTGGCAGCAGCGCGCCAGTTGCGCCATCAGATTGCCCACGCCTTCGATGGTGAAACCGCGCGCCGGTTTGGGCGGTCGCGCCAGCGCGCCACCCAGACCATTAGGCCTGGGCTCGGCGCCGATATCGCCGGGTGCCTGGGTGGCTTCGTGCAGCGCGCGCGCCACCTGGCTGCAACCGATGTCGCCCAGCGCCACCGCCACGTACAGATCATCGGTTTTCGCCAAGCGGAACTTCGGCAGCGCCAGCGCCAGATCCAACTGGTGCAGACCGAGGCGCTTGAGTTCCTTTTCCAGCAACTCACGCCCGGCCTGAAGATTGCGCGCGAATTCCAGCCGGTGGAACCACGTACGCACCTTTTCACGCGAACGCGAACTGGCCAGATAGCCGGAACCGGCCACCAGCCAGTCACGCCGCGGTTCGGACACCTTGCCCGTGAGGATTTCCACGCGCTCGCCACTGGAAATCTGCCAGGTCAGCGGCACGATGCGGCCGTTGACCTTGGCGCCACGGCAACGGTGCCCGACTTCGGTATGCACGTGGTAGGCGAAATCCAGCACCGTGGCGCCAGCCGGCAGGTCGATCACCTTGCCCTGCGGGGTCAGCGCATAAACCCGGTCTTCGATCAGCTCGGTTGAAAGCCCGGCCAGCAGAGGCGCATCACCGTCCTCTTCCTTGTTGCTTTCCAGCAGCTGGCGCATCCACGCGATCTTGCGTTCGAACTCCGAATCGCCCGCGCCGCCTTCCTTGTAGCGCCAGTGCGCAGCCACGCCGAGTTCGGCGTGCTCATGCATTTCCCAGGTGCGGATCTGTACTTCCAGAGTCTTGCCCTGCAGGCCGATCACGGCGGTATGCAGCGAGCGGTAATTGTTGGATTTCGGATTCGCGATGTAGTCGTCGAACTCGCTCGAAATCGGCGACCACAGCCCGTGCACGATGCCCAGCGCGGCATAGCAGCTGGCGATGTCGTCGACCATCACGCGCAGCGCGTGGATGTCGTACAGATCCTCGAAGGCCAGATGCTTTTTCTGCATCTTTTTCCAGATGCTGAAGATGTGCTTGGGCCGGCCGCTGACTTCGGCCCGGATGCCGGCCTTGTCCAGCGCCTCGCGCAGCGCCGTCAGCGAATCCTCGATGAAACGCTCGCGGTCACCGCGTTTTTCCGACAACAGCGAGGCCACGCGGTGGTAGGTGTCCGGCTGCAGGGTGCGGAAGATCAGATCCTCCATTTCCCACTTCAACTGCCAGATCCCCAAACGATTGGCCAACGGCGCGTGGATATCGGCTGACACCTGCGCCAGGCGCTGGCGTTCGTCCGGCTCCAGCGATTTGATGCCACGCAAGCGCACCAGTTGCCGCGCCAGCAGGATCAACACCACACGCAGATCGCGCACGATCGCCAACAACAGGCGGCGCAGCCCTTCGGAGCTGCTGCGCGCACCGCGCTCGGCATGGATCGACCACACCGTCTCGGCTTCGCGCTGGCCTTCGATCAGCACCGCCGGCACCAGTCCGGCAGGGATTTTCTCCACCGGCACACAGACATAGAGCGCCGCCGCCGACAGCGTCGGCTCGTCCGCACCCAACCCCTCCAACTCAAGAAGCGTCTGCACCAGCTCGGCTTCCTGCGCCGCCGGCAACGGATGCGACTGGATCAGCTCCCACACCGCTTCGGACACACCCACCTGGGCACGGCCCGGCATTGCCTGCCAGGCGGCGAGGGTTTCGATCCGGGGTGTCTGCGGTTCCATCGATCCAGTCCACTACAAAAAACAACGCCGGGGAAGTCCCCGGCGTGTTGTCACACATGCGTTGTCGGCATCAGTCCCGACGGGCAACCCCATATCTCACAGTCCTCAGGAGGACTTTCCCCTGAACATCGCCGCCGTGGCAGCGATGCAAAGCCGGTCAAAGCCGGTGAGAGATGGGATTGATGTACGGACTTTCGTCAATCCGGGAGGAACTCCACCTCGAGATTGCAGGACGCGGATACCTGGCTTGCCCGGAACTTCACTGCTCCCGTCAGGGAATCAATACCTGAGAAAATGAAATTACACCCAGGCTGTGGCACCACTTCAGCAAAATAACCGGCACTGGCGAATGTCCAGAACTCCGCGCTGGTGCCATGGACGACAGGATCGATCACCACCGGCACCACATCGCCTGTAGATGCTCCTTGTTCGCCAATGGTGCCATATTGCTCCGATCCCTCAGCGATACTCACAGTAACGGTGTATTGATTGATCGCAAAGTTTGCTGACAATTCGCAGCCAGAGCTGGTAATCGGCCCGGCAGTTCCAGTTTGGCCATCATCGCTAACCGTGCCACAGGCCGGGGTGCCGGTTACCACTCCATCCAGGTGGTAACCGGTATTCGGCTGGACCGTGAACTGCGCATCATCACCATGCGTAACAATGCCACCGTTATCCAGCACAAGCGTGCCGTTATTCATGCTAGAAATGGTGACCTGATGTGTGATCTGACTAAAAATAACGTCGATCTGGCAGTCTTCATAGACACCATTTGCACCAATCATCACACTGGAGCTGAGGGGGATTGGAGATGGCCCAACGATATTCTGACACGTACTGCTGCTGGCAATCTGGACTTCATAGGTGGGATCAGGCTTCACGATGAAAACCACCTCATTATCCGGATATACAACAGGGAAAGGATTCTGCGAGGTAATCGTTCCGTTCGGCCCAGCCATGACTGTCACCACGGACTGCTTCGGCTCGAATGCCGCAGCAACATTACAACTGTCGGTGACAGGGTTGACCGTCTTCCACTTGGCAGCACCCGCATCATAGGTCACGCCACCGCAACCGGTGATCGGAAGCGCCACCTGATGACCAAAGTCAGGGGTAATAGTGAACTCGGCAATCTCACCATGGTGAATCTGCTGAGAAGCTGGGCTGATACTGCCATTGGCTCCCGCCGCAGCGGTGACGGTCGGCATGGAGTAGAAGTTGGCTGTGACCGTGCAGCTGGTGCCACCACTGGTGGTATAAGTGCCGCCAGTCGTGCTTTCACCGGTAGCGGTGCCGGCACAACCACTGAATCCGGTGAAGGTGTAGCCGCTGTTGGCTGCGGCACTGTAATCCAGCCCCATTGTGCCCGGCGGACAGGTGGTGATACCACCCGACTCCGTGCTGCATTCGGCTGGCGCCGAAGTCCTGATGATGCTGCCACCGCTGGTATCGCCGGCATTGCCATTCGTACTCACCGCGCGGGTGATGTTGATCTGGTTAACAATCTCAACCACCAGGCTCCGCGCGTTATTGCCAAGTACGGGATCGCCGCTGCTGGCCGGATCGGAGAATGCCGCCACCGCCGCCAGCGCGCGCGTGCCGACGGTACCGGTGGGAATCTCACGAGTCAGGGTGAACTCGATGGACTGGCCGGCGTTGATCGTTCCCAACGCGACATCCAGCACACCCGAGCACGGCAATGAATCGTCACGGACACAGTTGCGCGCTTCGATTACTGGCAACACCGTACCGCCAGCGGCCGGCAGGAACTCACGCACCTGCACGTCTTCAGCAGGGCCTTCGCCCAGATTGCTCACCCGCACCTTGTACGTGAACTCGTTGCCGGCCGCAGCGGTGATATGACCAATCTGCAGAGGGCTCCCCTGGGCATCCAGCAGTGTCACTTCCAGATCGCCAATGCTTTCAAAGCTGGCGGAGAACAGATCGTCGCTGGTATCAGGATCCGGGGTTGCCGGTGGGTTGGTGGTGGTGTCGCTATAAGGAAACACATGACAACGCGCCACCGGGCCATACGTGGCCTGGGCAAAAAGTGGTGTCACGGTACCATTGCTCAGCTGATAGCCAACCGTATCCACACCATGCAGAACGTGCGCGATATTATTGGTATCAGTCAGCACAAGCGCGAGCTTGTCACCGGCAGTGTAATAACCATGGCAGATGACCGGCTCGGTTACCGTGGCACCCAGTTCTGCAGGCGTGCCAGAGAAGTCATAGACGATGGGGGAGCCCGGTGGCGTGCTGTCGGCAATGACGGCCTTGGCCGTGGAGCCTTCAAACTGGAACGCCAGATTCGCCGTGGTGCTTTTGACACAGGTCTTGGAATCGATGGCATCAACGGTGTGCACCAGGTAGGTGCCGTCACCCATCGGATACAGACCCAGGACCTGCTCACCGTCAGCCAGTGCCTTGGTATTGGTTTCACCCGAACACAGCGGCCAGGGGCCGGTGTCGAGGTCGACATCCTTGATCGCGCGCTGCTTGCTGGATGCAGTCGCCAGGTCGGATGCGAAAGTCTGTTCCGCTGCGAGGGCCAGCTGGCCGGCACCCGCTGCAAGCAGGCCGAACATCGTTGCCAGTGCCAGTGCGCGGCGGGGTTGCGCCACGCGGGTTTGCTTCACGCTATCCAGGTTCTGCTTCACATCATTCCTCATCGGCTCGTCACTCCTTTGACTTGGGACCGGCGTACCGGCCTTGTGCAATCGTCGAACCCGGCCCTGTCATCCGGGGCGATCCACGTGCGGGATCTCTGGTGAGCCGCTGCCGGACGCAGGCGCAGCTATCCCCTTGATTGTAGAACAGCATCGCACAGCGGTGCGTGAATCTTCCGTAAGCCGACAATCGGCATGGTACAGGCGATATGCGTGTCTCATTCCGCCGCTTCCAGCGCCTCCAGCTGACGCGCAAGACGCTTGGGCGAAACCGGCGTGGCGGTGCCCAGTTCCTGCGCGAACAGTGAAACACGCAGCTCTTCCAGATCCCAGCGCAGCGCCTGCCATGACGGGCTCTGGAACGCGGGAGTGCCACGCGCGCGTTCCAGTGCGCGGGCGAAGGGGCGCAGTTCCAGCATCCGCGCCTGGTCGCGCGCCGGGTCGCGCAGCGCGCGCTCGATGCGGCGCAGGATTGCATCCAGATAGCGCGGCATCTGCGCCAAGGCGCTGCCGGGCGTGTCACGCAGGAAGCCGGGATGCACCAGCCCTTCCAGTTGTTCGCGCACATCATCGAGGTTGCCCTGGGCCCAGCCCATCAGCGGGGATTCCAGCTTCGGGCGGATCTGCGCGACGCGCTGCAAAATGGCTTCGGCCAGTTCCAGCCGGCGCACGGCCTCGCCGAACAGGCGACGGCCGGCATCGGCCAGACGTGCATCGAAGGCGGCGCGGTCGCGGATCGCAGCCAGATCATGTTCGAGCACCGCGTTCAGCGCGGCGGCGACGATGTCCTGGCGCAGGCTTTCCTGCGATTCGATCGCGGCATAGAGCAGGCCGGTCTTGGGCGATACCGGCAGCTGCTTGCGCGCCTGGCGGATACGGTCGGCCAGCGCGATTTCGAGCAGGCGGCGCACCCCGCGTGGATGTTCTGCTGCCGCCTGCGCGGCATCGGCGAAGACACGCAGCGCGACACTGTCGCCGTTGTCCACCAGCGCAGGAAAGGCCGGCACTCCGGCCTCGCCCGGCACGCTCGGCGGGATCGGATCGGAAGGGAAATCTTCCAGCGCATCGCTTGCCAATTCGCGCCCGGCGCGGGCTGCAAAAGCCTGCTCGGCACGCTCACCGAAACGTTGGCGAAGTCCACCCAGATCACGCGATTCGGCCAGCACGCGCTTATCGCTGTCGATCAGGCGCAGGCGCATCCGCAGGTGCGGCTCCAGCGCGGATTCGTCGAAATCGGTGGTGGCCAGCGTGGCGCCGGTGACACGGGAGAGAAACCGCGCCAGCTCACCGCGCAGGCTGTCGCCGCTGGGCTGCGCGAAGGCTTCGGCGAAGGCGCGCGCGAAATCCGGCGCCGGCACGAAATTGCGCCGCTGCGCCTTGGGCAGGGCGCGGATCAATGCGGTGGCCTTGTCTTCCACCAGGCCGGGCACCAGCCATTCCAGCCGCGCCGGATCGAGCGCCTTGAGCAGGTGCAGCGGCACATCCAAGGTCACGCCATCGTCCTGCGCACCGGGGCTGAAGTGGTAATGCAGCGCCAGCCGCACCTCGCCCAGCGGGAAGTATTTGGGGAAGCGGTCGGCATCGCTGCCCTCGCCCGGCAGCAGTTCGGCCAGCGGCCATTCCAGTCGCCGCCGCCCGGCGTCGTCGAGCTGGCGATACCAGCTGTCCAGCCCGGCGACGCTGTTGATGTCGGCCGGAATCCGGTCCAGATACCAGCGCGCCTGCCAGTCCTCGTCGGCCACCAGTCCGGCGCGGCGCAGCTTGGCTTCTTCCTCGCGCGCCTTGTCCAGCGTGGCCAGATTGCGCGCGATAAAACCGGCACGGGCATCGATTTCTCCGGGCACCAGCGCCTGCCGCACGAAAATTTCGCGCGATTCAGCCGGATACAGGCCGCCGTAATGCACCGGACGTTTGGGCGCCAGCACCAGCCCGAACAGACTGATCTGCTCGTAACCCACCACGCGCCCCTGCGAGCGCGCCCAGTGCGGCTCGAAGTGCTTGCGCGCCAGCAGGTGCGACAGCTCGGCGATGATCCAGTCCGGCTCGATCCGCGCATTGATCAGGCCCCAGATCTTCTGCGTATCCAGCAAGGTGGCCGAGAGCACCCACGGCGGTGGCTGGCGCGCCAGCGCGGAGCCGGGGAACAACTGGAAGCGGCGGCCGCGCGGGCCTTCAAACACGCCCTTCTCGTTCTTGTTGCCGATCTGGGTTGGCAAGCCGGCGAGCAGGGCGCGGTGCAGGCGGGTGTAGGTGGCCGCGTCGGGTTCGTGCAGCAGCGATGCCTGTTGTGAAGCGGACGGTGGGCTTGCCGCACGGTGTTTCGCGGGTGAAGACGTTTCCGGACTCGTGGCCGGAGCCGCAGCGGTCTTGCGCGCCGGTCGCCGCCTGCGCTGTCGCGATCCGGCTGAAACTTCGGTCGTGGCGGGCGCATCCAGCGGCCAGCCCATTTCCTCGCAGGCCAGCAGCAACTGGCGGTGCAGTTCGCGCCATTCGCGCATCCGCAGGAAACCGAGGAAATGGCGTTCGCACCAGCCGCGCAGTTTCGACTGGCTCAGCTCCTCGTGCGCTTGGCGATAGGCCTCCCACAGTTTCAGGATACCGACGAATTCCGAACGCGGATCGGCGAACTGCGCATGCGCCTGATCGGCCGCACCGCGCTGGTCGGCCGGGCGTTCGCGCGGGTCCTGGATGCCGAGGAAGGACGCGATCGCCAGCACCTGGCGCAGCACCCCGTGCTCCTTCGCCGCCACCAGCATGCGGGCCAGTTTCACGTCCACCGGCAGGCGCGCCATGGTGCGGCCGATGGTGGTGAGTTGGCGCTGTTTGTCGACCGCGCCCAGTTCGGTCAGCTGTTGCCAGCCATCGGCGATGGCGCGCTCGTCGGGGGATTCCAGAAACGGGAAGTCCTCGATCTTCCCCAGCCCCAGCGACAGCATCCGCAGGATCACACCGGCCAGCGAGGCGCGCAGGATTTCCGGATCGGTGTAAAGCGGGCGGGCCTGGAAATCCGCTTCCGGATAGAGCCGGAAGCACACGCCGGAAGCAACGCGCCCGCAGCGCCCGGCGCGCTGGTTGGCGCTGGCCTGGCTGATCGGTTCGACATGCAACCGGTCCAGCTTGGCGCGGCTGCTGTAACGCTTGACCCGGGCCAGGCCCGGATCGATGACGAAGCGGATGCGCGGCACCGTCAGCGAGGTTTCGGCCACGTTGGTGGCCAGCACGATGCGGCGCTGCGGGCCGGGATTGAAGATGCGGTCCTGATCGCGCGCCGAGAGCCGCGCATACAGCGGCAGCACTTCGGTTTCGCGGTATTTGCGCCGTTCCAGCGCCTGGTGCACATCGCGGATCTCGCGTTCACCGGGCAGGAAGATCAGCGCATCGCCACGCGCATCCTCGCACGTGGCCTCGTCCATCGCACGCACGATGCCGTCGATGATGCCGATGCCTTCGCCCGGGTCGGCATTGCGGCGCGATGTGGACGAAGGTCGAGATGAGGTGGACTTTTGAGTTTGGCGGGAAGAAACACCCGCGCCTGCGGCGCTCGCCCCCTCACCCCAACCCTCTCCCCCGCGGGCGGGGGCTAGGGAGCTGTTTGAGCAATCGCCTTCATCCAGCGGCCGATAGCGCATTTCAACCGGATAGCTGCGCCCTTCCACCGACACCACCGGCGCATCGTCGAAATGGCGTGCGAAGCGCTCGGTGTCGATCGTGGCCGAGGTGACGATCAGCTTCAGGTCCGGGCGCTTTTTCAGCAGCGTCTTCAGATAGCCGAGCAGGAAGTCGATGTTGAGGCTGCGCTCGTGTGCCTCGTCCACGATGATCGTGTCGTAGGCCGAGAGGTAGCGGTCGGACTGGATTTCCGCCAGCAGGATGCCGTCGGTCATGAACTTGATGTGGCTGCGCTCGGAGACGCGCTCGTTGAAGCGCACCTGGTAGCCGACCGCGCCACCCAGCTCCACGCCCAGCTCGCGCGCGACCCGGTTGGCGACCGCGCGCGCGGCGATGCGGCGTGGCTGGGTGCAGCCGATCAACCCGGCCGCGCCACGCCCGGCCGCCAGGCACATCTTCGGCAACTGCGTGGTCTTGCCCGAACCGGTTTCGCCGGCGACCACGATCACCTGATGGCGGCCGATCAGCTCGATGATCCGCTCAGCTTCACGCGCGACCGGCAGCGACAGATCGAATTCGGGCCTCGGCAATGCCTCGCGCCGCGCCTGGCAGGCCGCGACCGAAACCGCCAGTTCGGCCTCGAACGTGGCGCGCAACTCCACATCACGCGGATTCTGGCGCGCACGCGATTGCAGGCGCCTCAGGCGCCCTTGATCGCGGCTCAAGGCAAGTCTGAGCGAAGGTTGGGAAGAGGACATCAGGATGCGGGCAGACGTATCGGGAACGG
>Ga0265293_10001450_pt1 | contig 51602 bp, 55 predicted proteins | sample Munlanlewell138R_FD_192505 | JGI IMG/M metagenome (GOLD analysis project Ga0265293, IMG submission 192505) | Leachate microbial communities from a municipal landfill in Southern Ontario, Canada - Leachate well 138R | ecosystem: Engineered > Solid waste > Landfill > Unclassified | place: Canada... | reverse complement strand
TATATTTTATTTTTTCCCCCCCCCCCCCCCCAAGAGGAAGGATTTGATTATTTATATCTTTTAATGCATAAGAGGCTAGCTCAATACGATCTAAAAAAGTGCTATGTATAATTTCTAAGTTCTGTTTTAAGTGTTCTTTTTTTGTCTCTAAAAAAGCTTTCTTTTCAAAGTAAAAATTCAAAACCAATACTGATAAAACAGATACTGTAACAATGAAATAGATAATCCACTCAGCAACAAAATTATCTTTTTCTATTTTGTAAATTTCTTTATCTTTCAAAGCAAACTCCTACTTAAAAACTATACTACACCATAGCTAACAGAAGTATAGCCTATGTGAAATTAATAGGCTATGTTTAGATTAATTTAATTTATCATAAGCTTTGCACCCACCTTCAAATCCAAGTTCACACGCTTTTTTATAGTAAAATGAAGCTTTTTTTATATCCAATAAAATACCCTCTCCATTTTCAAACATTGAACCTAAATTAAAACAACCCGCTTTATTTCCTAAATCACACGCTTGTCCATAATATTTTGCTGCTTTTGGATAATCTTGCACAACACCCTCTCCATAATGGTACATAAATCCCATGTTGTAGCACTTTAATCCATCTTCAGTATCGCAAACTTGCTCGTAAAGCTCAGCTGCCCTTTTTAAATCTTTCTCAACCCCTAATCCTGCCTCATAAAGCGCGCCTAGTCTATGACAGCTAGATTTATCTCCAAAACCACAAGCTTGCTCATAAAATTTAGCAGCTTTGAAAAAATCTTGATTTATCTCATATCCATTTTCATACATAATTCCAAGTTCACTACACCCTTTTGCATCTCCTAAATCACAAGCTTTTTCAAAATAAAGTGCAGCTTTAGATGAGTCTTTTTCTACCCCATCTCCTTTGGCATAAAGAGTTGCTAAATTAAAACACCCTGATTTATCTCCCAAATTACAAGCTTGTTTAAACAACCTAACAGCTTTTGATAGGTTTTGATCAACCCCTTGCCCATAATGATAGATAAAACCAAGGTTATAACACCTCACTCCGCCCTCTTTATCACAAATTTTTTCAAAATACTCACTAGCTCTCGCACCATCTTTTTTAACACCAAGCCCATCTTCGTACATAAACCCAAGTTCGCTACAGCCTCTTATGTCACCCAAATCACACGCTTTTTTATAGTACTTTGCGGCTTTGGCATAATCTTTTGAAACACCTTTGCCATTTTCAAGTAAAGAGCCAAGCTCAAAACATCCATCAGCTACTCCCTCATCACACGCTTGCTTATACAAAGATAGAGCTTTGGAGTAATCCCCGCTAGAGTGGGCGCTTTTAGCCTCACTAAAGCTACTGTTAGCGTAAGCTAACACGCCAGATAGTATAAATAGATTGAAAAGCAACCTTTTCATTTTGTCCCCCTAAAGTTTAATTTTTAAATATCCCCACACTCAATTTTAAAATAGATTAAAACTATCATAAGTTTAATTTTCTTCCCCATCCTCCTTTACAAAACTAATAGCTACTTTATTAACTCTTAAGAAATGAAGTTAAAACTTTATCTAAAGCTAATAATAATTAAATTCACTTAAAGAGTCAACATTAAATAAACTAAAATATAATAATGACTTATACATAGAGTAGTTTTTACACTCTCTTGCTTTTAAAAGCTAAAGTGCAAAAATCTAAACTTAGAGTCATTTTTGCATAAAAAGAGGGTGGATAGTTTGATATGAGTCAATATAAAAAAGCATTTTATTGTAAGGTTTAAAAATTCTAATGATAAAAAGAATTTAAGTGGTGGCTGGAGGCAGAATCGAACTGCCGACACGCAGATTTTCAGTCTGCTGCTCTACCGACTGAGCTATCCAGCCATAAAATAAAGATAGGAATTATACATTAAAAAGATTAATATGAGCTTATTGAGTTAACGGCTTTGATGAATCTTTCACCTCTTTGCATGTATGATTTAAATTGATCCAAGCTAGCAGCAGCTGGAGATAAAAGCGCTACTTCTTCATCTTGAAGCTTACTATCAATTTTTAAAACCGCATTTTCTAACTTGCCGCAGTAAGTTGCACTAATAAAAAACTGCTTACTATACTCCATTAACTTATTGGCATTTGAGCCAATGGCATAAACTTCAACATTTAACTCTTTTAGTTTTTCAAAAAGTCTATCAAGCGGGATGCCCTTATCGTCCCCACCTAAAATGATATGGATTTTTTTATCTTGATACCTTTTTAACGCCTCAATAGTTGCATCTATATTTGTACCCTTGCTATCATTTACCCAAATCCGCCCTTTTTTATCAAAAAGCTCTTGAAGTTTATGCTCTCCTGCATCAAAACTATTTATTTTATCTATGTTTAACTCCCCATTTAATACATAAGTAGCAGTTAAAGAGAGTAGGGAGTTTAGTAAAAATGGCTCTTTTATTTTAATTTTATTTAAATCAATTTTTAGAAAATTTGCCAAATCTTTACTATCTTCATAAGTGATTAAATGAGCTTTAGTAGGCACGCTTTCATACTCTTTTGGGATGATGGCCGCACTTCCACGACTCATCATTGAAAGAGGTTTTAATTTTGCATCTATATATGCACTTAAACTTCCATGCCAATTTATATGATCTTCCCTAAGAGGTAGCAAAACATAAATATCTGGTTTTGCAATGTTTGTATAGTGCATGGTAAATGAACTTGTCTCAAGTACCCAAATAGGAGCTAGTGGATTTAAGCTTGCTAGGGGAGTGCCTATATTGCCCCCACTTACTGCGCCTTGCTCATTTAGCAAAGAGGTTATCATTTGGGTAGTAGTTGTTTTTCCATTTGTCCCACTAACCCAGATGGTGCAAGGTGATTGGTTTGCAAAATAGTCATATTCGCTTTGTAAATTTAAAGCACTTTTAATTAAGTGATGATTTGGCGGAAAGCCTGGGCTTGGTATCTCTAAAGAGCTTTTACTTGGATTAAATTCATGCGGGGGAAGAAGTTTATTTCCAAAAGTATCATTTGATTTTTTAATAAAACTATCATCATAAATATCCCAATTGCCAAAACTAGCAAGAGCTTTGGTGGTAACCCCGTACCCAAAAAGAGATCTTCTCATCTTATCTTTAGGGCTGTAAGAGCTATTAGGTTGCTAAGTAAGGCTATAATCCAAAACCTAACTATTATCTTATTTTCAGCCCATCCTTTTATCTCAAAGTGGTGATGAATAGGAGCCATTAAGAAGATTCTTTTTTTTCTAGTTTTAAAACTTCCTACTTGAAGAATTACTGAGAGAGTTTCAAGCACAAACACAAAACCAATTAAAAATAGTAGTAGTTCATTTTTAGAAATTATTGCCATATACCCAATGATAGCTCCAACGCTAAGGCTTCCTGTATCTCCCATGAAAACTTCTGCTGGGTAACAGTTGTACCATAAAAACCCCATAAGAGAGCCAATTAAGCTTGCAGCTACTATGACAACCTCACCTGTTCCCATGATTTTTGGTAAAAGAAGATATGCACTTAAAACTGCGTGTCCGCTTAGGTAGATAAAAATTCCTAAAGTAAGAAGTGAAAATATGGAGGGAACAGTAGCTAAGCCATCTAAACCATCGGTTAAATTAACAGCATTTGATGAAGCTAAAAGCACTAAAGTCCAAAAAAAGATGGAAAAATATCCTAAATTAAATAGTGGGAATTTATAAAATGGAACATAAAGCTCACTCCCAACTCCTGAGAAGTAAAGAGTTAAACTTGATATTATGAGTCCAACTACTGTTAGGGCAAATGCTTTAGCTTTGGCAGATAAACCTTTTGTGTTTGATTTAAAATTTATCTTTGAAAGATCATCTTTTATGCCAACTACTCCAAAACCAACTATGCAAAGTATGGAGATTAAAACATATACATTATCAAGTCTTGCGCAGATAAAAATGGCTAAAAGTGCAGTAGTTAAGAAAAATAATCCGCCCATAGTTGGGGTATTGTTTTTGTTTTGGTGAGTTTTGGGCGCTAGAGTGTAGATTGGTTGATTTGCCTTTTTGCGCTTTGCCCATTTTATAAAATATGGAAGTATTCCAACGGTAAATACAAAGGCTAAAAAAAATCCAAGACTCGCGCGAACTGTTATATATTGAAGCAGGTTGATTGAAAAGTATTGGCTAATCCAGTAAAACATTTAATTCCTATTTATGCACAATTTGGCTTTTTAAAAGTATTAGTTTAGTATAATCTTACTTAAATCCTGAAAGAAAAAAGATTAAATATGAATAAATTTAAAAAAACATTATTAGTGATTACTGATGGAATCGGACATAATCCAGATGAAGAATTTAACGCTTTTGCCGCTGCTTCAAAGCCAACTTATGATTATCTTTTTCAAAATACTCCACACTCTTTAATAAAAACTAGTGGCCTAGCTGTTGGGCTTCCAGAGGGGCAGATGGGAAATAGTGAAGTTGGACATATGACTATAGGATCTGGAAGAGTTTTGTACCAAAACTTGATAAAAATTTCAAAAGCTTGTGATAAAGGAACTTTAGAAAAAGATGAAAAATTATTAAATTTTTTAAATAAAACTAGCAGAGTTCATATCATAGGGCTACTTAGTGATGGTGGAATACACTCCCATATTGATCATTTCATTAAAATCTCTTCCATTGTAAAAAGCTTTAAAAAAGAGCTCTTCATGCACCCAATAACTGATGGTAGAGATGTGAGCCCATTTTCAAGCAAAGAGTTTATCAAAAAGTTAAATGAGGCAAAATTAGGGGAGATTTCAACCATTAGCGGTAGGTTTTATGCGATGGATAGAGATAAAAGATGGGAGAGAGTTAAAAGCGCATATGATGTTTTAGTAAATGTTAAAAATAAAACTTTAAAAACCCCAATATCTTATATAGATGAAATGTATAAAGAGGGAATTAGTGATGAGTTTATTGAACCAGTTGCTTTTGGAAATTATGATGGGATAAAAGATGGAGATGGGATCATCTTTGTCAATTTTAGAAACGATAGAATGAGAGAGATAGTGAGCGCTTTAGGGGATAAAGAGTTTAATCATTTTAAAACAGTTAGTTTAAATTTAAAAATCTTAACTATGACAAAATATGATGATACATTTTCATATCCAATTCTTTTTGAATCAAATCCACCAAAACCAACCTTATCTGAAGTGATTTCAGAAGCAGGACTTAAACAGTTTCATACAGCAGAAACTGAAAAGTATGCTCATGTGACATTCTTTTTAAATGGTGGGGTTGAAACACCTGTTTTTAATGAGACTAGAGTTTTAATACCAAGCCCTAAAGTTGTAACTTATGACGCTTTGCCTCAAATGAGTGCAAAACCAGTTTGTGAAGCTACTTGCAAAGCCATGAGAGATGGGTATGATTTTATAATAGTAAATTTTGCAAATGGAGATATGGTTGGACATACAGGAAATTTTGAAGCTGCCATAAAAGCGGTTGAGAGTGTGGATGAAGCTTTAGGGGAGATTTTAGAGGTTGCTAAAGAGGAAGAGTATAATTTAATAATTACAAGTGATCATGGAAATTGTGAGGCTATGAAGAGTGAAAATGGAGAGAGGCTAACTAACCATACCCTTTTTGATGTTTTTTGCTTTATTTTGTCTCCAAAAGTTAAAGAGGTAAAAAGCGGAGGGCTTAGTAATATTGCCCCAACAGTTTTAAAACTTATGGAATTAGATATTCCAAAAGAGATGGATGAACCACTTATTTAAGGAGAAATATGAATTTTAGCGGTAAAAATGTACTAATAACAGGGGCAAGCAAAGGGATTGGTGCTGCAATTTCAAAAGAGCTTGCAAAAGAGGGATTAAAGGTATGGATAAATTATAGATCTAATCCCAAGTTAGCTGATAGCTTAAAAAAAGAGATAGAACAAGAGGGCGGAAAAGCCGCAGTCATTGGGTTTGATGCTACAGATGAAGATGCTTTTGTAGAGGCTATTAAAACTATAGTAAATTCTGATGGAGAGATTAGCTATCTTGTAAATAATGCTGGAATCACCAATGATAAACTGGCTATTAGAATGAAAAAAGAGGATTTTACCTCTGTGGTTGATGCTAATTTAACCTCTGCTTTTATTGGCTCAAGAGAAGCTTTAAAGGCTATGAGTAAAAAAAGAGTTGGCTCAATTGTAAATATCGCCTCCATTGTTGGCGAGAGTGGAAATGCTGGACAGGTAAACTACGCTGCTTCAAAAGGTGGAATGATTGCGATGACAAAAAGTTTTGCAAAAGAGGGAGCTGCAAGAGGAGTTAGATTTAACTGCGTTACTCCAGGCTTTATTGCAACAGATATGACAGATAAACTAAGTGAAGAGATAAAAGAGAGCTATGTATCAAACATACCGCTTAAGCGTTTTGGAGACCCAAAAGATATAGCTAGAGCTGTTGCTTTTTTACTAAGTGATGATTCTTCTTACATTACTGGAGAAGTTTTAAAAGTTAATGGTGGACTATACATGTAAGAATAAAAGTTTTTACAAAAGGCTACATTTTAGGTTTTAAGTTTTTTTTGATAGAATTATACAAAATTTTTTAAGGAGTTTCCCATGGCATTACTTGACGAGGTAAAAGAAGTCGTCGTAGAGCAATTAAACGTCAATCCTGACGAAGTGAAAGAAGAAGCAAAATTTGTTGAAGATTTAGGAGCTGATTCATTAGATGTTGTAGAGTTAGTTATGGCGCTTGAAGAAAAATTCGATATTGAGATACCTGATAGCGACGCTGAAAAGATTATTACTGTTGGCGATGCTATTAAATACATTCAAGATAATAAATAATCCATAATAAGCCCGCCTTTGCGGGCACTTCTAACATTCTTTATTAAACTAAGGAGAGATAAATTGAGACGCGTTGTTGTTACAGGAATTGGCATGATTAATAGTGTCGGTTTGGATAAGGAGAGTTCTTTTAAGGCTATCATTAAAGGAGAGTGTGGCATTAAAAGCATTTCATCATTTGATACAACTGGCCACTCTGTAACTATAGCTGGAGAGATTGAGGGCTTTGATCCATCTTTAATAATGGATGGAAAAGAGATAAAAAAAGCAGATAGATTTATTCACCTTGGCTTACATGCTGCCAAAGAAGCTATTGGCGATGCGGGGTTTGATAGTTTTAATCATGAGAGATTTGGAGTTAGTTCAGCCTCTGGTATTGGCGGGTTGCCAGCTATTGAGAGAAATTCAATTATCTTAAATGAAAGAGGTCCTAGAAGGATATCTCCATTTTTTATCCCATCAGCTTTAATCAATATGCTTGGGGGAATGGTATCAATTGAATATAAACTTTATGGACCAAATATATCCTCAGTTACTGCGTGCGCGGCAAGTACTCATGCCATCATTGAAGCTGCTAAAACAATCATGGTAGGCTCAGCTGATAAAATGTTAGCAATTGGCTCTGAATCCACGATTTGCGGTGTAGGTGTTGGTGGATTTGCTGCAATGAAAGCTCTTTCAACTAGAAATGATGATCCAAAAAGTGCTTCTAGGCCATTTGACAAAGATAGAGATGGCTTTGTTATGGGAGAGGGAGCAGCAGCGCTTGTGCTAGAAGATTATGAAGACGCTGTAAGAAGAGGAGCTAATATATATGCTGAAATTATTGGTTTTGGAGAGAGTGCAGACGCTTTTCATATAACTGCGCCCACACAAGAGGGTCCTCTTAGAGCAATGAGAGCAGCACTTAATATGGCAAAAGTAGATAGCGTTGATTATATAAATGCTCATGGAACTTCAACCCCAGTTAATGATAAAAATGAAACCATCGCAGTAAAGCTTGCCTTTGGCGATAAAATTCCTTTAATTAGCTCAACCAAAGGGCAAGTTGGACACTGCCTTGGTGCAGCAGGAGCAATTGAAGCTGTAATATCATTAATGGCTATGAGAGATGGAGTAATTCCACCAACTATTAACTATACAACACCAGATCCAGAGTGTGATTTAGATTATGTGCCCAATTTCGCACGAGATAAAAAGCTAAATTTAATAATGAGCAACTCTTTTGGCTTTGGTGGAACTAATGGATCTATAATTTTTAAACGGATTTAAAGGCATAAAAATGGCAGCTTACTTGGACTTTGAAAACAATATTAAACAGATTGATGAAGAGATTGCACTAGCTAGAATAAAAGAGGATTCACATGCTGTTGAAATATTGCAAAAAAATTTAGAAAAAGAGGTTTCTAGAACCTATAAAAATTTAAATGATTATCAAAAACTCCAATTAGCTCGTCATCCAGATAGGCCGTATGCGCTTGATTATATTAGAATGCTTTTAAGTAACTATTATGAGATACATGGAGATAGGGCTTTTAAAGATGATGGAGCCATAGTTTGCTATTTTGGATATTTGCAAGATAAAAAAATCATTGTAATAGCTGAGCAAAAAGGTAGAGGAACTAAAAATAAGTTAAAAAGAAACTTTGGGATGCCAAATCCTGAAGGGTATAGAAAAGCTTTAAGAGTGGCAAAACTTGCTGAAAAATTTGAAATCCCAATTCTTTTTCTAATCGACACTCCAGGAGCATATCCAGGGATTGGAGCTGAGGAGAGAGGACAGAGTGAGGCAATAGCTAGAAACTTATTTGAGCTTAGTGCTCTTAAGACAAGAAGTGTTGCTGTTGTCATTGGAGAGGGTGGAAGTGGAGGCGCGCTAGCCATTGGTGTTGCTGATAGGTTTGCTATGATGAGATACTCAGTTTTCTCAGTAATCTCTCCTGAGGGGTGTGCTGCCATTTTATGGAATGATCCAACCAAACAAGAGAGTGCTACAAAAGCTATGAGAATTACAGCTGATGATTTAAAGTCATTTAATTTAATAGATAGTGTAATTGATGAGCCAATTATTGGTGGACATAGAGATAAAGAGGGAGCTGTAAAAGCTTTAGGAAAGTATGTGATAGATAGCTTAAATGAGCTAGAAGATAGTGATTTAAATACACTTTTAGAAAAAAGATATAAAAAGATAACTTCTGTTGGCGCTTACGAAGAGTAGAGCTAACTTTAAACTAATTCAAACTACTACAATTTTTTAAAGTCTATTGTTTTATAAATACAGGTTGGGTTTTTAAAGCAAGATAAATACCCTAGGAGAAATTTCTCCTAGGGTAAGAGATTATAAATCTTTCCAGATTTTTCTTTTCCATAGATAAGCAAATACGCTTAGGATGATGAAAAACCCTATGATATAAATACCAACTTTAGTTCTTTCATCTTTTTTGCTATCACCAATCTCTTCTAAGTAGGAGATTACTTGCTCCTGAACATCTTTTTTGAGGCCAACTCTAGGCATTGCAGTGCCTTCTAAGTGCTTTTGAGGATTATTTATAAAAGTAGTTAAATAATTGTGTCCTTTAGCCCTAATGATTATAGAAAGATCAGGAGGTAAAGTTCCCATATACTCAGTTAATGGCTCTGCTTGAGTAGGCATATATAGCTTGTCATACTTCATATCATGACATCTTAAACAAGCATCTTCAAAAACCTCTTTGTTGCTCATTTTACTTGGTGCAATTGTTTCAAGATAAGCGATAATATCTGCTACTTCTTGATCTATATCTCCGCCAAGTCCATAAAAAGCACTCATTGGATGAGGATTTTCATCATTAAACTTATGCTCAACCTTTAAAGCACGAGTCGGATCTTTTATTAGCATAGCTAAAAAATTTCTATCATAAAGGTACGCTGCGCTTCCTAAATCAGGAGATACAACACCAAAAGAGAGTGATGCAGTCTCATTATCCATTGGTGAATCCATACCTTGAGATTCAACTCCATGACACGCGATACATCCAGCCATCATAAAAGTTTCAGCTCCAGCCGCAGCATCTCCTACTTTATTGTTTGCCTCTAAATCTTCAAAGGCAAAATCAGCAGGGGCAACTGCGGGATTCATTTGACTATGAGCAAAAGGCTCAATTCCCCAGTAAAGCACTGCTGTAATAGCTACAACAAGACTTAAGATTTTTAACTCTCTCATCTTGCACCTCCTTTAGTTTCACCTTTTGTAATAATTGGTAAAGATATAAAAAGTCCGATAAATACCATGGCAGCAAAGAAGCCAACCCAAGCATTCGCGCCTGTTGGAGGTAGTTTTCCATAAATTGTAAGAACAATCATGTCTGCTATTAATATCCAAAACCATAAGTTAAACTTTTTGCGCTCTTTTGCAGGAGCTACAACATCGCTTCTATCTAAAAATGGAAGTAGGAAAAATGCAACATTTGCAAATCCAAATGCCATTAAACCAATATCAGCAGCAGCTATAGGGCCAACATCAAAGAAAAACCCTCTAAGAACTTCATAACTCCAAAGAAAATACCACTCAGGATAGATATGATCAGGTGTTTTTAATGGATTTGCAGGCTCAAAGTTAATTGGATCAATTGCAAAGCTGTAGTGAAAACAGATTAGATAAAAGAGAAATACCATAAATATTGATACTACAAAAAAGTCTTTTGATAAAAATACTGGCCAAAATGGAATTACTTTTGACTCTTTTTTATCTCCAGCCTTATATTTTTCAGCCTCAATGTCATAATCAATCTCTTCACCAGTCTCATTATTGACATGAGGAATTCTTAAGCTATAAAAGTGAATAACAATCACAAGCATAATAATTAATGGTAAGAGTAAAACATGCAGCATGAAAAATCTTGTTAGTGTAGGATCAGCAACAGCAAAATCTCCTCTAATCCATACAACAAGCGCATCTCCAATTATTGGGATACCACCAAAAAGGTTTGTGATAACTTGTGCAGCCCAGTAGCTCATCTGTCCCCAAGGTAGCATATAGCCACTAAATGCTTCTGCTGAAAAAAGAACAAAAAGGAGCATACCACTTATCCAAATCATCTCCCTACCTTTTTTATAAGAACCGTAGTAAATTCCTGTAAACATATGTATGTAGATGACTAAAAAAACCGCAGAAGCCGCAACTCCATGCATGTGTCTCCAAAGCCAACCATATGCTACTTCTTGCATGATAGTATAGTTTACGCTATCAAATGCATAGTTTACATCTGGTTTATAATACATCAAAAGAAAGATTCCAGAGACAACTAGGAGTGTAAAAAGTACAGAAAGTACAACGCCCATAGCCCAAAGAAAATTGATATTCTTAGGGATCCAATATTCAGTCATTAAAACTCTTGTTAAAGAGCGAACAGCCAATCTTTGGTCTAGCCAGTCGACAAGCCCATTAGCTTTTTTAATTTGCGCCATCACCTATCTCCTTTACTAAGCATTGCCAACAAGTTTGTCATACTCAGGGCCTTCTTCCCCAAGTACTAACTTGCTACCTTCAATTTTAAATGGAGGTATATCCATAGGTCTAGGAGGTGGGCCAAAAGTATTAACCCCGCTTACATCAAAATCTCCACCGTGACAGGCACAGTGAAACTTTTGCTCATTTGGTTTCCATGCAGGAATACAACCTAAATGCGTACATAGTCCAATAACAACTGTGTATTCACTCCCATCTACCACAACATCTCTATTTCCATTTTTTTCCATATTTGAATCTTTTTTCAAAATGAAAATTGGTTTCTTTCTCCATTCGATGGTGCGAAACTCACCAGGTTTCATCGGAGAGAGATCAACGGTAGTAAATCCCGCCGCTTGAACACTTGGTAGTGGATCCCATGTTTGTTTCATGGCACCAAGTGCGAAGACACCGCCCACAGCAGCAACACCGCCAAAAGCCATGCCAAGAAAATCCCGTCTGTTTTGCTCAACAGCCATTAAGCTTCCTTTCATAGTAATTAAGTTTCAACTATTTTATCTAAAGCAGGATTAAAGTTTCATTCATTTATGACTACTGCAAAAATAGACTAAAATCCCTTTTTAAATCCCTAAAAATAGCTCTAAAAGCAAAGGGTACAAAAATAAAGTGGCTAAAAAATGTCAAAATTTCTCTATTTATTCGTTTTTAGAAATTAGTTTTTAGAATTAAGCTTTATATAAATATGCAAAATGTCTATAGCTGCTGGAGTTATGCCACTTATTTGACTTGCGGCAAACAAAGTAGGGGGCGAAAACTTTTTTAACTTCTCTTTTACTTCATTACTAAGTCCACTAATTTTTTGGAAATCAAATCCTTCTGGAATTTTTATTTTTAACATATTTTCCATATCTTCTATCTGTAGCATCTGTTTTTGAATGTAGTTTTTATATTTAGCTTCTATTAAGATTTGCTCTAATGCTTCTTTTCCATACTCTTTAGGTAGGAGTGATTTTAACTTCTCAAGCGTAAAGGTTTTTCTAGCAACTATCTTTTGTAAAGGCATATAGTCTTTTGCAGGCTCTTCATTTAAAGCTGCTAAGATAGCACTATTCTCTTTTGATGGAGAGGTGAAAGTTGTTTCAAGATACTCTAAACCCTCTTTAGTCTCATCTATGATTTTTTGAGCTTTTTTGAAACTATCTTCATCTAAAAGTCCAAGCTCATATCCATACTTTGCAAGTCTTAAAATGGCATTATCTTCTCTTAGTAAGAGCCTAAATTCAGCTCTTGAGGTAAACATTCTATATGGTTCTTTTGTACCTTTTGTAACTAAATCATCTATCATTACGCCTATGTAAGCTTCATCTCTTCTTAAGATAAAAGGCTCTTTACCCTCTAATGAATGTACAGCATTAATTGCAGCCATGAGTCCTAAGGCAGCAGCTTCTTCATAGCCTGTTGTTCCATTTATTTGCCCAGCGCAATAAAGCCCTTTGATTTTTTTAGTCTCTAGTGTGTGTTTTAGCTCAGTTGGGTCCATATAGTCATACTCAATTGCATATCCATATCTAACTATTTTTGCATTTTCAAACCCCTTCATCGACCTTAACATTTCAAACTGCGTATCAGTTGGAAGCGATGAGGCAAAACCACTTATATAGTACTCTGTTGCATCAAGAGTTTGGGGTTCTACAAAAAGATGATGCCTATCTTTATCTCTAAAGCGATTTATTTTATCTTCAATACTAGGACAATATCTAGGACCAAGTCCTTCTATCTGCCCTGTAAACATTGGAGCTCTATGAAAATTACTCTCAATGATTTTATGAGTCATTTCATTTGTATATGTAGCATAACAGGGGATTTGTACAGGATAAAACTCATCTTTATTGGTTCTAAAACTAAAAGGTTGTGGGTTTTCATCTCCTGGTTGAATATCTAAAACAGAAAAATCAATACTTTTTGCATCAATTCTAGAGCAAGTTCCAGTTTTTAATCTTCCCATATTAAAACCAAGCTCTTTTAAAGATTTTGAAAGCCCTAAAGAGGCAAACTCTCCAGCTCTTCCAGCTTTTTGTTTCTCTTCTCCAATGTGGATTAAGCCATCTAAAAAAGTTCCAACAGTAAGGATGACTTTTGGGGCGTAATAGTGGTTTTTAATGTGTGTTATAACCCCTTTTACTTCATCTTCTTCTACTATTAGTGACTCTGCTATCTCTTGCGCTACATCTAAGTTTGGAGTGTTTAAGATGACATTTCTCATATATATTGGGTATCTATCCATATCTATTTGAGCTCTTGAGCCTCTAACTGCTGGCCCTTTTGATTCATTTAATATTCTAAATTGGATACCAGTTTTATCAGTAGCTAGCGCTATCTCCCCACCAAGAGCGTCAACCTCTTTTACTAAATGCCCCTTTGCTAAACCGCCAATGGCGGGGTTGCAGCTTGCAGCTCCAATCTTTTCAACCAATATAGTAATAAGTAGGGTTTTTTTACCCATTCTTGCACTTGCTAGGGCAGCTTCAATGCCAGCATGCCCGCCACCAACAACGATAATTTCATAATTCATATTTTTAAAACCTTGAAAGAGTGTAAGGGCTGATTATAGCACAGCTTTGGTATAATAAAATAAAAAAGAGATTGTATGTTTACAGGTTTAATAAGAGAGAAAGCTAGTGTTGAGAGCTTCATTAATGACAGTTTAAAGATAAAAGCCTCTTATCGTCCAAATATTGGGGATAGTGTAGCTGTAAATGGGGTTTGTTTAACTGTTTTTGAGCTAGGAGAGAATACCTTTAGTTTAAAACTCTCAAATGAGACAAAATCCATGATAGCGCATGAAAATTTAAGTGGATTAGTCCATATTGAGCCAGCTATGAGGGCAAGTGATAGACTTGATGGACACTTTGTTCAAGGGCATGTTGATGGGATAGGAGAGGTTGTAGATATAAGTAAAGATGGCCCTTCAATCAATATGCTCATTAAGGTTCCAAAAGAGTTAAGAGCATTAATGATCCCAAAGGGGAGTGTGGCAATTGATGGGGTTAGTCTTACTATAAACTCAGTTTTAAGTGAATCAATTAGACTTACACTGATTCCTCATACTTTAGAGGAGACACTTTTTAAAGAATATAAGTTAAAAAGAAGAGTAAACATTGAAAGCGACATGATAGTAAGATCCCTCTTTCATATTTTGAAAAACTTTAAAAAAGATCCATCTTGGGATGAGATAGATAAATGGACGCATCTTTATTAGTTCATTTTAGTACTAAAATAGGTGGCTTTAGTAAGGGTGAGTATGAGGGGAATAATTTAGCCTTTCATGTTGGAGATGAAGCTAGGGTGGTTGAAGAAAACAGAGAGCATATTTTTAATAAATTAGGCATCAAGAGTGTTGCAGATATGCAGCAGTCTCATAGCAGCAATTTAAAAACTGTTTTTGAAGAGGAGAGGGTGTTAAACTGCGATGGGATATTCAGTACAAAAAAAGATTTAGCCCTTTTAGTTTTAGTGGCTGATTGTATTCCTTTGCTGTTTTATGAGCCTAAGGCGGGAGTTATTGGAGCTGTTCATGCAGGAAGAGTTGGGGTTTTTGAAGGGATTGTTGAAAAGTCAATTAAAAAACTAAAAGATGAATTTGGCGCAAAAAGTAAGAGTATAAGAGTTTGGCTAGGGCCTAGCATTAGAGGTTGTTGTTATGAGGTTGATGGAGAAGCTTTAAGAGAGTCAAAAGATAGATTTCCTAGTTTTGTAAAAGGGAAAAATCTAAGTTTAGATGAGTTAGTAGTTAAGAAGTTAAAAGAGCACTCTATTTCTCAAATTTACTCAAGTAAAATTTGCACTTGTTGCCATGAAGAGTACTTTTCATATAGAGAAAAAAAGGTTTGTGGAAGGCAAGCTGGGATCATAATGTTAAGGGATTTAGATGGAAAAGAGTCCATATAGTATCTATAAAGCCCATGTGGATGAAGTTTTAAGTGATGAGCTTTATAGGGAAATTTTAGAGAGAGCTCAAAAGTTTGGAGTATCAGCTTTTTCTAATCCTCATTTAGCAAAAAATTTATGCAATATAGAGTTAAAACCTTCAGAGTTAAATAGTAAAAAAGCAAGAGATTTTCTAAAATTTATCTCATGGTTAATCAAAACAAGAAATAGTGCCCAGCTTAGCAAAAGCGAATCTTAAACAAGTTTTTAGTAAAATCTGCCCTCATCTCACACACACCAATCCTTGAGTAGGTTGCAACACTGTTGTTAAGGGGTGTGGAGGTTAAACCTAAAAATTCGGGCAAAGTCCCATAAGGAGAAAGCATGGTTACCATGAAAGATTTGTTAGAGTGTGGTGTGCATTTTGGGCATCAAACAAGAAGATGGAATCCAAAGATGAAAAAATTTATCTTTGGTGAGAGAAAAAATATCTATATCATAGATTTACAAAAAACTCTTAGATATTTTCGCTATACATATAATATAGTAAGAGACGCGGCAAAAGATGGCAAAGTGATTTTGTTTGTAGGAACAAAAAAACAAGCTAGTCAAGCCATTAAAGAGTATGCACAAAAGTGCGGCATGCCTTATGTTAATCATAGATGGTTAGGTGGAATGCTTACAAACTTCCAAACCATCAAGCAATCAATTAGAAAATTAGAAGTTATTGAAGCTATGGAAGAGGATGAGTCAATCAACCTTTTAACAAAAAAAGAAGCTTTAATGTTAAGAAGAAAAAAAGAGAAATTGCTTGATTATTTAGGCGGCCTTAGAGATATGAAAACTATCCCTGATATGATTTTTGTAATTGATACAGTTAAAGAGAAAATCGCAGTACAAGAAGCCAATAGATTAAAACTACCTGTTGTAGCTCCACTTGATACTAACTGTGATCCTGATGTGGTTGATTACCCAATCCCTGGAAATGATGATGCTATTAGATCAATCCAACTTTTTTGTAAAGAGATGAGCGATGCAATCATTGAGGGTAAAGAGTTAAGAGAGCAAGATGAGATAGTTGAAGATGAAGCAGTTTCACAAGAAGAGAAAGATGCTATTGTAGAGGAAGCTTTACAAGAAGATGAGCTTAGTGAGGAAGATTTTGAAACAGAAGAAAAAGAGGAGGAATAATGGAAATTTCAGCTGCTAGAGTAAAAGAATTGCGCGAAATGACTGGCGCAGGAATGATGGATTGTAAAAAAGCTTTGACTGAAGCTGGTGGCGACATAGAAAAAGCAACACAAATTTTAAGAGAGAAAGGTTTAGGGCAAGCTGCTAAAAAAGCTGATAGACTTGCAAGCGAGGGATTAATTACTCTTAAAATTACTGATGATTTGAAAAAAGCAACAATTAGTGAAATTAACTCTGAAACTGACTTTGTTGCAAAGAATGAGAATTTTCAACAATTAACTGCTAAAACAACTGCATTTATCCAAGAAAATGGAATCGAAGATTTAGACTCACTAATGAGTTCAAAAATAGACAATGAGAGCTTTAAAGAGTACTTTAATACGCAAATTGCAACTATTGGTGAAAATATTGTAGTAAGACGCTTTCAAACTGTGGTTGCTGGTAAAAATGAGACTTTAAATGGATATTTGCACTCAAATGGAAGAGTTGGAGTTATCATTACAGCTAAGTGTGATAGCGAAGAGACGGCTAAAAAAAGCGAAGAGTTAATTAGAAATATATGTATGCACGCAGCTGCTATGAAGCCACTATATTTAAGTTCAGATTCATTTGATAGCGAATTTGTAGAGAGTGAAACAAAGGCTTTAATCGCTGATATAACAAAGACAAATGAAGAGTATGCAAGACTTGGAAAACCAGCAAAAAAAGTCCCACTTTATGGAAGTAAAATTCAATTAACTGATGAAGTTATGAAAAAAGCTAAAGAAGAGATTGAGGCTGAACTTAAAGCTCAAAATAAGCCAGAGAAAATTTGGGATAGAATTGTTCCTGGACAGATCGATAGATTTATAGCTGATAACACTCTTTTAGATCAACAATATGCACTTTTATCGCAGTTTTATGTAATGGATGATAAAAAAAGCGTAAAAGAAGCTTTGGAAGAAAAAGCCAATGAGCTTGGCGGAACCATCGAGCTTACTGGGTATATAAGATTTGAACTAGGCGAAGGTTTAGAGAAAAAAGAAGAAGATTTTGCTGCTGAGGTAGCTGCACAAATAAGCTAAATTTTTTAGCTTTAAAGGAGAAAAATGGCACTTTTGAAAGCCTTAAATATCTCCCATAAGTTTGATTTTCCACTATTTGACTCACTCTCATTTGAGCTTGAAAAGAGCAAAAGTATGTCGATAGTGGGAGTTAGTGGATGTGGAAAATCAACTCTTTTACACTGCTGTTCTACTTTATTAAAGCCAAACTCTGGCGATATAATTTTCAATGAAAATTCAATTTATGGTAAAAACTCTCAAGATAGACTTGATGTAAGACGAAAATATTTTGGAATAATCTTTCAATCTCACTATCTTTTCAAAGGCTTTAATGCAAAAGAGAATATTGAGCTTGCATCCTTGCTTAATGAGACAGATTTTGAAGAGGAGATAGTAGATAGACTTGGAATTAAAAACATACTTCATAAAAGAGTTGGAGAGTTGTCTGGCGGCCAGCAACAAAGAGTCTCCATTGCTAGAGTTTTAATGAAAAAACCTCGCATAATTTTTGCGGATGAGCCTACTGGAAATTTGGATCAAAAAACTGCTAAAGAGGTTATGGATGTTCTTTTTGAGTATATAAAAAATAGCAATGCTTCATTAATGCTTGTAACTCATGATTTAAATTTAGCTAAAAGATGTGACAATGCTTATGCACTTAAAGATTTAAATTTACATGAGGTTTAAATGGAGATTTTGGGGCTTTTAGGTCAAGAGAGCGTATATAAATTTATCTTACTTTTTGCAAGAATTAGTGGGCTAGTTGCCTTCTTTCCCTTTTTTAACCATATGAGAATACCAATTGTTGTAAAAACTTCGATTGTTTTACTTTTAACTCTTTTTTTAACCCCTTATGCAACAGTAACAGTGCTACCTCATGAGATGGTATCTATCACTTTTGCCATTACAATGGAGCTTATGCTTGGGTTTATTGCTGGGCTTTTAGCATATTTAGTTTTTGCTGCTTTAGAGATTGCAGGGCAGCAAATATCTTTTGTCATGGGTTTTACGATGGCAAGCGTAATAGATCCTCAAACAGGAGTAAATACTCCATTAGTAAGTCAAGTTTTTACAATGCTTGCTTTAGTTTTATTTTTAGCACTTGATGGCCACCACTTAATCTTGCTATTTTATCACCACTCTTTAGGGGAGATTCCCTTAGGATCATTCTATCCAACTGCAAATATGTGGAGTTACATAGCAAAAGCAGTGATGTCAATGTTTTTATTTGGATTTATCCTCTCATTTCCCATAAAAGCACTCTCATTGCTCTCAGATATTATCTTTGGAATGCTCATGAAAACAATGCCTCAATTTAACCTTTTAGTTGTTGGATTTCCTATTAAAATCATGCTCTCTTATGTTGCGATGATAGCATCTTTAGGATCAATTATGATAATCTTTAAAAAAGAGATTTTTAAAGTTTTAAATGATTTAGCTCTGCTTTTTTTCTAATTTTTTAAAGATATATTTCAAATTTGCACATTCACTGTTAATACAAACATAATATAAAATATAATACAATCAGCCATAAACATTTTAGCTAGCTAAATCTAGGAGAAACATATGCGTTTTTTACTACTAAACAATAATCCTGCTGTATCAAGACTCATTTTACTTAGTGCAAAAAAGATAGATTATGATCTTATTGAAGCTGCCTCTTTAGAGGAGATAGAAGAGGAGCGTTTTTTTGCTATTTTCATAGATAGCGATAGTTTTAATAGTGAAGAGTTAGCTCTTATTCAAAAGAAAAATTTGACTAATAAGCTTATATATATTGGACCTAGAGGCAGTAAAAAACCAGAAGGTATGGATTTTATTTTAGAAAAACCATTCTTACCTACAGATTTTTTAGAGTTAGCTAAGAGTCTTGAGCCTGAAGATGAATCTAGCTTTGAAGATGGATTAGAAGATGGGTTTGAGGATGATGGAGACATTGACTCTTTGCTTGAAGAGGATAAAGATGAAGAGGATAATTTGATTAATTTAGACAATACCTCTTTGCCTCACGAGGAAGAGTTTACTTTTGAAGAAGATAGTAGTGATGAGTCTAGTAAGGTAGATGAGTTAGAAGAAGATGGTTTAGTAGATCTTGAGGAAGCAGATGAATTAGAAGAGCCTGAAGATGAAGAAGATTTTGAGGGCTTTGAAGATGATGAGGGCTTTGAGGATGAAGAAGAGCCTGAAGAGTTTGAGTTAAAAGAGGGTGGCATTTTAGATAGTGAAGATGTAAAAGAGGTTCAAGGGTTATTAGAGGAAGATTTGAATCTTTTAGATGAAATGGAAGAGGATAGTGAAGATGAGGATAGTTTCACTTCACAAAAACTTGAAGAGCTTGAGATTGGCCAAATGGATAAAGTTGAAGACTCCTTTGGACAAGAGGATTTTGAAGAAGATAGTAAAGATGAAGATGAATTAAATTTGGAAGATGAACTAAGCTTGGAAGATGAATTAGATTTACAAGAAGAGGATTTAAGTTTTGAAGATGAAAAAAACCTTGAAAGTATTGATTTTGAAGAAGATAGCTTATCTAGCAAGATAGAAGAGGATATGGATCTAGTAGGTGCAATAGATGATTTTGAGGAAGGCGAAAAACTAGATTTTGAAGACGATAGTAAAGATGATGAGCTTGTTGATGGCGAGGATGACTTTGAAGATGAAGAGTTAGATGAGCTTGAAGATGATGAAGATGTAAAAGATGGTGAATTTGAAGATGACACTAACAGCATAAAAGAAGAACTAGAGGCGCAAAATAGGAGTGAGGATCCATTTTTTGGGCTTAGTGAAAGAGAGTTAAAAATTGCTTTAGGAGAAGCGGTAGAGGAGTTAAAAACCGATGGCAACCAAGCAGTTGATGAATTAAAAAGTGAGATCAAAAATGAAGTTACTAAGGCTTTAACAAGCGCTTTAATGCAAACAAGGGTTAAAGAGTTTTTGAAAAATACTAAAATAAATATTACTATTGATTTTGAGGAAGCTTAAAGCGTGCGAGGGACTATTTTAGTCATATCTGGGCCAAGTGGATCTGGAAAAAGCTCTTTACTTAAAGAGCTTTTAGCTTCTATGGAAAATCTGTACTTTTCCATCTCTACAACAACTAGACAGATGAGAAAAGATGAAGAAGATGGAGTGAATTATCACTTTATCTCAAAAGAAGAGTTTGAAAAAGATATTCAAAGTGGAATGTTTTTAGAGTGGGCAAAGGTTCATGATAATTATTATGGAACATCTTTAAAACCCATTTTAAAAGCCATAAATGAGGGTAAAACTGCTATTTTTGACATAGATGTTCAAGGCCATAAGATAGTAAGAGATAGATTTGGAAAAATCACAACATCAGTTTTTATAACTACAAAAGATCAAATCACTTTAAAAGATAGATTAGAAAAAAGAGATAGTGATACAAAAGAGACAGTAAATCTTAGGGTAAATAATGCAGTTACTGAGATGACTTGCATACATGAGTATGATTATATACTCATAAATAATGACTTAAAAAACACCCTAGAAGAGTTAAGGTGCATCGCTAAATTATCAAGGCGTAAGGCATCCTCAGTAGATATAGAAAGCTTTATTAGTAAATGGGCAAACATTGAGTAATTTGCCTATCCTTGTGATATAATGTTGCTTTTTTAAAATTGATAATTAAGGAGATAGTTATGGGTATGCCAAGTATGCCAGAATTGCTTGTTATTTTAGCCATTGTAGTGTTGCTATTTGGAGCAAAAAAGATTCCTGATTTAGCAAAGGGTCTTGGCAAGGGTATCAAAAGCTTCAAAAAAGAGATGAAAGAAGATGAGATAGAGGATAAAACTGCAAGCGAAGAGAAGATAGAAGAGAAGGCTGAGACTGTCAAAAGTGAAGCCCAAACTAAAGACGCATAAAGATTTTTGTTGAAACAAGAGGTTACAAAGGCTATTGCCCAGGTTCTTGAATTTCCCTTTATTTTAGAAACGCCCAAAGATTTAAACTTTGGGCACTACGCGGTTCCTACTTTCTCATTTGCTAAAGTTTTAAGAAAATCTCCACAACAAATTGCACAAGAGCTTGCAGAAAAGTTTAACAATAGTCAAATTTTCTCAAAAGTCCAGCCAGTTGGAGGCTATTTAAACTTTACATTAAGCAGTAGTTTTTTAAATGATTTTGCTACAAAAACTATAAAGAATCCAAATGATTTTGCTAAAAGCACAAATGAAGGCTCATATCTTATTGAGTTTGTAAGTGCTAATCCAACAGGACCACTTCATATAGGACACGCTAGAGGTGCGGTATATGGGGATGCTCTTTGTAAAATTGGAAGACATTTAGGATATAAAGTTGTTAGTGAATATTATGTAAATGATGCTGGAAATCAGATTGAACTTTTAGGGCTTTCTATCTTTTTAGCAGCAAAAGAGAGTGTTTTAAATGAAGAGGTAGAGTGGCCTAAAGAGTTTTATAGAGGTGAATATATAGTTGATTTAGCCAAAGAAGCTGTCAAAGAGCATGGCAAAGAGATTTTTAATGATGCAAAAAATATCCCATTTTTAAGCAATTGGGGTAAAGATAAGATGCTAAAACTTATCAAAAGCAATCTATTTGAAGTTGGAATAAACTTTGAACAGTTTATTAGCGAAAAAGAGCTCTATCAAGAGTGGGATAGTAGTTTTTCAAAACTAAAGAAAAGTGAAAAAACCTATGAAAAAGATGATAAGGTTTGGATAAAATCAACTTTAAAGGGTGATGAAAAAGATAGAGTTGTTGTTAGAGAAGATGGAAGACCAACCTATCTTGCAGGCGACATAATATATCATGATCATAAGTTTCAAAGAGGATATGATAGATATATAAATATTTGGGGCGCGGATCATCATGGGTATATTGCTAGGGTAAAAGCTGCTGTAAATTTTCTAGGATATGATGAAAATAGGCTTGAAATTTTACTCTCTCAAATGGTTTCACTACTAAAAGGTGGACAACCTTTTAAAATGAGTAAAAGAGCTGGGAATTTTATCTTGATGAGTGAGGTGGTTGAAGAGATAGGACAAGATGCTTTAAGATTTATCTTTTTAAGCAAAAAAAGCGATACTCATTTAGAGTTTGATGTGGATGAGTTAAAAAAAGAGGATAGTTCTAATCCAATTTACTATATAAATTATGCTCACGCTAGAATAAACCAAGTGGTTCAAAAAAGTGAAAAAAGTTTAGAAGAGATTCAAAATTTTAAGATAAAAGATTTAGACAAACTAGGAAAAAGCCTTCTTTTTCAAGCTCTAAGCCTAAAAGAAGTGCTTGAGGATGCTTTTAATAGCAGGCAGATACAAAAACTAACAGATTATTTAAAAGCACTTGCGGCAAGTTTTCATAAATATTATAATGAAAACAGAGTATTAGGTAGTGAAAATGAAGATAGTTTATTAAAACTATACTCAACCGTTGGAATTAGTCTTAAAACAGGACTCATGCTAATTGGCATAGAGGCAAAAGCTAGGATGTAACTACGCCCTAGCTTTTTCAAAATCTGCCAAAAACTCTTCTATATTATATTTAGCTCTATATTCTGGTGTCATTAAATGTATAAGAATATCTCCTAAATCCACAACAACCCACTCACTTGCTGGATCAATGTGCAAAAACTCTTCTCCAAGCGGTTTTAATCTATCTTTTAACTCATCTAAAAGTGTAAGTCCATGTCTTTCGCCTAAAGTAGAAGCAATTATTACTTGACTTACAAAATAATCTTTATCTTCCATATTAAACACTTGAATATTTTCAGCTTTTTTACTATCTAGTAAACTTACAATACTCTCTACCCTCTTTTCCATTTCTATCCTTGTTTGGTAATATTTAAAGACTTGATGACGCACGGCAGTTGGAAGGAAAGAGCTATCCATGCGACTACGAAGTTTTGAGGATGAGATGCTAACATTTATATTTAAATTTTTCAAGCCCTTAGCCTCTTCACCCTCTCTTGAGGCTATGACAAACTCAACCTCTTTTTTTAAATCCTCATATCTATGCCAATTTTTAAGGGATTTGAAATTATCAAAACCTAAAATTAGGTAGATTTTTTTTGGATTATAGATAAGTTTAATATGTTCAATACTCTCAATGGTAGGAACTGCTCTTTTTGAATCAATTTCAAAGCTACTAACAGTAACTTTTTCACTCTCCCAAGCTTTTTTCACCCACTCATAGCGGAGATTTGCTGGAGCGCAAAAGCTTTTTTTAAAAGGACTAAGCCAAGTTGGCATTATGATGAGTTTGTCGATTTTAAAAGAAGAGAGTGTCTCTTTTATTATGGCTTCATGCCCTAGATGAGGTGGATCAAAGGAGCCACCAAAAAATGCCAATCTCATTTACAGTTTTTTAACCTCAGTTTAGATAAAATGCGTCACTTTAAGTATTATACCAAAAGGATTAGTTATGGCATTAAAAATTGCAATAAATGGATTTGGCCGCATAGGAAGATGTGTTGCGCGCATAATTTCAAACCGTGATGATGTTGAGTTAGTAGCTATTAATGATACAGCAAAAAGAGATATGACAAGGACTCTTTTACAATACGATAGTGTTCATGGAGTTTTCAATCAGGATGTAAAACTCATTTCGGATGATTTGCTAAAAATTGGAAATAAAGAGGTAAAGCTTTTCTCAACAAGAGATCCAAAAGAGCTGCCTTTTGCAGATCTTGGGGTTGATGTTGTATTAGAGTGTACGGGTGCATTTTTAACTAAAGATAAAGCTCAAGTTTTTATAGATAGTGGAATTAAAAAAGTGATTATGTCTGCACCTGCAAAAGATGATACTCCAACCTTTGTTTTGGGGGTTAATGAGCAAAAATATGTGGGAGAGAGCATTATTTCAAATGCTAGTTGTACTACAAACTGTCTTGGGCCAGTCGCAAAAATACTTGATGATAATTTTGGTATAAAAAAAGGCTTAATGACTACAATTCACGCCTATACAAATGATCAAAACATTTTAGATGTTAAGCACAAGGGTGATTTAAGAAGAGCTAGAGCAGCAGCGGTGAACATGATCCCAACTACTACTGGAGCTGCAAAAGCTATTGGTTTAGTTTTACCGCAACTTCAAGGGAAGATGCATGGACAAAGTGTTAGAGTCCCAACTCCAAATGTTTCTATGGTGGATCTGAATGTTTTAATTGGAAGAACTGCTACTAAAGATGAGATAAATGCACTATTTAAAGAGCAAGCTAATGGAGCACTAAGAGGGATTTTAGCAGTTGATGAAGAGTATAGAGTAAGTCAAGATTTTCAAACATCTTCATATAGCAGCGTAGTTGCGCTTGATTTAACGCAAGTTATTGATGGAGATATGGTAAAAATAATGGCGTGGTACGATAATGAATGGGGCTACTCTGTAAGGCTAATTGATATGGCAAAATATATCACTAAATAAGGCTTTTCATGTCAGAAATTCTTTCTATTAAAGATTTAGATATTAAGGATAAAAGAGTTTTAATTAGGTGTGATTTTAATGTTCCACTGGATGATTTTTTAAATATAACTGATGATAGGCGGGTAAGATCAGCCATTCCTACCATCAAGTACTGCTTAGATCATGGATGTTCGCTTGTTCTTTGTAGTCATTTAGGAAGGCCAAAAGAGGGGCAAAAAGAGAAGTTTTCTCTGCTTCCAGTTGTAAAAAGATTGCAAAGACTTTTAGATAGAGATGATATTTTATTTGCAAATGATGTCATTGGGCTTGATGCTAGAACAAAGGCAAAAGAGTTAAAGCCTCGCGATATTTTAGTTTTAGAAAATTTAAGATTTGAAAAAGGTGAGACAAAAAATGATGAAGAGTTTGCTTCAAAGTTAGCTGAATTTGGAGAAGTTTATATAAATGATGCATTTGGAGTTTGTCACCGCTCTCACGCTTCTGTTGAAGCCATAACAAGATTTTATGATGAAAAACATAAGGCTGCTGGTTTTTTACTCATTAAAGAGATAGAGTTTTCCCAAAATCTTTTAAAAAGACCAACTAGACCATTTGTAGCTGTTGTGGGTGGAAGTAAAGTAAGTGGAAAATTGCAAGCTTTGCATAATTTAGTCACAAAGGTTGATAAAATCTTAGTTGGCGGCGGGATGGCATTTACCTTTTTAAAAGCAAGTGGCATTGATGTTGGAAACTCTTTAGTAGAGGAAGATTTAATTGAAGATGCAAAAGAGATTATGAAAAAAGCAAAAGAGCTTGGAGTTAAATTTTATCTTCCTGTTGATGTGGTTGCCGCACAAACTTGTAGCCAAGATGCTATTATGAAGTTTGTAACCTATCAAGAGATCCCAAAAGGGTGGATGGGGCTTGACATTGGGCCTGCTACTGTTAGAATGTTTAGGGAAGCTTTAAATGATGCTCAAACCATTCTTTGGAATGGCCCTATGGGGGTTTTTGAGATAGAAAAATTTTCAAAAGGTAGCACTAAAATTTCGCATGCCATAGCTGATTCTCATGCTACAACTGTTGTAGGCGGAGGCGATACTGCTGATGTTGTTGCTAGATCTGGAAATGCAGATGAGATGACTTTCATTTCAACTGGAGGAGGAGCTAGTTTAGAGCTGATTGAAGGAAAAGAGCTACCTGGGGTAAAACCACTTAGAGTAAAGGATAGATAATGATAATTGCCAGCAATTTTAAGACAAATCACACTAGAATTTCAACAAAAGAGTTTTTAGAAAAAATCCCTCAAACACCCCTTCAAATAAGAATCTTTCCTCCTTTTACAACCTTTGATAACTACAATCTTCCAAAAAATACTCTCTTAGGAGCTCAAAATTTCTATCCAGTAGAAAATGGAGCATTTACTGGAGAGATTGGAAAAGAACAGTTAGATGAGTTTGGATTAAATTGTGTTTTGATTGGGCATAGTGAGAGAAGAAATGTTTTAAATGAAGCTGAGTCTTTAATCATTGAAAAGTTTAACTTTGCTAAAAAGTGTGGATGGGAGATTATCTACTGCGTAGGTGAGCCAATTAATATAAGAGAAGAGGGCGAGGCGGCAGTAAATGAGTATTTGAAAAAACAGTTAGAAAAAGTTGATTTAAATTATGAAAAACTAATCATTGCTTATGAGCCAGTTTGGGCGATTGGGACTGGGCTTAGTGCAACGCTTGAGCAAATTAAAGCTACTCATAGCGAGATTAAAAAACTCTCACGCGCACCGCTTCTTTATGGTGGAAGTGTGAATGTGGATACTATTTTAAATATCGTAAATTTAAATGAGTGCGATGGAGTTTTGATTGGATCGGCTAGTTGGAAAATAGAGCCATTTTTAAAGATGATAGAGATAGTAAATAATAATGAAAAAGGAGTTATCTAAATGATAATGAAAGGGAAGAAGGGTTTAATTGTAGGAATTGCAAATAATAAATCAATTGCATACGGAATTGCTAAAGCTTGCCATGATCAAGGGGCGCAGTTAGCTTTTACATACTTAAATGAGCCCTTAGAAAAAAGAGTAAGGCCAATTGCAAAAGAGTTTAATTCAGATGCAGTTTATGAGTTAGATGTAAATAATGATGAGCATTTAAACTCTTTGGCTGATTCAATTAAGAGTGATTTTGGAAATATAGACTTCTTAGTCCATTCTGTTGCTTTTGCCCCAAGAGAAGCGCTAGAGGGGAGTTTTTTAGATACAACAAGAGAAGCTTTTAATATAGCTATGCAAACTTCAGTTTTTTCGCTAGTTAGTTTAACTAAAGCGTGTATGCCAGTTATGAATGATGGTGGATCAATTTTAACTTTGACATATCTTGGTGGACCAAAATATATACCTCATTACAATGTTATGGGCGTAGCTAAAGCAGCACTTGAGTCAAGTGTTAGGTATCTTGCAGTTGATTGTGGGGAGAGAAATATTAGAGTAAATGCGATAAGCGCTGGGCCTATTAAAACTTTAGCAGCAAGCGGGATTGGCGATTTTAGAACAATTTTAAAATGGAATGAAGCAAACGCTCCTTTAAAGAAAAATGTAACTACAGATGAGGTTGGAAATAGCGGAATGTACCTTCTTAGCGATTTAAGCAAAGGGGTTACAGGTGAAATTCATTATGTAGATGCAGGCTATAATATCATGGGGATGGGTGCCATAGCCAAAGATGATGAGGGTAAAACCATTTTAGCTTGGGATGCAAAATAGATGAAAGCACTGCTGCGTAGGCTTTTCTATGTAGCAGTAATGCTTTTTTTAATCTCCATTATATCTTTTGGAGCTATCCATTTAGCTCCAAACTCTTTCTTTGCAAGTGGCGATTTAAATCCAAATATAACTCCAGAATCCATTGAGCAGTTAAAAAGAGTTTATGGATTAGATAAACCTATATATCAGCAGTTTATCTCTTGGTTGCTTGCTCTTTTAAGACTTGATTTTGGAATCTCTTTTGCAAGTGGAAAGAGTGTAAAAGAGGAGATTTTATCTAGGATCCCCATAACTTTAACCATAAATCTAATAAGTATGTTTTTTGTCTTTTTAATCTCACTAACTCTTGGCATTTTAGCTGCGCTTAATGGTGGAAAAAATAGAGACAAACTAATAACTCAAGGCTCACTTATAAGTTATGCTATGCCCTCATTTTATCTAGCTTTAATCGCAGTTTTGTTTTTTAGTGTATATTTAGGAGCTCTTCCAATCTCAGGGCTTCATTCAGTTGGAGTGATAAAAGAGGGGCTAGCGTACTATTTAGATTTTGCTTGGCATTTGGTACTTCCAATAGGAGTGATAGTTTTTGCTGGAGTTGGTAGCTTAACACTATATGTTAGAAGTTTAACTTTGCAAATTTTAAAGAGTGATTATTGTTACTTTGCAAAAGCTAGAGGAGTTAAGGGATGGAGACTTCTTAGGTACTATATTTTGCCAAATCTCTCACCCCCAATAGTAACCTTGCTTGGACTCTCTTTGCCAGGATTAATAGGTGGGAGCGTTATTTTAGAGTCAATTTTTTCAATAAATGGAATGGGATTGCTTTTTTATCAAAGTGCGCTAAGTAGGGACTATCCAGTAATCATGGGGATTTTAATCATAGGAGCACTATTAACCTTGCTTGGAAATATCATCGCTGATGCAATTTTATTAAAATTAAATCCTCATTTTAAGCGTTCATCCCAGTAATCACTCTCCAAAAAGGGCTTTCAATCCTTTTAATCCCTCTTCATTATCACTTCTTTTTTCACCAATTTCAATTAGTTCAATCTCAACATCACAAAGCATAGAGGCTAATCTAATATTGATTCCATTTTTACCAATTGCTTTAGATTTTTGATCACTTTGAAGAGTAACTATAGCTTTTTTACCTTCCAGTTTTACACTACTTACAATGGCAGGAGAAAGGGCTCTTGAGATTAAAACCTCAGGAATGGTAGAGTGCTCTATACAGTCGATATTTTCACCATTTAATTCACTACTTACAGCATTTATCCTAACACCTTTTGTGCCAACTGTTGCTCCAACGGCATCTACATTTGGATGAAGTGAAGTTAGGGCTACTTTGGCTCTTTCGCCTGGAATTCTTGCTGATTTATTTATAACTACTAACTCATCTTCAATCTCTGGTACTTCAAGTCTTAAAAGAGCTTCTAAAAACCTTGGACTTGTTCTTGAGAGTTCAACTCTAATTCCTTGAGCTTTATCTATAAAAACTTTCCTAATTACACTTTTTACTACATCTCCAACTTTAAACTTTTCACCTTTTATCCTATTTTTGCGTGGCAATACAGCTCTTACTTCATCTATTTCAATAAAAGTATTCTCATCATTATCAACTCTAACAACTGATCCAAAAACACTTTGGCCAACCATGCCTTGATACTTTTCAAAAATATTGGTTTCTAAAAGTCTTTGTATGTGGTACTCTAGCTCTTTTTGCAAGGTTGCTGCGGCTGTTCTTCCTAAGTCATCTAATGATAAAGGATAAGTTAAAACATCTCCAATTTCAATGGAAGGATCAATCTCTTTTGCCTCTTTAACACTTATATATTTTTCGCCATCTTCATTTAAGTTTTCATCATCTTTAGCTACTACAAATACTTTTTGATATAGTGTTAAACTTTTCTTTTTCTCGTCAATTGAAACACCATATTCATACTCATTTCCATATATTCTTTTTGCCATTTTTGTCATAGCTAAAATTAAAGTTGCCTTCACATCTTCAATTTTTAAACCTTTTTCATGTGCAATTGACTCTATAATGTCCAAAATTTTTTCCAAAACTAAATCCTTAGATGAAATCGCAATGCTCGTATCGAAGATTCTATTTGATAGGATTGCCAGAAGAGGGGTATTATACTTAAAGAAGACTTTGGATAACTTTAATAAGATATTTATCCAAAGAGTGATAGACTATCACCCTTATCCTGCGTGCTAGACGCAGTTAGAATTATGAAAGAGGAAACTATGGAATTAAAACTTGCAAGAACTGCCATAAATGGCAAGCCTCGACCGATAGAATTAACAAAAATTGAAGAAGCTGTAACTAATGAAGGTCATAAAATATTCTACTTTGACAAAGAGAATTCACACAAAGAGCTTGTAGCATTAGTGGAGCATTTTGAGTCAAAAGAGTATAGTGTTTACCTAAGAGAGGTTAAATATGGCCTTGATGAGGGCGATTATATGTATGAAGTTCACATACTTTAACCTTTGGAATTAGTGTGAAAAAGCTTTTCATTCAAACTTTGGGTTGTGCCATGAATATACGCGACTCAGAACACATGATAGCTGAGCTAAAAGAGCAAGATTATGAGTTAACAGATGAGCTTACAAGCGCAGATTTAATCATCATAAATACTTGTAGCGTTAGAGAAAAGCCAGTGCACAAGCTGTTTTCTGAAATTGGCGCAATCGCTAAAAAAAAGAAAGAGGGCGCAAAACTGGGTATTTGTGGATGTAGCGCTAGTCATCTTGGCGAAGAGATTTTTAAAAAAGCTCCAATTGTTGATTTTGTTTTAGGGGCTAGAAATGTATCTAAAATCACTAAAGCCATAAGTGAGCCTAAATTTTTAGATGTAGATATAAATTATGATGAGAGTGCTTATGCGTTTAAAGATTTTAGGCACTCACCCTATAAAGCTTTTGTAAACATATCCATAGGTTGCGATAAGAAATGTACCTACTGCATAGTGCCAAACACTAGAGGAGAAGAGATTTCAATTCCTCCATCTTTAATTTTAAATGAGGTAGAAAAAGCTGTTCATGGTGGTGCTAAAGAGATATTTTTGCTTGGTCAAAATGTAAATAATTATGGGCGTAGATTTAGCCAAAATGAATCAAAAATTAACTTCTCAAAACTACTTGAAAAAATTAGTGAAGTAGATGGAGTAAAGAGGATTCGCTTTACTTCCCCGCATCCACTTCATATGGATGATGAGTTTTTGGATGTTTTTGCTTCAAATCCAAAAATATGCAAGTCCATGCACATGCCACTTCAAAGTGGATCTACAAGAATTTTAGAAAAAATGAGAAGAGGCTACACTAAAGAGTGGTTTTTAAATAGAGCTTTAAAACTTAGAGAACTAGTTCCTGAAGTCTCCATTAGCACTGATATTATTGTAGCTTTTCCAGGAGAGAGTGAGGATGATTTTAATGATACTTTAGAAGTTTTAGAAGAGGTTAAATTTGAGCAAATTTTCTCTTTCAAATACTCCCCAAGACCTCTTACTGTCGCTGCAACTATGAAAGATTTAATAGATCCAAGTACCGCTTCAAATAGACTTACCCGCCTTCAAAAAAGGCATGAAGAGATACTAGATGAGATAACTTTAAATCAAAAAGATAAAATCTTAAATGTTTACTGGGAAGAGTTAAGAGGAGATGAAGAGATTGCTGGTAGAAGTTTTAGCAATTTTTTAATCCAAGCAAAAGGTGATGCTTCTTTTTTGGGGAAGATTTCAAAAGTTAAGATAACTAACCCTAGAAGACTTACTCTTTATGGCGATATAGTTGCGTAAAAAGCTTAAAACTTTAAAAAGAAAACTTCTTATTTTAATCCTTCCAACCCTTACTTTTGGCTTTATAAAACTTTTAGCCTTTAGTTGTAAATTAAGATTTTATGGGGAGGAAAATTTAACACAAGAGCCAGTCATTTATGCTTTGTGGCATGGCGAGCTTATTATGTCCCCTTTAGTTTACAGTCATAAAAATGTAAAAAATAAACCTTGCTCAGCTATTATTAGTCAACATTTTGATGGAGAGATAGCTAGTAGATTGGCTGAGAAGTTAAACATAAAATCAATAAGAGGAAGTAGCACTAGAGGATCGCTGCATGTGTTAAGGGAGTCTTTGCGCTTTATAAAAAAAGGTGGCAGTGTAATTATCACTCCTGATGGTCCAAAAGGGCCACTTCATAGCGTAGCTGATGGAGTAGTAAGTATTGCAAAAATTGCAAAAATAAAAATAGTCCCAATAAATATTAAAGCCTCTTCAGCTTGGAAATTAAAAAGCTGGGATAAAATGTTCATACCAAAACCTTTCTCAACTGTTGAGTTTTTCATAGGAGATCCGCTAGATCTCTCAAGCCTTTCAAAAGATGAGGCAAAGAGTAAAATAAGGGCAAGGATGACAAAGCATGTATCCTAAAGTATTTTTAATTGGACTTTTAACTATCTTTCTAGGCGCTTCAGCGCTCTTTTTCTTTACAAACAGCTCATATCAAGACTCTATTCAAGCAAGAGTATTTTACTTTTTAGAAGATTATGACTTAGCTTATGAGCTTTCAAAAAAAGCTTATGAAAAAGATGTCTATAATAAAATGGCTTTTACTGTCTATACTCAAAGTAAGATTGCACTTAAATTTGTAGAGTATATAAATCAAGGAAATGAGTATTTAAAAAAGATAGATGCAATTAGTGAACAAGAAGAGGTTAGTGAGGCAGATAGAAGTAGGATAAAACTGATGAGTGAGGTTATGATTGAGTCGTATTTTGAGCTCTCTCCCTCTTCATTAACGGATAAAAAATTGGTAAAAAAAGCAAAAACTATGCAAGAGAGGTTTGTCTCTTTATATAAAGAGCTTTTTCCAGATAGTAAACATTTGCAATAAGAGCTGTATTAACCATTTAATGCTCCTCTTAAGGGAAATTAGTTTAAGATATATAACTATTTCAAAAGTTGCGAAGGAGAGTGATGAGATTTATACCACAGCGTTATTTTTCAAATCTTTTTGTCGCAATTTCAATTGAGAGTGATGAGTGCCACCTTTTAGCAAAAATAGTTAAAAATGGAAAAGTTATTAAAAGCTATGAAGCTGCGTTTGATAGCACAAATAGTGAAAAGTTAGATTCAAAAATCATTGCTTACATAGAAGATAAAGCAAGTTCAGTTTTAGATACTTATATCATTAGCTATTTTGACTCCATAGGACAAGGAGTTTTGCCGACAGTTAAAAGTAGTGAGTTTTCAAACTTTGATGTGGATTCATCCTCGGTGCAGCAGATTAAAGTTGATAACTCTTGGTCTATTTATGCCTCTTATGCGCAGATTGATTTAGAGAAGAAGTTTTATGATAAAACTGGCTTAGATCTTCTTTATTCGCCATTTGTCTTATTAAATCACTCTGTTTCAAAAGAGCCAGCTTGCGCTAAACCAACTCTATATATGTATAATCACAAAGACTCATTTTCCATTGCCATATACTTAGAAAGAAAGGTTCTTTTTGGAGCTTTTTTTAAAACATCAGAGATAGAGGGGGCAGATGAACTAGAAAGTGGAATTTCTAGCTTAGAGGAGTGGAGTGAAACAAAAGAGGAACAAGGGGTTGAGGATCTCATACTTTTGGAAGAAAATGGTGAGAGCGAAGAGGAGTTTCATAGTTTAGATGATTTAGATGATCTTGATAATTTAGAAGAACTAGCTAGCCAAAGTGATGGATTTGTAGAAGATACAGAAACTGCTTTAATAGAGGAGCTTAAAGCAAGAACATCTGAAAAAGCGATTGAGCTTTTTGGTAGAAATATGCAAATGTATAAATATTTGCACTCATCTTTGGAAGAGTTTTATAAAAATAAAAATTATGAGAGCGATTTTGTTGAAGATATTATAATTTTTGATAATTATGAGATGAGCCACACTGTACTTGATATTTTGAAAGAGGAGTTTTTAGTAAATATAAAAGTGAAAAAAGTTAAAACTTTAGAGTTGATGCTTGAAATTGCACTTAAGGATTTAGGCTTATGAGTTATAGTTTTGTAAAACCAAAATTAAAACCTGTTTTTACACTTTTTTCAAAAATATGGATATTTTTCATTCTATTTTGCACAATAGTTATTTTAGCCTTTGATTTTTTTACTATATTTAGCACAAAATTAAATAAAGACGGTAGAGAAAATCAATTAAATTTAAGAGATGAATATAGCCAAAAAATAGAGGCAACAGATAGGCAAATCACATTCATAAAAAAACAAAAAGCAGCAGCCGAGGGAGTTTATGCTTCAAATGCTGTTTTAAAAGATAGTTTACAAAATCTTTTTGATTTAATTCCTGATCAAATCACGCTAAGCAAGATAGATATGGATAAAAATAGTTTAATAATTTATGGCAAAACACCATCAAAAGATACTTTTAATTTTCTTTTAGCTTCACCTTTAAGATCAATTTTTCATACATCAAATACAGTTTTTTACCTAAATGAAGATGGTTGGTATAGATTTGTCTCTACAAATAAAATTTTAGACTCGGATGGATTTAATGAGTAAGATTGATAAAAGCTTAGAAGAGTTTGACATTATCAAGCTACTATTTTTCTTTCTATTTTTTGTTTTTATATCTATGGGGCTTATTTTAGGTTTAGTTGTGCCAGATATTAAAGAGTATAAGCATAGTAAAAATCTTCTCTTAAGAGAAGAGAGCACCACTACTAAAGTTGGGGAGCTTTTAAAAAGAAAAGAGGAAGAGTTAAATAGTTTAAGAGTTAACAATAGAAAAATTATTGAATCTTTTATGGGCAAATTTAGCGAAGAGAACTTTACAGCTCATGCAAAAAGTTTTTTTGAAAAGGTTAAATTAGAAAAGATTGAAGATGGCAAAGAGCTTGATGATGAATTTGTTTTGTATGAGTTAAAAGTCACTTCAAAATTAAAAACTCCTACCCAATTTTATGACTTTTTAGAGAGTTTAAATGGTTATGAAACCGTGGTAAGAACAGATTTTCCAATCCAAATTTGGATTGAAGATGAAAAACTTAATGCAGTTTTTAACATTAAAACATATGAGTTAAAGTAGATGGATCTACCTCTTTTTTAAACAGATATGGCCTTATAAGAGGTGGTACTTTGTGAGTTCTACAAATCTCTTTAAACTCCTTACTCATTTTAGTTTTTATAAAAGGAGCTATCGCTACATATCTTTCATGCCAACCAATGGCTATTTTTCCTCCAACCACACCATCTTTTTCAAAGATTTCATCTCTTTGGCTTTTGCTCAAAACTAAACCAAAACTTTTCATGATTTTATCAATGTTTACCATAGGAGAAGGTGCTTTGCTTCTATCAAAAATCCATAAATCTTCAATTTTTTTAGGCTCCACCCCTTGCAGCAGTGCTCCATCTTCCATCAAATATTTTAAACTCTTAGCTATCCCATCTTCAAAATCTTTCATGAGCGGATTGCTAAAATTGTGTCTAATGTAGTTTCTAAAATATTTACTCTCAAAATTTGAAGAGTCTTCAAAATATTTAAGTCCATTTGCTTCTAAAAATAGATGCAATTTCTCTTTACTTATTTCAAAAAAAGGCCTTATTATCTTCCACTCTCCCCACTTTTCTATCTCTTTAAAACCAGCTAAACTAACTGCTCCTGAGCCTCTAGTTAGTCTCATTAAAAGCCACTCAAATCTATCATTTAAATGATGAGCTGTTAGGAGGTTTTCCAATTTTTGCTCTTTTAAAATCTTTTTAAAAAAATCATATCTCTCCACTCTTGCATTGTTTTCAAAATTACTTTCATCTAGCTTGCACCTATGCACAAAACACTCAATGCCCCACTCTTTGCAAAGCTTTAAAGTGTGCTCTGTTTCATCCTCACTCTCTTTTCTTGTATGGTAGTTAACATGAGCTACTTTAAACTTAATTTTATTAGCCAAAAGGGCGTGAAAAAGCGCACTTGAGTCAACTCCAGCTGAAAAGGCTAATAGGTTTTTTCCATCTTTTAAAAGATTTAAACTCTCTTTATTTATCTTTGGTAACTGTTGCAAGTAGTTTATCTCCTGCTTTTTCTGTGATTGTAGCAAAATAAGTTTTTCCAATCTCTAAGTTTTTGACTAAAGAGTCATTTATAAGTATCTCTCCATCAATCTCAGGAGCCCAAGACAAGGCTCTAGCTCCCATGAAGTACTCATGTTCGCTACTAATTCCTTCAATCATCACTAAAATCTCTTTGCCAACCATTTTTTCTAAGCTTTTATCTTGCGACTCCTTAACTGCTGCTTGCAAGAGGTTAATCCTTTTTTCTACCTCTTCATCCTCGCAGTGATCACTCATCTTAAAAGCTTCAGTTCCCTCTTCATTTGAGAAGGCAAATAGTGAAACTCTATCAAATATATTTTTTTGAACCAGCTTTAAATTCTCATTAAAGTCACTCATCTTTTCCCCAGGATGTCCAACTATAAATGCGGTTCTAATGAAAGACTCTGGCGCGCTTCTCATTAGCTTTAACTGCTCTAAAATTGTGCTACTTAAAGCGCCTCTTTTCATCTTTTTTAGCATATTATCGCTTATGTGTTGGATTGGCATGTCAAAATAGTTATGAAAAATCTTTGATTTTATTATCCGTTTTATAAGTTTCAAGCTTGTAGTTGTTGGGTAAAGATATAAAATCCTAGCACTTTTAACTCCATCAATTTTCTCTATCTCTTCTATTAAAGATATGAGCCCATTTTCAATGTTTAAATCTCTAAGATATGAGCTGCTATCTTGAGAGATGAAGCTAAAGTCATAAAAACCTCTTTTAGTTAACTCTTCCACTTCTTTAGCGATGCTTCTTAAGCTTCTTGATTGAAGCTTTCCTTTAAAAGAGGGAATTGCGCAAAAACTACACTTTTGATTACACCCCTCAGATAGCTTAATATAAGCGTGCGAGTTTGAATTTGTAATAACTCTTTCATCTTCATTTTGTAAAAAAACATGGGGAGAAAATCTGCTTTCTCTTTTTTCAATAATCTCCTCAATCTTGTCATAATCTCCAACGCCAGTAAAGCAATCAACCTCTGGCATCGCCTTAGCTAACTCATCCTTATAGCGCTCACTAAGACAGCCAGCTACCACTAAAACAGAACCCTCTTTTCTTTGAGAATGGAGTTCAAATATGGTTTGTAAACTCTCTTTTTTAGCTGCCTCAATAAATCCACAAGTATTTACTATGAGCACATCAGCTTCATCTACTAAATCAGTTAAAGTATAAAGCCCTAAATTTCCAAGCATTATTTCGCTATCTACCAAATTTTTATTGCATCCTAAAGAGACTAAATGTAGTTTTTTTTCCATCTTAAATCCAAATATTATCTATAAGTCTAGTAGAGCCAACATGAGCGCAGATTAAAATGATACTATTTCCAATTTCAAGCTCATTTAAGGCGGTAAAATCTCTTCTTAGTACCTTTGCGTACTCTACTTTTAATGGAGCTAAAGTTTTACCCATAAGCTCTTCAATTTTTTTAATATCTTTATTCCCTTTAACAACCTCTTTTGAGGCTAATTCTAGGGCTTTTGAAATTTTTAAGGCATCCTTTTTCTCTTCATTAGAAAGATAAGCATTTCTACTTGAAAGAGCTAGCCCTTCTTCATCTCTAATGATTTCACAAGGGATAATCTCTATATTTAAAAAAAGATCATTCACCATTTTTTCAACTATTTTTAACTGTTGTGCATCTTTTTTTCCAAAATAAGCTCTTGTTGGTTTTACTAAATTAAATAACTTCATTATAACTCTTAAAACCCCATCAAAATGAGATGGTCTGCTAAAACCTTCCAAAACATATCCTAACTTTGAAGGGGCACACAAAGTCACTTCATCTTCAAAATATAGATCCTCATAGCTTGGAGTAAAAAGGAGACTAACTTTTGCTAAAGAGCAGAGCTTAATATCTGCTTCAAGCCTTCTTGGATATGTGCTTAAGTCTTCATTTGGTAAAAATTGAGTTGGATTTACAAAAATTGATACAATAGTATGATCATTTTCCATTACACTTTTTTTAATTAAAGAGAGGTGTCCTTGATGCAAAGCCCCCATTGTAGGCACAAAACCAATGGATCCTTTTAACTCTTTTAAAGAAGTTAACAACTCTTTTGGGTTGGATAAAATTTTCATTTTAGTGTCTTTAGTGTAGAATATAGTAAAAAAAGAGTTATTATACCAAAAGATATGGAGATAGATTGGATCGCTACGAATACACAGAACTACTAAAATCTTTAACGCAAAAAGTTGAAAACATAGCCAAAATCATAAAACCAGAGATTTTAAAAGATAGATTAAAAGAGATTGAGCAAATTGAGCAAGATCCTTCCTTTTGGGAAGATCCAAAAGCTGCTGGAGTTTTGCAAAAAGAGAAAACAAATAAAGCTGCAATGTTAGAGAAATACAATAAAGCTTTTCACGCAGTTAATGATGCTAAAGAGTTTTATGAGCTTGCAGATGAAGAGAGTGATGAAGAGACTATAGGTTCACTCTTAAATGATTCAAACACTTTAGAAGATGCCATCACTTCACTTGAAATTTCAATGATGTTAAGTGGGCAAGATGATAGTAAAAATGCAATCATTACCATCCATCCTGGAGCTGGGGGGACTGAGTCGCAAGATTGGGCTAGCATTTTATATAGAATGTATTTAAGATGGGCAGAGAGGATGCACTATGGCGTTGAAGTGCTTGATTATCAAGATGGAGATGAGGCTGGCATTAAGGGGGTAAGCTTCATTTTAAAGGGTGAAAATGCTTATGGTTACATGAAGGCTGAAAATGGAATTCACCGACTTGTTAGGATAAGCCCTTTTGATTCAAATGCTAAAAGGCACACATCTTTTACCTCAGTTATGGCTACCCCTGAGGTTGATGATGATATTGAAATTGAGATTGAAGATAAAGATATAAGAGTTGATACATATAGGGCTAGTGGGGCTGGAGGTCAGCATGTAAATAAGACCGATAGTGCCATTAGGATAACTCACATTCCTACAAACATTGTAGTCCAATGTCAAAACGATAGAAGCCAACATAAAAATAGAGCAAATGCTATGAAGATGCTTAAATCTAGGCTTTATGAACTTGAATTAGAAAAACAAAAAGAACAAAAAGATGGTACGCCAAAGAGTGAAATAGGGTGGGGACATCAAATTAGAAGTTATGTTTTAGCGCCTTATCAACAGGTTAAAGATTTAAGAAGCAACATAGCCTACTCAAATGTAGAAGCCATTTTAGATGGAGATATAACTAAGATTATAGAAGATGTTTTAATATTTCAACAACAAAATAAAGGAGTCTCATGACAAATGATGCCATTTTAACCCAACTTGGTTACAGTGTAAATGCAGGTGCCATGGCGCAGTTAAATTATGCTATTTCAAATACGCCAGGATTTGAGTCAATAAGTAAACATATCATAAATTTACACTTACACTTAAAGCCCTATCTCTCATTTGTTGCGCTTTCTAGCACTAAACCGTTTTTTAAGGTAAAAAATATGGCAGCACAAGAAGATAGCATAGAAGAGGTAGATGGAATAATTTTAAAATGGGCAGAAAAATTTAAGATTGGCGTAGAAAAAGTCAATCCAAAAACTTACTATATAGTCGGATTTGAAAAAGTCTAGCCTTAGCCTAGCGATAATGCTAGGCTTTTTACTACACTTTTGGATGTATCTCTATCTTTTTTGCATCAAAGAGTTCACTTGCTTTTTGGATAAATGGATCATTTAAAATATTGTTTGGATCAAGTTCAGTTAATCCCTCTTCAAATGGAGCAGTTACGCATCCAGCATTAGGCGCGCCCTCATCTTCAGCTGGTTTTTCTTCCTCTATCTTTTTTGATGCTAACTCTTTTTCAAACTCTTCATCTTGGACAATTTCAATTCTAGCCTCAAGTCCAAAAACTTCTTTACTAAAATGTTTTATTATGCTTGATGCGTTTCTTAGTTTTTGCTTACACTTTTCGCCTGCTCTTGAGGATAGTTTTAAAATATCATCTTCATAAGAGATGAAACTAATCTCTTTTTCAAAACACTCTCCTAAATCAAAATCCCTATCATAAAGCTTGGCAACTAATGTTTTATAAGGACTCTTTTCATCTTTTTGCTTTTGTGCTGGAGCTTGAAAAGATGCACTTGTTTCATCTTTTTGTAGTTTAGGTAACTCTTTATTTTCAAAAGAGTCAATTAATTCTTGAATATCTTTTAATTTTAAAGCTTCAACCATTTTAAAAAAAAGAAGTGCTAAAGCAAAGTTTCCATCTGCATTTAGCGATAAAAGCTGCCTAGTTTCACTAAGAATCCTAAAAAATCTCTCATAAATTAGAGTTGAAAACTTACTATCTTCTTCAAAAAATCTATCTTTTAAATAGTCTATTAACTCATCAATCACAACTTCTGGCTCATACTCCTCAAACTCTTTAATGAGTTTAAAAATCTCTTTACTATCTTTTTGCAATATGGCATCAAATATATTTCCAATCTCTTCTGGAGTTAAAAGCCCAAGCATCGAAGCTATATCATCAGCTTTTAAGTTTTGATTTGAGTATAAAATAGCTTGATCTAAAAGAGTTAGAGTGTCTCTTAAAGAGCCTCCACCAGCTTTGGATAACATTTGTAAAGCTTCTAACTCAAACAGCACTTCCTCTTTTTTTAAAATCTCTTCTAAGTGTGTAATGATGCAAGAGCTAGGAATTTGTTTAAATCTAAAGTGTTGTGTCCTAGAAATTATGGTTGCAGGAAGCTTTAGTGGATCAGTTGTAGCTAAAATAAATTTTACATAAGGTGGTGGTTCTTCTAGCGTTTTTAGTAAGGCATTAAACGCTTCTTTGGTTAACATATGCACTTCATCTATGATAAAAATCTTAAATCTAGCACTATTTGGTCTATATTTGACTTGCTCGATTAAATCTCTTATATCATCGATTTTTCTGCTACTTGCTGCGTCCATTTCGATAATGTCTATATGTCTATTTTCATTTGCTAAAGTGCAATTCAAACACTCATTGCAAGGGGTGCTTGTTGGGCCATGTTCGCAAATTAGGGCTTTAGAAAAAATCCTAGCAGTTGAGGTTTTACCACTTCCTCTAAGTCCAGAAAATAGATAAGCATGAGAGAGTCTTTTAGCTTCAATGGCTTTTGTAAGGGTTTTAGTTATGCTATCTTGCCCAATGAGTTCATTAAATGAGGATGGCCTATATTTTAAGGCTAATACGGTTGAATTTTTAGACATATTTGCTCCTATCTAAAATTGTACAAAAAAACTGTTTAAGCTTTGGTATAATTTGAAAATGAAAGGATTTTATATGAAAAAGCTTCTTTTATCATTTTTTATTATAGCTGGCATCGCTGCTTTTTTTACTGGTTGTGAGAAAAATGAGTATAGACACCCGCTTCATAGAGGCAAGTAACTCTTAGTCTCACCTTAGCCAAAAAGAGGCAATCTTTTTTAAATTATCTGGATTTTCAGATGCAAAAAGCTTAAGATTTGTCTCCTTATTAGAGCTTTTTATCTTTAAATAACTTTGCAAATGCTCAACTATTGCCTCACCTGAGTGGATTAAAATAGAGTTTGGAAACTGCTTTTGAAGTGGCTTTTGTATGAGAGGAAAGTGCGTACAACCAAGTATGATTGCATCTGGATCTTTTTTAATATCTTTAAAATAGTGCTTCATCACTTCATTTAAAATCTTACCCTCAAGTAAGCCTTCTTCTACTATTGGGATAAATAGTGATGGGGCTAGGGCGCTTATGTTTTTATATCCATATTGATTTAAAAGCATCTGATACTTACCGCTTTTTACTGTAGCCTTTGTACCTAAAATAAGTACGCTTTTACTGTTATCTTCAACTCTTTTTTTTAGCGCCATAACTCCAGGCTCAATAACCCCAAAAACAGGAAAAGGAGCTTTTTGTTGTAGTTCACTAATGGCATACGCACTTACTGAGTTGCAAGCGCAAATGAGCACATCTATATCAAAATTTTTGAAAAACTCTAATGCTTCTAGGGAGTAGCGAATGATAGTGTTTTTATCTCTAACCCCGTATGGCACTCTTGCGGTATCACCATAATAAATTATCTCTTTAAAAAGTCTTTGTTTTAAAAGGGAGCTTACAACGCTTAGTCCGCCAACACCGCTATCAAAGACTCCAGCGCGCAATTTTAACCTTCATTTAATATGGCTAAAAGCTCTTCATTACTACTTGTTTTTAACATTTTAGCATATAAAAATTTCAGTGCTTCTACATCTTCCATCTGCGATACAGCAGTTCTAATCGCCCAAATCTTTTGTAAATCTTCAGGATTTATTAAAAGCTCTTCTTTTCTAGTACCAGATTTCATAATATTTATAGCTGGGTAGATTCTGCGATCTGAAATATTTCTATCTAAGACTATTTCACTATTTCCAGTGCCTTTAAACTCTTCAAAAATAACTTCATCCATTCTACTGCCAGTTTCGATTAAAGCTGTTGCAACTATGGTTAAACTTCCACCATTTTCTATATTTCTAGCAGCTCCAAAAAATCTTTTTGGTTTATGTAAAGCATTTGCATCCACTCCACCACTTAAAACCTTACCACTTGATGGGGTTACGGTATTGTACGCTCTTGCAAGCCTTGTGATTGAGTCAAGTAAAATGATGACATCTTTACCCATTTCAACGCGTCTTTTAGCCTTTTCTATGACAAGTTCAGCCACTCTAACATGATTTTGTGCAGGAAGATCAAAGGTGGAGCTAAACACTTCCCCCTTAACACTTCTTTGCATGTCAGTAACCTCTTCTGGTCTTTCATCAACTAAAAGAACTATTAGCTCAGTTTCTGGATGGTTTTTTGCAATCCCATGAGCAATCTCTTTCATAAGCTCAGTTTTTCCACTTCGCGGAGGTGCAACTATAAGCCCTCTTTGCCCTTTTCCAACAGGAGTAAAAAGATCTAACATTCTGCCAGTTAGTTTCATAGGATCATACTCAAGCTTAAAGGATTGGGTTGGATAAAGTGGTGTTAAGTTATCAAATAGAGGTCTTTTTTTAGACTCTTGGATAGGAAGATAGTTTATAGCTTCAATTTTTAAAAGAGCATAGTATCTCTCTTGATCTTTTGGAGGTCGCACTTGACCAGTTACTATATCGCCCGTTCTTAGGGCAAATTTTCTAATTTGAGTACTTGAAACATAGGCATCATTTGGACTATTGCTAAGGTTTGAATCTGTTGCTCTTAAAAAGCCATAGCCTTCATTTGTCATCTCTAAAATGCCAGTAAATAGAATGTATCCACCCTTGCTAGTTTGAGATTTTAAAATTTCAAACATTAAATCTTGCCGTTTTAACTCTTGCGGATTTTCTACTCCTGCTTTGATGGCAATATCAAGCAAGCTTTTAAGATCTAGTATTCTTAAATCTTCTATTTTATACCCTTCAACTGGGATGTGAGTACGGTGATAACCGTTTTTATGATTTTGTTTGTTGGTGCTATCGCCCATTGTTCCTTCTTTATGTAGTTTTAGATTAAAATATAACTAAGAGTAAGCCTCTTGGCTAAAAATAAGTAGTGCAAGGCGCAAAACTAAAGAGCCTAATTTTATACTAAAGACGCCCTCATGTCAAGCAAAGGCAAAATAAAATAGAGTTCCATAAATTAAAGTTGGTAGCAATTTAAGAAAAGTTGGAAGAGGTTGATTGCTTTTTACTAACGGCTCAAAAAAGCCAAGCGGTGCATTTGATGAGACTTTTTGAGTAAGGTTTATTTTTAAAGTTAAATCCACTGCTTTTACTACTATAAGTAGGGTTGCTAAAGCGCTACTATTTTCAAGTTTTGCCGCGCAAAATAGTAAAAAGTAAAAACTTGGATGAGCTAAAAGAAATAGTAAAATACCCTTTTGATAAACCCTTACTAATGAGCCAATAAACTCTTTTGTATCTCTTCCTTTTTGCCAAAAAAACTCAAAAAGTTCAAAACATATGAAAATAAATAGTAAATTTAAAATTTGATCTTCCATGAAAGGATTGTATCATAAAGAGTTTGATTTTATAAAATAAAAAGATAAGGCAAAAGTGAGAATAGTTTCATTATAATGTCATTTTAATACTATTTAAAGAAAACTCATGAAAAAAAGAAGATGTAACCATTGTCAATTAAATTATGATGAAAACATCTTAATAAAAGAGCACTCAAATGATGAAGAGCTCTATTTTTGTTGTAAAGGGTGTCAGGGCATATATCATCTTTTAAAAGATGAGGGGTTGGATAGTTTTTATGAAAAATTAGGAAGCTCTCAAATGCTATCTCCTCCAAAAGAGAGTTCAAATTTTGATAAATTTGATTTGGAAAGTTTTCAAAAAAGATACATTAAAAAAAGTGATGATGGGTTTAATGAAGTAGATTTAATCATTGAAGGGATCCATTGCAGCGCGTGCGTTTGGCTGAATGAAAAGATCCTTCACCAACAAGATGGGATAGTAGAGGCTTCAGTAAATGGGGCTAGCCATAAGGCAAAAGTGCTTTGGGATCCAGAAATTATCTCTTTTTCAAAAATCATTCAAATCATAAATTCTATCGGATATAACGCCTATCCATATGATGTAAGTGAGAAAAATGTCAGAGAAAAAGCCGTTAAAAAAGAGTACTACTCTAAGCTTTTAGTGGGAGTATTTGCAACTTTAAACATAATGTGGTTAGCAGTTGCAAAATATGCAGGATACTTTACAGGGATGAAGCTTGATGTGAAGCTAATAATTAGTTTTGCAGAGTTTGCCCTAGCTACCCCAACACTTTTTTATACAGGAATTATCTTTTACAAAGGCGCGTACTTTGGGGTAAAAAACCGCATTATAAATATGGATTTTTTAATTGCAACTGGGGCATCTTTGACTTACGCCTATTCTCTTTATGCCATGCTTAGTGGAAATGGAGAGACATATTTTGATTCAGTTACTATGATAATAACCTTTGTTTTTGCTGGGAAATATTTGGAAATTTTAACTAAAAAGAAGGCATCTGATAGACTTGATTTTTTGGGTAGCTCAATGCCAACAGAGGTTAGAGTTTTAAAAGGAGATTCTTTAGAGTTTGTCCATGTTTTAGAGGTTAAAGTAGGGGATATTGTAGAGCTTTTAGCAGGAGATAGGGCTGTTATTGATGGGGTGATTGTTAAAGGAAGTGGTTCATTTGATAACTCTAGCTTAACAGGTGAGAGCGAGCTTGTTTTTTTAAATGAAAATATGGAAGTCTTAAGTGGTTCTTTATGTGTTGATGGAGTAATAAGATATAGAGTTAGCAGACCATATAAAGAGTCTTTGCTTAGCAAAATCATCTCCACCATAGAAGATTCTATGAGTAAAAAACCCCGTATTGAAGAGTTGGCAAATCAAATCTCAGGCTACTTTTCTATTGCTATTTTATTTATCTCATTTTTAACCTTTTGTTTTTGGTACTTTAAACTAGGCTCATTTGAAGAAGCCTTAATCATCTCCATAGCTGTTATCGTAGTTGCATGTCCATGTGCTTTGGGACTTGCCACCCCTGTTTCAACCCTTGTTGGCATAGGGGTTGGTGCTAAGAATGGAATCTTATTTAAAAAAGCAACCTATCTTGAGCTTATGGCAAAAAGCAAAACCATTATTTTAGATAAAACTGGCACCATAACAGTAGGCAAGCCAAAGGTTGTTAGTTGCGAGATTGCACCTATGTGCGATATAGGCTTACTTACAGCTTTGCTTGAAAGTTCAAACCATCCTGTAAGTAAAGGAGTTTTGGACTATTTGAAAGAGAGCAATCTTTTTGTAAAACCAAAAGATATTAGTGCCATCAAAGAGATTAAAGCAAGAGGAATTGAAGCAAAACATAATGACATAGAGATTTTTGGGGGTAATGCCGCCTTTTTAAATGAGCATGGCATAGAGTCTTTAAGTCCACTTGGAACTCATTATCAAATGGCTCAAAATGGAGTTTTAGTTGCTACTTTTATCTTAAAAGATAAGCCTAAAAAAGATGCAAAAAAAGTTATAAAAGCATTAAAAAAAGAGGGTTTTAGGATAATAATGGCAACAGGAGATAACAAAGAAGCAGCAATAAAGATAGCAAAAGAGGTGGGAATAGATGAAGTGCACCATTCGCTTTTGCCCCAAGATAAGGCACAACTCATAAAAAAATATCACCCAGTCATTATGGTTGGAGATGGGATAAATGACTCTTTAGCACTTCTTAAAAGTGATGTTGCCATAGCGATGGGCGAGGGAGCTGATACAGCTTTAAATTCTAGCGATGTAGTGCTTCTTGAAAGCTCTCTAAGCTCATTACTAAAGGCAGTTTTGCTTTCAAAAAGAGTTTATAAAACCATAAAACAAAATATAGGTTTTTCACTAATTTACAATCTTTTTACCATTCCACTAGCTGTTTTAGGGTTTATCATTCCTTTGTTTGCTGCTTTGCTGATGTCGCTTAGCTCAATTATAGTTACGCTAAATGCTTTAAGAATTAAGTTAGATAGGAGAGATTATGAGTAGTATGATTTTAGCGATGATGATAGGAGCTTCTTTATTGGTTGGGGGCATAGTGCTTTTTGCAATGCTTTGGGGGTTAAAAAGCGGCCAATTTGATGAAGAAAGTAGGTTCTTAAATGCAACCATGTTTGATTCAGAAGATGAGTTAAAAGATGCCATAATCATGGAAAAAAGAAGAAAAAAGGGCAAAAAAGGGATTGCTAAAAAAGCTAATGAAGAGTAAAGTTAGAGTTTTTAACTTGCATTAAGGTAAAATATAAGATTAAGATGATAAGAGCTTAAGTTTTTGGATAATCGTAACAGAAAGATAGTAAGGAGTTAAAATGTCAACAGTATTAAATAAAGATGATAGAAGAGATATTGTATTAGTTGGAGTTCCAGCTGAGCAGGTTGATTTTATAAAAAAATTCTTTACGAGCTTAAATACAGGCTTCAATCTAGACATTAAGGATTTTAAAGAAATTAAAAAAGAGACAAATGTTCAAAACAGCGATATTAAGGCTTCTCACAAGGAATTTTTTGAAAAATATGTAGGAATAGTAAAAGGATCTACCACAGATGAAGAAGCAGATGAGTATAGGATGAAAAAATATGTACAGTAAAGTGTACATAGACACCAACATTGCTCTAGATCTACTCTTAGATAGTAGGCCTTTTTCTAATGAAACAAAAAATTTACTGCTTAACTACGGCGAAAATACCATTTTTACTATAAACAATTTAAGTTTAAGCAATATATTTTATGTAGGAGCTTTTCAGAATAAACAGTATAAAGAGACATTTAGTTTTTTAAAACAGATAGAAACTGCCCCAAAATGGCAAATTTACGACTTGACGAAAAATGATAGATTGTTTTGTTATGATTTTATGAGCAAAAATATCGGTTCAGATTTTGAAGATTTACTTCAATATATTGCTGCTAAAAATAGTCATTGTGGTGCCATCATTACAAACGATGCTAATTTTCCAAAATTAGATATTTCACTAATTAGAACCAATCCTAGCATGGAAAATTATCTACCCGCCAAGCCTTAAGAAAAAGCCCCGCTGTTAGCTTTTTCTAGTTTTATCCTTACTTTAGTGTAACGATGTAGTTTGATACAGCTTCAATATCTTCATCGCTAAGTGAGCCTACTTGTCCTTGCATGAGCGATTTCATAGGACCACCATATGAGCCATCTTTATACCCCTTAAGAGCAGCTATCATCTTATTTGCCGACCAATCAGATATGACTTGAGATTTTCCCAAAGCACTTTTTTGAGCATTAGCCCCATGACAAGCTATACATTTTTTATACAAAAAAGCACCATCAGCAGCCATTAAAGAGGCAAAGCTAGTCATAAAAAACAAAGCAATAATTTTTCTCATCTAACATTCTCCAACTTTTAATTTTAAAATTATAACGAAGCTTACTTTGCCATAGCTTATCTTTATAGGGTAGTTTTGATATACTAAATTTTTCACAGAAACTAGGAGTAGGGTATGAAAAGAGCTATTTTTCTAGATAGAGATGGAGTGATAAATATAGACAAAGGATATGTTAGCAAGATTGAAGATTTCAAGTTCATTGATGGAGTGATTAAGAGTTTAAAAAAGCTTCAAAATGCTGGTTTTTTACTCATCATCATCACAAATCAATCAGGCATTGGAAGAGGTTATTACTCACTAGAAGATTTTGAAAAACTTACAAATTGGATGCTTGAAGAGTTAAAAAAAAGTGGAGTTTTCATAGAAAAAGTCTATTTTTGCCCCCACTCCCCAGATGAAAATTGTGAATGCAGAAAGCCTAGTTCTGGCATGATTAAAGAGGCTTTAAAAGAGTTCAACATCGATCCTAAAAATTCATGGATGGTAGGAGATAAACAAAGCGACATATTAGCTGCTTTTGGAGCTGGAGTTTTAAATTTCATATATGTTGGAGATGAAAAAGTTACCCAAAATGTACATTTTTTTAGTAGCTTAAAAGATGGACTTAGTGAAATATTAAAGGATTTAAAGTGATTTGTGTGTTTGATTGTGAAACCATACCAGATGCAAATTTAATTAGAAAAGTATTTGGATATGAAGGCGATGATAAAAGCGTAAGTTTACAAGCTTTAAAAATGCAAGAAGAGAAGAGCGGAAGCAGCTTTTTACCCATAACTTTTCACAAAGTTGTAGCCATTTCAGCCGTTATCGCTGATGATTTTGGACATTTTAGTAGAGTAAATAGCCTTGAGGGCGAAAAAGAGAGTGAATTAATTGGATCATTTTTAAGCTTTTTGGATAAAAAAAGCCCAAAACTCATCTCCTACAATGGAAGAAGTTTTGATATGCCAATGCTAATGAGCAGAGCTTTAGCATACAATTTAAGCTGTCCAACATATTTTGATACAAAAAGTTTTGGAAAAAGTAAGTGGGAAAACTATAGATCAAGATATAGCGATAGTTTTCATATAGATTTAATGGATCATTTAAGTGATTTTGGAGCTGTAAGAGGGCTAAAACTTGATGAGGTTTGTAAAATGTGCAATCTTCCGGGTAAATTTGACACAAAAGGTGATGATGTCATAACTTTATTTTATGATAATGAGCTAGATAAAATCCGCGCATACTGCGAAAGCGACGCACTAAACACTTACTGGCTATTTTTAAAATATGAGCTTTTAAAAGGAAATTTAACACTACAAGACTACGCATCTTCACTGCTAAGTATGCAAAAAACACTTGGTGAAAACTCACCTTTTTACGCATATATTCAAAATGAGATAAACTTTTTAGAGCATTAAGTAGTATATAAGTAATACTAATTCATAATTCATATATTTTACTACATAAGGAGTGGATTATGTTAAGAGTTTTAGTACTACTTTTTGCCTTTGTTGTTGCTCTTTTTGCAGCGGTAAATATAAATACAGCAACAGTTAAAGAGCTTTCAACTCTAAAAGGCATCGGTGAGAAAAAAGCGGAAGCTATCGTTAGCTACAGAGAAGCAAATGGCAAATTCAAATCCATAAATGAACTTGCAAATGTAAAAGGCATTGGCGAAAAAATGCTACAAAACCTAAAAGATCAAATCACAACTGATTAAAACTCTGCTCTTGCCTAGCAAGAGCGCCCTTCAAATAACCCCTTTTTGTATGTTATAATCCGCACCAAAGGAAAAAAATGCCAAGACTTTTCAAAAAAGATTTAGCGTGATTAAGAGTGAACAAAAAGAGATCTTCTTATATATTTTCCTAGCCTATCTTTTTAGTGTTTTTGCTAGATATATTTGGGTTTTTTACTCATATGATGTGCAAAGCCTCTTGCATGAGGGCAGTTTCATGCTCACAACTCACGATAGTTACTACTATGCCAAAGGTGCTAAAGATCTACTTGAGGGCACATTTATCCAAACTTCAAATTCTCCTATCTACTCTGCACCTTCCATTTTGGCAGCATTTTTTGTAAAAATCTTACCATTTAGCTTTGATAAAATTTTGTTTTATTTACCTATATTTTTAAGCTCGCTCATTGTCATTCCTATCATCTTGCTTTTTGCACACTTAAAAGAACTGCAAGCTGGCTTCATCGCCGCTCTTTTAGCTAGTGTTGGAGTTAGCTACTACAACCGTACCATGGGTGGATATTTTGATACAGATATGCTTAACATTACTCTTCCACTACTTCTTATATGGTCGCTCTCATTAGCCATAGATACAAAAAAAGATAGATACATTCTTTTTACAGGGCTTGAAATAGTGTTTTATAGATGGTGGTATCCGCAAAGCTACTCCATAGAGTTTGCATTTTTTGCACTACTTGCTCTTTTTGTATTTCTTAAAAAAAGAGACTCTTTTTATCATTTTGGACTACTCTCAATCATGCTAGTAGCCATGATGGGACTCCCTGATTTAGTTAGACTCTTTGCAGTTATTGCGCTTTTTATCTTTTTCACCAAATACAAAAAACACTCTAAAACCACTCTTTTTTTAGCCTTCATCCTCTTTTTAGCAACTGGCGGTTTTAATCCCATTTATTCAAAACTAAAAGGGTATGTTTTTAAAAATGAACTTTTAGTTAGTGGTGATCCAATACCTCTTTATTTTTTTACAGTTATGCAAACCATAAAAGAGGCACTTTTAATCCCAACAGAACTTATTTTTACTAGAATTAGCGGACATAGTCTTGTTTTTTTCTACTCACTCATTGGGTATGTTTTGCTGCTTTTAAGACACAAAATCACTCTTTTAACTCTGCCAATGCTAGGGCTTGGGCTTCTTTCTTACTTTGGAGGGCTTAGGTTTACCATCTATGCAGTGCCCATTTTAGCCTTTGGGTTTGGGTTTTTAACTATGGAGCTTAACTCCATCTTTAAAAATCGCTTTCAAAAAGAGAGAAACATAGGAGTGCTCTCAAAAGCCTTTGTAGTAACTGCTGTTTTTTTGGGACTCTACCCAAACATAAATCATATCATCTCTTACAAAGCGCCCACTGTTTTAAATCATCATGAAGCTAAACAGTTAAATGAATTAAAGCTTAAAAGTGATGATTACATCGTCTCTTGGTGGGACTATGGATATGCTCTTTCATTTTTTACAGGTGCTCACACGCTAATTGATGGCGGAAGGCATCAAGGAAACCTAAACTTTCCAGTTAGTTACAGCTTTTTTGCATCTTTAAAAGACTCAGCATCTTTGCTAAAATTTTCCACCTATTATCATCATTTAAAGGCTCAAATACTCTTAAATGAAAAAGAGCTTCCAAAAGAGCAAAAAAGCATCTTGCCAAGCTCTTCTATCTCATGGCTAATGAGAGATTTTAACTATGATAATTCAAATGCTTTACTAAAAAACTTGCAAACTCTTCCTTTGCCAGAGCTTCAAAGAGATCTTTATCTGTATCTTCCATATAGACTAACTTCCATCTTAGGGACAGTTGCAAACTTTAGTTATATAGATTTGATGAGCGGAAACTCTTTGCCAAAACCACTATTTCATCTCTTTCAAAATGTAGTGCAAGATGAAGAGATTTTAGTTTTGTCTCAAAACATTTTTGTGGATAAAAAAAGAGCTTTAGTAAATCTTGGTGAAAACAGTTACAAATTAAAAACCCTCATAACTACTTCATATGAAGATGAGTTTAAAAAACAAATTTCTCCATTGCATGAAGATGGAGAGCTTACATTAATATACATGAGTTCATACAATAGTTTTTTACTCATAGAAAATGAGTTACTAAATTCAACTTTCATTAAACTTTTCGTACTTGAAGAGTATGATGAGAGGTTTTTTAAGCCCATTTCATTAAAACCGTGGGCAAAGATATATAAAATTTTATGAGGTAAAAGATGGAGCATATTTTTAGAGAGTACGACATAAGAGGGATTTTTCAAAAAGATTTAAATGAAACAAGCGTAAAGGCGATTGGGTATAAACTGGGAAGTGAGATTTTAAAAGTAGGCAAAAGCGTAGCAGTTGGAGAAGATGCTAGAACTCACTCTCCCACCATTGCAAACTGGCTCATGAGTGGCTTAAATGAAGCTGGAATAAAAGTTTACTACATGGG
>Ga0265293_10001449_pt1 | contig 51635 bp, 42 predicted proteins | sample Munlanlewell138R_FD_192505 | JGI IMG/M metagenome (GOLD analysis project Ga0265293, IMG submission 192505) | Leachate microbial communities from a municipal landfill in Southern Ontario, Canada - Leachate well 138R | ecosystem: Engineered > Solid waste > Landfill > Unclassified | place: Canada... | reverse complement strand
CACGACTGTCCAAACCGGCATGACAGTCAAGTTTCACCGCCTGCGCGAATCTTTGCCGTGGCCGCATCACTCGTCCTGACCGATACGCTGGCCAGCGTGCCCGCCGCGCAATGGGATGTGCTGCACGGAAGTGACAATCCCTTCGTGCAGCACGCCTTCCTGTCCGGGCTGGAGCAAAGCGGCTGCCTGCGTCCGGCCTGGGGGTGGACGCCGTGCCACGCGCTGCTGCAGCGCGATGGCGAGCTGATCGCGGCGGCACCGGCCTACCGCAAGGACAACTCGCACGGCGAATTTGTGTTCGATCATGCCTGGGCGGCGGCCTTCGTCCAGACCGGACGCGACTATTTCCCTAAATGGCTGGTCGCCGTGCCCTATTCGCCAGTCACCGGTCCGCGCCTGCTGGCCGCATCCGATGAGGCCCGCCAGCAGCTCGTCGTCGCGATGCAGCGGCAGTGCCAGGCGTGGGGCTGGTCCTCGCTGCATGTGAATTTCCTGCCCGAAGAGGAAACCGGCGCGCTGGATGACAGCTGGCTGGCGCGTCTGGACGTACAGTTCCACTGGCACCATCAGGGCTGGCGGGATTTCCCCGATTTCCTCAACGCGATGACGCACAAGCGCCGCAAGGCGATCCGCCAGGAACGCGAAAGGGTCCGCCGTGACGGCTATTCCTTCCGCATCGTGCACGGCGACGAAGCCAGTGCCGAAGACCTGGCCGCGATGCACGATTTCTATTGCCTGACCTTTGCCGACAAGGGCAATTCACCGGCGCTGACGCTGGCCTTCTTCCAGCATCTGGCCCGCACGATGCCGCGCGCGCTGGTGCTGATCCTGGCCGAACACGAAGGCCGCAGCGTGGCCGGCGCACTGTGCTTGCGCAGCGCCGACACGCTGTACGGACGCTACTGGGGCAGCGAGCATCAGAGCCCCGGCCTGCACTTTGAAACCTGCTACTACCAGGGCATCGACTACTGCCTGCGCGAAGGGCTGCAACGTTTCGAGCCCGGCGCGCAGGGCGAACACAAACTGGCGCGCGGCTTCCTGCCGGAACTGACCTACAGCCGGCATTTCGTCGCCCATTCCGCATTCGCGCAGGCGCTGGCGCCGTGGTGCGCAAGCGAACGCGAGCAGGTGCTGCGCTATCGTGACCTGCTGCAACAACACTCTCCCTTCCGCGATGCATCTGCCACGCCTTGATCCCGACCCGGCCGCGCCATTCCCGCCGGCCGAACGCGCCCGCACCGAACCCGACGGCCTGCTCGCCTGGGGCGGTGATCTGTCGCCGCAGCGGCTGATGAACGCCTATCGCCATGGCATCTTCCCGTGGTTTTCCGAAGGCGATCCGATCCTGTGGTGGTCGCCGGATCCGCGCACCGTGTTCGACACCGGTGCCCTGCACCTGTCGCGCCGCTTCCGCCGCGAGCTGCGCCGGCTGGAATGGGAGCTGCGGCTGGATACCGTGTTTTCCCACGTGGTCGCGGCCTGCGCCGACACCCCGCGCCCCGGCCAGAACGGTACCTGGATCACGGCCCCGATGCGTCAGGCCTATCAGCAACTGCACCAGCTCGGCCATGCACATTCGCTGGAAGTGTTCGAAAACGGCACGCTGGTGGGCGGCATCTACGGTGTCATGGCTGGCAACGTTTTCTGCGGCGAATCCATGTTCAGCCATCGTAGCGGCGCCTCGAAGGTCGCACTGGCTGCACTGTGCCACCTTCTTCACAAGCACGGCACCGGCTGGCTCGATGCGCAGATGCATACCCCGCATCTGGCCACGCTCGGCGCCAGACAGCTTGCGCGACGCGACTATCTGGCGATCCTGCGTCAACCGGACCCGTCCGGTGCATTGCCCACAGGTGACTGGAAAGGTCGGCTGGAAGGTCTTCGTCCGGTAGATCTGGCATGAAAGCCACAACCATGCGATACTGGGGAGCGGATTTTCCGCCGCATTGCCCCAAACCAAAGAACGAATGTCAAAAGACGATTCCATCGAAATGGAAGGCTCGGTCCTGGAGACCCTGCCCAACACCATGTTCCGCGTGCAGCTGGAGAACGGTCACGTCGTGACCGCACACATCTCCGGGCGCATGCGCAAGAACTACATCCGCATCCTGACCGGCGACAAGGTCAAGGTCGAAATGACGCCCTACGATCTGACCAAGGGCCGCATCACCTACCGGATGAAGTGACCCGCACGGCGCCAGGCGCGCCAGCGGACATCAGACAAAAAGAAGGCGGGAGCCGAAGCCCCCGCCTTCTTTTGCGTGTCCGGAATTCACCGCCAGCATCATTCCGGCAGCGGCAGCTGCTCAAAACCATCGGCAAACATCGGTGGCTCGCCGGGCTCATTCGTAGCGGGAACCAGGGTCGCCACCTCGATCACCTCACCCTTGGGCGCATGCAGCCGTGCCACACCGGGTACAGGTGCCGCATCGCTTTCCACGCTGAAGCGGAACATCGTGCCCCAGTCCAGCGAGTTGGCAACAGTGCCGACAGGCTGCCGACCGGAAGGCGCCCAGGCCAGACGCCCGGCGGTTTGACTGAAGCTCCAGTCGTTCGCCGGAATCCGGTCACCATCGGAGAAGCCGTTCGCACTGACCGGCACCGGCCCTTCAGTTTCAACTTCGAAACGGGTGAAACCGGCGTTGGACAGCACTTCCAGCTTGTTCGGGTCGCCGCTCTGCCCATCCCTGTACTGGATCTCGGCCACGGCGAAATCGAAGTTCGCCAGCACGTAGTCATAGCGCCAACCACCACCGTCCAGCGGCACCACCTTGACCGCCAGCCGGGCCTGGCCGTGTTCGCTTTCGATATCTGCACTGTGCTCGGTCGCGGTAGCGGTGCCGCGCGGCAACCAGCGGTCGATGGCCGGGCCAAGTTGCAGCTCCGAGCCTGGCCCGTTGCCAACATTCCACACGCTGCCGCTCCAGGTGAACGTGGCCGGACGCGTCTGCATCGTGTTGTAGATATTGATGTCGTCACGAACGACGTACCAGGACTCGAACCAGTAGCTGGCACCGGGGTTCTGCACGGGGCTGATATCGCGCTCATCAACCTGGAGGCGATAGGCCCAGAACGTGCAATCCGTCATTCCCGGAAGATTCGAGCAGGGTGAGCCGCTATCCCTGATGCCGTTGCAATCACGATCGAACACCGAGCCGCACCGCCCCCACTCCCCGGTGGCCGGAATGATCTCGCTGCGCGGGCCGAGATCTCCGACCGAATCGTTGTTTCCCACGCCGTAGGTATCGGCACAGCCGCGCCCGAGGATGTGCCCGGAACCGGGATGGGCGTCGCAGGCGGTGTTGACCGTCAGGAAGGCATGCTTGACGCCGGAACGGCCGACCTGATCGATCCGGCCCTGGGCATCGATGCGATACAGGTTCCAGATCAGGTACGGATGCTGATCGTTGTCGTAGGGCGCGAAATTGCCGGTGAACTTCTGGTGCCAAGCGACATCGGCTGCATATAACGCCTCGCTGCTGCCCAATGGATCAGCCAGCATGCCGCCGGGCTCTCCTGCGGGACAGGGTGCAGCAGCACACGGCGTCGTCACACGGATGGTGCCGTCGTTGCGGTTGTTGCGCAGCGTCGAGGACGGGGTGAATACCACCTTGCCGCTACCCGACGGCCCGCTCGCATCGGGACTTTTACGGCTGTACTGCGCAGAAAAATAGTGCATCAGCACATCCGCCTCGTAGTATTGCTGCGGCATGGTGCCGGGCACCGGCTTGCCGGGCCAGCGCGACACCGTACCCTTGGCACTGGCAAGCGGCGCGGCCTCGCCATCGACATGCAGTCTGGCGTGCAATGTGAGATCGGCCACCGCCAGACCTTCCGCCTCCGACATGCCCAGACGCCGCGCCAGCGCCGGCGCCACCCGCAGATCCATGGTCTGGATCGATAGCTGCGGCGCGGCCTCGCCTTCGATTTCGTACATCATCCGGTCGATGTAGAACCACGCGTTGCCGTCGGCCGTCAGCACATCGAGCACGAAGCCGTTGTCCGCGCGCGGCACCAGGCGCACATCCCGCAGGAGGATGCGCTCATCGCCCAGTTGCAGATCGAAACCGCCGCGGAGAATCAGCGAACCGCCGGTAAATCCGGCAAAAGCACCATCGCGGATCGCAAGGTCCAGCGCCGATGCCTCGGCAACCGCAAACTGCTCACGCCCGTAGACATCGGCTTTGCCGCCCCCGATCGCGGGCGATACGTCGATACCCAGGTCCGACATCAGATCGCGGTTCCAGCGGAAACGGGCCTGGCCGCCCCAGATCTTCCAGCGGGCCTGGTCGGCAGCCGCAACCGCCGTAGCGTCGCCCCCCGGCTGTTCACCGGTTTCGGCATGGGTGAGCGGCGGCGCCACCGCCAGCGCGGCGGCCAGCAGGGCGGGACAAAGGAACTCGGGATATCGCTTCACTTCAGCACTCCAGATCGTCCGCGCGTTGGGCGTGCATTCGCGCCAGGGCATGGCTCCTTCCCCTGAGTTTTCATGGCCCGGCCACCGTCACCGCGTGCTGGCCGGCATCCAGTGGTGGCGAGCGACCATAGGTCGGGTTTTCCCAAAGTTCGTACATGTACTGGCCCCGCGTGCGGTCCTGCGGACCAACGCTGAAGGGTCGGCCCGGACCATCGGCGCATAGATCGTTTTCCGCTTGGAAGCCGCGTTCGACCGCCTGATCGCGCAGGAATTCGATGTACTCCCTGCTCGCGATCTGGAATCTGAGCTTCGCCTCCACCGTCACCGGCCAGACGACGTCTCCCGGCAGCGGCACCGTGTAGCTGGCGATATCAAAATTGACGCTGACGCCTGAGCCGGGCGCGGTTTCCGGATAGCTGTAGGCATAGCTGGCTGTTTCCGGATCGTTGCCGCCAGTGAAGCCCAGCGGCGGGATACGGTTGTCCTTGGCCACGCAGTTGTTGAGCGCGAAGTGGAAAATGCCGCGGCCCTGCCCGTCCGTGGTGCGGCAAGCCCCGATGCTTTCATCCCACAGGCCCTGCTTGATCTCGTAGACCCTGGTCTGCGCATCGATGGCGAGATCGCCGCTGGCCGGATCGAATGCGCCGTTGCGCCACAGCGATACGCCATCGGCATCGCGCACATCGACATCCAGCCACATGCGGCGGCCTTCGCCATAACCGGTCGGCAGCTTGTGCCCGGCCAGATTGGTCACCTTGACCTGCACCGCGAGCCCCGAGCCACTGCGAGTGGCCCGCGTTTCCAGCTGCGCGGTGCGCTCGGCCAACATTTGCGTGGCCCAGGCCGAAGTGCGGTCAAAAGCCTCGTCGCGGTACAGAAACGGGTATTCGCCCTTGAGCACCTGCGGAATCCAGGCGTTGCCACCGACAAACTCGTGCGTGGGCAGACTTCCAGTGCGATCCGGGCCACTGGTACAGGCCATCAATGGCGCCTTCGGATCCCAGGTCGGCGCTTCAGCCTGACGCATATGGCAGTGCTGGCAATGTTCCGTGCGTGCGATGACCTTGCCGGGTACGGCATCGCCACCAGGCTCCATGCCGTCGCGGAACAGGGTCGAGGCATAGCCGCTGTGCCGCCATTCGCTGTAGGTGCGTTCGACCGGGAAGGCCAGGCCGGTGTCCTGCCCCTGCGGCGTGCCGTTGGCCAGGATCAGGGTGCGGAACGGGCCGGATTCCAGCGTCGGCGAGGTCACGTCATGACAGCTTCCGCACATCGCGCTGTCGCTGTGCAGCGCGGAATGCTTCCAGGCATGGGGCGCGGTGTACGTGCCACCAGGGGCGGGCAACACATGCGGATAGGAATAAGGCCCGCGACGGCAGGGTTCGCCCCAGCCGTCGCAATCTCCGTCATCGAGCCAGATGTCGGCATTGCCGCTCATCAAGGGCTGCCCGAGCGGACCCTGCTCCATCAGCCGATGGCAGGCATGGCAGCCGACGCCGCCATAATCGCTTTCGGACGTGTCGAAACTGTCCGGCCCACCTTCCAGCAGGCAGCCCTGGAAGCCCTCCACCGTTTCGCCGGGCAATGGTTCCTGCCCGGGTGGTATCGCAACGGTCTTGCGCACCCGGCCTTCGTACCAGCCTTTTGGCGTATGACAGCGCAGGCACCACTCACCGATGCCTTCGGCGCCGTTCGCCGCACCATCGGCGTTGGCCACGTCCAGTGCCGCCCAGAACAGCGGATCGCGCGTGGCATTGGCCATCATCGAGCCGGACCAGCCATTGGCCGGATAGTGGTTTTCCTGCGGTCCACCGCCGTGGCAACCAGTGCAGGCCTGCGAACCTTGCAGCGCATGCGCCAGCCCGGGCTGGGTGCCCTTCGGGGTGAAATCGACGAATCCCGCCACGCCACGGGGAAGGTCCAAGGCAAAGGCCGCCACGGAAAACAGCAACAGCAACGCCGTCCATCCAGGCCACGATCCACGCATCCGAACTACCCCGCAGGTTTTCCAGAACGGCTACCGGCCTTTCGCAGTTCGGGTCCCCCGACCCCTCGTGCCCACCTCCTAGGAAGTTGCCGGACAAGTTTTGCAGCGCGATCATGGCAGCGGCACGCGCCTGGCAACACGCTGCATCGCACAAAAAAATCGCCCGGCGAATGCCGGGCGATCCATCACGCGGGAAAACCCCAGAACCGTGTCAGAGTGGTTCGACCTGGTCGGCCTGATAGCCCTTCGGGCCCTGGGTCACAACGAAGGAAACCTGCTGGCCTTCCTTCAGCGACTTGAAGCCGGTGCCCTGGATGGCACGGAAATGCACGAACAGATCCTCGCCACCTTCGCGGCTGATGAAGCCGAAACCCTTGGCGTCGTTGAACCATTTGACTGTGCCGGTCTGACGATCGGACATGACAACACTCCTAGAAACCGATGACTGAACATTTTCAACCCGGAAACCGGGACTGGGATTGCAAGGAGTACGCGACGCGAAGCGATGGACAGATCAATCCGGATCCTGCCGCACCGGGCCACGATGCATTGTGACCCATGCAAACACAGCAGGCATCTTATACACGTTTTCGTTTTGCGCTGCCAAGCACCCGCCTGCCGCCAATCGGCCGGTGTGCGCAAACAACAGCGCCGACGGTCCGGAAACCGTCGGCGCCTGATCCCGGCCGGGGCCGGAATGGCAACGGGATGCCCCGGAAGCCTTACTGCGCAGCCAGGCGGCGCTTGCGCGCACGCAAGCCTTCGTGCACAACGCGCGCCTTGGCTTCGTACTGCATCGCCAGTACCCGCACCACATAGCTGTGGTCGCGGTCATGGCGGATGCGCTGGATGCGGCCGAGCAGATCGGCCTCGGCCTGTTCGATCTTGGTGACCTGGTCCTGGCAGATGGCCTTCAAGCCGGTGCGCAATGTGCTGTAGGTGGCATTGATGTCGGACACCCATTCGGCCGGCTTGGCGGCGCGCTTGCTGGCACGCACCCGGGCGGTGCCGCCGGGCTTCACTTCCTGGCTGAGTTCCTCGACCAGGGTCGACTTGGCCCGGGCCATGCTGCGGAACAGTTTCCGCAGTTCGGTATCACCCACCTCCTCGGCCGCTTCTGCATAGAAATCGACGCCGTCACGGCTGGCTTCGATCAATTCGGGGAGAATGTTCAGCGATTCGCTCATGGAAAGCTCCTGCATGGCTGAGGGTGGGAGTGCCGCTGGCGCCTCAGGCCCCATCAGACGATGGAGAGGTGACTCGCGGCACGGCAATTGCGTTGACGGGCAACGCCGGTCAGGGTAGCGCGCGCGGCATAAAAACTTCGTTATTTACGCATGGCGACGACTGCACTGGAAGCGACAATTATATCACAATCAATAACTTAAGTAAAATATTTGACAATCAAGTATAAAATGACACTTGAACAGCACCCACTCCCGCCAGGCCAAATCCCGTTGCCCCCGCCCACCGTGATCGTGGTCGGCGGCGGCCCGGCAGGGCTGATGGCGGCCGGGATTCTCGCTGCGGCCGGGGCCCGCACCACGCTGCTGGATGCGATGCCTTCGGTCGGACGCAAATTCCTGCTGGCCGGCAAGGGCGGGCTGAATCTGACCCATTCCGAATCTCTGCCGGGATTTGTGTCGCGCTACGGCGCGGCCAGCGAAAAGGTCGGCGCCTGGTTGCAGCGTTTCGGCCCGCAACAGCTGCGCGACTTCGCGGCCACGCTGGGCATCGACACCTTCGTCGGCAGCTCTGGCCGGGTGTTCCCTTCAGACATGAAGGCCGGGCCGATGATGCGCCGCTGGGTCAGCCGCCTGCGCGAAGCCGGCGTGGTGTTCCAGATGCGGCACAGGTTTCTGGGCTGGAACGCGGATGGATCGCTTCGCGTGGCCACGCCGGACGGCGAAATCCGCATGAGCGCCGATCTGCTGATCCTGGCGCTGGGCGGCGGCAGCTGGGCGAAGCTGGGCTCGGATGGGGCCTGGACCGAGGCGCTGGTGGCCCGTGGCGTGGCGGTTGCGCCGTTGCACCCGGCCAATTGCGGGTTCGAGTGCGACTGGAGTGCACCCTTCCGCGAACGTTTCGAAGGCGCGCCGCTGAAAGCCATCGCCGCACGTGTGCCTGATGCCCGGCCGTGGCAGCGCGGTGAATGCGTGATCACCCGCGACGGTATCGAGGGCAGCTTGGTCTACGGGCTATCCGCACCGTTGCGCGATGCCATCCAGCAACACGGCCACGCGCGGCTGGAACTGGACCTGCTGCCTGACCGCAGCCAGGACGCCATCTCCGAGGCTCTGTCCCAACCGCGCGGCAGCCGCTCCCGCAGCGAACACTGGCGCCGCCGCCTTGGCCTCAGCGGCGTCAAGGCCGGCCTGCTGCATGAAATCCTTCCACGCGAATCCTGGGACGACAGCACCATGCTGGCCCGTACCCTCAAGGCGCTGCCGCTGCGCCTGACCGCCACCCGGCCGATCGACGAAGCCATCAGCAGCGCCGGCGGCATCAGTTTCGACGCCGTGGACGAACGCCTGATGCTGCGCGCCGCGCCCGGCAGCTTCGTGGCCGGGGAAATGCTCGACTGGGAAGCACCAACCGGCGGCTACCTGCTGACCGCCAGCATCGCCAGCGGCGTGATTGCCGCCGAAGGTGCGCTGGCCTGGTGGAAGGAGCGGCACGATGCACTGTGACGCCTGGAGCGATGGCCGCTGTCGTTCCTGTAGCCGCATCGAACACGCCTATCCGCAGCAGCTGAACGACAAGGGCATCCATGCCCGACAGATATTGGCGGGCATGGGCGAGCCTGTGTGGTTGCCGCCAGTCGCCAGCCGCGAAACCGGGTTTCGCAACAAGGCCAAGCTGGTCGTCGCCGGCAGCGTGCAGGCACCGACACTGGGCATCCTGGACCAGAACGGGCACGGCGTGGATCTGGACGACTGCCGCCTGTATCCACCGGCGCTGGCGGCCAGCTTCCCGCTGCTGCGCCGCTTCATCCGCGATGCCGCAATCACGCCCTACGACGTGCCCGCGCGGCACGGTGAACTCAAATACCTGCTGCTGACCCTGGCCGAACATTCCTGCGAACTGATGCTGCGTTTCGTGCTGCGCTCGCAGGAACCGCTGGCGCGTATCCGCAAGCACCTGCCCGCATTGCAGGCCGCCCTGCCCGGCCTGCGCGTGGTGTCGGTCAACCTGCAACCCGAACACAAGGCGGTACTGGAAGGCGAGCAGGAAATCCTGCTGGGCCCGGATGAATCGCTGACGATGCAACTCAACGCGATGTCGATCCACCTGCGCCCGCGCAGCTTCTTCCAGACCAATACCGATGTGGCCGCCGCGCTGTACCGGCAGATCCACGATTGGGTGCAGGAGGTGGATCCACCGGCGCTGTGGGACCTGTTCTGCGGCGTCGGTGGATTTGCGCTGCATTGCGCCAACGGCGAGCGCGAGGTCACCGGCATCGAACTGTCCGAAGAGGCCATCGCCAGCGCCTGCCGCAGCCGCGACGAACTCGGATTGCGCCGCCTCCACTTCCAGGCAATGGACGCCACCACATTCGCCCGGTCCGGCACGCCATGGCCACCACTGGTGATCGTCAACCCGCCACGGCGTGGGCTCGGCAAGGCACTGTGCGAAGCCTTGCGCGACAGTCCGGTGCAGTGGATCGCCTACTCCAGCTGCAACGCCGCATCGCTGGCGCGCGACATCACGGATCTGGCGCAGTTCGAGCCACGCAAGGCGCGACTGTTCGACATGTTCCCCCACACCGACCACTACGAACTGGCCTGCCTGCTGCAGCGGCGTGAATGACAGCGGACCGGAGCACTTTCGACGGCACATCCCGCACTCGCCCGCTGCTTGTCGGCATCCCGGCATCTGGTTATCATGGCCGGCCTCGTTTCCGGCTGCGGCCGGCGACGCGGGTTCCAGCGGAGAGGTGTCCGAGTGGTTGAAGGAGCACGCCTGGAAAGTGTGTAAGCGTCTAAACCGCGCTTCGGGGGTTCGAATCCCCCTCTCTCCGCCAAGTTTGAAAGTGCTGGATAGACCTTGAGCCGCGTGAACTTCGCCGGCCCCAACCAGCACAATGCAGATGCCCGCAACGGGCAGCAGTCCATGGCGGCCCCGCCGGCCCCTCGCGACGATAGACCGAAAACCCCGCCAGGGCCGGAAGGCAGCAACGGTATTGGTCGACTCGGGTGCCGAGGCAAGCTGGCGGGGCTGCCACCCTTCTCCCCCATGGATTCCTGACGTGATCGTCGGCACCTGCCTGGCGCGGTCTGCTCTTTACTGTCTGCATCGCTGAAATGATGCCGCGCTGGGCAAGGCCGACGTTTGCCGCATTGCGCCATGCATCCGGCCATGCAACCCGCGTATCCTCGACCATACGCCGGCGAAGGGAGACAGGGGTCGCCGGATAGCCAAGGTCCCGTGTCATGCCGGAGGCATGCGCGCCGGGCCGTTCCAACGGGGAGATACGACGATGTTGAAATACCTTGCCGGCTGTGTGCTGGCATTTGCGCCCATGCTTGCGCTCGCCAATACCGGCGTCGCCTTCGTGCATGGCACCAGCAAGCACACCAACGCGACGGCCGACTATTGGGGAGCCGATTTCATCAACTCGGTGCGGCAGGGTCTGCCCAACCAGGCCAACTACACCGTCATCAATTGCGATTTCGAGCAGTACATGTGGGATTCGCGCGCCGCCGGTTGCGCAGCGGGGCAGCTCACCAGCTTCATCAATTCACGCGGCATCACCGATCTGGTGGTCATCACCCACTCCAACGGTGGCAACGTGATGCGCTGGATCATGAGCAATCCGACCTACGACAGCCGCTATCCGAACATCATCAACAAGATCCGCTGGGTCAACGCGCTGGCACCGTCCTCGCGCGGCACGCCGCTGGCGGATGCGGTGATGGCCGGCACCGTGTTCGAATCGGCGCTGGGCTGGCTGCTGGGCTACAAGAACGATGCGGTGCGCATGCAACAGCAGAGCTGGATGGCGCAGTACAACGCCAACAACCTGTACGGCACCGCCGGGCGTCCTTCGCTGCCGCGCGGCTTCTGGGCCGTGGTCGGGCAGGACGTTGAAACCGCGATCTGGGATTCGGACAGCTACTGCGGCGGCTACCACCTCAACCTCGGGCTGGAAATCACCCAGGCCTGGCTCAACAGCTGTTCCGACGGTTTCCTCAATTGCAGCAGCCAGGCCGGGGCCGGCAACGTGTGGTTCTACGACACCCAGCGCACCGCCGGGAAGGAACCGCTCAGCCACAACCAGAGCCGGAAAAAGTGCTTCAACCTCGACGTGATCCTTCGCAACGACCTGTGAGCCCGGAGCCGACCATGAAAAACCTCATTTTCGTCGCGCTCAGCGGCATTCTTTTCAGCCCCGCCCTGCTCGCGGCGGAACCCCACATACAGCTGCTGCCCGCCAGCGGAGGCGATCTGGTCGCCAGCCGCGTGACGATGGAAAAGTCCGCGCTGGCCGCCGATATCGAACGCGAACCGGTGGATTTCGCCTGGGCGCTGGACCCCTCCCAGCCGCTCTCGCGCGAAACGCCCTACGTCGCCGACAGCCGCGAGTTCTGGACCACGCTGGATGCCAAGCAATTGCAGAAGGGCTACCGCTTCCAGACCACCGCACCCGGCGCGCTGCTGCGCCTGAGCCCGGCCGACAACGCCAAGCGTACCGCCTTGCAATTGTCCGATCTGGACCTGCGCATCGACGGCAGGAAGCTGGATGCCACGCGCGACATCAGCATCGCGGTGGATGCGGCTCAGATGAAGGCCGCCGGAGTGGATTTCGGTGAGGGCTCGCTGGTGTTCCGTCTTGCAGCCGACGCCGGTGAAGGCCAGCTGCAGCTGATGGCCAAGAACGCCGCCGGCGACTACCTGCTGCATGTCTACGAACCGGACAGTCCGGTGTCGCTGACGCTCGCAGCCGACCGCGACCGTGCCCTGGCCGGTGACACCATCACGCTGAAAACCCAATGGAACGACGGCAGCCGGGCCTCGCGCCCGAGCAGCATCGGCGGCGTGCTGACCTCGCCGCAGGGCCACAGCATCCCGATCGACTTCACCCCGGCCAAGGGCGGCGAGTATCAGGCCACGGTGCAGTTGCCGGCCGATGCGGGCAGCGGCATGGCGCTATGGGAAGTGCATACCTTTGCCGTTTCCAACAGCAAGAACGGTGCGATTCCGCGCGATGCCAAGACCAGCTTCTCGGTCTCGAGTCCGACCGCGCGCCTGAGCGGCGAAGCCGTTTCGGTGCAGGCCAAATCCGGGCGTGTCGCGTTGACGCTGCCGCTGGAAGTGGGCGCAGCCGGCCGCTACGAGTTGCGTGGCGTGCTCTACGGCACGGCGAAGGGCGGCAGCATGCAGCCGTTTGCGATCGCGCATTCGGCACGCTGGCTGGAGCCGGGCAAGGGCGAAGGCATCACGCTGGATTTCGGCGATCTGGCGGCCAAATCCGGCCTGGCGGCACCGTATGAACTGCGCGATCTGAGCCTCAACGATCAGGCCCGTCTCGGCCTGCTGGAAACCCGCGCCCGCGCGCTGCGATTCGGAGCTGACGACGCACTGCGCTGATCGACCTGCTGCACCACCTGCCCCGCATCCGGCCTGTCCGGGTGCGGGGTTTTCTTTTTCGCAACGAATCCTGCCACCGCCCGGCGCGACGTCACCTGGCCATCAGCCGCCAGCCACATCCTCCGGCACACGCGGCGGCGCCAGCGGCAGATCGCTGCCCGGCAACAGCACGCGATAGCCGCGCGCTTGCAACGCCCGGCCATCGACAACCGAACCGTAATGGTAAAGATGCAAGCGGCCCAGCAATTCCGGCGGGTATTCGCGTTCCAGATCATCGATGCCGCTGTGCGACGGATTGCCGACCAGCCCGCAGTCGTGCGCGATCGGCACATCGGCGTCCAAAGCCAGCAGGCGCTCGGGAATCGGCCGGGTGTCGCCGGTGTAGACAAAGCTGCCCGGCAGCGCGAGGCCGAACGCGGTATCGGGCGCGTGATGCCGCACCGGGAACACCTGAAACCAGCAGCCCTCGTGCCAAAAGCCGCGTGAATGCGGAATCAGCCGAAACGCATCCCAGTAATTGACCCCGCCTTCGGCCAGCACGCCAGGGTAATCGGCCACACGCCGCTGCACCCATGGCACCAGCGGCGCCGGCACATACATCCGGCAATCGCCACGCCGTGCCGGATCGAAATACAGCTGCACGAACAGCCGCTCCATGCCGGCCACATGGTCCAGATGCGTATGCGTCAGGAACAGCGCACGCGGCGCCTGCCCATAGCGTTCAAGGTAGGCGGTCAACGCCTCCTGCCCGCAATCGATCAGCAGCAACGGCTCTCCGTCGCGTTCGACCACCGCGCTGGCCGAGCCCAGCTCCACCGCACTGGCATTGCCCACGCCGAGGAAATGCAGATTCCAGGCACTCACGCCGAATGCTCCCGCACATGCCCGGCGATGCTTTCCAGATAGGCCGCTTCCAGCGCCTGCCAGTCGCCCGCCGCGACGCCTCCAAGCTTGTCCAGCGAACGCCGCAGCCGGCGCAGATTGGCGCGCTGCCAGTCCTGCGACGGCACCCGCAGCCGACCGCGATCAAAATCAATCAGCCAGACCTTGTCATCGGCATCGATCATGACATTGTGCGCATTCAGATCGGCATGAAAGACACCGGCCTGATGGAAACGCGCAATCGTCCGCCCAACATCCGCCCACGGCGACGGCACGCCTGCTGCGTGACGCTCGGCCATGGTGCGCGCGTGCGGCACACGCAGCGTCATCAGGTCGGCGCGATAGTGCAGCCCGTCGCGCTGCCAACCGGCCAGCAGCGGACGCGGCACAGGCAGGCCCTTGTGCCACAGCTGCGCCAACAGTTCGAACTCGTGCAGGCTGCGTACCCGCGCCTGCCCGGTGTAGAGGTAATGATCGGAAATCACCCGCCCGACCAAGCCGCCACGGCGGTAATGGCGCAGCACCGCCTCACCGAAATCGCCGCGCACCAGCCACGGGACGCCACGACCGCCACGCCCATCCAGCGGCACCGCACCGGGCCAGTGATCCGGTTCGAGCATCGCCGGCACGGCTTGTGGCAGGCTGTTGGCGTCAAACAGAATCCCGCCCTGCGCGAATGCAGAACGCCGGATATCCAGTTCCTTCGGCCCGATGCCGGACATCACCCACTCCATGCCACCCCGCCAAAGAGTGTAACAACTTGAGCCTGATCGACCCGCCCGAACACATCGCCCTGCTGCGCCTTTCCGCATTGGGCGATGCCACGCACGTGGTGCCGCTGGTGCGCACCGTGCAGCGCCACTGGCCGCAAACCCGCATCAGCTGGATCATCGGCAAAGGCGAGCGCATGCTGCTGGACGGACTTGAGGGCGTCGAATTCATCGTCTACGACAAGAAATCCGGCTGGCGCGGCATGCGCGAACTCTGGCAGCGCATGGCCGGCCGCCCGTTCGACGCCCTGCTGCAGATGCAACTGGCGGCACGCGCCAACCTGCTGGCCTTCGGCATCGACGCCCCGCTGAAGATCGGCTACGACCGCGCACGCAGCAAGGAAGGCCACAGCCTCGTCATCAATCGTCGCATTCCCGCCGGCGGCAGCCATGTGCTGGATGTGCTCGGGCGTTTCGCCCTACCGCTGGGGCTGGAACAGACCCGGGTCGAATGGCGCCTGCCGATTCCCGAAGCCGCGCGCGAATGGGCCGCCGAACAACTGCCCGGCGACACCCCCACGCTGATCCTCTCACCCTGCTCCAGCCATCCGCTGCGAAACTGGTCGGCGCAGCGCTATGCTGCCGCCGCCGACCATGCCGCACGCCGGCACGGCTACCGCATCGTGATCTGCGGCGGACGCAGCGAACTGGAACGCCAGACCGCCGACGCGATTCTTGCCGCAATGAAGGAACCGGCGCTGGATCTGGTCGGGCGCGACACCTTGAAGCAGCTGATGGCCCTGCTGGAGCGCGCCGACATCCTGCTCGGCCCGGATTCGGGCCCGGTGCACATCGCCAACGCGCTGGGCACCAAGGTCGTCGGGCTGTACGCCTGCACCGACGCACAGCGCAGCGGCCCGTACTCGGACCTGCGCTTCACCGTCAACCATTACGACGCGGCCGCACGCCAGTTCCTGAAGAAACCCGCGAGCGCGCTGCGCTGGGGCAAGCGGGTCGAATTTCCCGGCGTCATGGACCTGATCGGCGTGGACGAAGTCACCGACTGCATCGACCGCTGCACCGCCGAACTGCGCCGCCCGGGCTGAGCGGCACCAGAACTCGACACGGCCCGGTACGACCCGGAACCCGGCATCGGCACAAGCGCCGCGCACACCGCGATCAGTACGACTTTTCCTCGACGAAAGCCGAACCCAGCGCCAGATTCAGCTCACGCTTGATCCGCGCGCGCTCGTCGTTGTTCAGATAGACCGAGCGCGCCAGCTCGATGAAGCCCTGATCGAACACGCCGCCGGCATCGGCATTGCGGATATCGTCCTCGATCTCCCACAGGCGCTCGTTGACCGCCTTCAACCGCGCCCGCAACTGCGCCACCTCGCGCCCGGAAGCCGGATGCACCATCCAGGTGCGCTCCAGCGCCGCCAGCTCATGCCGCACATTGGCCAGCTTGGCGGCATCGGTCATGCGCTCGGACTTGATCTGCAGGATCGCGATCTTGTCCAGCAACTCACCGAACGAGACAGGAACGAGGATTTCGGACATGCCGGCCAACCACACTCAAAAGGGCCCACCAGCCTGCCAGAACTTCCCACTCCACGCACGCGTGTTGTGGGATGGATTGATGGCTGACCGAGTGGATCGCAAACAGCGTGGCGGGTACAACGGCGGGCAGGAATCAGCCGGGCAACAAAAAAGCCGCTGGGATCAGCGGCTTTTTGATGTATCTGGCGGAGAGGGAGGGATTCGAACCCTCGGTACGCTTGCACGTACGCCTGATTTCGAGTCAGGTACATTCGACCACTCTGCCACCTCTCCGATTTCCCACCCGGCAGCAGCAGGAAGGGCCGCGAATGATACGGCTACTGACACGCCCGTACAAGTGGGCTTCATTGCAAGCACGGCACAATACACCGTTCCCGCGCGTACGTTCTTCCACTTGCGCCGCTTTCCGGCCCCACGGCATGATGCCCGAAGGTTCCGCCAGGGGCCGTCCGGCGCTGGTCGGGCGGGTGCCGACCACAACCAGCGTCCTGCGTTGAAATCGCAGGTCCGGAAACACAGCAACCGATGATCGAATTCGGCCACCTCACTCACGTCGGTCTGCGGCGCGAACACAACGAAGACACCTACTACGGCGACTCGCAACTGGGCCTGTGGCTGGTCGCCGACGGCATGGGCGGGCACGAGTTCGGCGAAGTGGCCAGCGCGCTGGCACGCGACACCATCGTCAACCATGTACGCGAAGGCCACGGACTGCCCGAAGCGATCCGCGCCGCCGACCAGGAAATCATCCGCCAGTCACGCCGTCGCGCCGAAGCCCTGCCGATGGGTACCACCGTGGTTGCCGCGCGTTTCAACGGCATGCAGTTCGAAATCGCGTGGGTCGGCGACAGCCGCATCTACCTGTGGGACGGCCACCTGCGCCAGCTTTCGCAGGACCACTCCTATGTTCAGGAACTGATCGACCAGGGCGCGATCACGCCGGAACAGGCGCGCAGCCATCCGCATCGCAACGTCATCACCCAGGCACTGGGCGTCACCGACCCGCAATCGCTGAACGTGGAAGTGATCCGCGGCGAGCTCAAACCCGGCATGCAGCTGTTACTGTGCAGCGATGGCCTGACCGAAGAAGTGGACGACGCCACCATCGCGGGCGTCCTGGCCAAGACCGGCCTCTCCGCGCAGGAGTGCGTGGACCAGCTGGTGCTGGCGGCACTGGATGGCGGCGGATCGGACAACATCACCGTGATACTGCTGCGCAACGAAGCCGGCGGCTGAGGCATCCCGCACGGCGCTGAGCCATCCGCGCGGCACAACCGTGACCTGACGCACGACACGGCAAAACTCCGGCAGCTATTGTCACACCTTGTAACAATTTGTTACGCAGTGTGACAACTCTCAGACACCCGGATCGGATACCGCCGATGGACGCGATCACGCCCTCCCCCAAGACCGGCAGCGAGGCCCTGTTCAGCGACAGCTTCGAGTCGCCCACCCCACCCGAACCTCCCGTGCAACTGCCACCGTTCGCGGTGCGCGTGCTGACCAAATGCGGCTACGGCCAGCGCCCCGACGAGGTGGCCGCTTTCAACGCGCTGGGCAGCAATGACGATACGCGGCTGAACGCATGGCTGACCGCACAGCTCAATCCCGACTCGATCAGCGACACCGACTGCAACAACCGCATTTCGGCCGGCAACTACGCCACCTACACGATGTCGCTGTCGCAGATGTGGGCCAAGTACGTGCGTGGCGATTCCCAGGGCTGGCCGCAGCGCTACTACCCCTGCGACGAAGCCGCCTGCATCAAGCTGATCCGGGCGGTCTACAGCAAACGCCAGTTGTACGAAGTGATGGTGGATTTCTGGCACAACCACTTCAATGTGCAGGGCTGGGAATTCAGCATCGCACCGGTGTTCATGCACTACGACCGCGACGTGATGCGCGGCAAGAACAGCAGCAACCGCTTCCATGCGCTCGGCAACTTCCGTGCCCTGCTGGAAGAAGTCGCCAAGGCGCCGGCGATGCTGGTGTATCTGGACAACAAGTCCAGCCGTGGCGCCGGCTTCAACGAGAACTTCGCGCGCGAACTGTGCGAACTGCACACTCTGGGCGCTGCGCACTACTACCCCACGAACGATCCGGAAGAAGTGCCGCTGGACGGGAACAATATCCCGCTCGGCTACTGCGACAACGATGTCTACGAGGCCGCCCGCGCGCTGACCGGCTGGACGATGCGCGACGATCACTGGGAATTCCCGAACTCGCCCGAATACGACACCGGCGAGTTCCTCTACCACGCGCCATGGCACGACCGTGCCGGCAAGTATTTCCTCGGCCGCTACATGGTCGCCAACCGTCCGGCACTGGCCGATGGCCACCGCGTGTTCGACCAGCTTTCCCAGCACCTGGGCACCGCCCGCAACATCTGCCGCAAGCTGTGCGTGCGTTTCATCGGGGACGAACCACCGCAAAGCCTGATCGATTCGGCAGCGGCGTTGTGGCAGTCGCGCTGGGACGCGCCAGACCAGATCGCCCAGGTGCTGCGCCACATCCTGACCTCTGTCGCCTTCAAGGAAAGCTGGGGCGACAAGGTCAAGCGCCCGTGGGAGGCGCTGATGCAATCGTTGCGCGCCACCTCGGCGGAACTGACGCCACGGGTGCGGCAACCAGCGGGAGTCGCGTGGAACGATTACGCCGATCTCACCACGCGCCTGCACCAGAGCGGCCATGGCCCGTTCCTGTGGCCCACGCCCGACGGCTATCCCGACCGCGCAAGCAAATGGCAGGCAGTCAGCCCGCTCGCGCAGACCTGGCGGACACTTGCGCGCCTGACCGAGATGCGCACGCCAGGCAGCGATGCGAACTCACCCACCGCCTATTTCCAACGCATCGAACAGGTCACCCGCGCCGCATTCCCCGGCCCACCGCAGTCCACCGCCGGGGCGGTCGTGGATTTCTGGATCGGCCGGATCTACGGCTACGCCCTCGCGCAGGAACGGCGCGATCAACTGGTGCGCTTCCTCGGCCAGAAGGCCAATACGGCAGCCGCCGCAACCACGCAACTGACCTGGAACAACGAGTGGGCCAATGAGCAGAACCCGGACAAGTACTACACCCTGGGACGACTGCGCACCACGGTGTCGCTGCTGATGATGTGCCCCGAGTTCTACCACCGCTGAACCTGCCGGAGTCCCACCCATGCAAGGCAACCGCCGCGATTTCCTGAAAGGCTGCTGCGCCGCCGCCATGGCCGCCGGCAGCGGCAGCACGATGGCCTTCTTCGATCCGCTCGCGCTTGCCGGCGGCAAGAGCGCCGCCAGCGGCGATGTGCTGGTCTACGTGTTTCTGCGCGGTGCCATCGACGGCCTGCATCTGCTGACGCCCTATGCCGGGCCGGATCGCATTCCTTACGTCAACACCCGTGGCAGTCTGGCCATTCCAGTGGAGCGGCTGCGGCGCGTCTCTGCCAGCGGTACCGGCAGCAACTGGGGCTGGCACCCACGTGCTGGCGGCGGCACCGGCGACGGCATCGGCACCACGCCCAAGTGGCTGCAAAAGCTCTACAACGCCAACCGGCTGGCGGTCGTGCATGCCACCGGCATGCCCACGCCCAACCGCAGCCATTTCGAGGCCCAGGCGATGATGGAACTGGGCACGCCCGGCATCACCGGCGGTGGCAGCGGCTGGCTGGCGCGCTATCTTTCCGCCATCAGCGGCACTCCCGGCCTGCCTGCTCCGTTGATCGCGCCGGCCTTCGGTTTCGGCAGCAATATGCAGACCAGTCTGATCGGGCTGGATCAGGCAGTGGGTTTCAACAGCGCCGAACAGTTCCGTGTCGATGGCTTCCAGTGGAACTGGAACCAGCGCGGTGCGGATACCCAGATCTACCCGCTGTGGAGTGGCAACTCGTCGCTGGAACGTGCCGGGCGCGATGCCGCTGACGCACTGGAAGTGATGCGCGAACACGATTTCACCGCCAATGGCTACACCCCGGGTGGCGGCGCCGTCTACCCGAGCGGCAGCTTCGGCACGCAACTGCGAAATCTCGCGCAGATGCTCAAATCCCCGATCAAGACCGGCCTGATCGCCGCCGCCATCGATCACGGCTTCTGGGACACGCACGAAGGCCAGGGCATGCCCAATCCCGGCGTCGCCGGTCACTACGACTGGTTCGGCAACCTCGTGGAAGAACTCGGGCACGGGCTGGATGCGTTCTATACCGATCTCAACGCCCACTCCATCGGTGGCGGCCTGAACCTGATGCACAAGGTCACGGTGATCGTGCAGAGCGAATTCGGGCGGCGTTTCCTGCCCAACGCCTCGGCCGGCACCGACCACGGCTACGGCAACATCATGATGGCGCTGGGCAATCGCGTAAGCGGTGGCCAGCTGCACGGCACGTTCCCCGGACTTGACGACAACAGCCTGTACGAAAGCCAGGACGTGGCCGTCACCACCGATTTCCGCCAGATCATTTCCGAAGCACTGGTCGACCGCATGGGCCTGCCACCAGCGCAAATCCCGCAGGTGTTCCCGGGCTTCAGCTACAACACCAGCGGCACGCCGGATGTATTCCAAACCGGCTGATCACATGCGCGCAACGCGCTGCACCCTCACCGCTGCCTTCGACTGAGCCCAGGCAACGGTTTGCGCGTGTATTCGGGCAAGGAAGCGGGCTGGTCAGAACCCGCGCGGAATCGCCGCCAGCAAGGTGCGGGTGTAGTCCTGCTGAGGATCGCTGAACACGACTTCGGACGGGCCGGTTTCAACCAATTTTCCGCGATTCATCACGCCCAGCTCATCGGCCATGAAGCGCACCACGCCCAGGTCGTGCGAGATGAACAGGTAGGTCAGGCCGAACTCGTCTTGCAGATCCAGCAGCAGGTTCAGGATCTGCGCCTGCACCGACACGTCCAGCGCTGAAACCGATTCATCGCAGACGATGAATTCCGGCTGCACCGCCAACGCGCGTGCGATGCCGATGCGTTGGCGCTGACCACCCGAGAACTCATGCGGATAGCGGCCCAGATGCATCGCATCCAGCCCGACCTTGCGCAGCAGATCACGCGCCCGATCCATCCATTCGCTGCGCCCGGCACCGATATCGTGCTCGCGCAGCGGCTCGATCAGGATGTCGGCCACGGTCATGCGCGGATCAAGCGAGGCATACGGATCCTGGAACACGATCTGCATCCGCCGCCGCAACGCACGCAGGGTCTGCGAAGTGGCCGTAGTGACATCCTGGCCGTCGAACACCACACGGCCTGCCGCCGGTTCCACCAGCCGCAGCAGGGCCCGCCCGAGCGTGGTCTTGCCGCAACCCGATTCACCGACCAGGCCGTAGGTCTGGCCACGGCGGATATCGAAGCTGACGCCATCCACCGCCGACAGCCATTGTTTGACGCCACCGAACAGGCCGCTGCGCAGCGGATAGCGCACCACCAGATCCTGCACCGAAAGCTGCACCGGTGCCTGCGCCAGTTCCGCCGTGCTGCGCTTGACCTGCGGTTGCAGGCGGGCAGCATCGGGTTCGACCTGGCAGCCGTCAGCATCGACGAAATCGGACACAGTCAGCAGCCGGCGCGGATTGGTGGTCAGCGAAGGCCGGCACGCGACCAGGCCACGGGTATACGGATGCTGGCCATGATGGAACAGCTCGCGGGTCGCGCCCTCCTCCACCTTGCGGCTGCGATACATCACCACCACCTGGTCGGCCACTTCGGCCATCACGCCAAGGTCATGGGTGATGAACAGCAGGCTCATGCCGTGGCGCTGCTGCAGATCGCGCATCAGCTCCAGCACCTGGCGCTGCACCGTGACATCCAGCGCGGTGGTGGGCTCGTCGGCGATCAGCAACTGCGGTTCGCAGGCCATCGCCTGGGCGATCATCACGCGCTGCTTCTGCCCGCCGGACAGTTCATGCGGATAGGCATCCACGCGCCGCTTCGGATCGGGAATGCCGACCTGGTCAAGCAGTTCGATCGCACGCTCACGTGCCGCGCGGCGGTTCAGGCCCTCGTGCCGGCGCAGCACCTCGGCGATCTGTTCGCCAACGCGGTAGACCGGGTTCAGGCTGGTCATCGGCTCCTGGAAGATCATGCCGATGCGCTTGCCCCGGATCGCCTGCATCGCAGCCGGCGACAGGCCGAACAGATCCTGCCCATCAAACAGGATGCGGCCACCCCGGATATGCGCCGGCGGCTCCGGCAGCAGGCGCATCAGCGACAGCGCGGTGACACTCTTGCCGGAACCGGATTCACCCACCAGCCCGAGCGTACCGCCACGCGGAATCTCGAAACTCAGATCATCGACAGCACGCACGGTGCCGTCTTCGGTACGGAAATCGATGCAGAGGTTTTCCACCCGCAGCAGCGGGCTGTCGGCGGCGCTCATCGGCGGTCCTTCGGATCAAGCGCGTCGCGCAGGCCATCGCCGAGGAAGTTCAGGCAGAACAGCGTGGCGGCCAGGAACACCGCCGGGAACACCAGCGTCCACGGCGCATATTCCATGTCCTGTGCGCCCTCGTTCACCAGCGCGCCCCACGAGGTGTACGGCTCCTGCACACCGAGGCCGAGGAAGCTCAGGAAGCTTTCCACCAGGATCACCTTGGGCACCGTCAGCGTCACGTACACCACCACGATGCCGAGCAGGTTCGGCACGATGTGGCGCAGCAGGATGCGCGGCGTGGACACCCCCAGCGCCTGCGCCGCCTCGATGAATTCCTTGCGCTTCAGGCTCAGCGTCTGGCCGCGCACGATGCGCGCCATGTCGAGCCAGATATAGCTGCCGATGGCGACGAAGATCAGCAGGATGTTGCGCCCGAACACCACCATCAGCAGGATCACCAGGAACATGAAAGGCAGCGCGTAGAGGATATCGACGATGCGCATCATCACACTGTCCACGCGCCCGCCCATGTAGCCGGCCACCGCGCCCCAGGCGATGCCGATCAGCAGCGCCACGGCGGTCGCCACCAGGCCCACCATCAGACTCATGCGCCCGCCATACAGGGTGCGCACGAACAGGTCGCGGCCGATCGCATCGGTGCCGAACCAGTGCCCGCTGCGCCAGTCCGGCGGCACCGAGATCAGATCCCAGTGCGGGGTATCGAAATCGTAGGCCGACAGCAGCGGTCCGAAGCACACCAGCAGCACGATCACACCCAGCACGATCGCCGCAGCCACCGCCGCACGGTTGCGCCGCAGCCGGCGCCAGGCCAGTTGCCACAGGCTGCGGCCACTGGCCGCGCCGGCACTGTCGAAGGCCGGGCTCACGGGCGCGGCAGGAGTTGAAGCGGCCATCAGTAACGGATCCTCGGATCGATCAGCGCATAGAGCAGATCGACGATCAGATTGAACACCACGATCAGCACGCCGATGAACACCACCACGCCCATCACCAGCGTGTAATCACGGTTCAACGCGCCCTGCACGAAATAGCGGCCCATGCCCGGCAGGCCGAAGATCTGTTCGATCACGACCGAGCCGGTGATGATCGCCGCCGCCGCCGGCCCCAGATACGACACCACGGGAAGAATCGCCGGCTTCAGCGCGTGCTTGATCAGCACCTGCCACTCCGGCAGGCCCTTGGCGCGCGCGGTGCGGATGTAGTCCGAGCCCAGGGTTTCGACCATCGAGCCGCGCGTCAGGCGCGCCACATAGGCCATGTACGGCAGCGCCAACGCGGTCACCGGCAGAATCATGTTGCGCCAGGCACCGTCGTTCCAGCCGCCGGCCGGCAGCCAGCCCAGCGTGATCGCCACGCCCAGCACCAGCAGCGGCGCCAGCACGAAATTGGGGATCGCGATGCCGGTCATGGCCGCGCCCATCAGCAGGTAATCGGTGCGCGTGTTCTGTCGCCAGGCCGCGATCGAGCCGATCGCCACACCGAACAGCAGCGCCACCGCCAGCGCGCTGAAACCCAGCTTCAGCGATACTGGAAAGCCCTGCGCGATCAGCTCGGTGACGCTGTACTCGCGGTACTGGAAACTCGGCCCCAGATCGCCGCGCACGATCATCCCCAGATAGCGCAGGTACTGTTTGCCGAGCGGTTCGTCGAGATGGTACTTGGCGTCCAGATTGGCCTGGATCTCCGGCGGCAAGGCCTTGTCGCCATCGAACGGCCCACCTGGCGCGAGCCGGATCATGAAGAAGGCCAGGGTCAGCAGGATGAACAGCGTCGGGATCGCGGCGAGCAGCCGCTGCAGCAGATAACGGGCGAGCATGGCGGCGTTCCTCAGTGTTTCAGGATGTACATATGGCGACTGCGATGGTGGTCGCTGGCGTTGGGTTGCCAGCCACGCACATAGGGCTTGACCACGCGCTTGCTGACGTAGGTGTAGATCGGCGCGATCGGGTAATCGCCCAGCAGGGTGCGTTCGGCTTCTTCCAATACACGCATGCGCTGCGCCGGATCGGCGGTGACCGCGGCCTGTGCCAGCAGCGCGTCATAGCGCGGCTCCTCGTAGGCCACGTCGTTCTGCGCGTTCTGCGAGTGGTACAGATCAAGGAAATTGGTCGGGTCCAGGTAGTCGCCGATCCAGCCGATACGCACCACCTGTGTCAGCGAACGCTGGCGGCGGTTGGCCAGGAACACGCGAAATTCCTCGTTGATCAGCGTGGCGCGCACGCCCAATGCCTGTTTCCACATCGCGGCGATGCCCAGCGCGATCTTCTTGTGGTTCTGGTGCGTGTTGTAGCGGATCTCCAGCGCCAGCGGATTGGCCTCATCGAAGCCGGCCTGCGCCAGCAGTTCGCGCGCGTACTCGTTGCGCTGCTGCTGGCTCCAGCCGGCCCACTCCGGCTGCACCGAGGCGTAATCGAAACCGGGCACGCCGGGCGGGGTGAAGCTGTAGGCCGGCACCTCGCCGAAGCGGGTCAGCTTGTCGGTGATGATGTCCCGGTCAATCGTCAGCGCCAACGCCTGGCGCACGCGGATGTCATCGAACGGCGCACGCGAGGTGTTGAAGCCGAAGTAGTAGGTGCCGAAATAGGTCGACACCGTCAGTTCGTCGCCGAGGTTGGCCGAGATCCAGTCGAACTGCGCGTTCGGCACCTCGTAGGTCATGTCCAGCTCGTTGGCGCGGTAACGCTTGAGCTCGGCGGCCTGATCCTCGATCGGATAGAAATACACCTCGTCGATGATGGTTCGGTGGTTGTCGTAGTAGTGCGGATTCCGCACCAGCCTGATGTGCGACTGCATCACCAGCTCCTCGAGCCGGTAGGCGCCATTGCTGACCAGGTTGCCGGCGCGGGCGTGCGCGTCGCCGTGGCGCTCAACCGAGGCACGATGCACCGGATAGGCGCTGTTGTGGGTCAGCAGTTCAAGAAAATACGGCGCCGGCGCGTTGAGGCGGATCTCCAAGGTGTAATCGTCCAGCGCGGTCACGCCGATCTGCTCGGGCGGCAGTTCTCCACCCATGACCTGGCGCGCGTTGACGATCGGCGACAGGATCATCGCGTACTTGGAACCGGTCTGCGGGTCCAGCACGCGGCGGAAGCTGTAGACCCAATCGGCCGACGTCATCGCTTCGCCATTCGACCATTTGGCATCACGGCGCAGATGGAAAACATAGCGGGTGCCGTCCTCGCTGATCTCCCAGCGTTCTGCCACACCCGGCCCCAGCACGACATCCGGGCCGGCGCTGACCAGCCCTTCAAACAGGTCGCGCTGCACATTGGCGTCGGGCACGCCTTCAGTCAGATGCGGGTCCAGCCCCTGCGGCTGCGAGCCATTGCCCCGGTGCAGCACCTGCCGCTCGGCCAGGATGTCCGGATGCGGCAGGCCGTCTTCGGTGAAGCGCAGCTCGGGCAGGTTCCAACGCTGCTGCGCCGATGTGGCCGCATCATCGTCGAACGCCGCTGTGCCGCCGGAGCAGCCGCTCAGCAGTGCGATGGCAAACAGGGAGGAAAGCAGGACGCCGGTGCGCAGGCCGGGCAGAAAGCGCGGGGAAATCGAAAGCATGCCCGGAGCTTAACACCGGCTTTCCGACGGCGGGCTGGCCCATAAGTCACTGGCGGGCACGCGGCCGGAATGTGGCGGTATGCGAGGCTTGCATTTCCGGATCGGAGAAACGCGGCCCGGCGCCGGCTCAGACCGCGTCCGGTGGCGCCGTGTACAGGCGATACAGCACCCGCTCCTCGCGGCCGATCCGGTCGATGAGGATGTTGCCGATCTCGCCCAGACGCTGCTTGAAGGCGGCAAGCGAGTCTTCATCCACACCGTTCTCCGTGTAGTGCTCGATGAAATGGAACCAGGCGGCATCAATGACGTGCCATGAAACAGGCAGCTGCGGACGGCTGCAAAAAGAAGATGCCGGAACGGCTGTTGCCTGCATCTTGAATTCCACCGGACACGGCACTCAAGGCGACAGTCCACAGCCCAAGCGGCACGACAAGCCCCTGATCTAGCGGAAATTTGGCAAACCCGCGCTCAGCGCCGCCCACCCTGCTGCGCAAAACTGTCGCGCAAGGCCACCGCGATATCGGGAAAATCGCAGAACAGGCCATCCACGCCCATCGCGAAGGCGACATCCAGTTCCTCGGCCAGCGAGATGAATCCGGGCGCCGGATCGTCATCGCGATAGGTGAAGGCATGCACCTGCAGGCCACGCTCGTGCGCCATGTCGACCAGCCCGCTGCTGCTGCCGTCCACATCCTGCAGCAGACTCTTGTGCACCCCGAAACCATCGACCTGCCCGGCGTGCGCGGCAATCAGCCGGCGCCAGGGCGCGCCGCGATCCAGCAGCAGGAATACCGGCACTTCGGCGGTCTCGCGCAGGCGCAGCAGCGGCTCCAGTTCGAAGCATTGCAGCCACAGCTGCACCCGCAGCGGATTGCGCTGCCGCACCAGCGACAGGAAGCGCCCGCACGGGTCCTTGCCATGCGCTTCGAAAAACGACGGCAGTTTCAATTCCGGATACAGCGTCACCGGCCGGCCGCGTGCGCGCGCCACCGATTCGGCCCACAGCAGCACGGCGGCGAAGGTCGGAATGCGGAACTTGCCGTCATGCCGGTGATCGCGCGAAGGGAACGGCTGCACCGCCCGCAGCCGGGCGATATCGACCAGATCCAGATCCTCGATCCACCAGTCGCCATCACGACGGCGCGCGGCGAACTGCGGGCGCGTGGCGACGTCGGTGCTGCGGGCCAGATTGCGGTCGTGGCGCGCGATCAGCTGGCCGTCGCCGGATACCACCAGGTCCGGTTCGACCACATCCGCGCCCTGCTCCAGCGCCTTGGCGTAAGCCTCCAGCGTGTGTTCGGGCAACACGCCGCTGGCGCCACGATGCGCAATGATCCGGGGCGCGGCGCCATCCAGCGTGGCCCAGCGCATCAAGGCTCCCACTCGTCGAGGCGGTAGCGGGTGGCCGCTTCGATCAGGCCCTCGAAACGGCTGCGCGCGCGCACCTGGATATCGTGTTCACCGGCATCCAGATCCGTGGGCAGACGTGCGCTCCACAGATGCTGGCCGGGGCGCGCCATCACTGCGCGATCCAATGAACGCAGGCCCTGCGCGCGCATATCGTCCAGATTCAGTGCCATCAGTGCCGGATCCGGCTCCTGCACCCGCGTCATCGGCTGCCATGGGCCGTCGCCGATGCGGTATTCCACCCGCGCATCCGGCTCGGCACCGTAGACATTGGCATACAGCGAATAGGCAGGATAAGCGCCGCGCCGCAGCACGCCGGGCGAGGTCAGGCCAATACGCAAGTCGTCACGCCCGCGCGAGGCGTGGTAGCGCGTGCTGATGTCCTTTTCACCCAGCTGCAACACCGCATAGCCGTTCGGCGTGCCGTCCTCCATGCGCGCATCAGGCAGGCCATCGGCATCGGGCAGGCCACTCCAGTAGCCGCCGCAGTTGGCCCCGACGTTGTATTCGTGCAGCGGCTCGGGGCCGTGCCAGCCAGTGTCCGGGCCATGGAAATAATGCTGCTGCGCGTGAGTGTGCCCACTCAGGATCAGCGGCCGGGGGAAACGCCGCAGCAGTTCGAACAGGCGCGCCCGGTCGGCATGGCGGAAGGTTTCGCCCGGATCGTCGAACAGCGGGATGTGCAGCGCCATCACCACGCGCGTGTCATCGGCCAGCGTGGACAGGTAGTTTTCCAGGAACACGAACTGGTCTTCGCGCAGGCCGCCGATGTAGCGCGGCGACTGTTGTGGCTGCCAGATCACATCGTCCAGCGCGATGAAGGCGTGGCCGGGCAGCTCCCAGGCCACGGTGTCCGGGCCGAATGTGCGGCGGAAATTGATCAGTGAACCGGCATCGTCGGGCACATCGAAATCGATATCGTGATTGCCCGGTGCGTGCAGCCAGGGAATGCCGAGGCTGGTGGTGACCCGGTTCAACGCCGGATACAGATCCAGCGTGTCATTGACCACATCGCCCAACGTCAGCCCCAGCACGATGCCCTCATGCCGCCGCGCCGGCTCCACGATGCTGCGGCGGTAGTACTCCACTTCCTCCAGAGTGCGCACCTGCGGATCGGCGAACACCAGCAGACGCGGCTCCGCATCGGAAGCCCGTGCCGCCGGCAACAGCGCGAAATCGCTGCGCCGCGCCGAGCTGCGCGCGATGCCGCCGTAGCGCAGCACTTCCGAACCCTTCGGGAAATGGTGCCGCCAGACATCCGGCAGGCCGTCGCCGCGCATCGGCACGTCATGGCCCGGCGGCTTGATCAGGAACAGTGTGTCGCCATCACGCAACCCGATACGGTAATGCCCGTCGGCATCGGTGCGCACGATGTCGCGACCATTGGACAGCTTGACCCCGGCCACGCCCGCTTCGCCGGCATCGCGCCGGCCATTGCCGTTGGCATCAATGAACACCCGCCCGCGCGCCACATCGGCCAGCGCGCTGCCGCAGACCATCAGCAACAGCAGCAACACGAACAGGCGCGACCAACCCATGCCCAGCCCCGAGCCGCTGATCCCGGCGCCTGCGCTCAGCCGCATTGGAAGTACAGCACGTCGGCCGGGCCGGCCTGGATCGACTGGCCCAGGCTCACCGCGCCGGTGCGGCGCAGGTGCACCTCGTCACGGTGCAGGCGCAGTTCCTCGTCGCCTTCAAACTGCACATAGGTGGCATTGGTGCTGCGATCAGCCAGCATGTAGCAGCCGTTCCTGAATTCGATCGCGGCGTGGTTGCGGCTGACCCATTCGGCATCCACCACCAGCGCATTGGTCGCATCACGGCCCATCGTGAACGGTGGCGAGTTCGGTGAAAGTTCGATCACCCGGCCGCGGAAACGCAGCGTCAGCGTATGCGAGCGGTCGCTGCCGTCGTCCATCCGGATCGCGCTCTGCACTAAGGTGATATTGGAGGTGTCCTCCTGCCAGATCACATCCACGATCTCGATCGGCAGCAGCTTGCCGCTGACGCGGGTACGGCCAAGACCACGCGAACGCACACCGCCCACGCTGGTGGCGCCACGGAAGGTGCTGGCGGTGGTGACGATCTGGTCGCGCTTGGCCAGCGAGGCCATGCGCGCGGCGGTATTGACCGCGTCGCCGTAGACATCACCGTCTTCCAGCAGCGCATCGCCATGGTGCATGCCGATGCGGATGCCGAGCGCGTCACGGGTGAATTCCGGATCCTGGGTGGTGCGGCGCTGCATCTGGCAGGCGGCATTGATCGCATCGACCGCCGCCGGGAAGGTGCACATCACCTCGTCGCCGATGGTCTTGATCACGGTGCCGCCATTGCCGCGCACGATATCGCTCAGCGCCGCAATGATGCCGGCGATGATGCGGCGCGCCTCGACATCGCCGCGCTCTTCGAACAGGCGCGTGCTGCCGCTGACATCGGCGAAAAGGATCGCAAGGGACTGGGTCTGGGTCATGTACGCGGCATCATAGGGTCAACAAGATGACGCCGGCCCAACCGGCCCGGCCGCCATCACCGCATTGCAAACATGCACATTCTAGCCCGGACATTTCCGCCTCCGCTTGATCAAGCGGACTTGGGCGTGCCCGGGCCGCTGCCCACAATGATCCTGACGCCGTTGGATGGGAATCGCCCTGGCCGCGATGGGGCTTTACCGGCGATGTCCGAACATCGGCATCGCGGTCAAGCTCATTCCCACGAAAATCGGAGCTGGCCCGACCTTGTTCGGTCTCACCCCTTCGCCAGCAATTCCTTCGCCGCATCCAGCACCTGCGCATCGGAAGGCAGTACCAGGAAGGCGGCCCCGGCCAGCGGCGTATAGGTATCGGCGCCGACCACGCGCTTGATCGGGCGATCCGCCAGGCCGGCTTCGACCAGCGCGGTGAACACGCCCTCGCCCACCGACGCGCTGCGGCGGCCTTCATCCACGATCAGCACCCGTGCGCAGCCGCGCGCGTGTTCGGCGATGGCCTGCTCATTGAGCGGCTGCAGCCAGCGCAGATCCAGCACCCGCACCTTCGCGCTCTGCGCATCGGCCAGTGCCTTCGCAGCGCGCAACGCCATCGGTACGCCATTGCCATAGGAAATGATCAGCAGATCGCTGGCTTGCGGTTCGTAGACGCGCGGTTCGCCCAGCGCCATCGCCTCGCCCGGCGCCGGATACGGGAACAGCCAGCCGCCATCGCCGGCCTCGTGCAGATCCTTGGTCATGTACAGCGCGATGGGTTCCAGGAACACCGCCACGCGGCCATCGACCTTGGCCAGCGCGGCCAGCGTGCGCAGCATGGTCGCGGCATCGTCGCCCCGGCTCGGGCAGCCGACCACGAGACCGGGAATATCGCGCAGCGCGGTGATCGAGTTGTCGTTGTGGAAGTGCCCGCCGAAGCCGCGCTGATAGCCCAGCCCCGCGATGCGCACCAGCATCGGGTTGCGGTACTGGTTGTTGGAGAAGAACTGGAGCGATGCCGCCTCGCCGCGAATCTGGTCGCAGGCGTTGTGGAAATAGGCCAGGTACTGGATTTCCGGCAGCGGCAGCATGCCCATGTTGGCGTAGCCCTGGGCCAAGCCGAGGATCATGGTTTCGTCCAGCAGCGTGTTGAACACGCGCGCGCCCTTGAAGGTTTTCTGCAGGCCCTTGGTGACGGTGTAGACGCCGCCCTTCTGCGCCACGTCCTCGCCGAACAGCAACGTTTCCGGATACTTCGCCATCAACTCATGCAGGGCCTGGTTGATCTGGATCGCCAGATGCCGCGGCGGCTGGTTTTCCGGCAATGCGGCCTCGCTGCCGAAGGCGGCAAGGCGCGCATCGGCGTAATCGGCACGCTGCGCCTCGGCCTTCACCGCATCGGGCGTGTACGGCGCGAGCGGGGCCATGACGTGTTCCAGCGTTTCGATCTTCGGGCGGCGGTCGGCTTCCTCGGCGGCGGCGAAGCAGCGCGTGCGCATCGCCTCGTAGGCGGCCAGCAGCGACTCCTTCGTGTAGAGACCCGATTCCAGCGCGATGGCGGCCGAACGCAACAGCGGATCGGTCGCCTCGACCGCGACCAGTTCCTCGATCGGACGCCATTCGATCTCGAAGTCGGTACCGGCGTGGCCCATGATGCGGGTGGTGCGCAGATGCAGGAAAGTCGGCCGGCGGCTGCGGCGGCAATGCTCCACCGCACGCTGCACATCGGAATAGCCCTCGGCCAAATCAAGGCCATCGGCGTAGAAATAATCCAGATCTGGGCGCTGTGAGAAGTTGCGCGCAATCCAGCCTGACGGGGTTTTCACCGAAATGCCGATGCCGTTGTCCTCGCACACGAACAGCACCGGCGCCGGCAGCTTCTGGTAGGCCGTCCAGGCCGCCGCGTTGAACGCAGTCTGCGCGGTGGCGTGGTTGGAACTGGCATCGCCGAAGGAACAGATCGCAATCGAATCTTCCGGAATCGGCAGTGTGTGACCGATGCGGCGCGCCTGCTCGATCGCGACCGCCGTGCCCAGTGCCTTGGGCAGGTGCGAGGCGATGGTCGAAGTCTGCGGCAGCACCCACAAGGGCTTGCTGCCCCAGACCTTGTGGCGCCCGCCCGAGGCCGGGTCTTCCGCGCTGGCGGCAAAACTCAAGGCCGAATCCATCACCGGATCCATCCCCGGCAACTTGCGGAAGCGCTCGGCCATGAAGCCGCCGGAACGGTAATGCAGGAAGGCCGGATCGGTATGGCGCGTGACGCGCGCCACCATCGCATTGCCCTCGTGACCGCTGGAGCCGATGGTGTAGAACACCTTGTTCTTGACCCGCAGCACGCGCGCCATCAGGTCCAGATGACGGCTGACCAGCTGCGATTCGAACAACTCGACGAAATCGACCGCGCTGCACGCGCTGCCCGGCAGGACGGGGGCGTCGCGCGAAGGCGCCGGGCGCGGCGAACCGCTCCACTGCTCGACGAATTCAACGAAGTTGCGGTCGCAGATTTCCGCGCGGTTGAGGCCGCGCTGACGGGCGGGAATGGCGGTGCTGGACATGCTCGATCCGGAAAAAAAGGAAAGCGCCGCCCTGGAATCTCCCGCCACGGCGCACAGCCGCCCATTCTACTGTGATCCCCCGCCCGGACCGAACACATGCGCCGCAGCAACGGCCACTTGTGGACTCACCGTGTTGCGGTTTGCCTTACCCGCCATGGCATTTCGCTGCACGGCCTTTCGCTGCACCACGTTGCGGTTCGCTGCGCTCACCACAACCTGTGCAAGTGGCAGCCCATGCAGCTGATGGCAACGACCGCGCCCGCCTTCCGCAATCCGGAAGCCCGCACAGGTCGGGCTGAGCAAAGCGATGCCCGACACCGCAATCTCCTTCAAGTGATGCCGCGATCCCCGCCCATCACACCATGATCACTGGCCTCCACCCCGGCTCAGAATCCGTAGCCAGGCCACACCATCCAGTCGTAAGGCGGCGGCACGTTGACATGCGCCTGCTGGCATTGCGCGGCGCGGTCCAGCGGCCATTGGGTCAGATAGAACACGGTGCGGCCGGTTTCGCGGATCGCGCGCGCCAGCGCTTGGGCGGCGATCGGGTCTTCGTAATGCGCCTCGGCGATGATCCAGCCGGCCTGGTCCCAACCGCCACCGGGCGGGTTCTGGCTGCGCATGTAGCCGTCCATGCGCACGAACTTCTGGTACTCGTCCCAGGCCGGATCGGAGCCGGCATAGAAGTCGATCGCGAACACGTAGGGATAGTTGCCTTCGTAGACATAGCGCATATGCCGCACGCGCGAACGCAGGCGGTTGTTGTCCTGGTCCACGATGAAGGAGAACCCCACGGTATCGCTGCGCCCATATGTTGCGTTGTAGCGCTGCCAGAGCGTGCGCACGGCACGACTCCATTCAGTGTTGGCCGGATACTTGTAGCGATCTTCCTCCTCAATCGGGTAAGGAAGATTGGAGTCCCGCGGTGCCCCCTCCACCATCAGATCAATCCGGTAATGCACCCCGGAATTGGCCAGCGCCGGGCGGATGGCCTGGATCAGGTTCCAGTACTCATCCACGCGCGGATCGAAGTCCGAGCTGTCGTGCGAAGGAAACTCCGGCTGCGACGGATTCATGTTGTTGGTCGGGAAGAAGCGGAACAGCACCTCGTGGTAGCCGGCCGCCTTCACATCGGCCATCAGCGCCGCGACATTGCTGGCCGCCTGCGCCACCTGCGCCGGGTTGCTGGAATCGATCAACGTGCCGCCGGGCGCCGGCTGGTGCATGAAGTAGATGCCCAGGCTCAGGCGACGCATGCCGCGCTGATGCATCGTCGCCAGTTGCTGGCGTGCAATCGTACGCACCGGCCCGAGCCCGGGAAGCGTCTCGTGATAACGCTTCACCAGCCCGTAGGCATCGCGTGAATCGGCCTGGCACTGGCCGTCATCACCGAACCACAGATAGTTGCTGCCGCCTGTTGCCTGCACCACCGGTTCGAAACCATCGGAGAAGATCGGCTGGGCCGACACAGCCGCCGTCAAGGCGAACAGGACAACACCGGCCACAAGCCGGCACAGGAACGGAAGTCGGGAAAAGATAGGCATCCGCGCAGCCTAACCGGCGGATGCGGAACCGCGATTTAACCTGCCTTGCCGGATGTCGCCACTCCCACATCCACTCCCACATCCGCACGCCGCTGCATCCACTGCGCCCGGCTCTGGGCCCAGACCTGCGCCGGAATATCCTGATGCGGCGGTGGCAACACGGCCGGACCGCGATGGCGCGAACCAAGGCGTTCGGCCAGCCGGATCGAGGCGTGGTTGTCCGGATGGATGGTGTGGATCACTTCGTCCCAGCCCAGGTGTTCGAACGCCCAGTCGATCGCCGCGACCGCCGCTTCGGCCGCGAAACCCTTGCCCCAGGCAGCGCGATGCAAGCTCCAGCCAACCTCGGTGCCGGGCCAGCCTTCCGGCTGCCACGGCCCCACGCGCCCGAGCCATTGCCCGCTGGATTTTTCCAGCACCGAGAACATCGCGAAGCCTTCCATATGCCAGGCCCCGACCATCGTCATGAAGCTGCGCCACGCGGTCGAGCGCGCCTGTACCCCACCGATGAACTGCGCCGCCCGCGGGTCACCGATCATCCCGACATAGCCGTCGAAATCCTCGCGCTGCGGTGGCCGCAACAGCAACCGCGCGGTTTCGATGCGGGTGTGCGGCGGCCAGTGGCAGTGCATGAGCGGTGATCCCGGGAGCCGCGTCAGAACGCGTTGATGCCGGTCAGCTCGCGCCCGATCACCAGCTGGTGCACGGTTTCGGTGCCCTCGTAGGTGATCACCGATTCCAGGTTCAGCGCATGCCGGATCGGGCTGTATTCGGTGGTGATGCCGGCGCCGCCGAGGATGTCGCGCGCCTCGCGTGCGATGTCGATCGCCATGCGGCAGTTGTTCCACTTGGCCAGCGAAACTTGCTGCGGCTGCATCGCGCCGGCGTCCTTGAGCCGGCCCAGTTGCAGGCTCAGCAGCTGGGCCAGCGTGATGCGGCGCGCCATCTCGGCCAGCTTGATCTGCACCGCCTGGGTCGCGGCAATCGGGCGGTCGAACAGCACCCGCTCCTTGGCGTAATCGGTGGCCTCGGTCATGCAGGCGATGGCAGCGCCAATCGGCCCCCAAGTGATGCCGTAACGCGCCTGCGTCAGGCAGCCAAGCGGGCCCTTCAGACCCTTCACATTCGGCAGACGATTGGCATCGGGCACGCGCACATTGTCGAAGAACAGGCCCGAGGTCACCGACGCGCGCAGGCTCATCTTGTGCTTGACCAGCTGCGCGGTGAAACCGGGTGTGTCGGTCGGCACGATGAAGCCCTGGATGCCGTCTTCGGTCTGCGCCCAGACAATCGCGATCTGCGCGATGTTGCCGTTGGTGATCCACATCTTGGAGCCGTTGATGACCCAGTCACCGCCATCCTTCTTGGCGTGGGTTTTCATATTGGCCGGGTCGGAACCGCCATGCGGTTCGGTCAGGCCGAAGCAGCCGATGACTTCACCGGCGGCCATGCGCGGCAGCCATTCGCGGCGCTGCTCCTCGGTGCCGTAGGCGAAGATCGGATACATGCACAGCGAGCTCTGCACGCTGGCGAAGCTGCGCAGGCCGGAATCGCCGCGCTCCAGTTCTTGGCAGATCAGACCGTAGCTGACCGCGTTCAGGCCGGCGCCGCCGTATTCCTCCGGCAAGGTGGAGCCGAGCAGGCCGAGCGAGGCGATTTCCGGGATCAGTTCCTTCGGGAAACGGCCTTCATCGAAGCATGCGCCGATGATCGGCAGCACCTTGTCATCGACAAAGCGCGCCACCGTATCCTGCACCGCGCGCTCCTCATCGGAAAGCTGGGAACGGATGTCGAAAAGATCGGTGCGCTGCAGGGCCATGTCGTGGAACTCGCATCAGGGAAAAGACCGCCGATTCTACCAGCGCCGGCGTGCCGACAGACAGGCGCCGCCCCTTGCATCCGCGCCCGGACCTCCCCACTGTGGAAAGGTGGCACCTGCCGCCTTGCGACGGAGACTCTCGATGGCCAATCCCCTGCTCGCCCCGGTGCTGTCCTGGCTGGGCCGGCTGCGCCACCCGCAACTGTTTGTCGTCACCGGCCTGCTGTTCCTGGTGAACCTGGTGGTGCCCGACCCGCTGCCGTTCATCGATGAAATCCTGCTGGCCTCGCTGACGTTGTGGCTGGGCAGCCGCCGGCGCGGACGGGCCGGCAGGAAAGCGCAAACCGGCGCCAACTCCGACTGACGCCGCTCGCGCGCCGCCATGCTGCTGATCGACAGCCACTGCCACATCGACGCGCCGGAGTTCGACCCCGACCGCGCCGCCGTGATCGCCCGCGCACACGAGGCCGGCGTGGAATGCCTGATCGCGCCGGCCGTGGATGCCGCCAGTTGGCCGAAGCTGAAAGCCGTGGCGCAGGCCCATCCGGGCGTCCATCCGGCCTATGGCCTGCACCCGATGTTCCTGTCGCAACACCGGCCCGAACATCTGGCGCAGTTGCGCGACTGGATCGAACGCGAGCGCCCCTGCGCCGTCGGCGAATGCGGGCTGGATCATTTCAGCGGCGATCTGGATCCGGACACGCAGCGCGACTACCTGATCGGCCAGCTGAAACTGGCACGCGAATTTGCCCTGCCGCTGATCCTGCACGCACGCAAGGCGCTGGACGAAGTCATGGCCCTGTTGCGCCGTTTCGGCAGCGGCGGTGACGGCGGCGGGCCGGCACTGCGCGGCGTGGTGCACAGCTTTTCCGGCAGCGCGCAGCAGGCCGCGCAACTGTACGAGATGGGCTTTCTTGTCGGCATCGGAGGCCCGGTCACGCACGAACGTGCCCAGCGCCTGCGCCGCATCGTGTGCGAACTGCCAATCGAGCAACTGCTGCTGGAAACCGATGCCCCGGATCAGCCCGACGCCGCGATCCGCGGCCAGCGCAACGAACCTGCGCGCCTGCCGCATATCGCCCAGGTCATCGCCACGCTCCGCGATGAGCCACTGGCCCACATCGCCGAGCAGACCAGCGCCAACGCGCGCCGCCTGTTTGGTCTGCCTGCCGCGGCGGAACATCGCGACTGAAGCCGATCCCACAAAACCGATCGTCCGATGGCGTCGGGGTTCGCAGGCTCACTCCGACCTATGCGAACTGTTTTTTTTCAGAATCCGACCGCTTTTATGAGAGCGAGCTCGCCCGCGATTCGATGCGCCACCCAGGAAACACATCCCGGCCTCACGCCCGCAGCAGCGTCTCCATCACCTGCGCCACGGCGGCGAAAGCAAAGGCTCCGGTGATATGCGTGGCCGCACCCAGGCCGGCACCACAGTCCAGCTTCAACGCAGCATCCGGGCCAGCCTGCGGGCGCAGACCGCAGACGCTGCCATCGGGCTGCGGATAGCGCACGTTTTCCAGCGAATACACCGCCTTCACCCCGAAGTAGCGCTGCGGGTTGCGTGGGAAATGGAAGTCGGCACGCAGCTTCTTGCGGATCAGCGCCAGCATCGCATCGTGTTCGGTGCGGGAGAGATCGCGGACCTGGATTTTCGTCGGGTCCACGCGGCCACCGGCCGAGCCGACCACCACCAGCGGGATCTTGCGGCGCCGGCAGAACGCGATGGTTTCCACCTTGGTGCGAAAGCTGTCGCAAGCGTCCAGCACCACGTCGTAGTTGCGCAGCAGCTCTTCCAGATTGGCGGGGGTCAGGAAGCTGGCAACCGGGTCCACGCCCAGATACGGGTTGATCGCGCGCAGCCGCGCGGCCATCGCCTCGACCTTGAGCTGCCCGTACTGGCCTTCCAGCGCCGGCAACTGGCGGTTGGTATTGCTCACGCAGATGTCATCGGCATCGATCAGCGCCAGATGCCCGACACCGCTGCGCGCCAGCGCTTCCGCCGCCCACGAACCCACGCCACCCACGCCCACCACCGCCACCCGCGTGGTCGCCAGATGCGCGATGCTGCCGCTGCCGTAGAGCCGGTCTATGCCGCCGAAGCGGGCCGCCAGCGCGGCTGATTCTTCCGTTGTATCCATTGCCTGCAAGGTGTTCCACACGGCCGCGAATGATACGTGAGACGCGCATGCGACTGGCTGCGCAGCGGCGCCGGGCTGGTCAAGCAGCCTCCCGATTGCCGACAATGCCACCCTTTCAGCCATCGCCAAGGACCCTTGCCCCATGCGTTATGTCGCCCTGCTGTTGATCGGAATCTTCATTGGTGCACTGGCCTGCGTCGCCGCCATCGGCGCGATGCGCCAGGGCACGCCCTATGACGGTGCGGTGATGGCGGTGATGAGCCAGCAGATGGGCGCGCTGCGCGGCATGCGCGAACGCAACGCCTGCGATGCGGCCGAAATCGACCGCCGCCTGGCACTGCTGGGCGCTATCGCCGGCGAAACCGAAGCCGCCTTCCTGCCGATCGGCGACGATGCCCGCTTCACCCAGCTCTCGCAGGACCTGCGTGATGCCGTGGCCGCCGCGCGCAGCCATCAGGCCGCCGATTGCGATGCATTGGCCAAGGCCATGACCGGCGTAGGTGGCAGCTGCAAGGCCTGCCACGACATGTTCCGCTGACAGGCATCGCGTAAACACGCGCCGCAAAAACGCAGGCCGCACCTTTGCTGAACGGCGCATGCTCCGAATGGTTCTTCGTTCAGCCAAGGCCGCATACCGTTGACCACAGGGCGGCGGAACCCTTCCGCCATGTAAACAAGGAGAACGCCATGCGTCTGCGCCTGTTCCTTATCCTGATTCCCCTGGCGATGCTGGCGGCCTGCGCCACGCCCGGCGGTGGTTATTACAGCCAGGGCAACCAATACAACCGGCCCGCCTACGACGGCTACGCCCGCTGCCAGAGCTGCGGCGTGGTGGAAAAGATCGACCGTGTCTACGGCGAGCGCGAATCCTCCGGCGGCGGTGCGGTGCTGGGCGGCATCATCGGCGGCGTGCTCGGCAACCAGGTCGGCAGCGGCAGTGGCCGCGCGGCTGCCACCGCAGCCGGTGCGATCGCCGGTGGCATCGCCGGCAACAACATCGAACGCAACAACAAGTCCGCGCCGTGGTACGAGCTGTACCTGCGCATGGATGACGGCCGCCGCATCGTCGTCACCCAGCGCGACCTCAACGGCATCCGCGAAGGTGCCTACATCCGCATCAGCAACGGCCGCGCCTATCTGAACTGATCAGCCAGCCGTTGCGGAACATCACAGGCCGGGCCCAGCGATGTGTCCGGCCTGTTTGTTTTCCGGAACAAAACTCCACCCGCCGCGCGGGTGACCGGAGACGCAGCGCGAACAGGTTCACAAGCTCACGCCGACCTGTTCGGCTGGCTGCCCCGTCAAACCCTCAGCCCTGGGATTCCAGTTCTTCCCAGCGCGCGTAACAGCCATCCAGTTGTGCCTGCGTATCCGCCAGTTCCGTCTGATGCGCGGCCACCGCGTCGCGCGATTGCTGGAAGAACGCCGGCTGCGCCATCGCATCGGTCAGTTCTGCCACGCGGGCTTCCAGTTCCTCGATGCGGGCCGGCAGCAGGTCCAGTTCGCGCTGATCCTTGTAGCTGAGCTTGCGGCGCTGGGGCTGGACCGGCGGCGCCGGATCAGGCGCGGCGCTTGCAGCCGGCTTTGCAGCCGCAGCCGCGTTGCCCACCGCAGGCAGCGGCGAACGGGTGGGCGCCGGGCGCTGGCGCAGCCAGTCGCTGTAGCCTCCCACGTATTCGCCGACGCGGGCATCGCCTTCCATCACCAGCGTGGACGTGACGACGTTGTCGAGGAATTCGCGGTCGTGGCTGACCAGCAGCAGCGTGCCGCCGTATTCGCCGAGCAGTTCCTCCAGCAGCTCCAGCGTTTCCACGTCCAGATCGTTGGTGGGTTCGTCCATCACCAGCAGGTTGGCCGGCTGCGCGAACAGCTTGGCCAGCAGCAGGCGGTTGCGCTCGCCGCCGGAAAGCCGCGTGATCGGCGCACGCGCGCGCTCCGGGGTGAACAGGAAATCCTGCAGATAGCCGAGCACATGCTTGCGCTTGCCGTTGAGCTCGATGAACTCGCGCCCTTCCGAGACGTTGTCCAGCGCGTTCCAGTCTTCGCGCAGCGTGGCGCGGTACTGGTCGAAATAGGCCACGGCCAGATTGGTGCCGCGCTCGATCTCGCCACGTTGCGGCTCAAGTTCGCCCAGCAGCAGCCGGATCAGCGTGGATTTTCCGACACCGTTGGGGCCGATTAGGCCGATGCGGTCACCGCGCAGGATCGTGGTGGAAAAGTCCTCCAGGATGGCTTTCCCCTGGAACGCGAACGATACCCCGCGCGCCTGGATCACCTTCTTGCCGGACGCCTCGGCGGCGGCCACTTCCAGCTTCACATTGCCCTGCAATTCGCGTCGCTGGGCGCGCTCGGTACGCAGCGCCTTCAGGCGGCGCACACGGCCTTCGTTGCGGGTGCGGCGGGCCTTGATGCCCTGCCGGATCCAGACTTCCTCTTCCGCCAGAAAGCTGTCGAAGCGCGCATTTTCCACCGCCTCGGCGTGCAGCCGTTCCTCGCGCCGGCGCAGATAGTTGTCCCAATCGCCGGGCCAACTGCTGACCTGGCCGCGATCGATCTCGACGATGCGCGTGGCCAGCGCGCGCAGAAAGCGGCGGTCATGGGTGATGAACACCAGCGCGCCGCTCCAGTTCTTCAGGAACAGTTCCAGCCAGTCGATCGCGGCGATGTCCAGATGGTTGGTCGGCTCATCCAGCAGCAGCAGATCCGGCGCGCACACCAGCGCACGCGCCAGCAGCACGCGGCGTTTCATGCCACCAGACAGCTTCGCGAAAGGCACTTCGCCATCCAGCCCGAGCGTCATCAGCGTATCGGAGACACGCTGATCGGCCGACCAGCCCTCCACCGCCTCGATCCGCGCCTGCACCTCGCCCAGCGCATGCGCATCGACCTGCTCGGCATGGCTGAGCCGATGGAACTCGGCCAGATCCGCACCCAGCCCGCCCAGCCCTTGCGCCACCACTTCGAAGACGCTGCCTTCGGCGCCGGCCGGCACCTCCTGTTCGAGTCGCGCGATCCGCACGCCCGATTGAAGACGAATCTGCCCGTCATCGGGCTGCAATTCGCCGGAAATCAGCTTCAGCAACGTGGATTTGCCAGCGCCGTTGCGCCCGATCAGCGCGATACGCTCGCCGGCATCAATGGAAAGCTGCACATCGTCGAGCAGCAAGGGACCGCCGACGCTGTAGTCGACCTGGTTGAAAGTGATCAGAGGCATCGCGACAGTTTAGCCGTTCCGATGGCGGAACCTGAGGGTGGATGGATGTCAGCGCCGTGCCGTCTGCACATGAGCGGTTCTGGGACTACCCTTCCACGAAAACCCCGATTGGCCTGCGGGCGCGAGGCCCGGCTAATGTCGCGCGACACCCAGACGCTTTTCAGCCACCGCAGTTCGACATGCGAGCGAAGCGAGCGCGAATGGCGGACAAACACGTCGGCGCCAGTGGCCCCCCGACCTACTCACGCGGTTCGATGCGCCACTGGCGCGGCGTCTGTGCTGCCGCGTCACCTTGAATCTCGAACCGAACCGGCACCGTATGCGCATCATCCGCCAACGCCAGTGCCAGCCAACCAGCGTCCAGATCCCAGGTCCACCCGGCCGCTCGCGATTCCTGCGTCGGCACCCAGGCGTGCTTGCGCAGCGCATGCATGCGCAGGCCCTCGCCGGTGGACTTGGCACGGGCCTCGTCCAGTGTCCAGCGCCTGAAAAACGCCGTCCGCCGCTGGGCCTCATCGCAGCCATGGAGTTCAGCGTGGAAAGCGCTGTCATACAAGGACTCGGCCAGCGCCAGATAATCACGCTCACGCCGGGGCTGTTCGATATCGATGCCGACCGCAACGCCCGCCACGGCGCACGCAACCTGCCCGCTGGTATGCGACAGCGACAGATGCAGCGCACTGCGGCGGCCACGAAAAAACGCCAATGGTGCACCGGATTCGGAACGCCGCAACGACCACGCCAATGGCTCCCCGCCCTCCGCCTCCGCCAGCAGACAACGCGCCAACCAATGCCCGGCCAGGTACTGCTCGCGGCGTCGGGGATGATTCAGTGTGGAAATACGCTCCCGCTCTTCTTCACCCAGCCACGCCAGTCCCTCCGGCGTCATCGCCAGCAGCGCGGAAAGGGGAAGAGTGGAAAAAGCGATGCTGGTCATGGAATCGGGACAGGAAACCTGCCTGTCCAGATGGGTGATCCCGGCCCCATATTCAACCCCGCCACAGCCCAGCGACAAACGGCATGAACCGCTGTAGGAGCGCACCCGCAAGGGGGCGCGAAAAGGACTCGATCAAATTTCTACACTGAGCCATCAGTTCTGCAACCGAAGCCGCTCCCCGGAAATTTCCGTAGAAGCGGCTTCAGTCTCAATGGGAGCTTTGCAATAATGTTTTCACCACAAGCCCGCGATCAAACTGGTGGCCGAAGCTCTCTTAAGGCTGTCATCCCAGAATACTGCAATCTCGAAGCGCATCACGATCCACGCGATGAGATGAAACCGCAGTCACCAGCAATCGGCGTTGGTCATCCCGTCTTTCTGACCCTTCTTTCCAGCCTGGTTGATGGTCAACGTGCCGCACTTGTCGTTGGACTGTCCACCACCTGGTGCCGCCTTGAGTGTAAATGACGTTGTGTCCGGCGTCCCATCAAATGAAATGGTATAGAAAGTGGACTGTGTATTTCTCACATTGTCACTGGAAAATCCGGCATAGGTATTGCGCGCGCTGTGATAGCGCTCCAGCAACTGCACCGTTTCCGTCAGATCGACACGCGCCTGGGCGCGCCTCGTCTTGCGTACATGCTCCTGATAGGACGGATAAGCGATGGCCGCGAGAATCGCCACGATCGCTACGACAATCATCAGCTCGATCAGGGTGAAGCCCCGCGCACTGCGGCTCCAGTTCTTCCGGCCCATCCCCCTCATATCAGCATCCATTACAAGCCTCCCAAATTTCCCCACCTACCCATCGTGAGGGGTCGAAATCAGACCGACAGGCTGTCCCGCTAGCGGGACAGCACATATGCGTCACTCAAACTGTTTCCAAGACTGACGGCCACAACTGAAGCTATCGAAATCGATGATGCCCAAGTGAGTCAGAACTCCGACCCTTGTTTCACATCCACGAGCAGAAAAATCGATTGTCCCACACTCACCAGTATCAGGATCACAGTCAGGCACACAGTCCTCGTCAGACGGATCGCACTCTTCCGGAGGCTCTGGAGTCTCACAATCGGGATCTGTCGCAGGATCACATGCACCTTCGGGAGGTACGGTAACAGTGGGAGGTGTTGGTGCCGGACCGCCACCACCATCGGTAGGAAGCATGATAGAGCCAACCCCCTCACCTCCTCCACCGTGACCTGCACCTATGACACCCATACCAGAGGTGGTAGACAGCACGTTAAGCCAATTATAACCACCCGGCGCACACTCGTCCCCTTCGGCAATAAAGGAAGTGAAAATCACACGACCCAGGGAAACCTCGGGAATACCGACAAATCGCTCACCCGGATCAGGCAGGTTGATGTACCAGCCAAACTGCTTAGGCTGCCCTCCTGCTCCATTCCAGTTCACAGGCTCGCCGGATACAACCCGTGCCCCATCCTCCGATACAAAGCTCTGCTCCTGCAGGTCCGCCTTGTCGAGCGGGTAGGTGCCACTTGCGGCAAGCGGATCATCCCAGATGCCGAAGAATGAGTTCTCTGGATCAGAGTCACTTGCGGCGGCGTTGTCACCATCGAGGAAGTACTTGCCCGTACCAAACAAGACCATCTGACCTCTGGCTGGATGGTAGGTAGCGTTTACACCACCCGTGATCGGGTGTTCAGGAAGGCCAGCCTCGCTCAACTCCCCTTGGTATAGGCGAACTGCTTCCAAAGCATCACCACCACCATAGGCCTTGAGGCTAATCCGCCAAAGATTCCCATAATAATCACCAGCGTAAACGAGATCGACATCCGCATCACGGTCAAGATCAACCGGGAAAGTCGTAGCCAGCCCATTCGGAACGGCTTCCGTACCCTGATTTCCCAACTGAATGCGCTGCTTCAATACACCAGTAGCAAGATCCACGATAAACAAAGATGCCTGATGACGACTAGTGTCATCAGATCCAACTGCGTTGTAACCATTACCGAAAATTGCAACCCATTCACCATTCCAGCGCGCGATCCGTGGCCGACCAATGGTCAACCCCAAGTCAGGGTGTTCAAACTCCCACATCAACTCCACACCATCCGTGGCCGGATCGGTGGCATCAATCGCAAGAATGGATCTGCCACCCGCACCCATTGGCGCAAGAACGACAGTTCTCCACTTGCTATCAAGATAAGCATCACCTTGCTCGGGCGATCCATCAACAAAATAACGATGATTAGCCGCGTAGTTCGGATCAGTGAGCAAATTAAGATTAATGAGCACACTGTTGGGAATGATGGCGAACAACTCCTCGCCACCTGATGCCCCATCGGAGGCATCGATTGCATGAAGCATCCCGTCGTTGGCGCCCACAAACGCCACCGGTGTACGATCCTTCTTCCATTCGACAAACTTCACATAGCCATCGTCTGCCAGTGTGCCATCAGCGTTGAATCCACCACCCTCGTCGAGCGGAAGCAGTGAATAACCATAACTGCCAGTGGAAAGGATTGTGGGCTGCGAGCCCAAGATATCGCCAAGAACACTCCCTCTGGCACGGAAACGCCCGCTGCCGTCAGCAGCTACTTCAAGCGACTGGTCGCCACGAAGAAAATCGACCACTTCATCGATATCACCAGACTCAGCAGCGCTGGAGAAGCCGAGCACAGCGGCCTGTTGATCGGCATCACTTCCCAGATTACTTGCCGTGAAGTCCACCAGGGAACCTGTATCCGTCGAACTCGACTTCTTTACGAAGTAAATGTCTCGCTCCGTAGCACCTTGCAGCTTGTTAGCGACGGACCAAAGAGCTGGTTGTACCAAAGCTCCAGTCCTTCGATTTACCCGGTATGCCTTGATGTCACCCGTCCAATCGCGAGTATCATACTCAGGCACATATGCGAGGAATCCCTCGTTATGACGAGAGCCGCTGGCGGCAGTGCCACCTGAGCTGCGAGTATCTGCAATGATCTGAGCGAACGCCTTGTCCAACTGCTCCTTCAAGGTTCCCGCATTTGTGACAAGAAAATAGTTGTCAGGCGTCCCATCACCATCCTCGTCCCAATCGAATTCGGCTGAACGACCATACTTCGCTGCATACCACAGTGGATCCTTAAGCAGCTCAGCACCGGAGGAAGTACCAGGAACAAACGTTCGAGATGTCTCATAAGGAAGCGAAAAGCAGCGATCTGAACTCAAGTTACTGGCTATCGCACAGTACCCGGGATCTCGCCCTGGCGGAGTATTCAGACTGTATGCAACACCCCCATGCCCACCGGAACAAAAGCTCGTATTACCGTAGGAGCTATTGGTATCACAGTCACTTACTTCCAGGTAAATCCCATCCTTTTCCGTACCAGATATGATGTATCCAATATACTGCACAATGCTGCCCGAAGCATATTCTGAGCGCAATGATATCTGGAGCTCACCGGACTCGGTTACCCTGAATGTGTATCTTACGATAGCATCCATATCATGGTCCGCACCTTGCTCCACGTCTTCATAGTTAATACGAAACTCAGCATAGGGACGCCCATCATTGACTTCATCATCAGCATCTGCACCACCTGGATCGGTGTTAGCGACAGTTTCGACAAAGAAATCCACGATCTGATTAGTGGGTTGAAATGCATCACCTGGATTGACATTTCCGCCATAACGGCCGTATGGCGACTTTGCAAACGGAACAACAGTAATCACCTTTCCATTAACCGGAAAGGTAAGAGTAGGCAAAGGAGATGCCAAGGCCACTGCGTAGGTCATCGCCCTCTTGTCGCCACCAATTGCGTTGTTGGCACCAAAGCGGGCCACCCCAGCAGAGTAGTAGGTACCTTCCTTACTAGGCTCTTCAGGTGCCAATCCACGTACAGTAGAAAAGTTTGACACACTCTTTACAGTGGGATTGGAATCCGCGACCCCTCCCGCCTCACCAATAAAGACTTGCTTGGTGCCACCGCCCTCGCTGGCCCATATCTGATCTACCTCAGAGGAAACATTCAATGAGGCCATAGGCGACGGGTCACCAGCCGCACTGACCGAAGCGAAATTGCTGCCAGGAACATTTCCGTCATATGATGGATTGATGTCACTGATGACGGTCAGAACCGGGGTTGCACAGCGCAGATAGCCAGACCCACCTTCCTCTGATGACGTATAAGGACTTATCCAATCTGGGCGTGGAAGGGAAAGGGTAGTCGCATCCTTAGCATTGGTCGGAATGTCGAATTCAGAGCGTGCTGAGGCTGCGCCGGAAAAATAACGTAACGCCTCCCACATCATTTCAGAAATAGGATTTCCCCACATTGAGCACTCGCCATCGTTGATTGGGCGATTTGCAATCCATCCGCAGGTGTACTCGTAAGCATTGAATTCTATCGTCTTGAAGCGGTCAATAGTTCTGACCATCCCCACAACATTAGTGAAAGTCCCATCAGCAGAGTTTATTTCATTACTGAAGCTGGACATATTTTTCCGAATCACACCACCCTGGGTGTTCTTCGCATAGGTTCCAGTCAACAGCCCAAACATCATTTGATCCGTTTCACCATAATCGTGCAGGATCCCGGTAGGCTTGTAGTTACCTGATGGGTAACGTTTGCAGTTGGAGTCCAGCGCACCATCCACACAAACGTCAACTTGCACACGATAGTCAGTAATGCTTGATCTATTGGCACTTGGAGTCAGATTGTAGAACCTGAACACAGGCCCAGAACTGCTATTGGAACTAAAATTGTTTTTGTGATTACTACTAGAGTCAAAGACTGTCCAGCCAAACTGATTATTGCCACTTATTTTTTGCAGCTCAAGCAGATACCCATCACCACCGGTAGCATCCTCTTGCCGGAATTTATACCAGTATGTCGTATCCCTCTGCAGTGCCACAGCATTAGATGTCGCCGTCTGACTCCACGCATTATTTCCGTAGTTCCCTATCTGAACCAGGACATCACCATCCAAGCTATTGGTACGCAGCTCAAAATCATGGACATCATCCCCTTTTATCCGGAACTGATAATTCCCGCTCGCATTTGAATTATCTCGCAGCGTGAAAGAGCCGGTTATGATAGTAAGAAAGTTATCATCGTTACCCCGGTAATTGCAGTTGCTGCTGCAATTGATGGTGGTGACCCCTGTATAATCATTACCGTATTTATATTCAGGAATCGCATAGACCATCTCAATATCTTGAGTAAAGGCTTGCCGACTCACAGGATGGCCGGGATGGGCCATTTGGCTTCCAGATGTCTCACAACTTCCACCACTACCGCAGTTAGATCCCGCGACAGGATTCTCTCTGGCAACCCACTCCCAAATCCGAAACCTGGAGTCATTCAGCACACGCAACAGCGGCCCTGCGGCTTCATTATTCCTCAAGGTGGTATTTGCAAATAGATGTCGCGTACCGGCCACGGGAGCGGTCAGCGGAGCATAATCGCTGATGTTGTAGCCATCCACCGAATTGCTGGTGTACTCCTTGCCCCAGCTGTGCGCGTCCTGTGGAACATAGGCACGCTCAAGCGTAGTTGTCGTTGCGGTATCCACCACCCTGTGTCCGCCGTACAGCACCTTGCGCAGCGCATCCATGCGGGAAGTGGTCAGATAATTAAGGAAATCACCGCTCCATGCATTGGAGCATGTCTTGCTGGGTGCAGCCGCACCGGGTGAAAACTTACGCTCAGAAACGTTGTACGAATAGCAGCGATGGGAGTCGAAGTATCCAAAGTAATCGATACCGCCTTCATCCAAAGGCAAATGACCTTTGTAACCCACATCCAGCACCCCGTCTCCATTGAGATCAGATGCGTCATTGTAAGCTTCGTAATAAAGCTTGTGATCACGCCCCATGACCAGCATGTTGAGGGGAGGAGCGTCCTGCTCCGCAGAAATGTAGAGCGGCACCTGAGCGACAGGAAGCTCGGCGAGTGCTGTAGACGGGGAGGAAATTCCTGCCAAGAACACCAGGCCGGCCATTCCAACAAGTGTAACGCTGTATTTCTGGGTGAACTTCATGGGGAGTTCTCCTTCGTGTTGTCGCACTCGAGCGACGCTCACGGGATCAAGGGATATAAATGGATTGGACAATTGAAGTTGAGGTCGGGTCGCTTGTGACGTCACCAGCACCACATGCCGCTTGTCCGATGTCCCCACAATTGGCATTGAGCTTGTCCGTGTCGCGCCCAAGCGCACTTATGCGCACGTAGAAGCATTGAATACCTCCCATCTCAGCAGCGCCACCAGCACTGCCACTACCCAGCGATGGCTCTCCTCCGGAGCCTCGTACCGCCAGCGGCATATCAACATCCACCCGATGACCGGTGTTTGAGCCCGTCAACCAGTTCTGTACCGTCGGATTCCCTACACCTACCCGATCACACAGCGTGGCCACACTCGCATTGGTCGTCGAATGTTCAATGGATGCCAAGCGATGCTCGGCATTCTGAAATGACAGACCATCCGAGCGGTATATCGATGCCATCCTTTCCTGCAGACTGGTTACCTGTGCGGCCGACAGCCCCAACAGGGTCAGGATGATCAGCAACATCAAGGCGATGAACAGCACGGCACCGCGCTGTTCTGCCGCTCCTGCCACCCTTTTTCTTGCATTGATATTCAAAACAATGTGGCTCATATCAACCTCGACTACGATTTCGCAGTGCAACTTGCGTTTCGTATACATAACGCAAGCGGCGATCGTCCGGCGGCATTATCTCCATACCACCAACGGTACGGACAAAGTTCACTTCGACCGCACTCCCGGCTGGCTGGTTACTGCGCATCAGTAGCCCAACACGCACTGCCACAACATCTGCCCAGCGCTGCTCGGCGGTTGGCCGCCAAGTTCCGGCTTCTATTCCGGCTGCCGTAAGATAACGTGTTGGCTGATCGCCGCTGCGCGTTGCGGTATCCACCACGCCGTAGGTCACCTGCATCATGTCAACGCCGGGAACTAGCTCTTCGGCCGGACCGAGATTGCCCTCATTGTCCAGACGTTTACGAAACAGGGAAGGCTCATCATGCGTCTCGCTAAGGCCCACGTAATACGCACTGACTTCATAGCGGTAGAGACTTGATCCCTGGCCATATGCGTCGGGCTCATCAAAACGTGCAGCCACTGCCGGCCAACCCACCAGATTTATCCCACCCTGACTGGCGTCTGCCACACCGGTGCTTGTCGGCCTCACATAAAACAGGCTCAACAGCGAATAATTGGTGAGTGCGAAAACTCCCCCGTCCTTAAGAAACTCACCAGAACCAGTCTGTGTGTTATCCCAAAGAATGGCCCCATCCAGCCCCACATTGGATGCCACCGTCGGATCACCAGTAATATCCTGCAGCGATGCGCTCTCTGCACTCAGAAAGCGCAATAGCAAAACATCTGAGCCGGCGACGGCCTTATTTGAACCACTCAGCAAAGCCAACTCGGAGGGAATTACGGGCGTCCAGGCTGCCGCGCTTGCTCCCGCAGCCGGCGCATCCGGCATTTCGTACTCCACCCCCATGACCTCAGTACCCGTGAAGCCATAGCCTTGAACTGGCAGATGCATACGATACAGGAACGGAGTATTGACGCTGTTGGAACGTCCATCACTGGACAGGTGGTTAAAAATGTTTCCAGCCTGATACCCTTGCTCATTACTCAGACCAAGGTGACCAATCATTCTCAGATCGCTCTCAATAAAACCAACCGCAAAGCGGCTGTTCTCCTGAGCGCGTGCCAAAGCACTGTTGCTATTGAACGCGGCACGGGTGCCAGCAAAGATCTGCACCAGCCCAATGCCCAATAGTGAGGCAATCACCAATGCAACCATCAATTCAATCAAGGAAACGCCAGACTGGAGGCGTCGCGGGAAGAATTTCTCCTGATGGCTCGCTCTCATATCCGTGTCCTCATCCAGTAGGCGTTGTTGTCCCAATCACTGCCATCTGGTCCGATTGTCTTTTGACCATAACCTTCACTGGCAAGCGTGCAATTGCTGGATGTTGAGGACTCCGCGTCAGCGGCGGCACGATCATCCCGCCAGCAAATCTCGATGGTCAGCTCTCCGGTGCCGGCATTGAAATTGGTACGGGCTCGCCCCTGGGGCAAGGTCGCACGAACTGCGTTGAGCCAGCGTTCCCGGTCACAGGTTACCGGATTGCGTGTCGTTGCCATGCAAGAAGCAGGTAAACCATCAATCGAAGAGCGGACGGCGGTGAAGTTCCCACTTGTGGCTGACAACAGCGCCTGCACATTGTAGTTGGCGGCCATCGGATTGCCTGAAGCATCCACTGTCATACCGCGGTGACTTCGGGCCATATCAAGCAACTGATATGCGAGGTTGGTTGCATGGGTACGGTAATTCGCACTCTGATTATTCCGCATCGAATAAGCTTGCAGAGCAGCCATACCCAACAAGCCAAGCGAGAGCACCAGAACGGCGATCATTACTTCAAGCAAGGTAAAACCACGGGAAATTTTATGTTTCATCGGATTCCACTCATGGATCAGATGGTTCGGGAGAGGCGGAAGCCTGGCACGGGCCTGACATGACGCTTACCGAGCCAGACATGGATATTCTCAGGCAGCGCTGAAGGTCTTCGTATTTTTCATCGGCGGGCTTGTAGAGCACTGCACCCGTCTCAGTAGTATCAGCCATACCACGCCTGGTGAAACGAATATCGCTCAATGAGTCTTCGCCGGTAATTGTATCCTTGGTACTGAACTCGCCTGTGCGCACCGCCACGTGCACAGGCGTCGCGGCATCAGACATGTAATACACAAGAAACCCATCTTCCCAATCCGTGCTACAGGTAGCTCCGTCGGAGGAGGCACATACGCCGGCGGGACGATTGCGACGGATCGCTTCTGTCCGGGCCAGGTTCACCGCCGCGATGAATTCATTGACGCCGGCCGCCACGCGGTTGCTGGCAATGACGCGAGCGAAACTGGGAAGGGCTATCGCAGCCAGAATCGCGACAATCGCCACGGTGACGATCAGTTCGATCAGGGTGAAGCCGCGTGTTCGACGGGCGGATGCGGGACTGGATGGCATCTCAGGCTCCTCTTTTGACCTAGTCAACCTAGTGCATTGCAAGTTGCCCGACCAGCGTCGTCCGATGGCCGGTCCGGCAGGGCCGATGATCGTGCCAGGATGACGTTCGCACCCGGCTGCGATGTGTGCTGCTACAGCGACTGGTAGGGACTGCGATGGCGCAGGAGCACGCCTGAAAGGGACGCGATGGCGGGGAGAAAAGTACACGATTGTCGGAAAAGCCCATCGCGGCCAAGTCCGCTCCTTCAAAGGCAGGGCCTGATCAGCCCCATCACTTTCCACACCTGCTGCATTGCAGCATCATTCGCAACATTTCTGGCATAGTGCGGTTCCCTCTCCGCGCGCCGGCCGGCCATGAAGAAGACCTCGTTTCCCAAGCAGGACATCCGCATCCTTCTGCTCGAAGGCGTCAGCCAGAGCGCGCTGGAAACCTTCCACGCGGCCGGTTACACGCAGATCGACTACCGCGAGA
>Ga0265293_10001448_pt1 | contig 51652 bp, 44 predicted proteins | sample Munlanlewell138R_FD_192505 | JGI IMG/M metagenome (GOLD analysis project Ga0265293, IMG submission 192505) | Leachate microbial communities from a municipal landfill in Southern Ontario, Canada - Leachate well 138R | ecosystem: Engineered > Solid waste > Landfill > Unclassified | place: Canada... | reverse complement strand
TCTTCAGTATCCACATTTTTTGCAACAAAAAAGCAAGACGCCGGACCTACACCGGAACTCTAATCATCTAACAACTCCGAAGAGAAGATAGACGTCCTACAACCCGAAGGAAGTAAGAAAGAGGAAGATTCTAATAACCTACAACATCTTGCACAAGCAGGATGCTGGACTTACACCAGAACTCCAAACATCTAATAACTCCGAAGAGAAAAAAGACGCCCACTGTCCGAAGAAAGTAGAAGAAGGAAGGTTCTAATAACCTACAACATCCTGCACAAGCAAGGCGCTGGACTTACACCAGAATCCCAAAAACATGACAATCCTGTAAACAGAAATGAAATGCACTACAACCCGAAAGAAGTAGAAAATGGAAGATGGTTCTAGTAACCAACAACACCTTGCACAACGTTAAAGAGCGTGTGCCTGAATATATAGAATTAATTGAGGTATGTCAAGTCCTAATCTGGCTTATAGTAAGCCTTCTTTTTGGCTACTTCAGGGTTACCTTTACCTCTTCTTTTGCTATCTTAAAGACACCATCTGGCTTTTCTATACTATCTACAAAAAGTACTTTACTAGAATGCATTTCTTTTTTGTTCTTTTGTACAAAATCTTTTATAGCATCCCTTACCTCCCCTTCACCTACTGATATATTTAAAACCAATAAATCATCTATTTTTAAATTCTTTTTCTTTCTAATATCTCTATACTTTCTTAAAAATTCATTTATTATTCCCTCTTCTCTTAGCTCTAGTGTCAGATTGGTATCTAAAGAAACATAGTAATTACCCTCCCCAAATGATAATACTCCCTCTTCCTTTACAGCTTCTTTTGAATACTCAATATCCTTTACATTTAATTCTTCTTTTACTATCTCTCTTAAGTATTCATCTTTTAAACCTACATATGCTTTAGCAAGAGGTTGTCTTAAACCAATTCCTACTGATTCTCTTACTTTTAATCCATTTGAACAAACCTCTCTTGCAATCTTCATCTGTTCTATTAACTCTCGTTCTGTATCTTTTAATGCGTATTGAGGATACTCTTCTAAAGAAACAGAATCTTTAAGGTTATTTATATTTAGATTAACAACAATATTTTGATAGATCTCTTCTGATATGAATGGAATAAATGGAGAGAGTATTTTTGATAGCTGTACTAAAACATAGTGTAGTGTTGTTAAGGCATCTTTATCACCCTTCTTAAATCTATTTCTTGATCTCCTTATATACCACTGTGACAATTCTTTAACAAACTCTTCTACATCTCTAGATGCTTTTGCTATATTGTATTCATTCATTAATTTCTCATTTTCTATGAATAAAACCTTAAGTTTAGCAATTATCCATCTGTCCATCTCCTGTTCTAGTTTCTCCTCATTTAAACCTGTATACTCCCAGTTGTGTAATTTTGCATAAGTAACAAAGTAGTTATATGAATTCCACAAAGGTAGATAGAATTTCCTCCGTATATCTTCTAAGATATTGTAGCTAAATCTCATATTAGTTCCTAAAGAAGATGTTGCAAAACTCCATCTAATAATATCTGTTCCAACCTTGTTAGCAGCTTCATCAAGAGGTATATAGTTACCCTTTGTTTTACTTACTTTTTTATTGTTTTCATCTCTTACTTCAGCAAACCCTAAAACATTTCTGTACGGAGCTTTTCCTTCAAAGATTACTCCAAACACAAGCATTGAGTAAAACCATAATCTAACCTGCTCAATCATCTCTACTACAAATTCAGCGGGATACCATTTTTCCCAATATTTTCTATCTTCCAGATATCTTAGTGTTGAAAAACCCACTACTCCTGCATCTAACCAACAATCTCCTACATCTGTAATTCTTTCAACAGCCTCGTCACATTTGGGACACTTAACCTTTATCGTATCTATCCAAGGTCGGTGTAAGCTAGGTAACTTATCTACATCCTTTGGATTGATTGCTAACTCTTTTAGTTCTTCCTTACTACCAACTACATGCAAGTTACCACATTTTTTACATTCATAGAAAGGAAGGGCTAGGCCATAAAATCTCTTTCTACTGATCATCCAATCACCCATATTATCAAGCCAATCTTGCATTCTTTTCTCGATAAATTCTGGTATCCATTTCACTCTTGAAGCTTCTTCTTTGAGTTCTTTTCTAATATCCGTTATTTTAATAAACCAGTTATCCTCTAACCTAAACAGACATTTAGTACCACATCTCCAACAGTGAGGATAGCTGTGCTTGTACTCTTCTGTTTTAAAAAGAAGGCCTTGCTTCTCTATCTCTGATATTACTTCATCTGCTACTTCATGGGCATACTTCCCTGTTAAATTAGAGTAACCTTTTTCAAAATATCCTGCACTATTAAGAGGGGAAGGTGCAGGAACTTTTAATTTCTCTCCTAACTCAAAGTCTTCCTGTCCACATCCAGGAGCAATATGAACAATCCCAGAGCCACTCTCAGAATCAACTAGATTCCACTCCACAATGTAATGATCTAATTTCTTTTGTATATCATTATCAAGTAAAGATTCGTACTTCCTTCCTACCAAATCTTTAATATCTGCTTCCTCAAACTCACCTATTCCTAATCTCTTAGCGGCATCCTTTCCTAGAAACACATTTTTCCCATCTATCTTAGTTCTTACATATTCTAAATCAGGATTAACAGCTAAAAGTACATTTGCTGAAAGGGTCCAGGGAGTAGTTGTCCATACTAATACGTACTCACTATCTGAATCTTTTAATTTAAAAAGAACATATATTGCTTTATCCACTATATCTCTATATGCATCTGCTTGTTCGTGTTGAGAAAGACCTGTCTCACATCTAGGACACCATGTTGTAGATGATTTATCCTTGTATATTAAGCCTTTTTCTTTGCATTTTTGTAAAAATTTCCAAATATACAGATTGTTTGTTTCAGACATAGTGTAGTAACTATTCTCCCAATCCATAAACATCCCTAATCTTTTTGATTGTTCTGTTTGAATTTTAGAATATTTGTTAACTCTTGCAATACAAGCATTGGTAAATTTATCCATTCCATATTCTAAAATATCCTTTTTACTATTAAATCCTAACTCTTTCTCCACCTGAACCTCCACCCAAAGCCCTTGACAATCAAATCCATTTTGGAATCTCTGTTCAAAACCTTGCATATTCTTGTATCGTTGTACAATATCTTTGTATGCTCTACCCCACGCATGATGAACCCCCATGGGATTATTTGCAGTTATTGGGCCATCTATGAAAGAGAAATTTTTATCAGAGTCTTTGTTTTTATCAATATATTTCTTAAGAATATTTTCCTCCTCCCAATACTTTAGTATATTCTCCTCCATCTCTACAAAATTTTGATTTGGTTTTACATCTTTCAATTTTTCTATACTCATTTTTAAAGTTTTTAAAATTAAAGCCCCTTCGTTAAAACTAATATCAGTATATATTAATCTCAACTAAGGGGCGAACTATTAGTACGCGGTACCACCCTATTTATTTTCTCAACCACAATAACTTATGGTTTTAGTAATATTTCGATTACTAATCGTTGGACTTTACTTATCTTTAAATTAAGACTTTCTTTCCACCACTCCCCAGAGATTGCTGGATCTTAGCGTTAAATTATTATATCAGATATTTACAAAAGAAAATATCTCATTACATACCACTGAAGTAAACATAGTCAAAAAGAGCACTATATGCCCTATGTGGGATTACCATCTCTTTCCCTCTGTATACTCCAGAGCAGTTTGCAGTGACTCTCATCTCATACATATTTACTATCTCAGGGCACTTACCATCTAATCTGTACGACACACCTATTCCCGGAGAACCTGTTCTACCTAAAGCCTTAATCCTTAATTCACTAGGAGGATTCATATTTCCTCCTAGGTCTACTGTTACTGCAGGATTCACCTTGCTAGGCTCCATCTCTATCCAATTATGTTTATCTTCTTCATAAAAACTTGGATGGTCATCTCTTGCATCAAAAAACATGTACTTTTTCATTTTATACTTCCCCTGATTATCATATTCATCATAATCTATACATGAGATTGGCCTGTCTTCTACATCATATTCACAATATAGTCGTGTCTCTACAAAACCTGCAAATGAATCTCCTATCTCTGACACATAAACATTTAATTTACAATCTGTGTCTTCATCATATACTACTAGTTTTCTAGTAGGAAAAGACCAAACATGACCAGGTCTAACCTCATATACTGTATCCTTATCCACTCTCTTAAGTGTTAATTGGTATTCATTAGGCTTTATATCAATAGGACAAAGAGGGCTTAGAAAGCTTGATGTTGTAGTAGGGCTATTGAAAAGTTCTAATGTCTGAAATAATTCTGTTATTTCACTCTTTTCGCTATTTTCAATCAGAACTACTCCTTTTTCTTCATCGAATCCATTTAAATCTCCTACATGGTATGTTTTATTTATAGCCTCAATAACCTCCTCTATCGTAAAAGTAGTTAAACTATTTAATATCACATCAGAGACTTGTAAAGCTTCTGCAGAAGCCCTTTCTTCTAATGTTATAGCCTTATCTTTTCTGGTTCTTGAATACATAGCTAATCCTAATAAGGAGGAAATCACTAATACTAACATGGCTATTGCTAAAGCCTGTCCTGAATACTTATTTTTTAGAATACTCTTATTCATATATTAATATATTAAAAGACTTTAAATCCAACTTCCTGCTTATAAAGATTAATATTTTTACCAAAGAAATACTCTGATAGTTTCCCATATCTTATATCCCACGACATAACCAATACAGGATTCGTAACGTTTTTTAATCCAAGACTTCTGTTATTAAAAATCGCCTTCGAACCGTTAGATATCGCACTACCAAATGCTACCATTCCTCCTTTTACTTCTAGACCATCAGACACTGATTTCTCTCTATCAGATGTCGCCTCAGCTATATTTATCTGATTCTCGGAGATTAAAAATCCAGCTATATAGTCATAACCAACAACCCCAGCGTCCTCAATATTTAACGGATCAAGAGGGGGTATGCTTTTGTAGTCTCCCTCTGTAATAACAATATTTTTATTTGATAAGAAGATACAACCTACAAATTGTTCTTCTAGTGTCTTAATATCTGGATCTATTATTATATCGCCTTCTGCCATAATTAGAGCTCTTCTATCACACAGAAATGCATCTGTCCCTTGAGGTTTCTTTACAGCTATATCTCCTTTTTTGTATATAACACAGTTTTTCGAAGAGTCACACATAGATAAATCTTTTATTTCACTACCATCGTAATCAATATACAGTAGGTCTTCTCCTTGTAACTCTCTTTGTTTTTCTAAATTAAACTTAAAATGATTAAACCAATAATTCTTTGAATTGTTATCATCTTGTATACTCTTCGCTCTAACTACTGGCACTACATCTCTATGAGTCACTGAATTAAGAAAGTCTTGTCTCGACATTAACAATTCTGTCCCCGTAGTCATTCTATCTATAATCTCATCAAGTGTATGAGTTTTAAGAGTATTACCAAAAGCATATAATCTGGCGAAATCACTCTCTATCTCCGGACTCTCTCTTACCGATGTAAAGTCTTTAGCTTCGGGACCAAAATTAGTGGCTGAATACATAATTCCTCCTTTTGTAGCTATCCAAGATCGTAAATCAAGTACACTGTATTGTGTAATATAATTACACGCATTATCAAAAGCAGTCACATAAAAAATTATTGATCCCTCATCGTTTTTACCAATATTAATCTGAACTATAGAAGGCCACTGTTGCAAATTAAATGTCCACCCATGCTCTACCCCTATATGTCCCACATCATCCTCAAGAACTGTAGTTCCTTTCTTAGATGGCATAATCTCTATCGGATAATCAGGTGCCATTACAGGCTCTTCTAATACAATACTCGATTCTACAAAGGCTGCATCTCTGTAAGCATCTACTACTATGTGCTTTATCGCAGTCTCTCTGTCAAGAAGAGTACTTTGTTCTAACCTTAGTCGATATGGAGGATATAATATTTGAGATACAGAATCCATTTCAGGAGAGTCAAAATCAAAGACCCAATCAAAGTTATCCTCTAAACCATGTGTCTGATCTACTCTTTCGAAATCTTCATCTTTCCCTTGAAAAGTCATATACTCATCAAAAACCATATTTACCACTTTGTAAGTACCATTTAGAAATTCAGCACTATCTTTATCTTCTGAGTCTGCATAGTGAAACTGTAATTTGAAATTAAACTTCACTCTTTCTTTAGCTTTCTTGTCCTCTTGTAAACTATCCTTTACTGTTTTTACTTCACTAATAGTCACTATGTCATTGCCGTTAGAACCTTGTATATTTCTAGAACCTTGTATTTCTCCAATAAGAGCCCAATTTCCTTCCTGATTGGTCACGTAAAGATTTGGGCTTTCCCAAGTTTTCCCTTTTTTCCTAATCATTATTCCTACAACATCACTATTTGTGCCACCATTATAATTAGAGACAAATTTCTTGTTTTCTTTAAGAGATGGATATTCTTCTCCTCTTACAAAGTACAGTATTGCCCCCTCTATTTCATCGGCATTATCCTCATCTATCGCATACATCTCGACTTCAATTTCATTGGCAGAAATTGTCCCCGTATGATTGTCCAATGCTGTACAATTCTTTTTTCCTCTTGGATCAGTTTTAAATACAAAACCAGATACCGAAGGCTGTTTATTTACAACATAATAACCCGTCACACTATCGGAATCTTTTCTAGTAGCATTCTCTGCCCCATCTCCAGGGCAACCACATCTGTTACAAGTAAAATAATTTCCCGAGACTTCTCCCTGACTACCCTGCACAAATACTTCAGAGAAAGACAAGGAAGACGGAATGAATTCCTGTACAGATTGCTTATATTCTTCTATACAGTAATCCTCTGCTCTTGTACATCCAAATGCACTCCACTCTGTGTATTTCTCTTCATCTACCACTCCTTTGTTATTTACCTCAAATCTATACCCATATTTAGAACTGTGAGCAGTAGCTGGAGGACTAAACTCTTTCAATTTTATCTGAACATTTTCAGACTTTGCTGAAGGGCTTTTTACTTTAGTTGGCTTAGAAGAGTCTTTTGTCTCTAATGAATATTCTACTCCATCTACAGTCATGAAAATATTTTTAGGTCCATTTACTTTTTCATTTTTCTCTACAGAGTAAAATCCTACAATCTTGTTAGAATATCTCCTCTCATCATCACAATGATTACCTACACTATATGAACCTGATACACTCCCTTTAGAGCCTTCGATTACTAAATTTGTCGAGAAAGAGTCTATCTTTGCCTTGTAGGTCGGATGAAGTGACTGCTGAGAACCCAATGAGCCTGAATAGTGATAATATGTATCTTTCGCCCCTGGGATGTTAACTGATGGGACGTAAACTTTAACCTGAGGATCACCTGTTTTACATATTAATGGCAATGGATTTTTAGCAGCTTCCTCTGCAGTATCAAGAAGAATATTCTTTACCTCATCTACCTCAAGGGTTATCCTTGAAGAGTCTCCTAAAGGATATGCATTTAGTTCATTACAGTAACATGTCCTACTAGAAGAAAAAGTCCCAAATGAGTATTTCTTTGTAGATTGAGTACATACAGGGGTAAAACAGAACGAATCAAAGCATTTTGTCTCTTCACATTTGTTACTTGTGTATATGGAATCTAAGGAGGAACAGTTAGGTCTGTAACAGGCTCTACTTCCATTATTAGCATAGGTGAAGTTTTTAGATTGAGATGTCCAATTTGTTTTGCTACAATCACTTGTATTACAGATATATCTTGCTGGCTCTGTTGTAGAAAGAGAACCACAGTTAGGTTTGTAACAGGTTACCTTACCAGAGCATTTATCACTAAAAGATTTAGACTCGCATGTACTCCCTTTAGGACAGCTATTTAATGTATAATTCTTTGGACTTAGCACACTACAATTTGTAACAGGAGTACATACATCATCATCACCACCGCCGCCACCACCACCGCCACCACCACAACCATTAGGGTCGGGACAGTATCGCCATATATAATTTTTACTACAGTTTATTACACAAGAATTTCCTACTAAATAACATTCTCCATATGTCGTACCTCCTCCATGGGGAGTACAATTTGCCTCATACTCACAACTTCCACTTTTACAATCTTGCTGATAAGATTTTTGACATGACTCATCACATGCTGGAGGATTAGCCATAATTTTCAATCTGCTTGATTCTAAAGACAGAAAAAGCAACAAGAAAAAGAAAGCTCCTGCGATTCTCACTAACAAATATTCTTTATTACTTACCCTCATAGTCACTAAAACCTACATATAGAGTCATCCTCTACAATAAATGTTATTAAATTAACATAAAGATTATTTTTTTCATTCAAAATCCTAAGTCTAATTTCGTGTTCTCCTATACTCTCAGTTATTAAATTGTATTTTAATGGATTAGGAACTTCCAATCCCTCTACTGTAAAATCATACATACTCTCAAGCTCACTATAGTTAGCATCTCTTTTCATCTGAAAATATAGATTTTCTACATTAACAACTCGAGATGGATGATCACACACTATTAAAAATTCTTCTGACAATTTGTAAATCCCATCCTCCCCTACATCACATTCTTCTACCTCTATCTCACCTGTTTCAGTATCAAATGATTTTATATGACATGGACCTACTATAGAAAACCAATCAACTGATTGTTCATCCTCAAAATCGGTATAGTAAAAATCTTCCAATACTGCCAGCTTTTCTTCAGATAGACTTACTTCTGTATCTAAGGAAGGCTCTTCTATTTCAGTCTCTTTTGAGATTAGATATATGCCCCCAAAAAGAAGGATTACTGAAAGGAGAAGAAACAAAACAAGTAGGCCAGAGAACTTCCCTTTTGATTTCATTTGCATACCCCTAACTGTACTAAATATATTACAAATTGTACACTATAATTCATTAATTTCAAATAATCCGTTAGCTTCTTGATATAATGATAACTATGAAAACTAAATGGAACTTAAACCAACTATACAGCTCTACAGATGACCCTAGGATAGAGAAAGATGTAAAAGAGTCTATAAAAAAAGTTTCTTCTTTCGTTAAGAAATGGAAAGAAAACAAAGAATATTTAAAGGAACCTAAAGTCTTGAAAAATGCTTTAGATGAGTATGAAGAATTTAACAAAGAACTTGGTATATTTGACAAACCTCTTTACTACTTCTCCCTTCTTAACTATCTAGATCAAAGTAACACTGAAACAAAGGGAAGGTTAAATCAACTTGGTGAACAGGCTACACATCTGTACAATGAGATACAATTTTTCGAACTTAATATATCAAAGATAGACAAGCAGAAACAAGAAACTTTCCTAAATTCTCCTTACCTTAAAGATTACAAACACTATCTTCAACAGCTCTTTAAACAGGGCAATTTCCTACTAACAGATAAGGAAGAAAAGGTTTTTAACTTAATGTCTAAAACCTCTCATTCTAACTGGGTTAATATGCTTTCTGAACTTCTAAGTAAACAAGAGATAGAGGTTTTGAATGAGAAAAAACAGAGAGTTAGAATTAGTTATAACGAGATATCAAAATATCTTAATTCTCAGGATAAAAAAACGAGAGATTATGCTGCAAAACAATTTAACAGAGTAAATGAAAAATACAGTGAAATCGCCGAGTTTGAAATTAACTCTGTACTTGAAAGAAAAAAGATTAGTGATGCATACAGGAATATACCCAGACCTGATCTCTTAAGACATATTGGAGATGATATGAAAAGTGAAGTCGTAGACACATTAATTGATGTTGTTAGTAAAAACTTCGACATTTCAAAACAGTATTACAGAAAAAAGGCTAAACTACTTAATCAGAAAACCATAGGATACCATGAGCGAAACGTACCTTTAGGAAATATTAAGAAAGAATACTCATACAAAGACAGTATTAAATTAGTTAAAGAAACTTTTAAAAACTTAGACCCTGAATTTTTAAACATAGTCAATACTCTTGAGTTAAATGGGCAGTACGATGTTTTCCCTAAAAAGAACAAAAGCGGAGGTGCTTTCTGTATTACAGTAAACAAAACCTTACCTACTTTTGTTTTATTAAATCACAACAATACTTTAAATGATGTCTTAACACTAGCACACGAGAGTGGTCATGCTATCCATTCTACAATGTCAAAAGGACAAAACTCTTTAAACTACTCCTATCCTACTTCTTTAGCAGAGATAGCTAGTACATTCTTTGAAGATTTTGTCTTAGATGAAATTTTAAAAGATGCAGATGATGAACTTAAATTTAATATTATCGCAGAGAAATTAAATGGAGATATGTCCTCAATATTTAGACAGATCGCTTTTTACAAATTTGAGAAAGAATTACATGAAAAATTTGCAAAAAAAGGTTACTTGGACAAAGATTTGATATCTGAAATTTTCTGTAAGCATATGAGGGCATATTTAGGTGATTATGTTGATAAGGACGAAGGTATGAGATATGGATGGGTATATTGGAGTCATTTAAGAAGGTTTTTCTATGTGTATTCGTATGCTAGTGGATTATTAATTTCAAAGTATCTACAAAACAAAGTAAAGAAGGATCCATCATTTATTGAAAACTTTAAGTACTTACTAAAATCTGGCTCTTCAAAATCACCTGAGGATATATTTACAGATTTGAGGATAGATATTAGGAAAGAATCGTTCTGGCAAGAAGGAATTGACACTATTAAAGAGAATCTCTTTTAATCTATCCTTTCTTTATCCATCTTAGTGGATGTTTCCATTATTTTTTTCATAACCATTTTAGGGTCTCCTATCCCTCTTTTAAAGGCTTTCTCTAGTTCAGCAAAGGCTGAATACTTTCCAGAAAATAGTATCGGTTTTTTCTCTTTGGAATATATCCTGGCCTCTGACCTGAATAGCGGTAAAACAACAATATGATTAATATCTCCATGTTTTACTAAGAAGTAGTACTCTTGTCCCTTACCTTTTAAAAGTACCCCTTTTGCATCTGTCATAAATACTCCTGACAGAAAATTATCGTCATCGGGTAATTCTGTAAAAATCATAGCAACCACCCTTCTTTCTTCTTCAAAAGGAAATTCCAATCCTCTTTTTTCATAATCTACTATCGTATCTCTCCATTCAGACAGATAGTTATCTTCTCTATAATTTTCTTTAAAAAAGAGTTCGGGAACATAGAAATCTGGTGTTCTAAAACCAACAAAAAACACAGGGAATTCATTTCCATTAAACTCAGCTTTGATTGTTTCATTACGACTTGGGAATGACATTGGTTCTTTCCATACCCCAGTATATTCTTCTGTATTTGTCTCCATTATTTTAGATTTAACAAATTATTTACACACAATTTAATTAATTTAATTCTCCTATTTGACTACCCATTAAAGGTCTCTCTACTCTGCCCTCAAAAAGCAATCTTAATACATTGTTTATTAAAAATGGTTTACCATTAAATCTATTATTCTGTATATCACTTATCCCTCTCGCTATATTCATCCTGAGACTATTATGAACGGGTGCCCTTATATTTCCTTTGTAACTGATAGCGGTATACTTTCTTTTTTTCAATTCAATACTAGGGTTAAAGAGCATATTCATTGTAAATATCTCCCACTGCTTACTACCAATATCAGAGACTTGAAAGACAAATTTTCCGTCTGCTAGTGGCAAGTTTTTACTGTTAGAATCTCTAAAAGCCATACATGAGACTGCTAGATTATTGTAATAGCTTATCTCAGCATATATTGGAAGTAAGTTTGAAATAACTCTTCTTTCTCCTCTTGGTAAATATCTATTATTATAAGTATCTAACTCTTCTAAAGCTCTCTCATTATGCTCTTGAAGAATATCATTGCAGCCAAATGGATTATTACTATCTGTTAGGAGATATATGTTTGCTGAGGTACGAGACTCTCCTGATTTAATTGGGACATCCAACAATTTAACCCTTATATCTGGGACAGTATCTAACTTAGGTTCATCCTTTCCTAACCTTTCGTACATAGTAAAAGATACTAATTTAATATGTCACAAATTGCCGGACCTAGACTCGAACTAGGATTAACGGTTCCAGAGACCGCCGTCCTACCATTAGACGATCCGGCAACACAAGCTATTATAGCATTGTAGCAACATAATTTTCTAGTCTACCTCTTACTTTCTCTTCTCCCAGAACCTGTATGACTTGGTAAAGATCTGGAGACCTAGTCCTGTGAGTAATAGCTACTCTTAAAACCATAGCAACATCTCCTACTTTAGAAATATTTAAATCAGATGCTAATTTCTTAATTCCTCCAAACCAATCATCCACTGAATCATTAATATTAAATATCTCTAAGTACCTCTTGATTATTTCTTTTTGTGCCTCAACTTCTACCCTTTCAGAGATGTCTTCAACCTTTTCATTTTCCAATAGCTTGTCAAAAAACAAAACCAATTGTTCTCTAACATCCTCAAATTTGACTAAATCTTTTCTTACTTTCTCCCCTTCTCTCTCAATATTAAAAATATTAATACAGTAATCTTTGTTCTTTTCTAAGAGATTAAAAATTTCATCATCAAACTCTCTAGCCCAATCTAAGGCCTTGCTATACACATCTTCTGCACTAAGAGTAGCCATATACTCCTTACAAACATCATCAAGTTTTACAATATCAAATATAGCACCTGATTTGTTAAATTTCTCAAACTTCAATTCAAACTTATCTAAAGAAACAGTGGGATTTTCAATTCTCCAGTCATAAAAATTAGAGTTAGCAATATTTAGAAGATACTCAAGAAGACCTTCTTTTGGATATCCTTTTTCAATATAGTAAGAGACGGCTGATTCTGGATCTTTTCTTTTACTTAATTTCCTTTTCTTACCATCATCCATTTTCATTAATGGTGAGAAATGAGCATATGGTAACAGCTTAAAACCAAGAGCATTAAATAGCTCTACATGCAAAGCAACAGATGAGAACCATTCATCACCTCTGGTGATATGAGTTACACCCATTAATGTATCATCTATGGGGTGTGCAAAATGATAGGTAGGGAAACCGTCAGATTTAAGTAAAATAGCATCCATATCATTTTCTCTAACAGTTACTTTCCCTTTTGTTAAATCTTCCATCTCAAATGTATTTTCATAATTACCCTCAGAGTAAAGCCTAATTGCAAATTTCTTTTCTTGTTTAAGCATCTGCTCTATTTCCTCGACAGAAGCATCTCTCCATTTTGCCCACTTACCGTAACAGCCTGTCCTTACACTTAACTCACTCTGTTTCTCCCTTATCTCTCCTAACTCATCTTCTGTAAGAAAACAGGGATAGGCTAATCCTTTTGATACAAGGTCTTTAGTAAATACTTTGTAAATATCTAGCCTTTTACTTTGCATATATGGACCGTAATCTCCTTCAGACCTATCTTCTGACACCACACCTTCATTAAACCTAATACCAAATCCTTTTAACCCCTCCACTATCATACTAACTCCATCTTTTATCTCTCTCTCTTTATCTGTGTCCTCTATTCTTAATATGGATATACCATCTGTTTGCTTTGCAAATTTAACACATATCATCCCACTATATATACTCCCAATATGTAAAAAACCTGTAGGACTTGGAGCAAATCTTAAAATCATTTGCCCTTTTTTAAGTTTCCTTTCAGGGAAATCCTTAAAAATATCTTTAGGTGTCCTTTTTACATCAGGAAAAAGTATTTCTGCCAACTGCATATTCTGCTCTTTTGTTCTCATAATAATACTGTTAATATATAGGTTGATAGATTAATTAAGTGTGATAAGATTATAGCATGACTCTTACAGAAGCAGCATTCTGGACAAAAAGACTTGGGGTAATTGCATTGGGAGGTCTTGTTGTATTTGTTGTAGTAATCCTAGTTATTGTAATAGGTAGCAAAAAACCAAGTGTAATGCCTCAATACCTTGAACCAAACTTTGCTTGTACATTACACAAAGAAGAGTTCTTAAATAGTGTACTAGAAATACCCTCCTTGCAATTAGCAGAAGGGACAGAGATGAGTTTTGATATTAGGACGGATACAGGTAAAATTGATTCCCTCCCTGAGATTATAAATATCTATAAATTTAATAACAGAACTCAATCTCTTACGGCACAAGCAGATGCAAAAGTTCTGGCTAGTGCCATGGGGTTTGACCCCGACATTATAGAAAGAGTTAATACTGAAGGATATAGGTGGGTTGATCGTTCATCAGGTAGAACTTTAGAAATTTTTGCTAAAAATCTTAATTTCACCCTAAGGACAGATATCTCTGTTATGAGAAACAATACAGCTACTGGCATACTTCCTTCTGAACAAGAAGCAAAATCAATAGCAGTTAATGCATTAAACAGTATAGGAGTGTATCCCCCTGATTATGCATCTGGTAATCATAAGAGTACATTGATTAATATAAATCCTGATGGTTCTTTTAGGAAAGCAAAATCGCTAGCAGAGGCTGATTTAATAAGAGTGGATTTAACTAGAACAAAATCAATAATAACAGTACCATCCAATATTGATAATGCAGAGAAGATGGTTAGTGACTTTTCAAGAAGAACCTTAATAGAGCCTGTAGAGGAAACAAGTGTCATTAATGATAATAGAGTTTCAGTATTTACTTTTAACACACTAGTCTCTTTTCCAGAAACTCAAAAATCTAACATTACCGTATATGTAGGACCAGACATCTCAGGTGTCTCTGGTAAAACAAGTCAAATATATCAGATAGATTATACATATTGGCCTATCGCTTCTGAGTCTTGTGGTACATACAAATTAATAGATCCTGAATTTGCTATTGAAATGGTTCAAAGAGGAGAGGGAAGTTTAGTATACCTCTCTAATACAGGAGGGGATGATGTCGTAGAATATATGCCTAGAGTTGTAAAAAAGTTCATAATTTTAGATATTTTCCTTGTCTACTATGAAGATAGAGACGAACTGGAATATCTCCAACCTGTCTACCTAATCTCAGGAGAAGCTATTTTTGAAGATAACACAAAAGGGTCATTTGACTTTTTCTACCCTGCAATTAACTATGATATTGTTCAAGACAAAAGAGAAATAATTGTTGAACCTGAAGAAACAAAGAGCCCTATCAGTCCGGGAATACTGTTTTAGGTACGAATATTAATTTGAATAGTATATAATACGCAGTTATGGAAAGAACTTTAATATCCGACTTACAAAAAGAAATTGGGAAGCAGGTAAGAATACAAGGAAGAGTTAATACTATCAGAGATCAAGGAAAAATAATATTTCTAATGATTAAAGATAGGAGCGGTATAGTGCAAACTGTCGCATGGGAGGGAAATAGTAAAGAATTAGTAAAAGAATTAAAAAGTATAACTCCTGAATCCATAGTAGATTTAATTGGTACCGTAAAAGAGGCAAACCAAGTAGCGCAAGGGTATGAGGTAGAGATAGAAAAGATAAAGATAGACTCTTTAGCTAAGACACCTCTTCCCATTGTCATAGAAGAAGAGCACAGAGACAATCTTACAGCTTTAGAGCAGAGATTAGATTACAGATGGATTGATTTAAGGTCAAAGAAAAACACTTTGATGACCAAAGTTTACTCGTTTTCTCTCGCTAAATTAAGGGAGTTCTGTATTGAAAATGATTTTGTTGAGATACATACTCCTAAAATAATAGATGTCGCTAGTGAAGGTGGAGCAAGTGTTTTTGAAGTAAAATATTTTGACAAAAAAGCATACCTAGCCCAATCACCTCAATTTCACAAACAGATGGCAATGGCTAGCGATATGGAGAAAGTATTTAGCATTGGTTCTGTTTTTAGAGCTGAGAAATCTTACACTACAAGACACTTAACAGAGTATGTCAGTTTTGATATCGAGATGTCATATATTGATTCTTTTAAAGATGTCTGTAAGTTTGAGGAAGAGATACTTACCTTTGTACTAGACAATATTGAGAAAGAGTTTGGAGCTCAAATCAGAGAGGTGTTTGGAACAGAGGTTAAAAAACCTAAAAACGGGTTTGAATACATAACTGTTAAAGAAGCAAAGGAGAAATTAGCAAAAGAAAACATACCTAGCAAGGATGATGCTGACTTCTCTCCAGAGGAGGAAAGAGCTCTCTCTAAGATAATAGAAGAGGAGACAGGGAGTGAGTTTCTTTTTATCACAGATTATCCTCATAGTAGCAGAGTGTTTTACCATATGAAAGATCCTAACAATCCTGAGTATGCACTTGGCTATGACCTACTGTGGAAAGGGGTGGAGATAACGACAGGATCACAGAGAGAGCATAGAGTTGATAAATTAATAGAGAATGCAAAGGGAAAAGGTCTTAAGACAGAGGATTTAGAAGAGTATTTTAACTATTTCAAATATGGTTGTCCTCCACACGGAGGCTTTGCAATTGGTACTGAGCGCTTTTTAATGAAATTATTAAATCTCTCTACTGTGCTAGAAACAAGTTTCTCTCCTAATACTCCTAACCGTTTAGGAAGAAGATTGGATATTAAGAATTAATTACTGTATCTCCATTCTCTCACATTAAATTGCATACTTTCCTTCCCATTCCATACATTAATATCGGGATAGCCAACCACATCTATCGTATCACCTTCTTTTAATAGCTCAATATCTTCACTACAGCGAAAGAGCAAAAGGGTTAACTGGTTTTCATCATCCTTTACAAGAAGTTTTAAATGATTCTCGTCCTTACCAATGACAAAGGTTCTATCTATATTTAGTTTCTCTAAACATACGTACGGTTTTGGATTTCCAAAACCCAAGGGTTCTAATTTGTTTAGGTCTTGTACTAAACTTTTCTTAATATCTTTTAACTCTAGTAAAATCTCTATCTCTAATTTAGGAATTAAATCACTCTCATCAAGAGTTTTGTTTGCGTATTTAGTAATTAGATCTATAAATTTATCTAGTTTCTCTTCTGATGTAGAGAAACCTGCCGCAAGTTCATGACCTCCATACCTATCAAGATATTTATCATACTTCTCTAAAGCCTTAGTTATATTAAAACCTTTAATACTTCTGGCAGACCCTTTAACTAAATCCTCTTTTTTTGTAATAACTATGGTAGGTTTGTAAAATTCCTCCTGTAATTTACCCGCTACCAAACCTATAATACCTTCATGCCACTCTAAACCCATTGCAAAAAGCAAATTATCAGACACATCTTTAACCATCTCCCTTGCCTCTTCAAAAACAACACTTGTCATCTGCTGTCTATTAAAATTCATTGTTTCTAGTTTATTTGCTATATCTTTACACTGCTGTTCATTCTTACTTACCAAGAGACGAACTGCCTCCATAGGCGAATCTATCCTACCTGAAGCATTTATTCTTGGACCAAGAACAAATCCTAGATGATAGGTACTGACATCTTCTGGCTGTATCCCTGCTCTAAGTGCTAGCATTCTTAAACCTAATCTTTTACCTTTCCTTATCTCTTCCAATCCTAATTTAACAAACACCCTATTCACACCAATCAAAGGCATAACATCTGTAACAGTGGTAAGGGCTACAAGGTCAAGTCCATAATATGGATTTTTCTCCATACCAAGTTCATCTATTAATGCCTGTATTAAAAGATACACAACTGTTGTACCTGATATTTCTAAGTATGGATATTCCTTTTTAGGAAACATCTGATGTACAACTGTGTAGTCAAGTCCTTCCTCTATATCCTCTGGTGGTTGATGATGATCTGTTACAACAAAATTAATTTTCTTCTCTTTCTTAAATTTTTGTATTATCTCTTTATCCCTAATACCACAGTCAACTGTTATTACAAGATTTGCACCTAAGGCCACAAGATCATTTAATGAATCCTCTGTTAATCCATACCCCTGCTCTACTCTATCTGGGATATACGGTAATACATTTACCTCTTTTTCAAGAAGGGAAGACACCTCTCTGTAAAGAAACTCCCACAGGATTGCAGTAGCTGATATACCATCAGCATCATAGTCTCCATAAATTACAATCTTACTTCCTTCTTCTATGTGCTTTACTATTTCTTTAGCAGCTTTTTTACTATTAAAGAGTCTCTTGTACGAAGGAATATCTTCAAGAGTTGGGTTTAGAAACTTCTCTCTCTCCTTAACACCTCTGCTTTCAAGGATATGTTCTAGAGCATCATCTATTTTCTCTTCTGGGAGAATCCATTCTCTCTTAGTTTGTAAACTCATTATTTATAAATTGGTTAATTAAATCCCAATTAAAACCTTTTCTTCTTAAAAAATCTATCTTCTTGTTATCACTTAGATTCATTTTTTCATTACCATACTTCTTTAAATATATCCTTCTAAGCATATCATACTCATCCTCTACTAATTCTTCTACTTTTTCTCTTGCAAGGTTTAGTTCTACACCTTTTGACATTAATTCTGACTGTAGTATCAACTTACCTCTTGGTTTGTTCTTTATCCTAGATTGGATAAATTGTTGTGCAAATTCCTCATCATCTATATATCCATACTCCTTTAACTTTTTAACAGTGAGCTCAATAATTGATTCTAGGTTTTCATTAGATATATCTGTATACCATTCACCTTTCTTCTTAAATGATAAATTCTTTAAATATCTTGTGATTTGAAATTCTGTCTTTATACTTCTTGATATGTAATTCATTGCTCTTTGGAAAAACCTGCTTTTTAATTCCTCAAAAAGTATATTTTCTAAATCTTCATCTGACAAATCTTTCCCCACATATATACCGAATCTAGCCACATTATCTAAAGACAAACCGCAGAAAAACTTTTCATCTATATACATATTAACCCTGTTAGGATCTCTTCTTTGAGAGACAAGTTTTGTTATCTTCATTATTTAACCAAAGATTTAACATCTTTCTCTATCTTAGCTTTCAATTTTTTGTCTTCTCTTAGCAATTCAGATGTAGCCTCTCTACCCTGTGCTAATTGCTCATCTCCATACTTAAACCATGAGCCAGACTTTGTAATAACTCCAAGCTCTGTTGCTGCATCTAGTATACTACTCTCTTTATCTATACCTTTAGGATAAATCATATCAAAAGTAGCTTCTTTAAACGGAGGTGCCATTTTATTCTTAACTACTTTTACTCTCCTAGTGTGACCTATTAACTTCCCATCTTTCAATATTTTATCTTTCTGCCTAATATCCAACCTTATGGAAGAGTAAAACTTCAGTGCATTACCACCTGTGGTAGTCTCTGGATTTCCAAACATAATTCCAATTTTCATTCTTAACTGATTAAGAAATATTATCGTAGTGCCTGTCTTGTTTGATATTGCAGTAAGCTTCCTTAATGCCTGAGACATTAATCTTGCTTGCAACCCCATATGGCTATCACCCATCTCACCCTCTATCTCTGCTCTTGGTGTGAGCGCTGCAACGGAGTCCACCACAATTACCCCAAAAGCTGCTGATCTTACTAAAGTCTCCAATATTTCCAATGCTTGCTCTCCAAAATCAGGCTGTGATATATACATCTCATCCAGATTAAGACCGATATTTTTAGCATACGTAGGATCAAATGCATGCTCTGCATCTATAAATGCAACAGATTCTCCCAACCTTTGAGCCTCAGTTACAATATGTAATGCCAACGTTGTCTTACCCGATGCCTCTGGCCCATAAATTTCTACTATCCTACCTTTAGGAACTCCCCCTATACCTAGGGCAATATCAAGAGAGAGAGCACCTGTAGGTATCACATCCACATCTACTTTTTTCTCCCCCCCTAATTGCATAATTGAACCTTTCCCAAACTGCTTCTCTATTTGAGATATAGCCATTTCAATGGCTTTTTTCTTAGAAGCGCTCTCCTTTGTAGGAGCAGTTTTTTTCTTAGTTGTAGTAGTAGTCATAACTATTTTTTCTTAAAATTTAACAGCTATTCAGAATAACAGAGTATTTTAATTAGGTCAAAGAGTACAGAGAAAAATTCATTAACCGATAATATTACACTACCTGTTCATTAAAATGTTTCGATATATTCTCTACTAGTGCGTCTCTTAACTTGTCGCTCTCTCTAATATATCTTGCTATCTCTATCTGTACTGATGGTACTCTAAGTTGTGATGCTACAAATTTACCCAAAGTCTCCTGTTCATTATCTAAAAATCTAAATATCATAATATTTGTCTTCCTTAAAACTCCTTTTGCTATACTCTTTCTTAATGAACGAGCAAGTTCCATTGATTTGCTAAATCGGGTAGGATAGTAGATGGCCACATCGTAGAGATTTCCATCTTTTAATCCATGTACATCTAGAAAGTATTTAATATTTTCTTCTTTAACAATCTCTCTTACCCTCTTTTTGTATGGATTATCCTTTTCTGTATGATAGTTAAAATCATAATCTGATTCTGCCGTTAGCATAATTCCATATCCACCTGTTTTATCACACAGTTGCTCTACCACTATATCCGTAAAAGGCTCTCCATATTTGTATGCTCTACTTAATTGTGGTCTTTTGTGTGAATACACATGAGGTGCGGAGAATAGTATTGGTTGTTTTCCAATTATTGTTCTAAATACAGAAGACTTCATTACATATAACTTAGCATATATTGTAATTTAGAGAAAGATATGCAAAGATATATTAATATATAAATTAATATTGTGTGTAGTACCTATGAAGAAATTACTTAGTATATTTACCTCACTTCTCTTGGGAGTTGGAATACTTTCTGTGGCAATACTTCCTTCATATGCTCAGATTGATACTGAAGAAGACACAGCTGTATCAGAGATAGAGATGGATTGGGATGATGTTTGGGATGTTTCTGATATAGAAATAGATACTCCTTACTCACTTTCTACTGATATTGAAGATGATAAGTTTGAAGACTTTTTAGAAAATATCCTTGGAGGTACCGCTTTAGTTTTTGGAGGAGTTATGCTCGCGATAGGATTAGGAATCTCCTTGGCCATGTACATCTACTTTGCAATAGCACTAATGAATATTGCAAAAAGACTAGGTCATTCAAATGGATGGTTTGCATGGATCCCCATTTTAAATGCGATACTACTATTTCAAATGGGAGAAAAAAGTCCTTGGTTGCTACTTTTAGCATTCATTCCAGGAGTAGGTGCTTTAATTCTTACCGTTTTAAATATTCTTGCAGTAATGACAATATGTGAGAAGAGAGGATATGACAAACTGTTAGCCCTGTTAATGCTCATTCCTTTTGCTAATCTAGTTCTTATGGGGATATTGGCTTGGGGTAAGAAATCCTAAAGATATTACAAATACAGGACCTTCCTTTTAAGGAAGGTTCTTGCTATTTATCTGGTTAATTACATATCTAAAAGAGTTGGAGACTTCTCTTTACTTTCTATTCCTTCCTGCTTTACCCTATCTACGCTTTTCTCTAGTTGATTAAACCTTGTAGTACTAACACTATCATACTGTTTTTGTAAAGAGCCTATCCTATCACCTATCCTATAAAACTCTTCTGAAAACTTAAGAAATTCTTTCTCAAAAGATTTAACATGCCCAATAATATTGTAGATGTTTTCCTGTACCCTGAAATTTTCATAGGCCTGCATTATCATTCTAAGGAGGGCTGTAAAACTAAAAGGGCCTGCAAATACAACCTTACTTGCCATAGCATCCTGAGCAACCTCTGGCATCTTGTCATATATATATGAAAAGATCATCTCATTGGGAATAAAGAGAATAACAAAATCAACTGTTTTATCCTCAGGATTAATGTAATCTCTAGATGTAACCTGTTTAATTTTATCCTTCACATCCCTTTCAAACTGCTTCATATATTTCTCTTTCATGTCACTATCCTCTGTCTCTGCCATTCTTTGTAAATTAGCATAAGGGAATTTAGAATCTACATTTATTCTAGTCTTATCAGGTAAAAATATAGCAAAATCAGGTCTTGTTTCAGAGCCTGGCTGCTCTTTATTAAACTCATAATTCTCTCCTTTAACAAAACCAGCAGACTTTAAAAGACTCTCAGCAACCTGCTCCCCAAACTGACCTCTAAGCTGATTATTTGAAAGAACTTTCTTTAGATTCTCGGTACTAACAGAAAGCTTCTCTGTTACTTTCCTACTTTCTTCTAGAGAGGTTTTCAGATTAGAAAACGAATCAATTCTTTCCTTCTCAGCAATCTTAACATATTCCTCTAATCCCTTTACCATCCTCTCTATCTCTCCTCTCTTACTTTCTAAATCTCGCTTATTCAACTCTGTCTCAGATGAAAGCTTCTCATTAGCCATTCTAACTAGATTTTCATTTGCCTGATTGAGAACTATTGGCAACAGCTCTGTCAGCTTATCCTCTATAGTTTCTGATATCTCCTCACTTTCTTTGCCCTGTCCTCTTTTTAAAAAGTAAAATATCCCTATACCTAAAAGGATTCCTCCAACCAATGCTACAATTACCTCAATCATAATGGTAAAATACATAAAGTTATATCGTAATATTATAGAATAAAATAGATGAAGAAACTATCTAGCAAAGAACTTGTCTTTATAAAAAATCTTTTCCTCACTACTATACTGGGTGGAATTATAGGAATCCTTAACTATCTTTTTAATATCTTTGTCGCTAGATACACAGACCAAGATACCTTTAGTATTTTTAGCTCTACGCTCGGAATAATATATTTACTTCAGATACCTGCTGTAGCTATACAGGCTCTTGTAACAAAGGTTGTTGCAGAGAAGAAGAAAAAAGATCTTAACCACTTTAAATGGAATTCTTTTCTAATTTTTACAGTAATTGGGATAGTTTTTTCAACCCTGTTTTTCTTAAGTAAAAACAGAATTGCTAATTTAGCAAATATCCCCATAGAGACAATGTTTTTCCTTGCATTAACATTTCTTTTTGCCTTTGTTAGTCCAATACCCAAAGGTCTACTTCTAGGATTAGAAAAGATTGGAACTGTAAATATTATATTACTTCTAGAGACAATTCTAAGATTCGCAATGGGTGCATTAGCAATCAAACTAGATGGTTCTATAGCAATATTAATACTTGCAAATTCTATACCCGCAATATTAACATCACTATTTATTATGCCCCTTGTTAAGTTTGATACTGAATACAAAGAGAAACTGAGTATAGATTTCAAAGAGTTAATCTTAATGTCAGCCTCTTTTTTACTTTTAACAACTCCATTCACAATACCACTAATACTTGTAAACCCTTCATTTAGGGCGGAATATGGTGCGGTAACATTACTTGGAAAGCTAGTGTACTATGCATCAATAATGACTGCATCTGTTATGTTTGCAAGATTAACTAATGAAAGTATTGAAAAAGATAGAAGAAGAAGCTTAATGATATCTTTAGGATTATCCATCTCTATTGGACTAGCTCTCTCTTTAATTTTCTTCCTCTTCAAAGATCTTGTCATATCTCTATCAGTCGGAGAGCAGTACCTTAATGCCTCCAACTACATAGCAATATATGCACTCTGCATGACAGGTTTTGCTGCAACATACATGATTGCAAACTTCTTTATCTCAAAGGGTACTTACAAATATCTTTACATATTACTTTTTGCTACTATTTTACAAATAGTGTCCTTTGTTGTAAGAAATGACACGCTAAATATGGTTATACAAAATCAAATAGCCGTATACTCTACACTCACTATACTTACTTTTATCTATCTACTACTTAATTTAAAAAAGATTAATTATGAAAGAAAAGAAAAAACTTCTTAAAAAGAAATCTCAAGAGTTAGCTAATGAGTTTAAGGAATTTGCATTAGGAGGATTAGCATTAAGTGCTGCTGTAGGTATTATGCTTGGTGCAGCATTAAAAGATGTTATTAACTCTCTTGTAAATGACATACTCTCCCCTCCTATCTCTTTTCTAACAGCAGGGATAGATTTCAGTTCAAAATATTTTGTTTTAGGACAGAACAATTTTGAATCATTAGAGCAAGCAAAAGAGGCTGGAGCTGTCGTAATACAGTATGGTAACTTTATAAATGAATTAATAGCTTTTCTCATAACAGCAATCATTCTCTTTCTCATTGTATATCAAACAAGTAAGTTAACTAGTAAATTTAAAAAGGAGAAAGAGGTTAAAAAGAAGAAAAGACTCTGCCCATACTGTAAAACAGAGGTACATAAAGATGCTACCAAGTGTCCTGCTTGTACCAGTAAACTATAATTAGAAAATGGACGATGATGGATTTGAACCATCGACCCCTACAATGTGAATGTAGTGCTCTAGCCAACTGAGCTAATCGTCCAAAACTATCGAACAGGAGGATAACTCGTTGATACAGGAGGTTGTTGTGTTTGTTGTTCTATCTCCTGAGTTTGTTGCACATCTGCTACAGCTTCCTCTGTTATGTCTCCTTCTTCTTTAAGTTCTTCCTCTTTCACTTCTAGAGTACTATCTTTTTTAAGAGACCTCCACATTAGTATAAATATGACTAGGAGTATGGGAAATAGTATCCCTACAAATACACTACGCGTTACTATTCCTGCAATGATAGCAAGGATAATACACCCCACTATTACTAATACCATAGTACCTATAGACATAATCATCTACAATACTTAAATTATGATAATTTCATTGTACATACTAAATAAAAAGATGACAAGAAGGAATATAAGTTAGAGAGATAGGTTCTCTAGAAACTTATCTAGTCTTTTCTCGTATAAATCTGAGTCTTCGAAGTACAAATCTAGAATAATTTTCAAATCCATTAATTCTTTATCTAAATTCTCATATCCTTTATCTGTCTTAGGGGCGTCTATAGCTTTGAGATAGTTATCTTTTTCTAAACATTCTCTCAAATGATCAAGTAATGCTAACTTACAAAAATATTTATCAGACCACTTTCCTTCTTTTAATCTCTTATATTTGTTATCCATCATCTCTCAATCATAAATTAGAACAGAAATTTGCAATACGAGTCCTACGAACTCACAATCAACCTCATAATATGGTGGGCGACACAGGACTCGAACCTATGACCTCCTCGGTGTAAACGAGATGCTCTAGCCAGCTGAGCTAGTCGCCCAAAAGAACCATATTTGATATGAACTAGAAGAATTATATTGTATAATCCAAGAATAAACAAGAAATCTAGAATATGGACAAGCATAACAAAAAACCACTTTTCACAATAATCACAGCAACTTACAATAGAACTAGGTTTCTAGAAGAGTGTTTACTATCCCTCTATAACCAGAATTGTACTGACTATGAACATATCATTGTTGATGGAGACTCCACTGATGGTACTTTTGAATTAATAAAAAATATTACAGAGAAATACAAAGATAAAAATATAAGAATATATCAACGAAAACCTAAAGGAGTATATGATGCTTTCAATTTTGCTATTAAAAAAGCAAAAGGTAAATACATACATTTCCTTAATAGCGATGACTACTTTGCAAATGATGAGGTTCTAAGTAAAGTCAAAGATACTATCTTAGGAAATAACTACCCTAGCTGGGTTCAGGGGACAAGAGTTATGATTTATAAAAATTTTAGACGAACAGAAAAAGACCCTTTTGGGCATCAGCAAGCTTTTCTCAGAAAAAACGTATATGACAAAGTTGGACTATACAGCTTAAAATATCGTTACTCCTCAGATTTTGAGTTCTATCTCAGACTAAGAGAGTATGAACAACCTCTCAAGATAGATTTTGATACAGTAATACAGAATATGCACAAAGATAGCCTTACTATGAGTCCGAAAGGATACTTTAGATGGCCAATAGATATGATGAAAATTCACCTTAGATACTACTCGCAGAGATTGAGGAATGTATTTGGTGCCGAGGACAGGAGTTGAACCTGCACGAGAGTATTAGTCTCACTACCACCTCAAGGTAGCGTGTCTGCCAATTCCACCACCTCGGCTTAAAGTACAGCTATTCTATCAAACTACGCATACAAACCACAATAGGGTCTGGCACAGGACAGACCCCCAAACAGCTTAACCTTGTACAACTTCTTGGGTTAAAGCGGAGGTACTTTGGGATGTTGCAACAACCCAAAAAATGTACAAAAGACAAACGATTTCTCCTTGTACAGAGGTTTTAATAGGGTCAGACCCGGGTCTGACCCTAAGTGTCTTGCAGAAATATCCCATTTGATGCAAAATGTAGAGATAACCTTAAACTAGACTCAAACACTATGAAAATCAAAGATATACACGCAAGAGAAATCCTCGATTCAAATGGAAATCCGACACTATCTACGACGATAGAGGTATACAGTGGAGAGAAAGGTACAGCAGAAGTACCCTCTGGAGCATCTACAGGGAAAAATGAAGCTGTTGAAATAAGGGATGAGGATAAGAACCGATATCACGGGAAAGGAGTAGAAAAAGCCGTCGAGATTGTAAATACCAAAATAAAGGAGCTCTTAATAGATAGAGAATTCACAAGCCAAAAAGAATTTGATCAACTGCTAATAGAGGCAGACGGAACAGAATTGAAAGAGAAATTAGGAGGGAATAGTATACTCTCTTGCTCCATGGCTTTTGCAAAAGCTGTATCAAATGCATTCGGGTTAGAACTTTATCAATACCTTGCAATGACATATTGGGATAAGCAATACCACAACGATAACTTTAAACTCCCTACCCCTTTCATTTTAATAATGGAAGGCGCAAAACATGGGAACTGGGCTACTGATATACAGGAATACATGATTGTTCCCGACATAGAGAAGTTTAAAACCTTTTCAGAAGCTCTTAGGGTATCTACAGAAATTTTCCATACCGCACACAACATTTTAGATGAAAAAGGATACTCTGTAGGACTAGGTTATGAAGGAGCATATGCACCGAAAGAAATGAAAGGAAATGAAGAGGCTTTTGATATCATACTTAACTCAATACAAAAAGCCGGTTTTACACAAGATGATTTTAAACTAGCTGTAGATGTAGCAGCATCAGAATTTTACGATGAAAACACACAGAGATATATTCTTAAAAGTGAGAAAAAGGAATTAAGTAAAGAGGAATGGCTTACTCTTCAAAGAGATTGGTATTCTAAATATCCTATGATAAGTATAGAGGACCCCTTAGATGAAGAAGATTGGGAAGGCTGGGCTGATTTTACTATGAAATTTGGAGAGAAATATATGATTGTTGGAGATGATCTTCTGTGTACAAATACAAAAAGAATTGAGAAAGGAATACAGCAAAAAGCTATGAATGCTGTCTTAATTAAACCAAATCAGATAGGAACCATAACTGAAACTTTAGATGCAATAAGGATGACTGTAGATAATGGACTAGATGCAATAGTATCACATAGAAGTGGTGAAACCAATGATAGTTTTATTGCAGACCTAGTAATTGCTACACCGGCACAGTTCTGTAAACTTGGAGCTCCAAGTAGAGGAGAGAGAATTGTTAAATATAATAGATTGTTGGAAATAGAGGAGAGAATATCGCACTCACTTTAATTTAGACACAGCTTGACACTAACTACAAGGCCCATATACAATAGTGAATAGTAATTGATAAAAACCAAATAATACAGATGAGTAAAAACAAACTTAATCTTTACGGTAGTCTCTTGAAAGTAACAGTTAAAACTGCTTTCTTTTTTTTATTTCTTCTTTTCTTCTTTTTTCTAATTAAGATTTTCTATGTAAGTGCCGATACAGTCACTACTTCTGTAACAGTAGGTAATTCCGCTCCTGTTTTTACTGTTGAGCCTTACGAAGATCCTGCAAGTACTGTTACTACCCCTACTAATGTTGGATCCAAGATTACTTGGAGAGCAACTGGTACAGATTCAAACGGAGATGATTACTACTTAATAGTATGTTCAACCGATTCTGTTACTCCTGGAATAGGAGGTGCTCCTACCTGCGGAGCTACCACATGGTGTACAAGTAGTGCGACTGCAAGTGGTACAGCAACTTCCTGTCAGCATACTGCGAAGCAAGAAGATACTTACTCAAATGATTGGTATGCGTTCGTTTGTGATAGCCTGGCATCTGGTGCAGCATGCTCAAGTGCCAGTCAAGGATCTGGGAATTCAGGTTCCCCTTTCTATGTCAATCATCCCCCTACTTTTACAGATGTAAACAATAATTCTCCTCAAAATCCTGGTGGCAAAATAACCTGGACTACTACTGCATCTGACTCTGACTCAAATCAGAAAGTTAAACTCTTGGTTTGCAAAACAGCAGGGATTACAGGAGGAGCATGTTCTGAAGGCAGTTGGTGTACCAGTGACTTTGTTCTCTCTAACCCTACCTGTGACTACAATATCTCAAACCCAGCCCCTGCTGGGAATCATAATGCATATGTATATGTAATAGATGAATTTAATACTCCTGCAATTACTGGTGACTCTAGTGTACAGGGTAATGCAGTTGGCTTTAGTATAAATAATGTAGCTCCGATTGTTTCTAATGTAACTATTAATGGAGGAAACGACATAACGCTTAATGCTGGAACAACTACTAACGTGACTTTAACTGCTACTGTTACTGATAGTAATGGATGTGAAGATATAGATGCAGTGAAAGGATACGCATATAGATCTGGTATAACCTATTCAGGATGTGATACTTCAGGTAAGGCTGATGCCAATTATTGCTATCCTGAGATTTCTTGTACTCTAGTAGATTCAGGAAATACATGTACTGGACCTACCGATGCATCTGCGGACTACACCTGCTCTGTAAGTCTTCAATACTATGCCGATCCTACCGATACCAGCACCCAATTTGTTGGAGACACTTGGCTCTCTACAATTAAAGCTATTGATAATGGAACTGCTGTCCATTCGACACAAGTTTCCACGGGAGTCACACTTAATACATTACTTGCATATGAAATAATAGGTTCTATATCTTATGATTCTTTGGGTGTTGGAGAGGGAAACACACTTTTAAATAAAACTATCACAACAACTCCCAAAGGTAATACAGGGCTAAACCAAGAACATTCCGGTACTGATATGTGCACAAACTATCCCATATGCTCTGGAGGCACTCCTATACCTGTAGCAAAACAAAAATACGCATTAGTTGCTTCTACATCTTATGCCTCAGGGATTGCTCTTTCTGCTACCCCCGCTGATGTTTTAATAAAGATCCTTAAACCCACATCAGGCTCTCCTACTACAAAGAGTACATGGTGGGGAATAGAAATACCTGAGGGTACATTAGCAGGAAGTTATCATGGCGAAAACACTATTACAGCAGTTAAAAGTGATCCGACTGACTGGTAATATATATTTAATAAAAAGAGAATGAAAATAAAAAATATAACAACAAAAATAGTATTAGGAATAACTCTCTTTCTACTTTCAAGTGTTTCTGTTTTAGCAGATTTTGGGGTTTCTCCAAGTGATATATACAACGAATATCTGAAACCTGGTTCATCCTTTGACACCGAATTTACCCTCTCTAGGTCTGAATCTCTTGAAGAACTAGATATCTCCATAGAAACAGATTTAGGAGATATAGAGAAATGGTTTTCCTTCAATCCGGGCTCCACCTTTAAGTTCGAACAGGGACAAAGGACAAAAACATTTACTGTTACTGTAAATGTCCCAGAAGATGCAGAGTATACAGAATACAACGGTATAATCCGTGTTAACGCAATGCCTTCCTATCGAGATGTAAAAGGAGTTTCTATCAGACAAGGAGTTAGATTAAATGCTGGTTTGATTGTTACAGAAGCAACTGTAAAAAAGCTTTCAATCCTCGCTATTAAAACCTCAGACTCAATCGTAGGCGAACCTGTAGAAATTGAAATAGTAGGAGAAAATCAAGGTAATGTGGATATATCACCTAGAGTAGTTGCCAAAATTATGAATTTAAACAAGGAACTTTTAGAGGAACATGAAATTACTGACTTTGGATCTATAGATGCTAATCAAACTACAACACTTACAGCTGAATTGCTAACAGAGTTACCTGTAGAAGAGTACTTCATAGAGGTAGCTGTATTTTTAAATGGTGAAGAGTTAAGAGAAGAATTAATGGTTTTTTACATAAAAGAATCAATTGAAGAGGAATTAAAAGAGCAGAAAGCTCCTCTCTTTTCAGGGATGATAGAATTCTTTAGAAGAAACAAGACCTATCTTGTAATAATACTATCTTCAATGTTACTCGGAATCCTTGTATATATTCTTCTAGGAAAACTGTGGGAGAAAAAATCTCTTTCAAAACATAAAAAGAAACCATGGGCTGTAATTTTAGGTAGTAAAAAATATACTAGAGCTACACTTTCATTTGCAGTAGGTTTCATAACATTACTAGGAATACTACTATTCCCCGCACTAACAGTTAAAAGAATTGAAGTAGAAGATACAGAATTTATCACAGGTGAGACACAAGGAGTTCAGGATACTGATCTTTCTCTAACAGTATTCCCTTCCATAGAGGTTCCTCGATACGTGATATATAGTCAACCAAGTAAGGATTCTGAAATAATATACAAAGCTGTAGAAGATGAGAAGTTTGACGTTATCCAAGAAACAGATGATTGGTACAAAGTGTCTTTACAAGATGGCAATTCTGGTTGGTTACATAAGACAATGATTAAATCACATGAGTCAGAAGAGAAATAGTTCAAGGATTACTACCCTAATACTTTCCTTAAGAAATATATTTACACTATTGCTTGTTCTAGTAATATCTTTCTATCCTACCCTACTATCTTGGCTAGGCATATCTCAATATCCACTATTAAATAAAGTAAATGCAGCTCCAACTGTAGAGACATTTACATCTTCTGGAACATGGCAGGCACCTGCAGGAGTAACACAGGTAACTGTAGAGGTATGGGGGGCTGGAGGAGGGACTGGTGAAGTTCAAGCTCAAGCAAGTAACAGATCGTCTATGGGTGGTGGAGGTGGAGGCGCATATGCCAAAAGCATTGTAAATGTGACATCTGGAACTAATTACTCATATACTGTAGGTGTAGGTGCAAATGATACAGATGGAGGTGACACATACTGGGTTAATTCCTCTACCGTAATGGCAAAAGGAGGAAAAGCCGCGACTATTCCTACTGGAGGTGCTGGAGGTACAGCTGCTGATAGTGTAGGTACAACTAAATACAGTGGAGGGACAGGTGCTAATGGAAACTTAGACACACAGAATCCCCCTGGTGGTGGTGGAGGTGGTGGTGCAGGCTCTACGGGGAACGGAAAAGATGGCTCAGGAACTTCTGGAGGAGCTGCTACAAGTGAGTATGGAGGTGCAGGAGGAAATGGAGCTGCTGCTGCTGGTTCAGGAGAGCATGGAAATAATTACGGTGGAGGAGCTGGCGGTGGAGGTAGACATGGTCAAAACAGAGCTGATGCTAGAGCAGGTGGCAATGGTCTTATTAGAATCACATATACAATATCATCTGCGAACCAATCCCCTACTTTTACAAACTTTCAAAACAATGGGCCTAAAAATCCGGGAGAATCCATTACTTTCACAGCTACAGCATCTGATCCTGATGGTGATAATATCTCTCTTGTGGTATGCCAAACACAGGGTATATCAGGAACTAGCTGTACTGGTACAACTCTCTGTACTAGCTCACCTACCTCTTCCAATCCATCTTGCCAGTATCAATTGCCCTCTATTCTTGCAAGTGGAAATTACAATGCATACCCCTATATATTCGATGAGAACAATGAACCGTCTAACTCAACATTCCAAGGTGCCCTAGCAACATATTCCGTTAATAATACACTCCCGACTGTCTCTAATATTACTCTTAACAGTGGGGATAATATTACCCTGCAGGCTGGTACTACAAAAGAAATATTAATTACAGCTACAGTTTCAGATAGCAACGGATATGGAGATATAAATACTGTACAAGCATATACTTACAGATCAGGAATTGGTTACTCAGGATGTGATACACTTGGGAAAGCAAATGCTAATCATTGCTATCCAGAAATCTCTTGCTCTGCTGTAGTAGGTACATGTCAAGGAGCTTCCTGTAACTATACCTGCTCTGTTAATTTCCAATATTATGCTGACCCAACTGATGCAAACACTAAATATCCTACAGAGGTTTGGTTAGCTACAATAAAAGCCAGGGACTACAGCAATACCATAGGATCTGAACAGCTTTCTCAAGGAGTAAAGGTTGGATCACTCTTAGCCTTTAATATAACTACAGAAATAGACTATGGCTCTCTGGATGTTGGAGGAAGCAATGACCCACTAGATAGAACAACTACAATAACGCCAACTGGGAATGTTGGTCTTGACCATGAGGTATATGGACCTTCAAATATGTGTACTGACTTCCCTCTTTGCTACGGAGGTAAGATAGCTGTGGGATATCAAAGATATGCTCTACAAGAATCTACTACATATACAAGTGCAACATCTCTATCAACTACAGAAACTACTGTGTATACCAATGTTCCCAAAGTTACATCCCTACCTCCTGTAACAAGAAGTATTTGGTGGGGAATATTAGTACCAGAAGAAACTGGAGCAGGAACATATGATGGAGAAATAGTTATAGTAGGAATGAAAAGTAATGTCTTAAACTGGTAAAAGTCTACAAGCTTAACCTAGGTTCTCTATCAATCTTCTTTACACCATCTGCACCTTCAAGTATTTCCCCACTTAAAATCTTGTAATATCCCACCAAACCAATAATGGCTGCATTATCTCCTCTGTACTCTTTAGCAGAATAAATATATTTCAGTCCATATTCTCTCACTAATTTGCCAATACTCCTTAAAATCTCCTCACTATTAAACACCCCACCACCTACAAACACACTCTTTACATTAGGATATTTCTGTATTGCTAGATCTAATTTAACTATCAAAGATTCAATAACTGCATCAAGAAAACCTCTGCAAAAATCATACACCCACTCCTTCTCTCTTCTACCCTCCTCTCTTAACTCTTTGCTTTTGTAAAGTGCCGCTGTTTTAATACCAGAGTAGCTAAAATTTAAATCATTTGAATTTTTCATAGGAATTGGAAAAGAGATAGCATTAGATTTACCCTTTTTTGCAAACTCTGTTAAAGTAGGACCTCCTGGATAACCAAAATTAAGAATCCTACCTACCTTGTCAAAAGCCTCCCCTACCGCATCATCTAATGTCTGACCTAACTTTTTGTATTTGCCTATCTTTTCCACATAGATTAACTCTGTATGTTTTCCTGAAATTAATAATCCTAATGCGGGGAAAAGCTCTTGCTCTCTAATATCTTCTAAACCATCAACAAAGGTTTTACCACTAGAATTCTGTAAAAGACCAGAAAGTAGATGCCCCTCCATATGGTTAACTGGTATGAAAGGTTTTTTGTGTTTAACAGCTAATTCTTTTGCAAAATTAAGACCTACCTCTAAATCAATAGCAAGACCTGGACCATATGTACATGCAATATATTCAATATCTTCTATTGAAACTTTAGCTTTCTTAAGAGCTTCCTCATACACCATAGGAAGATTCTTCTCATGCTCTCTTCTGGCAATATCAGGAACTACACCACCCCACTCTGCATGGATTTCTACTTGAGATGACACGACAGAAGAAAGTACTCTTTTTCCTTTCAGTACTGCTACCGATGTATCATCACAACTTGTATCAAATGCTACAATTAATGGTTCCTTATTCATATATCTCTACATTCCTTTCATCTAACGATATATATTTAATCACTACTTTGTATATGGGTATATTCATATTGTCACATAGTGCAGAGATTTCATCAAAAAACTTATCTGCCCATTCAATTACAACAATATTTCTCTTCTCTAAGTTTTCAATTAAACCTGATTTTTCTAACTCACCCTCCTGTAATCTCCATGTATCCATATGGGCTAAGACTTTCTGTTCTCCTTTCTCCTTGTAATTATACTCGTTAATAATGGTATAGGTGGGAGAGTTAACAATTTCATTCACTTCTAATGCCTCCCCTATTCCTTTTGCAAATTGAGTTTTACCTGCACCTAACTCACCACTAAGTGCTACTACAACAGGTGCTTTCTCTTTCACATATTCAAGTGCAAAATTCTTTGCAAACTTTACAGTTTCCTCTGTACTTTTTGTCTCCATCTCACCTACTCTCTTGTTTTTAACTAACGCATTTTCAAACTGTAATTTACCCTGTCTAAGTACACTTAGCTGATTCATTGTAGTATCTAGTACTGTAGATGGGTCATTTTTAGGAAGTTCTCCTGCATCTAGAAACAGATCTATCAAATCTAGACTTTTCTTAGGTAAATTATCTATTAACTTAGCTATGCTGTAAGGTGCTGATCTGTATGATACATTTGCAGATGTGGCTGTAATGGGTTTACCAAATACTTTGATTAATTCTAAGGTAAAATTATAATCAGGATATCTTACTCCTACTGCTCCTTGTGAAGATACTACTGGTGGGACAAGTTTTCCTTTGCTCATAGATATTACTGTTATTGGTCCTGGTAGGTAGTTTTGATAGAGATTATCTGCCATTTCATTAATATCTACATATTCCTCTGCCATCTCTCTATCTGCCACCGCTATTGATATGGGTTTGGATCCTCTTAATTTCTTGTATTCCATTATCTTTTTAAAAGCTTTAGGGTTAGTTACATCACCACCTAGTCCGTAACATGTCTCAGTTGGATATACAATTAATCCACCGTTTTTTAATATCTCTACGGCTTTCTTAATTGCAAACTTCTTCTCTTTTTTAATATCAATGATATTCATGGTATAATGGTATTATACTAGGAATATGTCTAAATACCTATATTCCAATGCTTTTTAAATTTTAAATCCTTAAAATTATGTCCATTTTACATTTAACAAGTGCGAACTTTAAAGAGGAAGTCGTAGAAAATGAAGGGGTTGCATTAGTTGATTTCTGGGCTCCATGGTGTGGTCCCTGTCAGATGGTAGGACCTGTAATGGAAGAGGTTGCTAAAGAGATGGAAGGTAAGGTAAAAGTTGGTAAGGTTAATGTTGATGAAGAGGGTGCTTTAGGACAGGAGTATGAGATTATGAGTATTCCTGCTGTTTTTGTCTTTAAAAATGGAGAGGTTGTGGAAAAATTGATTGGTGCAATGGCAAAGGAATCATATATTGAGGCCTTAGAAAAGCATCTTTAAATCTTTGACATTCGGGTATATACCTTTTACAATATGTTACTTAAATTAAATTATTTTAATTATGCTTAAATTTGTAAAAAAGCACTTTGTATTTTTCCTAGTTTTAGCTTTTGTACTTTTCGGTCTTTGTGGCTATTTCTTCTTTAAAGGGAAAGAGGAGGAATCTACTCCTAAGACAGAAGCTACAATGCTGTTAATCGAGTTTGAAGAGATGGGGGGTTTAGAGAATATGGTTAACCAGATGCATACTAGAGATATCCCAGGAGTATTGATGGTCTCTGTAGAGTTCTTAGATGAGCACTGTGAGGAGATTAAGGCTTTACAGGATTATGACATTGAGATTGCCGGATCTGCTCCGGGAGCACCGTTCTGGGATGTAGGCTATGATGAGCAGAGAGAGATTATGATTAAAACAAAAGAGGGTATTGAGGCTTGTACTGGAAAGAAAATGAGGATATTTTCCTCTAAGTATTTTGCATATACTGAGGATACTATTAAGATTGCAGAGGAATTAGGTATTGAGTATGTATTTGCTAGAGGTACTACTCAGGCAAGGGCTACAATATACAAGCCTACTGAGTATGATGTTAAGATCTTCTCTGTTTCTAATGTAGGTTCTAAGAATTGGGGTACTGGTAGTTTATGTGATTTTAGTTACTGGGCAAGAGAGGGTACTCCTGCAGATTTTAGAATTGAATTACTTAATGCTATTGAAGAGCATCCATATATTTCTCCAGTATCACATACTTACTTAGGTGGTAACAGGGTTGATTGGAATGAAGTGTACTTAGAGTTATTTGATAGTCCTGATGTTAAGTGGGTTAGTTTCGATGATTTCCATACTGATTATGATAACAGAGATTATGATGATATCCCTGTTAATATGGAGGTTCAGTATGAGAATGTGGAGTATACTGAAGAGGAGTGTGATCCTAATGATCCTGATAATATTTGTCAGTAGGAGAAAGAGGATACAATTGTTATTTTAGGTATAGTTTGATATACTTTTCGGGCTATTGGAGTGGTAGCTCAATTGGTTAGAGCATCGCACTGTCACTGCGAAGGCTGCGGGTTCGAGTCCCGTCCATTCCGTCCCGCTAACTTATAGTAGTTTCAACAAGATCTGTGTGCTATGTTTTAAACTGTTATAGAGATTAAGTTGTTTTACCCATAAAGAGTATAGTCTCCTAATATTTCATCAATGTCTTTTTGTATTAAGGGTTTTAGAGTATCTTTGTATTTTGACAAACCCAAATTTTTAAGTTTTGTTTCTATCTTGTCATTTAATTCTATTTTGTACATTAAAATCAAATGTAATGCTTGTAAATATTGCCTTACTGAAATACCAACTTCATCATCTAAAGTATTTAATATTTTATCAATATTTTTATCTATTTTAGACTCCGTATCCCATTTTGCTAAACCACATACTAACCTAAAACCACGAGTTTTTACATAAATCTTATCGTTATCTAGCATTTTTAATAACTCATCAAAATAATTATATAATTCATTTGATTCAGTGGTTATAGATTCTAACTCCAATAAAACTTTATACGCTTTATTGTTATTTGCACTATATAAACTAGCAATTTTTTCTTTCATAAATACTCCTTTATAATGTAGTAATTATATCAATAAGCCACTAATAATCTTAAACTCCCATCCCGCAACTTATAGTCTCCTCTTTGTTTTTATATATCAATAGAACAAATATTATCAATCAAGATTTCTTAGGAAACTCTGATGCGCCTTAATCCTAGGAATACTGAATTCATCTATCTTCCTAGAATAATAGCTTAAATATTCCATCACTCTGGATATAAAGTAAAGATCTTCCAATTCTTTCTGTTCTGAAGAAAAACCAAGTAATTTATAATAATAATTCTTAACTTTATCCCAGAGATTATAATGCCAAAATAATAATCTTAATCTAGAAAAGTCATATGTTGGATCTCCAAAGATAGCGTCCCCCCAATCAATAATACCCACTACTTTATTATTCAACAAATCAATAAAAATATTATTTTGATTATAGTCGTTATGCAATAAAGAATAAAGATCTTCTTTTACCTCCATCTTCGAGAATTCTTTAATATATCTTTCCACACTTCTCAAGATTAAACTTTCATCTAAATAATCTCTCTTAGCTATTTCAGACCAATTAAAGGAACTATTAGAGCCATCAAATATAGATAAATGATATTCTTTCCACTTTTGTTTACCTCTTTTATCACACAAAGGACCACTATTTATTGAAGTAATTAAATGAATCTCTTTTATAAGCTGAATCAAAGATGGCAAATAATTCTTTCAAAAAGAAGCCAAAATTGAACGTCTCATCTGAAGGTTTTCGCTCAGAAGAAATAAACAAACTATCGGATTCACAAAAAAAGAATATTTTCGAAATAGTAAAAAAGGCATACCAAGAAGAATTTCAACCATCTAAAGTTTTTAATGGTGATTCTAACTCTGTAGTATTACGAGAAGAAAACGGAAAAATCACTTCCTGCTGCATAATTGATTCAGAGAGACTATATGCTGCTGCTGCAAAAGATAGGCTAAGCTGGGTTCAATTAGTGTCAGAGATAATAAGAAACAACTACAATTTATGGGGAACTGTTCAGTATAGGAACACTAAAATAAGAGCCTTATGTAGTTTAGCTGGTCTTAAACTAGAAAACAACCCACAAATAATTAAAAAAATTTTAAAGACAAAATCGTATAAATACAATAATATCGAAATATTAGATTGGGGAGGTGAAACAATATTTCGCAAAAGAGATGTTCCAGAAGAAAAATCACAAATTCTTATGAGGTCATAACATTATTTCTAACTCCGTTCCAAATAGTTTTTTAATGGAATTTATCAATTCCTCTTGTGCTCCTGCTATATCTTTCTTTACTGTTGTCCCAGCAGCACCAGGGTGTCCGCCCCCATCAACTCCTGTGCTTATTGCTATTTTACTAACATCATAGACTCTCTCATTTCTAGTCCTAAGACTAACAATTGTCTCCTCCTTCTCCACTTCTACTAAACTAGCAACTATTTCCCATTCAACAACAGATCTCAATATATTAGGAACTAGACCTTCTAAAGCCTGTTCTCTTGATAGATTCTTCTCCTTTATAACTTCATAAGGAATAGATGAAAAAACAACTTTTCCATTAAAATACTTGTTTATTGATGATAATGCTAAAGACATCATTTCTATTTCTAACGGAGTTTTACTATTTTCTATATCAAAAACTACTCGATGATAATCCGGATTGATTGTAGCTAAACTTGCAGCTGTAAAAAGCACATCTGGAGTAGAATTCAAATATTTAAACCCTCCTGTATCAGCAAATAACCCGAGAAAGAGATACAAAGCTACATCCTTAGATATTTTAACATCCCAAAAGTTAAATAGTTTAAAAAGAACATGCGTCGTCGAAGCACAATCCTCTCGTATCAGATTAATATCTGCAAAACCTTCATTTGTTTTATGGTGATCAATTGCAATAGTTTTCATCCCTTTTGGAAAATCAATTTCTGCAATCCTAGATATTTGCGCCTTAGAAGAGCTATCAAGAATAATAAACAAATCAAATTCTTTTGAATCTATTTCAAAATAGTTTAAATCAAGAATCTTTTCTTTCAGGTTCAAACTTTTTAGTGCTGCTGGATATGTTGAATCTCCAATAATAGCAACAACCTCCTTTCCTTGGTTTAATAGGAATTCTCTCATTGCTAAAACAGACCCTACACTATCTGGATCACTAAATGGATGACAGTGCAAAAGAATTTTCTTCGCTCCTTCTATACATAATTTTATTTCCTGAACTTTTAGCTCATCTTCTTTTCTCATAGTTCTTGAATTATATCATTCTATTATCAATAATCTACACCCCCGCTAACTTATAGTAGTCCCGACAAAATTTGTGTACTACATTTTAAAACATTCATGGAAACCAAGTTAGTTTTTCTCTAAAAAGAGATGTTTTAAAAGACTCTGGTTAGAAGCAACAGGTTAATATAATACAGAAAAATCTTATTAAGAATATTATTAATTCTTCTCCTTGTAATACCCAATCCTTTGCAATAATAAATACCATCTTTCAGAAAATTTCATAAAATGTTGCTTCTCAAGTTTTTCTCCATCTTCCCCCGTAAACTTTTTTAAATTTAGTAAAAATTTTTTAATAGTTGGCTTTACAAAATATTGTGCATTAATTGTTACATATTTTATAACATCTACCTTACCTACAAAACATATTAGTCTAAAATTCTCCCTTTCCTCATCACTACATTCTAACAGATACCTAGCAACCTCTTGTAACCTATGATTACCATCTAGGATATTTCCAACCTTAAGTAATCCTTTCTCTAATTCTTCTTCTCTGAACACAGGGAAGAAAATCAATGGAGGATCTATTTCTCCTTTTCTAATTTTCTCTTCTACTTTCTGTTTAGCGAAATTAGAAGCAAGAATACCTTCTACCCATAGCATCGCTTCTAGGGGAATATACTCTTCCCTTTCAATAACTTCTTTTGCAACACCCTCTATTGTGACATGTCTACCACACTCTTTCCAAAAGATGTATGCGGGAGCTACAGTCTGAGAAGACTCTACAAATGTTTGTAACCTTAAAATATCATATGCTGTCATCTCAACTATTGACCAATCTTCTATTCCTAGTTTTTCAAAGCTATACTGTTCCCCATAACCCTCTTCCTTTTGAGTTTGGATATAATGATTGTAGTTATATATAGCACTCTGAGATATCTTAGGGACTATCGTTTCCATACCTTATTATATCAAGAAAAAGATACTTTATCTCTCTTTTTTACTATCTCTTTTTATGTCCCGTCCCGCTAACTTATAGTGCTTTCAACAAGATCTATGTACTATGTTTTAAACTGTTATGCAGATTAAGTTGTTTTAATCTTAAAAAGATGTAATCTTATAAAAATGATTCATAAACTATCTTCAAATACAAATCAAGAAATACTGCAAAAGCTAATAAAAATACATAAAAAATGTATCTCTAAGACCAACTCACAATTCTATAAACAAGAACAAGTAAACGAATGGTTATTCACAATAAAGATTGAAAACATTCAAGACCAGTTAGATAGTACAACCTGGATTGTAATAAAAAATAACAATAAAATAATTGGTTTCGCACAATATTGTTTAGAAGACAAAGAACTATATCAGATCCAAATTGATCCAAATGAACAAGGTAAAGGATATGGAAGAAAACTCTACGATTATATTGAAAATGATTTCAGAATTAACAAGATTAAGCAGATTTTATTATTTGCAACTTTGAATTCTGTTCAATTTTACAAAAACTTGGGTTTCAATGTTATAAAAGAGATAGAATTCCCATTAGTAAAAACAAAAATTAAGATGATTAAAATGTCTAAAATATTAGTTTAGGATATAAAATATTATTTATCTTGTCCACTAGATTGTTCTAAAATTTTATCTACTATGAAAACATCTGCAGATACTAAATCATACTGCTTTAATTCATTCAAAGGTACCCACAGTATAGATTCGTGCTCTAGCTTTTTAATATCTTTATCGGTTGTAGAAATGAAATATGCCTTTACTTTTACCTCCATCTTAGAGTATTTATATATTACTTCACATAAGAAATGATCTATTTCGATATCAATTCCTAATTCTTCTCGAAACTCCCTCTTTAATGCATTTTCTGGACTTTCATTTTCTTCTAATTTACCTCCAGGAAATTCCCATTTATATTCTTGATGCTTACCTTTTGGTCTCTGTCCTATTAGAACTTTATCTTGATCTCTAAGTATCCCTGCAACAACGTTTATCATATTCGAGAATTATTAAGTTTAATTCAAGGATTATATCAAGAAGAAGCACTCTTGGGTATTTTTAGTCTAGAACTTGAAAGCTAATATGACAGATAGCCTTAACATATGCTATCATTTTTTAATAAGATATTATTAACAAAGTATGGCAAAACCAACTAAAAATGCACCACTAATTTGCACTATTGTAACTATTATTGCTCTAATAGGAATAATAACAGGACTACTTATGGATAATACCTTGATTATAATATTTCTACTACTACCTACCGTCATATATGAAGTGTATAGAACAGAGGGTAAATCTACTAAAGCATCGTCCATTATTCTTTTAGTTGTATTAATAGTAGAAGTAATATTAATACTCTTTAATGTTAATATAAATATAGCAGAATATTTAGGCACTACACAGGAATATATAGGGGGATACCTTGTACCATTGGGAGATATAAAAACATTAGGACCCACATTAATGGCAGTATTATCTGTAATACTTTTTGTAAGAACAAGAGGTGTATATACTAGATGGTTAGCAGGAGTAATATTCTTTACATCATTTGCAATAATATACTCCATTAACCCACTGGTATTTAATGATTTACTAAAGAATGCTATACAACAAGGGATAAGGAGACTCTAAGACCTTAGTAGAGATATGAACTTCCTTATCATATCCTCTACCTCATCTCTGTTCATATACCCTTCCTCTTCTAAAGTACTGTTTAGAGGTATTATCCAATGAGTAATATATTTCATACCATCTTCATGTGTAGTTTTTGTAACTGTTTTAGATTTAGTCAAAGATTGGCAAAAGGACTTACCACTTGGCATACAGTTTAATGTTGTTAAAAGACCTCCTGAGACAATATATCTATCAACCTGTATAGCTTGAAGTATCCTACCATCAATGGGGAGGTTCTCTTTTTTAAAAGCATCAGGAGGAAAGTCAACTATAGTATCTATACCACCCGAGGCATTTATTTTTATAACAGAACCATCAGCTCTTTTTATCTCTTTCCCTTTCCCCGTTTTCTCTTTCTTCTTTTCTGTTTTAGTACTTGGAGGAGGGTATAAAAACACACAGGGATATTTATTATACTGCCCTATTTCGTATTTCATATTAACCTCCTTTATATCCTTTTTCATTTGAACAGTAGCCTTGTTTAGCTTATCAATCATCTCATCCATTTCTTTCTCACTAATACCATGCTCACCAGCAGCTTCCCTAATCAATGGATTTCCAAACGCCTCTTTTATTGTCATACCATCAGGAGCCCCAGGTATGGGGACATTTGATATACCTTTGGTAAATTGCGTAGATAGGTTCTCCAATGCTTGTGACGCACTCCCTTTATCCTCGTAATCAATAATGGAGATATCTGCCCAGTAATCATGGTCTTCATGTACTACAGAGTTAACCTGCTCTCTTAAAAGATGTATATCCTTAACAGTGTAGGTAGGCAACAGCCCCATTTCAATCAAACCTAACATACCCTCATAGAAATCAGACATCTTACCTCTTAGAGTTTTGACACCAACAGATATTGTTGTTTCAACTACATTACCCTTCTGCTCTTCTTTGATAACTTTGAAACTCTCTGCTTTATCAGGATCCATACTAACCTCTGGATTAATATGACCAAGCTTAAGAACTACCTGCTGTTTATTAGACATCCTATCAAGTAGCACCCATCTACTTGTATCTGCAAATTTCTCTATTTTAATGTCTTGAATTTCCATTTTGGTTTAAGTAAATTTAACCATACATTAAAAGTGTACTATTTATATTCACTATTGCAAGTACTTACCCCGCTAACTTATAGTGATTTCTGATATAATTTCATATGTAATATAAAACCACAGATATATACTAGGAATACTTTTTAATTTTCTGAAAAGAAGATTTTAGGATTATCGAATTCATACCTTCCTACTACTATTATACTTCCAATCTTTAAAGAGATTTATAAATGTTACAACCCACCCAGTGGGCAAAAAGGGAGAATACAGTGTAAAGATATCATTTGTGGAAATATTATATATTTTCATATCACGATATACCCTATGGAATGTATTTCTAGCTCTTCTCTGGTGTGAAGAAGATGTAATTAAGATTACATTCTTGACGTTTTTCAAATACCTTTTACCGTACAATGCATCTTCATATGTATTTGTTGATTCATTATTCACAAAACAAGTATTATGGATATTTTTCACCTCTTCTTGAAATAGAGAGGACATTTTCTTACCACAGAACAGTATCTTTGCTGTTGGATACCTACTTGCAACTTCAATTCCCTTAGCAATTCTTCTTTTAGTTATTCTATTAGATGAAGCTGAGAGGATAATTATATAATCAACCTGTTTTGGTGGTTTATCACTCAATATGTAAAACCAAGAAAAGAGAGAAAAGGAGAAATAAAAGATTAATATGAGATATAGCATACTGTTATTCTATCCTAATTTCATTGTAATATCTTGTATAGATACCTCTCTTGATTGGACCAAGATATTTTTTATTTCCAGAGATTAAATCTCGAATTATAAAATTCTCGGGATTGTCTAGAAAATTAAACTAACAACATACTCACCAACTCTTTTATATCCTCAATTAAAGGATATTGATCAGACAAATCCTTATTCTTAAACATAACAAGATTTTTAAACCCTACCCTCTCCGCACCCTCTAAATACTCCAATTTATCATCAACAAACAAAATCTGATTTACAGGAATATTAATCTTTTTCAAAGCATATTCATATATTTCAGGATCAGGTTTCTCAAGACCTATCTCATGAGATATAAAAATATGAGAAAAGAAAGATTCTAGATTTTGTATTTTAAGTTCATGTGCTCTCCTTGAAGGAAGAGCATTTGATAATATACCAAGAGAATATTTAGATGAAAGAGTAGTAAGTGTTTCAATAATACCATCCTTTAATGCAAAATCTCCCCTCATACGACACTGAGTCATTTTCTCTATTAATTCCGGATCAGGATCTATATTAAGTTCTATACAGATTTTCTTATGAAGTACCTGTAAATATATATACTCTTTCTCTACTGTATTGATATCTTTAAATTGTTGTTTTTCTTCATCTGTTTGTTCCTCTATCAATCTATCTAAAAGTGCTCTGTATTCAGGTCTTGTTAAGTTTATTAATTTAGCAACATTCTCATCTTCATGAGTCCTTTTATATACAAGTACATTACCTGCATCAAAGAGAATATATTTAATATTACTGTAATTCATGGTTATTTTTTAAAAATTTATTTCTTAACATTATAGCTTGTTTATCAATTATACTTTCAGAATCGGTACTCTCAATTTCTCTGTAGTAGGACAAAACTCTTCTAAATATATATCTAAAGATTGTGTTACAATTATAACATCACATTATGCGCTCTTAGCATATGAAAATAGAACTCTTACAGGACACCAAAAAACAACGGACAATATCAACCTCTGTTGTTTTTGAAGGTCAATCACTCTTTTCAACAGATACAATATCAATGACCTTACACCCATCAGAAGAAAATACTGGTATATTTTTCAATATTAATGGTAATAAAATACCGTGTAATTCAGACTACCTTAACTCTACAGAGCTACATACTACATCTTTAATCAAGGATGGAACTACCGTTTTGATGATAGAACATCTAATGGCTGCAGTATATGGATTAGGAATTGACAACTTAGAAATTAAAATGAGTTGTAATGTTGTACCAGCACAAGATGCTTCATCAGAGTCCTTTGCTAATACTTTAATAAAGGCAGGTATTGTTGAGCAGGATGCCTTTAGAACTGTAATAAATGTGCTAGAACCATTACATTTTGAACAACCAGAGTTCACAGGAAGAAAGGCACAGCTAAATCCAAGTAAAGATGGTTTTATCTTAAAAGTCACTGCTCCATTTCCAAAACCAATTGGCACACATACTGTAACATTCTCAGAAGATGATGATTTTAAGAAAAAAGTATCTTGGGCAAGAACATTTCTTAGATCTTCTCTAGATTTAAAAGATCTAACAAAATGGGATGGTATTAGAACTGTATATAGGGCTTTACCTGAAGATCCAAAAGAATCTCCAATAATTACTTTTACAGACAAGAAATTTCTTACACCTCTAAAAAAAGATAATGAGCCTGCTACTCATAAATTACTGGATACTCTTGGAGATCTTACTTTGGTAGGATACAGAATTAGAGGTATGCTAGATATTAATATGCCTGGTCACAAATTTACACATCAAATAGCAAGAGAGATTAGAAGTATGATTTAATTAAAGTTTCATAATTAATCTACTTATGCTAATTTTTCACAATATCCTCTACAACTTTCATATACGAAACTATTGGATTCTCACTACTCTCTAAGAGATTATAAAACTTATCTATGTAAATAAATCCTTCCTCTTTTCTTTTATGAAGTAACTCTGTTATTTTATTCTTCATACTTTCTCCTGTTTTCTCTTCAAAGAATTGCTTACTAAGAAAGAGCTGTACTGCCCTTATAAATGTTTCCTCAAAATATACTGTGGAAGTCCCATAATTCTTAAATGCCTCTCTACTATCCCCCTCTATTCTTTTGGATAAAGTATTGCAAAATTCTTTATTTTTCTTAACTAATTCTTTTCTACTAAAAAGTTGTCTTTTGAAAAAAGAATGAGAGTATTCATGAAATAAGTTAGAGATCATATGAGAAGGTTTAAATATCACACCCTCATCTGTTTCTACAGTACCAGTAATAGAGTAGAACTTAGTTTTCCTTGACACACTACTTCCTCCTCCTACACGCAAAGGATTTGGAATAAATAGTAATTTGATTTTTTCTTTCTCTTTCCAAAAACTTTTTAAATACTTTCCTGGATTTTCTTTGTTAAATAATTTTTGTATGTCTCTCACTACAATCTCATATCCTGGGAGAACCTTTTCAGAGTATCTTTCATCAAAATTACTTTCTGTATGTATCTTACTTACAATTGGATAGATGCTCTCCATATATAATTTTCTTCTCTTTGGACCAAAACCATCCTTTGGAGATAGAGATTTAGGTTCTAAGTTATTATTTAAATTAATAGATAGAAATATATATTGCCATGGATGAGAGGGTATCCTTTTCTCCTGTATGGCTTTATGGAACTGTTTAAAAGCTTTTAATCCTCTAACATCTTTAAATTCTTTTGCTATTTTCAATCCTAATGGGTGATATTTTTTATTATTATTAGAAGATAACAGAGTTTCAAAGAAAATTATGTTTTGATTTGTTTCTACAGTAATTTTCATATAGATAGGTAGAACAGCATAACATAATTGCTGTTTTTAGTCGTGGTTATCATATTAATGCTTTAATAATTCTTCTTCTTTCTCTTTAAACATATACTCCTCTATGTTAAAATCCTTCCAATTAAACACATTTTTATGTAATATTGAAATAGAGAAATACAATGAAAATTAAAAAAGATACAGAAAAAAAAGGTTCATGGATAGAACAAACAGCAGATAGGATAATAGAGGTTTTTCCTAATAGAGAAATATATACCTTTGCTGCTGGAATAAGCCCATCAGGAGTTGTTCACTTTGGTAACTTTAGAGATGTAATGACATGTGCACCATTGATAGAGGAATTTAAAAGAAGAAATATCCCTGCTAAACTACTTTTCTCTTGGGATGATTACGATAGGTTTAGAAAGATTCCAAAAGGAGTACCTGAATCTTTTCAACAGTATATCGGTATGCCACTCTCTGCAGTACCGGATCCTACTGGTAAGACAGAATCATATGCAAAACATTTTCAAATAGAGTTTGAAGAGGCGATGAAGAAATTAGATATAGAGATGGAGTATCACTACCAAACTCAAGAGTATCAATCAGGAAGATATGATGACCTTATGCTTCATGCGGTAGAACACAGAAAAGAGATTGCTAAAATCCTACTTTCTTTAATGAGTGAGAAAGGAAAAAAGAAGAAAGGCATTAATCCTGAGAAGTATATAGAAGAGTTCTATCCCCTATCCATATATTCTACTTTTACAGGAAAGGATAATACAAGGATACTCTCTTGTGATGGGTACAATGTAACATACTACTGTAAAGATACAAAGCAGGAAGAAACAATTGATTTTAGAAAAACAAAGAATGTTAAATTACAGTGGAAGATAGATTGGCCAATGAGATGGAAGATAGAGGGAGTAGTATTTGAACCTGGTGGGCATGATCACGCCTCCCCTGGCAGTAGCTACGATGCATCAAGTAGGATTGCCAAGAGTGTGTATGATATAGAGCCGCCTGTTTTTGTAGCATACGAATTTATTGGAGTTAGAGGTTTAGATAGTAAGATGTCTAGCTCCTCTGGTATGGCTATATCTCCTGGCGAACTCCTTAATATATATCAACCTGATTTACTTAAATGGTTATACCTTAGAAAAAATCCTTCTCAAACATTTCAATTAGCATTTGATACAGAGATATACAGACAGTATGATGAGTATGATAGGGAGTTTCCTACCCAGCCACCTGCCATCCCTTTTAGACAGGCTGTCTCCTTTGGTGATATTTTACAGTGGGATAGTGATGAAGTTAAAAAATTATTAAAAAGGATAGGTCTAAAGTATGATTCTTCCTCTATAGATGAGAGATTAGAGAAAGCAAAATACTGGCTTGAGACATACAATCCTGAAGAAATGATACATATTAGAGATTCTTTAAACAGTGAATATATCTCTACTATGGATAGTGAGAGCAAGGAGATGGTGGGTAAATTAAAGGAGTATATTATAAAAAACAAAGAGTTGGATTTAGAGAAATTAACATATATTCTTTATGATATTCCTAAAAGAGAGGATATTACTGATGAGAAGAAATTAAAAGAAAGACAGAGACTATTCTTTAAAGACCTCTATAATTTACTAATATCAAAAGATACTGGTCCTAGATTGGCAACCTTCCTATGTGCATTAGATAGAGAGATGGTTTTGAGACTGCTAGAGGTGTAATACATTCCTACTTTACTGTAACAAGATATCCTACTCTCTAAACTGGCTGTTATACAACTCTGCATAGAAACCATCTCTTTTAAGGAGCTCTGTATGAGTACCCTTCTCTACAATATTACCCTCATTCATTACAAGAATCAGATCAGATTTCCGTACCGTAGATAACCTATGAGCAATTACAAATGTAGTTCTTCCCTCCATAAGCTTTTCCATAGCAGATTGAATTAATACCTCTGTCCTTGTATCCACAGAACTAGTAGCCTCATCTAGAATGAGCATAGGAGGATTAGCTAACATAGCTCTAGCAATTGTAAGTAACTGTTTCTCTCCCTGTGAAATATTATCTGCCTCCTCACTAATTACCATATCATAACCATCAGGAAGAGTATGGATAAAGTGATCAGCATAAGCAGCCTGTGCAGCTGCAATAATATCACTATCCTTTGCATCTAAATTACCGTATGCAATATTTTCTTTCACAGTACCATTAAATAGCCAAGTATCCTGCAACACCATTCCAAACATCCTTCTTACATCAGACCTTCTCATATCTTTAATATCTACACCATCTATCTTAATAGAGCCACTATCTAGGTCATAGAATCTCATAAGAAGGTTAACCATTGTTGTTTTACCAGCACCAGTAGGGCCAACAATAGCTATCTGTTGACCAGCCTTTACCTTTGCATTGAAATTCTTAATAATTGTCTTACCCTTCTCATAACCAAACACCACATTATTAAACTCAATATTTCCTTTAATCTTTTTTAATACAACTGGATTTCTTACATCCTTTATCTCTTCTTTCTCATCTAAAAATTCAAATATTCTCTCTGCAGCTGCAGCTGTTGATTGTAATATGTTTGTAACATTAGCAACCTGAGTTATTGGTTGAGTAAACTGACTCATATATTGAATAAAGGCTTGTATATCACCAATATTAATACTCCCCTGTATTGCTAACTTACCACCTAAAACAGCAATACTTACATATCCAACATTACCCACTACATTAATAATGGGGAAAAGCAAACCAGATAGAAATTGAGACTTCCAACCACTATCATACAGATGAGTCTTGATACTATTAAACTTCTTCAAAGACCTCTCCTCTCCATTGAACACTTTAACAACACTATGGCCTCCATACATCTCCTCGATATGACCATTTATCTCTCCTAGAGCATCTTGATGTCTTTTGAAAAGCTTCTGAGATTTCTTAACAATTATCATAATTAACAAGAAACTAATTGGAAGAATGATAACTGCTACAAGAGTTAGAAGACCACTAATGGTAAGCATCATTACTAAAATACCAAGAAGAGTTGTAATGGAGGTTACTATCTGAATTAAGCCTTGATTTAGATTCTGACTTACAGTATCAACATCATTTGTTACTCTACTTAATACCTCCCCATGTGTCTGTTTATCAAAATAGCTGATTGGTAACTCAGAGATCTTTGCTAAAATACTCTTTCTAAATTCATATGTAATCTTTTGGGATACTTTAGACATAGTCCAACCTTGAACAAAAGAAAAGAGAGTACTAACAAGATATATCCCTATTAGTAACAAAACAATCTTTCCAATAATATCAAACTGTATCTCAGGTCTCTTAGACAGATCCACACTCTTTATCTTTTCCAACTTATCCTCAGAGATATTTACTATCATCTCCTCTGGAACTGTTTTTAGGAAATCTCCATCAGTAGTACCCTCTGGGATACTCATCCCTTCAGGAAGATTCTCTACAATCTTGTCATAGACAAACATATTGGTAAAATCATCCACTATTTGATTAGTGATCTTCCCTAGAATTTTTGGACTAACAATTGTAAAAATTGTACTAGCAATTGCAAGAATTAAGACAATGATTAAAGGTTTAGTATATGGAGAGACATATTTAAGTAGTTTCTTCATTGTACTTTTGAAATCCTTTGCCTTTTCTCCACCACGCATCATTCCCATTGGACCATGTCCCTTCGGCCTACTTTGAATTTTTTCCTGTTTACTATTCTCCATTACCTAACTCCTTTCGTGAAAGTTGAGATAGTGCTATCTCTTTGTATATCTTACATGTCTCCATCAACTCCTTATGCTTACCAATACCAACTATCTTACCTTCATCTAATACAATAATTTGTTCTGCATCTAGTATGGTCCCAATTCTCTGTGCCACCACTATTACAATGGAATCTTTAGTTACCTCCTTTAGTTCTTTTCTTAATTTTGCATCTGTTTTAAAATCCAAAGCAGAGAAACTATCATCAAAGATATATATGTCTGGTTTTCTTACAATAGCTCTTGCTATGGATAATCTTTGTTTCTGTCCTCCTGATACATTTGTACCTTCCTGAGCGATTGGTGCCTTGTATTCTTTTTCTAACTTCTCTATGAATTCACTTGCTTGTGCTATCTTAGCTGCACTTCTAACTTCTTTCTTTGTTGCATTGGGTTTCCCATATTTAATATTTGATTCTACAGAACCAGAAAAAAGTACTCCTTTTTGAGGTATGTACCCTATCTTCTCTCTTAACTCTTTCTGTTTCATATCTCGAATATCTACCCCATCTATTAGTATCTGCCCTGAGGTTACATCAAAAAGTCTTGGGACAAGGTTAATGACTGTAGACTTACCACTTCCTGTTCCTCCAATTATAGCTGTTGTTTCTCCTGCCTTTGCACTAAAGGATATATTGTGTAGTATCGGTACATCAGCATCTGGATATTTAAATGTAACATTATCAAAGGTAAGAACAGCTCTCTCTTTCTTACTGCTCTTTTTAGGTTTCTTAGGATCTTTGATAGAGGGTTTCTCATCTAGTACCTCTACTATCCTCTGTCCTGATACAGATGCTCTTGGTATGAGGATAAATACCGCAGAGACCATAAGGAAGGATGCAATTGTTTGCATAGCATACTGCATAAATGCCATCATATCTCCGATTTGCAAATCATTACTGTTCACCAGGTGTGCTCCTACCCAGATGACAGATATCATAGTAAGATTTAAAAGGAGCATCATTATTGGTTGCATCATTACCATTACTCTGTTTAAAAACAGATTTATATCAGTTAAGTCTCTGTTTGCTTCATCAAATCTTTTCTCTTCATATTTCTCTGTATTAAATGCCCTTATCACTCTTAAACCTGTTAGGTTCTGTCTAGTTACTAGGTTTAGTTTATCTACAAGTTTTTGTACTATCTTAAACTTAGGAGTAGCTATCGTGAATACTATAACAATGATTGTAAGGAGTACTGTTACTGCTACTCCCATTATCCATGTCATTGATGGGGCTGTATTGTATGCCTTAATTACTGCCCCTATTCCCATTATTGGTGCAGACATTACCATTCTAAAGAGTATGATAATTACCATTTGAACTTGTTGTATATCATTTGTTGTTCTAGTAATTAGTGATGCTATGGAGAATTTATTCATTTCTCCTAATGAGAATCTTGATACCTTACTAAATACATCTTCTCTAAGCTTTCTTGAAAAACCATTCCCTATTCTTGCTGAGAGATAACTTATTACAACGGTACAGAGTGCTCCTAGTCCTGTAACCAGAAGCATAGATATTCCTGTTTCTATAATCAGCTTCTCATTTTCCAACACTATTCCCTCATTTACTATTTTTGCCATGTAATCGGGTAATGCAAGAGTAGTCATTACCTGTATGTATGTTAATACAAGCATAACTAGGATTAGAGGTATATATGGTTTTAGATATTTA